>Ga0180435_10006620_pt1 | contig 11104 bp, 2 predicted proteins | sample SS_ome_3_FD_132467 | JGI IMG/M metagenome (GOLD analysis project Ga0180435, IMG submission 132467) | Hypersaline lake sediment archaeal communities from the Salton Sea, California, USA - SS_3_S_1 metaG | ecosystem: Environmental > Aquatic > Non-marine Saline and Alkaline > Hypersaline > Sediment...
AAGAGCGGGGGGAGCTTCAGCTACAGGTTCACGGAGAAGAAGCTCGATGGGGCTTGGTACCCGACGGAGAGGCTTTGTGCTCTCACAATTCTGGCTGCCGAGGCTCCGTGGCGATCAAGCAAGCGCCCTCAGTGGGGGCGCATGGCCGGGGGCATCCTGACGAGGGTCGGCTACCAGCTCGCCTACTTCTACAACAAGACGCTCCAGAAGGACCCAGAGGCGTTTGCCGAGTTCTGCAGGCAGGTCGACCGTGGAGAGGAGGAGGTCGACCTCATTGTCGAGGCCGAAGAGGATGCGAGGCACGACGTCGAGTACAGGCGCATTATAGAAGGGATGACCGAGTACGACCCTGCTCCATTTGACGAGAAGTTGCTCGGCAGTTTTGAAGTGGCCAGCGACTACGAGGACGAGGAAATAGAGACTGGCGGTGTTGATTACGACGAGCTTCCTGAAGACGACGTCGTGCCTCACGAGGTGCGGGAACGTATCGTGGTCAAGCTTCCTCGCTTTGCAGGAAAGAGGAAACGGTCGTCCCCTCGACCAGACGGAACGAGAACAGAAGGGCCCCCGCCGAAGAAGAGGCGCATCTGCTCTGGGTGCTCCGTGGCCATCACGGAGCAGATGGACTACGGGGTTCTACCAGGAAGTGTGATAGTGTGCGTGAAGTGCTTCACGAACACGACCATGATCGATGGTGACGACGATTGAAATAGACAAAAAAAAAACCAATAGCAATGACCAGCTCACCAGTCAAATTTATATTGACCACCAAACGACGGCCGTTCACCAACAAAAATACTGGTCAACTTTCTCCGTTTCGTCGGAGGCTCCGTCTCGTCGGGCCCTGTGTCAGCTCTCGGTCTCTTCTGGGCCTTGTCGGAGGTCTCGGTATCACCCTCCAGAGAACGGATATCGTCCACCAGGTCAGACAAGGACTTATTCCGGTTCTCCTTCTGAAACTCGCTCGGAGGGAGAAGGTTGAGCGACGCGTAGTCGATGGCCGGAACCTGCCCGTCCTGGTCTCGGAGAAGAGTCGTACCCCCCTCCTCCCTCACCGACCTCTCGAGGACCGCGTTGGCCCGATCCATCATGACACGCTCGATGTCCACGGGGTCGGGGAGCCCCTCGTTCGAGCAGCTGTCCAAGCCAAACTCGCCACCGAATGCTGAGGCACCCACATCAAGGCCCAGAGGAGGGGGAGGGGGAGGGGGAGGTGGACCTCTGAACATTCCCGGGAACCCCCCAGTCGCTTCGACGTAGTTGAACGTCATGTCGTACTTCGGATTGCCGCCGAGGAGCCCCTTCGGAACGTTCTTCTTCACGGTCGGGTCGTTGTAGAACATGGGGCCGAAGTAGCCAATGGGACGGCTGGGAGCGCAGACGGTCATCCTCTCGTGGATGAACCCGAGAACGTCTTCCCTGGTCCTGTACCGGCAGAAGTTCCTCTCGAAGAACTTCACGACCCTCACGACCGGAACTCCGACACCAAGAGGGGGCACGGACAACTTCTCAGCATCCAGCACGAGACTGCACAGATCGTCGACGTCGATCATGTTGTACCGGAAGTCGTGCAGCACCTTCTGGTACCTCGTCTTGTAGGGCAGGCCCTCCCCGACGAAGCATGCATTCTCGTCGGCAACTTGGGCACGGAGCATCCGAATCATCTTCGGCACGAGGTTCTGCCTGGCTGCAGCGACCTGATCGGGGTGCTCGGCAACGTACTGGTCGTAAACCCTCTTCTTGTCAAGGAAATCCACAAACGCCTCAATCAGCGACTCCTTTTTCATCTTCTTGAGGCGCTTCTGGTTCGGGTTCGGGCACAGGTCACGGAGCTTCTTCTCGATGGCGTCTCCGTTCCGCAGAGGGAGCAACATTGCGATTTTTGCACAAGACCATCCATCAGCAAGGACAATCTTGCGGAACGGCTCGCACTGCCCAGACCTTCCACGAGACCACTCGACCGAGAAGGGAATCGAGCCAAAGAACAGGCCCTCGAGGAGAATGAGCCGCTCGTCGGGGAACCAGCACATCCGCCTTGCGATGCGAATGGGACATCTCGGAATGTGGTACCACCGCCGTCTTCGGATCTTTCTCACTGAGCCTCGCCCGACACCGAACGCCCCGTCAATGAGGTCGGTTAGATGTTTCAACAACAGGAAGCAGCCAGAGAAGTAGGTTTCATCATCATGGAGGTAAAGCTCGTCGTCCATGGACTCGTCTTCCTCGTCAATGGCGGAAGAGAAGTCGTACACATCTCTCGGAGACACGACACCGGTCCGAGGAGGAGGAGGAAAAGGAGGTGGTGGGAGAGGAGGCACGCAATCATCATCATCATCGAATGCACCAGGCATCGGCGGGCATTCGTTGTCGAACAGATCAAAATCCATACCTCGAATGTGGTCGGACAAATTCTTGAAACTAGGTTTGGACACGTATTTCAGAAAAAAAGGCTGAAATCGGTGCCAAATGGTCACCATATTGGTGACACATCTTCTATTTCGAAATTAGAAGGGGTTAATTTATGGATTTTTCTTGTTCTAATTGTTTGGACAAATTCTCAAACCAATGGTTGGACAAGATTGCACTCGTCTGTTTGGACACGTTTACGACCTCAGCTCCCTCAGTTGGAAGTTGTTCTAATTTGGAATTCGACCCTTCGAATGGTCGGACAAATTTGTCCAAACAGCTGACCACAAAACATTTCGATCATGTCTCGTTCTGCGAAACGCCGCCGACTCTCTCCCCGTAATTGCGTGAAGGATGAGAAGCTGTTCTCATCTCTCGTCCGTGCCATTCTGCTCGACGAACACTACAACGTCGATGCTGATTCGTGCGACGAGTACCACGGCAAGGACGGCCCTGCGGCCATCCTCAAAGACCTTGCCGCTATTCCCCGCAAGGTCGTGAGGCGGTATGTCGAGCGGATGTCGCTGAGGACGTCCCTCCCAGACACGCTCCCCGAGAAGATGGCGCTCCTTGCCGGGGACACTGCAGACCGCGTGGTGCGTGCAGTCTTTCGCAAGTACGAAACGACCCAGAATTTCGGGAAGAAGAGGATGGTCGAGATCCTCGCGAAGCGCATCGTGAGCGGGAAGTCCAGCCACGTGACGGAGCGGTTCCGAGAAGCGGGAGTTTTCCAGGACGTGAGACGGACGCTGGATGCGGAAACGAGAGTGTTTGTGCTGATGCACGGAAGGAAGAGTCTGGCGAAAGACGTCATGCTGGAGATTTTCTCGTTCCTCCCGAGGACCTACAGCGTGATCTGCTCGGTTGGGTGTGTGTCGAACCCGTGGTACTACCTCCTCATGTCGACCTGGAACGAAGTCGTCCTCACAGACGAGAGTAATGTCTGGGCTGCCAACCTCTTTGCTCTGCGTTCGGCGAAGACCGTCCGCGTGTCGTCCACGAAGAGGTTCAGTGACGCGGCGTGGCTCCACCTTGCCAGTCACATTTCTCCGAGGAAACTCGACTGCGGGGCATACGCCGCTACCTCGACCCGGTTCAGCACGAGGCTCAGGTTCCTCGTCCTCTTCCAGAAGAGGACGGCCCAGAAGAACAGAGTGAACTGCATGCGGAGCCTGGAGCATCTCGTTCTGCCCCACATCGTCTGTGAATATTCTATGATGATGATGGAAGGTGCACCGATTGACTTGGTTTCTAGGCCTCCGTTGCCCTGTCCTCCTGTTGTGAAGACGCTAATCGAAGAAACCATGAACACGAAGACGATGCGAGACTTCCTCCCGAGACTCTCTGCCCTGGACAACATCCCGTTCGGATGCCGGTTCGATGCGTTCGAGGACACGCTCCGCAGGGTGACGTTCATTCTTGTCACAGAACATGGGGTCGTTCCGGTTATTCCCGAGGTGCCCCGTCTGGTGGGCGAGTGTGTGTGTTACGGAAATTCTCCGCTCGACATTCTGGTAAATTGGGGGGAAGCTCTTCGCCAAATTACGTTTCACTCTGACGCGTTTCCGGCCGTGGCGAGTAACACCGTTATTACTCGACAGCTGAGGAATCTGGAGCGTGTTGTTGTCCGACCTGTCTACGGGAAACCGGTGGATCTTCCCAGAGGCCTGTCCGCGCCGACTGCGATTCCCTCTGTTCGTGTTGTCGACCTTCTCCGACCGACCTGGTCCTTCGTGAAGACCGTGATGGATATGTTCCCGAACCTCGAGACGGCTGTAATTCGCTACGCCAGAACCCCAGAAGTGGGGACTCTGAGAGGTCAGGTCGGCCAGTTTCAGCATGCTATGGATGTTGCCACGCTCATCGCGAAGTGCAAAAAAGTGAGGATCAGCAGCGAGTTCGTGACCGAAGAGACAGCTACTCCTGTGGTGAATGGCGCTGCTTACTTCATGGACATGTGGTCGTCTTCGACGTCCGGCATCGTCACTGTGCGGATCTACGAGAGCACCGACAGGGACGAGTTTCGTGCCCCTGACAGAATGTCCAGCCTGGTGTCGAGAGTGAGGCGGAGCGAGCACGGGGCCATGAACGCCGTGTCGCAGATCGTGGGATCCATGAGTATGCAGATGTTTGCCGAGCAGGTCGACTGGTGGAAGGAGATCATCTTTTCGTCCCCTCTGTACTCGATTCGCGAAGTGAACGAAGCGATCTGGAACGGATGCCTCATGGTCGCCAAGTCGAAGAGGATGGAGACTTTGGGAAACATCCTCGGCAAGCTGCCCGACAGTGAGTGGATCACGCTCAGGGGATTTGTGGAAGTGTACCCGCAGACGGACGACGACGTCAGGTTCCTGGGGAAGACGCAAGGGAGTCCCGAAGATCCCATCGTCATTCTTTCAGACACCGATGATGACGAAGACGACGGCGATGTGTCAATGGGCTAAACCTCTGGTGCTGTATTGTAACTCGACAATCTATATCCATGATCCTTCCAGATGCCACCAGACAACAACAACCAGAAATGGCGACGCTTGGCGCGTACGGGAAACACAGAAGTGCCTCAGAGGCATTCCGTGCTGACTCAAAGTTTTGCCTTTCTGTGATTTGGCACAGCGACTTCTGTGCCCCGATCTGCCTGAAGCGGGCGGTCGAGAGCGTTAAGGGGCGACTTTCGCCTCTTGCTATTGTGGAGCTGTTTGAGAGGGATGTGACGAAACTGATCATCGACGCCGACTTCTCCCCTGCTCCAGTGAAGAAAGACGCTGACCCCAGCGAGTTCGCGCTGATGCGGTCCAAGTACATGAGAGGAACGAAGATTGGGGCCAACGAAGCCGACGAGGAGCATGAGGAAGAAGGAGAGGCGAGACCCGCAGCGGAGGATGCGTATCAAGGCGAAGAGACGGTCGCCAAGATGCTCACTCTTACGTCCGTATGCGGTGCCGCCATCACGCAGATGCTGGAGACGCTACTGGAATCCGCGAAGACCCCTGCGGATGCCGATGCGGCCGAGCTCATGCAGGCCCTCGTCTCCGCCAAGTTCCTTGCCGCTGTGCATACCGCTGCGGGGAACGTGGAGCGAAAGGAGCGCGGGGAACGTGTTGAGCTACAGGTCTCCGATCAGGAGAGTGTGCGGCTTCCCCGTGACTCGCACACTCTCTCGGATGCGCTCGCCGAGCTGAAGACTACCCTCTCCGGTGCCAAGGTGAGGAGCGTGTTCTACGGAACGAGCGCGTCAGAGCAGACGTACAAGGAGATCATGACTAGGCTGAACCACGACGACGCGGACGAGCGGCAGTCGCTTCTCTCGAAGTGCAGCATCTCGAAGGCCGTCGACCTGCTCGTTGTGCAGCTGTCGGCGTGGAAGGGCAAAGACTGGGCCTACATTCGCGAGATCCTCAACTCCCTCGTCCCGGTCAATCGGCTCGTTCGCGGAGCGAGGGTCCTGGCTCTCGATGCGAGGAGCGTTGCCGATGTCCTGACTGCTGCCGATGGGTGGCAGGACCGCGCAGAGAAGGCCATGGGGGAGTCCGTGCACACCACGGCTGACGTGCTCCTGACGGACCTCGTGTGGGATGCGAACAAGAGGACCGAGCCTGGCCCGACGGAGGAGGCCTCCAGCTACATGAACTCGGTGAAGCAGTTCGTTGAGATCCTGAGGAAGGTGTTCAAAGGAGCCAACGGGATCGGAGCGAATGGGACAGACGACGACGACGACGACGACGACGCACCGCCCAGTGCGTTGGGGTTTCTCGAAGACATTCCAGGACTCGTCTCCGGGATTCCGGGCGGGTTGCTGAGCGGGGGACTAACGGCTGGTCGCGGGTTGCTGAGCGGGGGACTAACGGCTGGTCGTGGGTTGCTGAGCGGGGGGCGATGGATTGGCGGCCTTCTGAAAACGCTCGTTAAGGGCGTGTGGTCCTTGGAAGGCCACCTGATGTGGAACCCAGTGACCAGGATGCTGGCAGCCATGGCCGACTGGTTCGAGGGGCGCGGAAGCGGATTGGCGTGGGGATCCGTCAAGCGCGGTATCTACATTTGCGCTGTGATGGTGGCGGTTCTCTTCGGCGGAGGAACCGCCGCGACAGTTGTCACGACAATGTCTGTGGCCAACAGCATCAGAAAGCTGCTTGTCGCGTTCAAGGCCGGGAAGCAGAAGATCCCTGCGGTCTTCGAGTTCGTGGTTCGTATGGTCATCACTTGGTTGACCTTAAGCACGGGCGATGTTCCGGGCGATGTTCCGGGCGATGTTCCGACTGAGGCATCCGGAGATTACGACAACTGGTTCTTCGAGATCGCAAACACCATCGGTGAGAGAGCAGCCCAGCACTCGATGTCTCTCTCGAGTACCTTGTTCAGGGAAATGCCTGTGGCACTGTACAGTGCGTTCCTTCGCACGGAGGTTTCTCTGCCACCTCCCTCTACCATTGTGAGTGTTCAGGATACGAGAGAGGTGCTGTACGCAGACGACGACGTTTCCGAAGATGCCTCGGAAGATGCCTCGGAAGACGGGGAGCCAGAGGTCACAGACTTCCTCACCAGGTTCCTGGTACGCACGAAGGCTCAGTTTGGGGTGTCGACGAAAACTGCCCTCGACATATTCAGGTTTCAAATGGATGCATCCATGAGGAAGGAGAAGGTTGAGTCCATGATCGGTGGGCGTTCCGGGAGGCAGGGTGCGGACTGGCTAGGGTCGATCTACGGTGTGGTGCCCATTCCCGTGCTCGGCATGCTGTCGAGCGACGAGCCCGGGCTGTGGACCATTTCTGAGGAAACGCTGAACTGGGGCCGGACGTATCTCGCCGACAGCGGCTCCGAGGAGGAAGACGAAGGAGAGACGACTGACGACGACGACGAGCCCGGGCTGTGGATCAAGTACAGTGCCTCGAGATCGAAGACCGTGTCCAAGGGCAAGACGAAGAGCTTTCTCCTCGCAAACCACATGACGAAGGAGGAGGCCAGCGCAGAAACAGAAGCCTACAAAGCTGCTCTCAATCCGGAGACGGCTGAGGAGGAAGCGCGGCAGGATGCTGTGTTCAGAGAGGCCCCGTCCCTGGCGAAAGCCACCAAGGAGGCACCCGCAAGGTCGCCATCTCTTGCGAGGCAGTTCGTCTCCCGGGCGTGGGCGTTCCTCTCGGATCTCGGGTCGGCGGCGACCGAGTTTGTGTCGCAGATATCCGCTCCCATCGGCAGCGAGCTTGTGGGGGCCGTCGACGTGCCCGTGATGCGCAAGGAGGTTCCCAGTACCTGGCAGGACGGAAGGAACCTTCCTCAGGCCCTGAAGAGCGTTCCGAAGGCCGACACCCCGCTGAAGACGTGGGCTGACGACTTCGACGTCCTCGTCACGGACATCCCCGCCCTCAAGAAGGACGTTCTCAGAACGAACGTGACCGACGAGGCCATTGCCCGCGCCTCGAAGCTCTCCACCATGGCCACGAGCGCCTATCCGGATGTCGTGTTCTCTGATCTCGAGGAGCCGACGGAGGAGTTCCGGTTCAAGTCGACGACCGGCGGAATCCCCGGCTCGGGCCCAGCGATGGTCGTGGACCGGTTCTCGCTCATCAACGAGCTGCGCTTCGGCTCGCTCCGCATTGACGAGAACGACAAGCCGAGCCAGGTTCTGGCGAAGAAGCTGTCGGTGGTCTACATCGTGATGATGCAGGAGGACTACTGCCCGCCCGAGGAGCTCCTTCGGATGATCGGCGCGGAGAAGATCACCGACCCCATGGCGCTTGTGTGCTCCTACGTCAACACGGCGACGTCGCTCCTTGCGGACTTCAACGCGGCGGAGGGCGGATTCATCAGCGCCAACGGAGGCGGTGACACGGACGAGAAGGCGACCGCGGATGCGATGGAGCAGTTCCCGAGCTCGATGTCCAAGCGGCAGAGAAACTCGATCAGAGCGCACCAGGTGCTCTTTGCGGGCCTGGTCGAGAAGATGAAGAGGCTCCGGGCCGACGACGAGGAGGGGCTGTCGTCGAAGTACATCGAAGTGCTCCTGCACTCGGCCGCCGAGCAGATTATCTACGAGATGGAGAAGCGGACCGGAGAAGTGCCGAGCGAGGAGGAGGCCGAGCGCGTGATGGACGAGCTCTCCCCCGAGAAGGCGATGGCGAACTTCGAGAGGGAGATCCGCGACGCCCTGGAGACGATGCGCCGCTTGCTCGACAAGCGGGCTGACCGGAGGAGGTACCAGGATCTCTTCACCGGCGACCATCGGGCGATGGCGAGGAGCCTGCTGAGCATCATCGAGCGCGTGCCCGAAGTCGACAGGACCGACAGGAAGTCCCTCATGATCGGGTACCTCACCGCAGCGATCGTTGCCGACAAGCTCATCTACCTGCTGCACTCGGTGCTCAAGGAGCGCGAGAAGCAGATGCGGAAGCACATGCGCTTCATGGTGCCGTTCGTGGGCGACCTCGCAGGGATCCACATGTTCGTGAAGCCGGCGAGCGATGCGAACCACGCATCCGCTGCCCTGATTGAGCAGCTCCGAGGACCCGGGTACGAGAAGGTGATGAAGGACATCCTGAAGCCGATGGGGAGGGTGCTCTTCACGAAGCTCTACAACGTCAAGCCGATGCACATCATGCTCGCTGACCTCGTCGTGTACTGGGGCCTTCGGAACGCGATGGAGACCGACGGGCTCTACACGCCCTACTTCCGCCGCCTGTTCTCCACGATCATGTACGGCTTCGACAGCGCGATCGGGGTGTCGAACAAGAATGCTTATGAGGATGAGCCCTCGAAGACGGGCTCCTTCATTGGAGGGAACGGGAACGGTGACAACGACGATGCGGGGACGTGGTCGAGCGGCGGACCCACGTCTGGGCTCAGCTACGGACTCAGTTATCGGGCCGTCGGGTACTACGACACGGACGAGGAGGATGAGGACGAGGAGGAAGGGGAAGGCGACGGAGATCCTGGACTCAAGGGATTCACACGGAGCGTGGTTCGCAACGTCACCAAAGTGCTGAAAACGCTGACCACCATGGTCCCGGGCAGCAAAGGGCAGCGCGTTGACGACCCCGACGACAGCGAACTGAGCATGGGCGAGTCGGACTTTGACGGCTCGCAGCTGTCCGAGATCGACTGGGACGACGACCTCGGGGAGGTTCTGCAGTCGAGGCCCAGAGAGACGTGGGGCGTGTTCGTTCTGCGAAACGCCGGGCTGATGCCCTCGCAGTGGCTTGGGTCCCTCAAGAACATGGTGCTCTACGGGAACCTCACGAAACTGGGCACGTGGATCATCAGCCTTGTCTCTACCGGCGCGGCCGTTGGTTTCACGTCGGTTCTCGGCTACATCATGACCGGTCTCACGGCCTACTACGTGTTCTCGCCGCTGTTGAAGTCCGGGCTGAGGCTGGTCCGAGGGGGAAAGCCTGAGTTTACCCAGTCCGCACTGCAGGTCCTCGCCCGAGTCGTGCGGACTGCGCTGCAGACGGGCACGTCGAGCTGGAAGACTAGGGCCTGGAGTGCCGCCTGGAGTGGCGTTCGGTGGCTGGCGATGAGACCATTCTCGAGCTCGGATCAGACCGGACCCGTTCCTGGCCCCGAAGATGATGTCATTCCCGATCCCGAAGACGATGACCTTCCCGATTTCGACGACGACTTTGATGATGGTGATTTCGATTTTGATGAGAAGCCCTCTGCTTCTCCGCCGAAAGATCCTCCGAGGGGCCCTAGTCCGGATCCGTTCGAGGCCAATCGGCCAGCGTCGGTCGTGGACAAAATGGCGAGTGCGCGATTATTGGGGCATGCCAACGACATACCGACGAAGATGGGCATGGCGCTGGCCAGAGAGCTGCGGCTCTCCAGTCGAAGCGGCATGGAGTACGCCGGCATCTCTGGAGTCGACGACAAAGCGCAGACAGAGGCCTGGGAGATTGCGGGGAACTTTGCGAGGAACATGATCAACAACCCGACCAGTTCGAAGGCTACTGAGTTCGCGAGACAGACCCTGACCGAGCTCGGGGTCGACTTCGAGAAAAGCGGTGTTGAGAACTTGCTCGCTCCCGTGTCCGAATCGCTGGATGTAATCGGGTTCAAGAACCGAATCGCAAACTGGGAACCTGAGGACCTGAAGACGACAACTGGGAGGACGATCTACGACTCTGTGAAGAAGCTCGCAAAGATCGCTGCCCTGGCGACCGTGAAGAAGTGGTCCGCCGACAGGGGAGGTAAGACGCCTCGCACGCTCTACGGAGAGGCCCTCAAAAGCGTGAAGGACAGAATCAAGCCCGCAACAGGCGGTGGCGGCGGTTTATTTTCACAGCTGTGGGGAGGGCTTAGAGGGTTTGTCGGTGACGATCCGGAGGTTGCGATGGGGGAGTTTGAGGTGGACATGGACGTGAGCGACTTCACGCGGTTCACCAAGGACGGCAGTCTGGCCGACTTCGACTTGAGGCGCACGCTGCCTGTTCTGGACGAGTCATACAAGTGTCTCGCACAGGGGAGCGAGAGCCAGTGCTCCTTCATCGAGCTCGACACCCTCACCGCAGAGCTGCTGGACGAGGGAGCGCAGGACAGCATCGACAGGAAGGAGATCCTGTCCAACGTGATTGAGATGTTCGAGGCGCTCGGGATCCCCGTTCCGCAGGAGAAGTCGTTCTGGGACGAGATCGGCACGAAGTCCTTCGAGTGGGCTGTGCACCACAGACTCGGGGCCAGCTTCATTGCAGACATGAACATGGGCGACGCC
>Ga0180435_10006621_pt1 | contig 11104 bp, 11 predicted proteins | sample SS_ome_3_FD_132467 | JGI IMG/M metagenome (GOLD analysis project Ga0180435, IMG submission 132467) | Hypersaline lake sediment archaeal communities from the Salton Sea, California, USA - SS_3_S_1 metaG | ecosystem: Environmental > Aquatic > Non-marine Saline and Alkaline > Hypersaline >...
CTCTGGCAGAAGGAGGTCCAGCGTAAGCTGATAATTTAATCGTATAGGAATTTGTAATTTCAAGTAATATAAAGGAAATAGATAAACTTTTCAACTCGCCTCTGGCAGAAAGAGGTCCAGCGTAAGCTGGTAATTTAATCGGGATCATGAGCGAGAACCAAAAAATTAATTTTATGCGTAGAGCCCTGCGCTTGGCTGAGTCAGCTACCGCGGGGGTGGCACCCAATCCGCGCGTAGGCGCGCTGATTGTAAAAAATGACCGCGTCCTGGGCCGGGGCTTCCACAAACAGTTCGGCGGTCCCCATGCCGAAATCGAAGCCTTGCTTGACTGTCGTATTCATGGTCATGACCCGGCCGGCAGTACTATGTTTGTTACCCTCGAACCCTGCTGCCATCAGGGTAAAACCGGCCCTTGTGTCGAAGCCATTATCCAGGCTCGTATCCGTCGGGTTGAAATTGCAACCCGTGACGACTTTGCTCTGGTCAACGGCCGAGGAATAGAACAACTACAACAAAATGGGATTGATGTTCAGGTAGGCTGTTGCGAACAAGAAGCCCGCCAGGTTAATTTCGGTTTCTTCAAACTGCAAAAAGAAGGGATTCCCCAGGTTATTCTCAAATGGGCCCAGAGCATAGACGGCCAATTGTCCTGGCCACCCGATTCTAAAAAACGTTGGCTAACCAACGAACAATCGAGACAACATGTACACCTAATACGAAGTCGCTGCGGAGCGATTCTTGTCGGCATTGGTACCGTATTGGCCGACAATCCCCAGCTCAATGCCCGTCTGGAAACCGATGTGTTCCAGCCCAGGCGCGTTATCCTTGATAATCACCTGCGTATCCCTCTGAGCAGTAACCTGGTCCAAACAGCCCGTCAACAACCGGTTTATATATATACCTCAACCGAAGCCTGTTGCCATCAATCAGATAAAATGAAAATCCTGCAAAAAGCCGGCTGCCGGGTAATTTCCATTTCCTTACGTAATAATCAGGTTGATCTCCAGGCTGTTTTGCATGATTTAGGGCGACAGGGCGTAACCGATCTGCTCGTGGAAGGGGGACCCACCATTCTGAAATCGTTCGGAGACCAGAATCTCGCCGATAAAATCATGATTTATATCGCCCCGGTTTTGATAAATTGCAGCTATCCGGAAACCAAAATAAATTTCCCCCTGAAACTTGATCAGTGCCAAAATATTCAACTGCAAAACTTCGCCGGCGACCTTTTGTTCCAGGCACAACTTGTCTATCCTTTCTGAAAAAGCCATCTGAAATAATCTCGCTTAAGGTGCGATTTCGCTCTTAATATTTTCACCGTCATTGATGCTCCGATAATATTCGCTTTCCGGAAAAACCTCCTTGATTTTTCCCCCGGTGAAATGGTAGTCCGGATAACCGCCGCAAACCTTATCTTTTACCTCCATTAACACCAGATGCCTTGTTATCCCGAATATCATCGTAATACTTCTCATGCTGAATCATAAAAAAAATGCGGTTATAACGATTGCATCAAATTTTATAGTTATAAAATACTTGCCATTCGGAGAAGGCAGGGAAAAAGAAACAAATATTGGTAAGTGGTTTGACCCTCTTAACGATGTATTTTATAGTTCTTTTGTTAAGATGATACAAAAGGAGGTTCAACAAGTTATAATGTTGCGAATATGGCGAAAAAAAGAACATGCGATAGGCATAGACCTCGGCAGTTCCAGCTTAAAAATAGTTCAGCTGGAAACCACCAACCAGAAATTGCGCCTGGTAGCGATGGCTCAAACTGGGGTCCCTCAGGATATCCGTTCGGATACCGCCGCTTTGCATGAATGGTATATTACCAATGTTAGAGAACAGTTGGCCTATAACAATTTCAAAGGTAAAAAAATCGTAAGTTGTTTGCCGTCCCGGGACATGCTGATCCAACACCTGCGGGTTCCTAAAATGGATGAAAAACAACTGAGTAAAGCGATAGGCTGGGAAGCCCAGGACAAGCTGCCCTTCGATATAAACAATGCTCTGCTACGCCACGTTGTTGCCGGTGAAGTTTATCAGGGTGACGAAAATAAACTGGAAGTTATCCTGATGGCCGCTCCACAGCATGCCGTCCAAAGACACCTCAATCTACTGGAAAGGACAAAATGTGAAATCAATTCGATCCATGTTGAGCCCTGGGCTCTGGTGAATTGCTTTACTCATCTTTTTCACTCAAACGATGAATCCGATAATGCCGGTATGTTTGTGGACCTCGGACACGACAGTACCAAAGTTGTAATCTCCCACGGAACCGATATGGCTCTTTGTCGAACCATAAACATAGGCGCCCCGGAGATCGGTTCTAATCCACAAAATGCCGAAGAAAATATTTCCGAACAACCTCAACCAACCAATGATATCCTTAACGGCAAGTCCGACTCGACTACCCCTGCCCGCAATATAAATCCAGGTTCAGAATCGTCCGCCACCATGGTTATGGCCGAAAAAACACACAACGCCGGAATCGATTCGGAAAAAACTAAATTGCTCTGCGAAGAAATCCGCGGTTGTGTCCGCTATCATGATCTTACCTTTACCGGACTGCCGGTTAAAAAAGTTATCTTTCTGGGTGGCCGGGCGAAAAACAAAGCGCTCTGCCGATCATTAGCTCAACATATCGGACTATCCGCCCAAATCGGAGACCCCGTCGCCAAAATTAATCTCGAAGGAAGCAAACATATTGAAATTGATCCCCAGGAAATCAATTCCGAATGGGCGGTTGCTTTCGGTTTGAGTCTCAATAACTAAACAGCAGCATTGTGTTAACTTTCGCAGTTTTTATCGTTAGAATTTATTATCAACAGGGCCTCGCGCGCAACAGGTGTAATTTAGGAACTTTCGGGAAATGTCTCGAAACTGCTAAAGAACAGACAAATTCATTACCAAGGCCCTGTCTGCACGTTGTGTGAAAATATTACGCAGGAAAAAGTGCGAAATCGCACATTGTAATTATGTTAAAATAATTTCCTTATGTAGGAGTAGGATAAAAATGAAAGATAAACTGAATTTTTTACCCGAAGATTATCTGGAAAAAAAAGCGCAACAGAGAACCAACATTATTTGCCTTTTTCTTTTCCTCCTGGTAGCCGGTGGTGTCGGAACCTGCTTCACCCTGGTGGAAAAACGTCAGCAAAAAATGAGGAAACTCGAAGCGGAAGTGAATCAAAAAATGAATCGGGCCAGTGAAAACCTTCAGCAATTCGAAACCCTGGAAACAAAGAAAAAACAAATGATGAGCAAGGCTTCCATAAGTGCCCTGTTGATGGAGCCGGTGCCCCGTTCTCTGCTTCTGGCTACCATCACCAATAATCTTCCCGGCAGCGTGTCTCTGTTGGATTACAAACTGACCAGTAAAGAAATTATTGATAAATCGGCAAACAAAAATAATAAAAAAATCAACAAACTGAACAAAAAGAAGAAAAACAAAAAAGAAAAAAAACCCGCTTTGCCCAAAAAACTGCAGGTTCAAATCGAATTTGTCGGGCTGGCCCAAACCGATATGGAAGTGGCCAAGCTTATCGCCAATTTGAACCAGTCCGACCTGTTCAGCCAGGTTAATCTCGCTTTTTCCAAAGAACATGAAATGGAAGATGCGATGATAAGGCATTTTAAAATTGTCACCGAACTGGATCCAAAAGTAAAAGCCGGCAAAGATGATGTGGAATGGGCCAGAAAAAGCCACGTCAAGGGTTTTTAATCGTTACCCCGGGTGCGATATCGCACTTTTCTTGTGTAACATTTTAGCGCGGCGTATGGAAAGGACCTTAGTAATACATTAAATCTGTTTTTGGCCTTTTCGGAACATATTCCGAAAGTTATACCCATCGGGTATGAAAATTCCTGGCAGAGCCCGATGTAATTGTTTTCTGGATAATTATATACATAACGCGAAAACGGGAAAATTCAATCGTGATGAGTATAACCACGGTAAACCTGTAAAAATAGACCAGGAAAATATTTGGGAGAATCAATATGAAATTTGGAATTCGTGAATTATTATTTCTCGTTCTGCTTTCGGCGATTCCGGCAGGTTCCTATTTCTGGGTCTTTCAGCCAGCCCAGATAAACTTGCAAAACAAACAATGCGAAATTGACAAAAAAACGGAAAAGCTGGCCTCTTTGAATAAAGCCGTTGCCGGAATCGAGGATTTAAATGCCGAAGTGGAAAAACTGGTCGAAGCCGTCGAGTTTTTTGAAAGCAAACTGCCCGCTCGACATGAAATCCATAAAATCCTCGAACAGGTCACAAAAATAGCGGACAAACGGGGCCTGGAAACCAAACTGTTCAAAGCCCTGAAACAGAAACCCTTTGCGACTTATTCCGAACAACCCATCAAAATGGAAGTACATGGCGATTTCGATGCCTTTTACCAGTTCCTGCTGGACCTGGAAAAACTCGCCCGGATTACTCGCATAAAAAATATACAATTGATAAAAGACAAAAAGAACGAAGGACAAATGGATGCCCATTTTACCTTAAGCATCTTTTTTGACAACAGCACCAGCAAGAGCAAATGAATTGAACCGAAAAATACTGCTAAAGTTATACCCATCGGGTATGAGTATAACATCTTTATAGGAGCATAAAAAAATGGATAATTTTAACTTACCCACAGATAAAGATGAGTCGGCCGACATTAACCAGGACTGGAATAACCTGAACGAGGAAGGAATAGCCGAAATAGAAATGGCCAACTCGGAATATGCCACCTCCCCCGGCGGACATACCCGAAACGCCATGTTTCTTATGGCCACCTGCGTGATCGGTATGTTGGGTGTTTACTTGTTCGGCATTCGACAACAACCTCAGGAAGCTTCTCCCGAAGAGCAGGCCGTCGAGGCCAAAATCGACCTGGCGGTGGCCAAATTCATGGATAAAAAAGAACAAAATAAAGTTCAGCAAATGTTTCAGAATACCGGGGATTTGGTTCAGACTTTTTACGAATACCCCAGCAATCAACAGGTTGCCCTCGAGGAACTGCAAAAGAATCCCTTTTCCCTGGTAGAAAACGAAGGCGAAGATGACCAGGAAACTTCAAAATTGGCCAAAATCAAACTGGAAAAAGAATTACAAAAGAAAGCCCAGGCGATGGAATTACAATCAGTTGTCCACGGCCCCAACGGATTTAAATGCCTGATCAATGGCGAAATCTTCGGTACGGGTCAGCAAATCGAAGATACTTTTTCGGTTAAATCGATCGATACCGAAAGCGTGGTTCTCACCGCCAGCGGGATGGAATTCATTCTGCAAATGTAAAAGGAATTTACCCGCTAGAGAGAGCTAAGAAAAATACTATACTGCTTACGATTGAATTTTCCCGTTTTCGCGTTATGTATATATTTATCCAGAAAACAAATACATCGGGCCCTGCCAGGAATTCTCATACCCGATGGGTATATCTCAATCGGTCTGTTCCACGGAAACAAGACTGACGTTAATAATGGATTAGTACCTTACCAATGAAATCTTGCTCAAAATGGTTTAAAAACCTGCTAATGGGCCAAGACTTCATGAAACCCTATTTGGGTCCCGGCCCTGCCGGGTTAGGCTATGCTTGATAATATTACGTCAGATAAAATCATTATAAAACCGGAACCTGTCGATCCACCTGATTGCGATAGAGCCCCTGATCCCAATACAGGCGTCTTCGATCTGTGGCAACCGGATGAGCCTCTTGAAGGCAGCGGCGCCCTCTCCCTCGAAGAACGCCTCCTGGCCCGTGTGGATATCAGTGACGAACAATTATCACAGGCTCAGGCTATTCACCTGAAAACACCCAATAAACGTCTCGGACAAATCCTCCTGGAAATCGGCGCCATCCGGGAAGAAGATCTGCAAATCTGTCTGGCCGATCATTACGAACTACCCTTCGTGCGGCTGGATCGCGATATGGTTGACCTCAAGGCCTTTGAAAAGCTCGACCGGAAGTTTATCGAAAACCACCATATCTTACCTTTTGCTTTCGAGGAAGAAAAATTAGCCCTGGCAACCACCGATCCGACTAATATATTTCTGCTGGACGAAATTCAGCGGAAAACCGGTCTCCAGCTATCGGTAAAAGTATGCCTCATTGAGGATATTGAAAACATCCTCAACGGCGTCAGCGACGATGTCCCCGATTACGAAGTAGATGATATTATTCAGGGGGTTAACGACGAAGATGTCGAACTGGTCGAATCTGAAGAAGAAGACATCTCCCAGCTGGAACAGGCCGCCGGTGATTCGCCGATCATCAAATTTGTAAACTACATCGTCATCAACGCTGTTAAGGAACATGCTTCCGATATCCACATCGAACCCGGTGACAAAAAACTCAAAGTACGTTATCGTATCGACGGCGTACTGTTCGAAATCATTTCGCCGCCTTATAATATGCATCCTGCCGTGGTATCTCGTATCAAAATCATGGCCAATCTCGATATTGCCGAGAGACGAATCCCCCAGGACGGTCGCATCCGAGTCGTTATGCACGGGAAAAACGTTGATATGCGTGTTTCCACCATCCCTTCCTCTTACGGTGAAAAAGTCGTTATCCGTATCCTGGATATCGGACAAACCCAACTCACGCTCAGCAGCCTGGGAATGCATGAAGACTCCCTGGCGATCCTCGATCATCAGATCAATCAGCCCCATGGTATCGTATTGGTTACCGGCCCGACCGGTTCTGGTAAAAGTACGACTCTCTATGCCGCCTTGCGCACCATGGATCGACAACGTATGAATGTCTCCACCGTCGAAGATCCCGTCGAATATCAATTAGACGGGATAACTCAGGTCCAGGTCCACGAAAAAATTGGAATGACTTTTTCGATGGCTTTACGCTCTCTGCTCCGGCAGGACCCGGATGTAATCATGGTTGGGGAAATACGGGACGAGGAAACCGGCCGCATCGCCGTCCAGGCTTCCCTCACCGGTCATCTCGTTTTGTCCACCCTGCATACCAATGACGCCCCCAGCAGTATTACTCGAATGATTAACATCGGCATTGAACCCTACCTCATCGCGGCTTCCACCAATGCCGTTCTGGCCCAGCGTCTGGTACGGCGAATCTGTACAAATTGCAAAAAACCTTTTCAACCCGAACCGGAACACGCCACCTTCATGACGATGTACGGTTTTAACTCCGAAAATATGTTCATTGGTGCCGGATGTGAAAAATGCCGATTTACCGGCTATCAGGGACGGGTTGGTATCTACGAACTCCTGGCCATTGACGATACCTATCGCGATATTATCACCAAAAATCCCACTGTAACCGAGATGAGGCGTATATGTAAAGAAAAAGGGATGTTATCTCTGCGTGAAGACGGCTTTCGTAAAGTCCAGGCCGGACAAACCACTATTGATGAAGTAATGCGTGTTACCGAATGCACCGTTTAAACAAACGGTTTCTGATACAATTAAGGAGACAATCGTGATAAATTTACAAGAACTTCTAAGCTCGGCATTAGAGTGCGGCGCTTCCGACATCCATGTAATGGTAGGCGCGCCTCCTCTGCTGCGTATCCATACCACTCTCAAAGAAACCGACTTTGGCATGGTAACTCCCGAAGGCGCCATGGGAATGGTTCGGGAAATGATCTCGGAAGAACGCTTTAACGATTTCCTCCAGAAACGCGACGCCGATTTCTCCGCCGAAGTAAAAGGTAAAGGCCGCTTCCGTGTTAATGCCCACTTCCAGCGGGGCACCGTCGCCATCGCCTTTCGTACTATTCAGGATAAAGTCTTGCCCCTGGAAAAACTGAACCTCCCCGAAACGGTTCACAGTATGGTAGATTTACCACGAGGGCTTGTCCTGGTAACCGGTGACACCGGTTCGGGTAAGAGTACCACCATGGCCAGCATGATCGACGCCATGAACAAAAAGTACCGCAAACATATCATTACCCTTGAAGATCCCGTGGAATATGTCCTGACCAGCAACCAGTGCGCCATCGAACAGCGGGAAATCGGCGATGATTGTCCTTCTTTTGCCTCCGGCTTGCGGCACGCTTTGCGTCAGGACCCCGATGTGATTCTGGTCGGAGAAATGCGTGACCTGGAAACTACCTCCTCCGCCATTACCGCCGCCGAAACCGGGCATTTGGTGCTCAGCACCCTGCACACCATGAACGCTTCGCAGACCATCGAACGTATTATCGATATTTATCCGACCGGGCAACAAAACCAGGTCCGTTCCATGCTTTCCAACACTCTGCAGGCGGTCATTAGTATGACTTTGTTCAAACGGGTGGACACTCCGGGCATGATTCCCGGCGTGGAAATAATGCTCTGTACTCCCGCGGTGAGAAACTGCATTCGGGAAAACCGGATTTTTGAAATCCCCAACGTTATTGAAACTTCCCGGGCCCAGGGGATGCAGACCCTCGATAACAGTATCGCTCAATTGTTCTTCAACGAACAGATTTCCCGTGAGGACGCCCTGGCCCAGGCCGCCCACCCCGAAAAACTCAACCGATCTTTGTGCGCCTGACCATCGGTAAAAACCTTGTCATAATCCGTTAAATGAAAGGCAAAGCATAACACAAAAAAAACGTTATATCCTTTTCTAAAGAGATCCGGATTGAACCTGAGGGTTTTGGCTCCCCTTGGGATTTTTAGGCAGCAGCCAGCTAGGTAATATTTCAGATGGCAAATTATCGTTATGAACTAAGACAAAATTCGGGGCAGATCACCAAAGGTGTCATCGCCGCCGCGTCCAGCAGCGCCGCTGCTCAGGTCCTCCGCGCCAAAGGTGGATACATATTATCTCTGGCCGAAGCCCGTGAACAGAAAAGCGGCGGCCTGCGGTCTCTGCTCTCGTTCAATGTTCAAACCGGACCCTCGGCCAAGGATGTACTCAATTTCACCAGCCAACTCGCCGTAATGATAAAAGCAGGTATCAGTATCCGTGCCGCTCTCGACGGTATCGTTGACCAGGTGGAAAATGAAAAATTCCGCGAAATCCTTCAGCAGATCAAACGCGACGTCGAAGGCGGAAAATGTTTCTCCGAATCTCTGGAACGCTATCCGAAAATCTTCAGTCCTCTATATATCAACATGGTAAAAGCTTCCGAGTTATCCGGCTCATTCGGAACCATGCTCGAACGAATTGCCGAGTATCTCGCCCAGCAGATCGAAACCCGTTCCCAAATCCGAGGCGCCATGATCTATCCCATTATCATCGCCGTCATGGCCGTCAGCACCACCGTATTCCTGCTGACCTATGTTCTGCCCAAATTCGTCGTCATTTTCGCCGGAAAAGAAGCCGCCTTGCCGGCACCTACAAAAATCATCCTCTATATCAGTGCCTCCTTCCGTGCCTACTGGTATATAATCGTCGGTGTCTTCGCCGGCGCCATGTGGCTGTTTTTCTGGACCATTAATACTGTCTGGGGACGAATATGGTGGGATCAGACCAAATTAATGCTGCCGATATTTAAAAAATTGTGCCGCAGCTTGTATATCTCCCGCAGTATGCACACCATGGGCGAATTGGTCAACGCCGGCGTACCCATGCTCGATACCATCAACATAACCGCCAACATTGCCGGAAACGTGGTTTACAAACGCATGTGGCAGAAAGTGTATATCGCTGTCAAGCAGGGTAAAAAAATATGCGCCCCCTTATCGACCAGCGGCCTGCTCCCCAAAAGCGTCATCCAGATGATCGGCAGCGGCGAAGAAAGTGGTAAACTCTCCGATGTCCTCCGCGACATCAGTATCTATTACCAAAAAGAACTAAAAAACGTTATTCGTACCGTTACCGCCATGATTGAGCCTCTGATGATTGTCGTTATGGGGGTAGTAGTTGGCTTCATCGCCATGAGTATTATTCTACCGGTATTCAAGCTCTCCAGCCTCGTCAAAAGTTAACCGGAAATGGTTAGATAATATTACTTTTTCATCATAAAAAGACCCATAAGGGAACAAACTATGAAACCGGTTAAAAATAAAATTCTGAGGCAGTCGAACAAAGGCTTTACCCTCATCGAGGTGATGTTTTCCATCTTAATCGTAGGCCTGGGAATAGCGGCTTTAATGCTGCTTTTGGGCTCATGCACCCTCGTCAACGCCTATGGCAATCACCTTTCCGACGGCGTATTCCTCTGCGAACAGATACGGTCCCTGACCGACGAACAGACTTTCGATAATCTGCTCAACCTGAACGGTCAAACCTTCAACGCCGTCGATTCCAGTGGAAATCCCGTCCCCGGCCTGGAAGCCTACCAGCAGACGCTGCAAGCCCAGGCCGTTAACCCCGACGACTTCACCGTTTATGTAGGCCCTGACGCGGAGGCCGTTGTTTTAACCACCATTGTCACCTACGCCGGAAAAGAAATTAACCGAATGAGTTGGTTACGCACAGCACGTTAAGCTACTCTAAGAGCAGTCAGTTATTCATATACAATATTGGTTAGAAAAAGTACAACAAACAAATACTATTATGAAGGAAATAAAATAAGGATGACTGCTATGAAAGTTAATAAAGCAAATTCCCGACGGGGATTCAGTTCCATCATGGCCGTAATATTCGTTGCGCTCTTTTCGATGCTGGCTATATCCTTCACCGCTATAAGTGGCATCAATATCCAGGTATCGAAAAATCATCGTGACATGTCCGCCGCCCAGGCCGCGTCCGAATCAGGTCTGGAATTTATCCATTATTTGATCAATGACTATATCGCTAACGGAGCCGATAAAACGTTTGACAACACGGTCTCGGATGATGATGCCGTAAATACCTTCAATGATTTGGCCAGTTATTTACAGGATAAATTAAATGGCAATCTTCTTTCTTCATACCAAAGTATCGGTAACGTTGTTTCCTTCTCCGAAAATGGATCGACCGGCCTCGAATTATTGATCCCGGAAGTGAGTGTGACCTCATCCCAACAAGTAAATTTTTCTCTGAAATTCAGACAATATAACAACGATTTGAAATCATTGGAAGTTATCAGTACCGGCAGGGCAGGGCAATCGCATGAAACGGCACTGTCGATTATGAATAAAAAAGCCAAAATGTTAAGATAGGCAACTTGCGCGATCGTGCGCAATGGTATATACTTCTTCTTTTAAGGGCAAGGCCTTGCA
>Ga0180435_10006622_pt1 | contig 11103 bp, 7 predicted proteins | sample SS_ome_3_FD_132467 | JGI IMG/M metagenome (GOLD analysis project Ga0180435, IMG submission 132467) | Hypersaline lake sediment archaeal communities from the Salton Sea, California, USA - SS_3_S_1 metaG | ecosystem: Environmental > Aquatic > Non-marine Saline and Alkaline > Hypersaline > Sediment...
ATGCCCACGTTGCGGGCCGCGATGAGCTGGTAGTAGGCGTAGCTGGCCATCGAGTAGCGCGACTCGCCGTACACGACCTGGAACAGGTCGAAGACGCGCAGCGCGTCGAGCGTGCGGAAGATCAAGGCCACCGCGAGGGTGGGCGCGAGCAGCGGCAGGGTGATCGAGAAGAAGCGCCGAATGGGGCCGGCGCCGTCGACCTCGGCGGCCTCGTACAGCTCGCCCGGGATGACCGCGAGCCCGGCCAGCAGCAGCAGCGCCATGAACGGCGTGGTCTTCCACACGTCGATCATGACCATCGCCGGGACCTGCAGCGAGGCGGTCTGGAAGAAGGCGATGGGGCGCTCGATGAGGCCGAGGTCCGTCAGGAAGGTGTTGAAGAAGCCGGCGCGGGTCGACTGCAGCATCCACTCCCAGATGCGCGCCGAGACGACCGTGATGATCGCCCACGGCACCAGCATCGCCGCGCGCATGATGCCCCGGCCGACGAATTTTCGCGCCAGCGTGAGCGCGATGACGAGGCCGAGGATCGTCTCGAGCGCGACCGAGGAGACGGTGAACACCAGCGTGTCCCAGATGGCGTTGACGAAGTCGGAGCTCGAGGCGCCCAGCACGTAGCGGTTGCCGAACAGGTCGAAGGTGCGCACGGCGTCGTAGCGCAGCGGCGTGTCCAGGCGGCGCAGGAAGAGGCGCGGGTTCTCGTAGACCGGTTCGCCTTCCTCGAACACCGGCTGACCGTCGGCGTCGAGCCGCTGGGGCACCGCGCGCAGTGTCAGGCTGAGCAGCTGGCGGTAGTTCTGGAAGCCGACGAACTCGCCGCGGATGTCCGCACCGGCGGCGAAGCGCTCGTTCGTCATGCTGGAGTACAGGACGCGGCCCAGGGGGTAGGCGGCCACGATCGCGATGATCACGAACGCGGGCAGCAGCAGCCAGAGCGCGGTCCGCTCCTCGTTGCGGGCGAGCGCCGACGGCCCCTTGGCCTTGGTCTTCACGGTCACACGAGCACCTCCTCGTGCATGCGCAAGGCGGAGGGTCGGGTCGCTGGATCGACCCGACCCTCCGATCGGTCATGCGGCATCACGCGTACGGAACGGCACCGTGACGCGCGGCCGTGGCTTACGGCGTCCCGGTGGGGAAGCCGGTCTGCGCCTCGAGGTCGAGCTCGAGCAGCGCCAGCGCGGTCTCGGCGTCTTCCTCGCCGGTGAGCACGCTGTGCACGGCGCGGAAGAACGCGCTGGAGATCTGCGCGTAGTCGGGCGCGGTGATCGTCGACGGGCGGGCGACGGCGTTGATGAAGACGTCGTACAGCGAGCCGAAGAACGGCGTGGCCTCGAGGACCTCGGGGTCCTCGTACAGTGCCATGATCGTCGGGTTGTAGCTGGCCTCGATGGCGCGGATCTTCTGCTCCTCGTAGGAGGCGAGGAAGAACGCCACGTCGGCGGCCAGTTCGGGGTTCTCGCTGTAGCGGCTCACGGCGAGCTGCCAGCCGCCGAGCGTCGCGGCGGGCGTGCCGCCCATGGCGTCACCGGCGGGCAGCGGGCTCACGTCGAAGACGCCGGCGACCGCGCTGCCTTCGCCCTGACCGAGCGAGTAGGCGTAGGGCCAGTTGCGCATGAAGGCGGCGTTGCCGGCCTGCCACAGGTTGCGGGCGTCTTCCTCGGCGAAGCCGGTGACCCCGGGCGGGCTGATCGTGCCCACCCAGCTGGCGGCCAGGTCGACGATCTCGATGGCGTTGGGGTTGTTGACGGTGATGACGCCGTCCGGCTCGATGATCTGTCCGCCGGCGTTGGAGGCGATCCACTCGAGCGCGTCACAGGTGAGGCCCTCGTAGGCGTTGCCCTGCCAGACGAAACCCCAGAAGTCGGCGTTGCCCTTGGCGCGCTCGCCGTCCTGGATCGTCTGGGCCATCGTGGTCAGCTCACTCCAGGTGGCGGGCGGGCCGTCGAAGCCGTACTCCTCGAGCAGGTCCGTGCGGTAGTACAGCAGGCCGGCGTCGGTGAACCACGGGATGCCGATGAGGCGGCCGTCGACGGTGTTGTTCTCGACGATGGCGGGGAAGTGCTCACCGACGATGTCGGCGGCCCCGTACTCGTACAGGTCGACGAAGTGCACGGCCAGGTCACCGGGCCAGATGACGTCGATCTGGTAGACGTCGAGCTCGGAGGACTGCGCCTCGAAGAACTGCAGGTAGAGGCCCAGCCGGTCGTCGGCCAGGTCGGGCGACTCGAGGATCTCGACGGTGACGCCGGGGTTCGCGTCCATGTAGCGCTGGGCCGCCTCGCGCGCCAACTCGAGCTCGATGCCCACGGCGCCCGCGACGACCGTGACGGTCTGCGCCGAGGCGGCACTCCAGATGAGACCCGCGGCTAGCAGGATGCTGAGCAGAATCTTCCGCATATGGTTTCCTTCCTCCTCTTGTCGTACACGCGTACCGACGTACGCTTCCTCGATGCCGCCCATCGGCGGCGCCGTCGAACCTCGGACGGATCTCCGTATCGGGCATGCACCCCGACGTCCCACAGCCCACGCCAGCGCAACGGCGTCGCCTAGGAAGGTTCGATGATGGGAGCATAGCAAGCGTTGGGGGTGGCCGCAAGGCGGGGTCGTCCCGCACGCGGCCCGCCTGCCGCGGCCGCGGCCGCCGTCCAGCGGAGCGCGTGCGGGGTCGTCAACCGGCCCGCGGCAGCTTCCGCCGCAGCCACGTCTGCAGGTCGACCTCGCGGTAGGGCCGCGCCAGACGCTCGCTGCCCGCCTCCCGGCGGCGCGCCCACCAGCCGGCGGGCGGGGCGCCGATCAGCAGCACCGGCACGTGCGAGCCCTCGGCCCGCCGCCGCAGCGTGCGCAGCCACCTCCAAGGTTCGAGGGCCGTGTCGACGATCACCGCGCTGGGCCGCAGTTCCTCGAACAAGACCGCGGCCGCGTCGACGTCGCCGACCAGGCGCGGGCGCGTGCCGTGGCGCAGCAGCGCCAGACGCAGGAGCCGGGCCTCGGCCGGGTCGGCGCAGGCGACGAGCACGGTCGCCGGCGTGGCCGCGTCGGGCGCGGCCGCCAGCACGCCCGCCTCCAGCAGCTCCGCCAGCAGCGCGAGCGTCCGGCTCTCCGGCAGGTCGCTCTCGGCCGCCAGGGCGCGGGCGGAGCGACGGCCGTCCACCAGGCCCAGAACGTCCCACGCCTCGGGGGACAGGACGTGCGCCGTCGGGTCGCCCACGCGCTCGAGCACGGCGTGCGGGTCGATGGTCGCACCCGCGCGCGCGTCGGCGAGCTGGACGAGGACGCGCTGTGGATCGAAGCCCTCGTCGCGGGCGACCCCGACCGGCGGCGCCTCCTCCGCGAAACGGAAGCGCCCCTCGCGCCAGCCGCTCAGCTCGCCGAGCACCTCGACGAGGTGGCGCTCGACCGCGATCGCCAGTTGCCCGGCGTCGATCCAACCACGCTCGATGGCCGCCGCGCCCAACGAGAGCAAGCCGGGTTCGCTCGCCTGTTCGTCCAGCAGGGTCTGCACCTCGTCGACGCCCAGCAGGTCGAGCCGCACGAGCATCTCGCCCAGGTGCACGCCGCCGTCGAGCGAGGCGGCGAGCAGGCGCCCCTCGCGGACCCACACGCGCGCCGTTCGTTCGCCCGACGCCCCGCGTTCGAGGTGCAGGACGCCGTCCTTGCGGCCCGCCATGACGACCTGAAGGACGTCGGTGAAGGCCGCGTCGCGCAGCGAGCCCTCGATCACGCGGGCTTGCCCTCGTCGAACAGGCCGCCGGCGGCCTCCGCGGCCGCCGGGGCGGGCAGTCCCAGGTGGCGGTAGGTCGCCTCGGTGGCGACGCGGCCGCGCGAGGTGCGCTGCAGCAGGCCACGCTGGATGAGGTAGGGCTCGTGCACCTCCTCCAGCGTGCCCCGGTCCTCGCCCACGGCCGTGGCCAGCGTGTCGAGCCCGACGGGCCCGCCCGCGAAGCGCTCGACGACCGCGCGCAGGATCGTGCGGTCCCGCCGGTCGAGGCCCTGGTCGTCGATCCCGAGCCGATCCAGCGCCGTGCGCGTGCGCGCCAGACCCACGCGCCCTTCGCCGGCGACCTCCGCGAAGTCGCGCACCCGGCGCAGCAGCCGTTTGGCGATGCGCATCGTGCCGCGCGAGCGCCGCCCGATCTCCAGCGCGGCCTCGACGTCGATGCCGAGACCCAGCAGGCGGGCGTCCCGCTCGACCCCCTCGGCCAGCTCGTCGTCGCGGTAGTACTCCAGGTGCTCGATGATGCCGAAGCGGGAGCGCAGCGGGCCGGTGATGAGCCCCGGGCGGGTGGTCGCGCCCACCAGCGTGAAGCGCGGGAGCTCGAGCCGGATCGTGCGGGCCGCGGGGCCCTGCCCGAGCACGATGTCGATCTTGAAGTCCTCCATCGCCGGGTAGAGGTGCTCCTCGGCGACCCGTCCCAGGCGGTGGATCTCGTCGATGAAGAGGACGTCGCCCTCCTCCAGCGCGTTGGTCAGGATGGCGGCCAGGTCGCCGGGCTTCTCGATCGCGGGGCCGCTGGTGACGCGCAGGCCCACGCCCAACTCCGCGGCGATGATGTGCGCCAGGGTGGTCTTGCCCAGCCCCGGCGGGCCGTACAGCAGGACGTGGTCGAGGGCCTCACGGCGGGTCCGGGCGGCCTCGAGGTAGACCGCCAGCTTCTCCTTCAGCCGCTGCTGCCCGACGTACTCGGCCAACGACGTCGGGCGGAGGGTTCCGTCGTCCACGGCGGCAGGCTATCACGCCCTCGCGACGGCGCCTGGCGCGACCCCGACGGCTTCCGGCGCGCCGGCCGGAGGCGCGGACCAGCGGACCACGACGCGACCGTCGCGCTCGTAGCGCACGCCCTCGGGGGTCACCACCTCGCGCGTCCCGTCGGGCGCCATCGCCGGCGTGCGCACGGTGTCGAGGAAGGCGCGCCGAGCCTCGGCGTCGAGCCGGTGCAGGTGGGTGCGCCACACCTCGCTGCGCCGCAGGGCGACGTCGAGCCACGCCCCTCGCCGCCAGCGCAGGGCGACCCAGCTCGACTGCACCACGATGCCCAGGAACAGCGCCCACCACACCCCGGTCGTCCCCCACGGTCCCCAGGCGCCCAGGAACCAGGCGCACGGCACGACCACGCCCCAGCGGCCGACGACGGTGCCGAACAGGCCCGGCCGCACGTCGCCCGCCCCGCGCAGGGCGCCGTTGAGCACCATGAACACCGCCAGGATCGGCTGCACCGCCCCGTTGATGCGCAGGTACGCCGCCCCATCCGCGACCACGACCGGGTGCGCGCTCGGGTCGAAGGCCCGCACGAGGGGCTCGGCGAAGAGGAACAGCGCGAGGCCGATCGCGCCCATGAGCCCGACCGCGGTGGCCAGGGCGGCGTGGCCCGAGCGCCAGGCCTGGCGCGGTTGCCAGGCGCCCAGCGCCTGCCCCACGAGGCTGGTCGCCGCCACGCTGATCGCCACGCCGGGCATGAACGCGAAGCTCTCGACCTGCAGGCCGATCGCCATCGCGGCCGCGCCGTAGCTGCCCGACGCCGTGGCCGTCACCGCCCGCACGACCAGGAAGCCGGCCGCCACGTAGGCCAGCGACTGCAGTCCCGACGGGACGCCGATCGCCAGCAGGTCGCGGATGCGCGTCCCGTTCCAGCGCCAGCGGCCGGCGGGCCAGCGGATGACGTTGGCGCCGGCCCAGATGACGCTCAGGCCGAGCGTCAGGCCGAGCGCCCGGGCCAGCAGCGTGCCCACGGCGGCGCCCGGCACGCCGAGGGCGGGGAAGGGCCCCGGCCCGAACATGAAGAGCCAGTTGAACAGCACGTTGGCGGCGTTCGTGGCGCCCGCCAACCACAGGGGCGTGACGGTGTCGCCGGCCCCCTGCATGAGGCTGGTGAGCGCCATCTGCGCGACCAGCAGCAGCGTCCCGAAGAAGAGGATGGTCAGGTAACCGCTGCCGGCGTCGACGACCTCCGCCGGGCCGCCGCCGTTGAGGAAGGTCATCATGGGGCGCGCGACCGCGACGCCGAGGGCGGTGACCACCAGGCCGAGCGCCAGCGACAGCAGCAGGGTCTGGCGGGTCACGTCCTGCAGGGCCAGCGGGTCGCGTGCGCCCTTCGCCTGCGCCGCCAGCGCCATCGCCCCGGCCGTCACCGCCATGACCACGACCAGGATCAGCAGGCGCACCGAGGTCGCCATCCCCACCGCGGCGACCGCCAGCGGCCCCAGGCGGCCCGCCATGAACACGTCGACGACGTTCACCAGGGTCTGCAGCAGGTTCGCCAGCACGACCGGCAGCGCGAGCCGCACCACGGCCCGCAGCGTCGGAGCATGGAGGACGTGGGCGAAGGGCATGACGGCGCGCGCGAGCATCGGCGAGCAAGCTACCACCGCGGCGGCGAGCCCCGCGTCCGGCGGTCGAGCGCGCGCGCCGCGGGGGGAACGCGCCGGGTCGCCCACACGGACCGCCGGCGCCGCCCGCTGGCGGTAGCATGCGGGGTCATGGCCGATCCCGGGAGGAAGCGCATGCCCAGCCACACCGTCCGCATCGGCTCGGAGAGCCGTGAGCTGCCGATCGTCAACGTCGGCCCGGTCTCCGTGGCCCTGCTCAACCTGCTCGGCGACACCCGCCTGACGGAGGCCGCCGCCGAAGAGCTCGCGGCGCGGGTGCCCGCCGGCGTCGAGGTCCTGGTGACGCCCGAGGTCAAGGCCGTCCCGCTGGCGCACGCGATCAGCGTCCGCAGCGGCCTGCCGTACGTCGTGGTGCGCAAGACGCACAAGCCGTACATGGTGGGGCCGATCTCGCGGACGGTCAACTCGATCACGACCGGCAAGCCGCAGGACCTGGTCATCGACGGCGCCGACGTGCCGCGTCTTCGCGGGAGGGCGATCGCGGTGGTCGACGACGTTGTGTCGACCGGCGCCACCCTGAGGGCCCTGACCGAGCTGCTGGCCGAGGTCGACGCCCGCGTCGTCGCCACGCTGGTGGTCTTCACCGAGGGCGACGTGCGCGACGACGTGGTGGCGATCGGCCACCTGCCGCTCTTCCCGGCCGAGGCCGGGGCCTGACGGGTCGGCACGGGCCATGAGCGAGTTCGACGACGCCAAGGAGCGCATCCGGGCGCGCGTCGACCTCGCGCAGCTGGTGGGCGAGACCGTCGCGCTGAAGCCGGCGGGACGCGGCCAGCTCAAGGGCCTGTGCCCGTTCCACAGCGAGCGCACGCCCTCGTTCCACGTCCACGTCGAGCGCGGCTTCTTCTACTGCTTCGGCTGCGGGGCCAAGGGCGACGTCTTCGATTACGTCATGCGCACCCAGGGGCTGGAGTTCCGCGAGGCGCTGCAGCTCCTGGGCGAGCGCGTCGGCGTCGAGGTGCGCGGCGCACCCGCCGGACAGGGGCGCCGGCGCGACCTGCTGGAGATCCACGAGGCCGCCCTGGCGTGGTTCACCGCTCGGCTGCCGGGCAGCCCGGCGGAGGCGTACCTACGGGGCCGCGGCCTCAGCGACGAGACGGTCCGTGCCTGGGGACTCGGCTTCGCCCCCGACGCCTGGGACGGCCTGCTCAAGCACATGCTCACCCGCGGCGTGCGCGACGACGACCTGCTGGCCGCCGGCCTCATCACCGAGAACGAGCGCGGTCGGCGCTACGATCGCTTTCGCGGTCGGGTGATGTTCCCCGTCCGCGACGCCATGGGCCGCGTGGTGGGGTTCGCCGGCCGGCTGCTCGACGACGGTGTCCCGAAGTACCTCAACAGCCCGGAGACGGCGCTCTTCAAGAAGGGCGAACTGCTGTACGGCCTCGACCGCGCGCGCGGGGCCATCCGCGAGAGCGGCGAGGTCATCGTCGTCGAGGGCTACATGGACGTGCTGGCGCTGCACCAGAGCGGCTTCGGCAACGCGGTCGCCGCCCTGGGCGCGAACCTGACGGTGGAGCAGGCCGACCAGCTGACGCGGCTCGACGCCCAGCGCGTGCTGCTGGCGTTCGACGCGGACGACGCCGGCCAGCGCGCGGTGCTCGCGGGCCTCGAGCAGAGCGTCGGCCGCCGCTTCCTGGTGCAGGCCGTGCGCCTGCCCAGCGGCAAGGACCCGGCCGACGCCGTCCTCGCGGGCGAGGCCGGGCGCGAGGCGTTCGCCGCGGCGCTGCGCAGCGGCGTCTCGGAGGTCGCCTTCCGCTTCGAGCGGGTGCTCGCGCAGCACGACGCGACCACGCCGCGGGGCCAGCGGGCGGTCCTGCTCGAGCTGTTGCCGGCGCTGCAGCCGCGGGACGTGGTCGATCCGGTGGCGAGCGAGCTGCGCCGGCTGGTCGTCGATCACCTCGGCCTGGACGCGGGTCGCCTCGACGCCTGGCTGGCGTCGCAGCGGCCGCAGCGGCTGGACGAGACCTCCATCCGCGGCCTGCGGCGGCGTGGCGAGGACCTGAGCCCGGTGCGGCTGCTCGAGCTCGAGGTCGTCGGGCTGCTCCTGCTCGAGCCCGAGCGGTTGAACGAGCGGGTGCGCCGCGCCCTGGCGGCGCTGCCCGCGGAGACCGGGGAGTCGGAGCTCGTGGCCTTCGCCGAGCTGTGCGAGCGCTGCGGCTGGCGGGACGCGGAGATCGTGGCGGCCGTCCAGGCGCGCGACGGCGGCGAGCGCGTGTTGGAGCGGTTGGTGGTGCACGCGGCGGAGGCGAGCGCCGACCTGCGTCTCGACGTCGACCTGCGCCTCGAGCAGCTCCTCTCGCGGGTCCGCGAGCACCACGTCGAGGCGGGCCGCAGGCTCCGCCAGGAACGGCTGATGCAGCGGCTCGAGGAGGCGCGGGCCGAGGTCCACGACCCGGCCACGCCGCGCGCCAGCTTGGAGGCGGCGTACGCCGACCTGGCGGAGATCCAGGGGGCCCTCTCGGCGCGCGAGGGCGAACGCCGCCTGCGCTCCGCCGAGACGCTGCGACGGATCGCGCATCGGCGTCGTGGTCGGTCGTGAGCCGGTCGGGACCGAACGTTGACACTGCGCGAGCGCCGCTGCTATGCTCGCCCCCGCAGCGTGTGGGGCCGAGAATGCCCACCACAACGCGTTTTTTTGTGCCTTGTCGCTCTTCCGTCCCCAGACCTTGACCCCGTGCGGCCGAGCCGCACGGTGGGGTGTCGAAAGGAGGTCTACTTGGAAACTTCCAGAGACCCCATCCTCCAGGACCTGATCCACCATGAGAAGACCATGGTCGCCAAGGTCGACGAGGCGCGCGCCGAGGCCGAGCGCATCGTCGCGCAGGCCGAAGGCGAGGCCCGGGTGTCCCTCGAGCGCGCGCGCGAGGAGGCCGAGCGGCTCGTGCGCGAGATGGCCGAGCGCACGCGCCAGGACGCGGACGCCGCCCGCCGCGAGGTGCTGGACGCCGCGCGCGCCGCCGCGGACGAGATCGCCGCGCGCGCGGCCGCCCGCCGCGACGCCGCCGTCGAACGGGTCGTGGAGCGGGTCCTGCCGTGATCACGCCGATGGACCAGCTGCTGCTCGTCGGCCGCAAGGGCGCGGCCCACGAGGTGCTGGTCGCCTTGCAGGGGCTCGGCGTCGTGCAGATCGACACGGTGGACGTCGAGGCCCTCGCGGACGAGGACGCCGCCGGCGTGCTGGCGCGCTTCCGGCCGGCGGAGGACGCCGCCCGCGCCCGCCTCGTGTGGGACCGCGTCGCCGGACGCTGCTCGACGCTGCTCGAGACGCTCGGCGTCGGCGAGGAGGTGCCCACGGCGGGCAAGGGTGAGCTGCCCAGCGACCCGGAGACCGTCGCCGAGCGCGTCGAGGTCGTCGCCGGGCTCGTCGAGCAGCTCGTGGCGGAGCGGGCCGAGGTGGCCGAGGAGCTGGAGACGGTGCAGGCCTTCCTGCCCACCTTCCGCGACCTCGCCCCGACGCTGGCCCAACTCGAGGACGGTCGCTACCTCCACGGCGCCGCGACGCTGGTCGCGGCCAACGCCGTGGGCGAGGTGCGGACCGAGCTCGACGCGGCGCTCGAGGGCCGCATCGCCTTCGAGGAGCGCCCCACCGGCGCCAAGCAGCGGCTGCTCATCGCGGCCGTCCTGCGCGGCGATGCGCCGGCGCTGCGGGCCGCCCTCGCGCGGCTGGGACTCGCCGAACTGCAACTGCCGGAGCGCTACCGCGACCTCGGCATGGCCAAGGCCGTGCACACGATGGAGGAGCGGCTGCAGGTCCTGCCGAAGCGCCAGGCGACGATCTCCGAGGAGCTGCGCAAGCTCGCGCTGCAGCACGGCCCGCGACTCAAGGCCTACCGGCAGACGGCCCTCAACCATCGCGGGCGGCTGGCCAGGCTCGATGACCTGGCGCAGGGTCGCTTCGCCTTCGCCCTCAAGGGCTGGGTCCCGCAGGAGGACCGCCCGCGCGTCGTCGAGTCGCTGCGCAAGCAGTTCGGCGACGACCTCATCGTCCACCATCGTCCCGCGGACGAACACCACGACGAGGGCGTGCCGGTCAGGTTGGAGAACGCCGCCTGGGCGCGGCCCTTCCAGATCCTCCTGGCGCTCTTCGCGCCGCCGAAGTACGGCAACTTCGATCCCACCTGGACGATGGCCGTGTTCTTCCCGCTGTTCTTCGGCGTCATCGTCGGCGACATCGCCTTCGGCCTGATCTTCGCCCTCGTCGGCTACCTGCTGCGGCGTCGCGGCGCCCAGGGCAAGTCGCTGTCGCTCGGTCCGCTGAACATGGTCATCGCCGCCGACGCCCTCAGGCCGATCAGCTCGATCGTCTACTGGGCGGCGGCCTGGACCATCGTCTGGGGCTACGTCTACGGCGAGTTCTTCGGCACCTTCCTGGAGTACTGGCCCAAGGGCCGGCCCGTCTTCTACACCACCTTCGGCGACGCCCACCCGCCGGGGTACGGCCTCATCGAGATCACGCTGTTCCGCGTCGAGGACTTCACGCCCGTCATCCTCCTCGCGCTCGCCTTCGGGACGATCCAGATCCTCATGGGTTGGGCCATCCGCGTCGTCTACGGCATCAAGCACAACGACATGAAGCACGTGTACGAGGGCATCGGGATGTTCACCGGGGTCGCCTCGCTGGTGATCTTCACCGCCGCCTTCCTCACCAACAACCTCAACCCCATCCTCAACGGCGTGGTGGGCATCGGCTTCGCCATCTTCCTGGTCTGCGTCGTG
>Ga0180435_10006623_pt1 | contig 11103 bp, 34 predicted proteins | sample SS_ome_3_FD_132467 | JGI IMG/M metagenome (GOLD analysis project Ga0180435, IMG submission 132467) | Hypersaline lake sediment archaeal communities from the Salton Sea, California, USA - SS_3_S_1 metaG | ecosystem: Environmental > Aquatic > Non-marine Saline and Alkaline > Hypersaline >...
CCTAAGCCGCCTTTACCTGCAGTGTGGCCATAGACATTCCAACCTTTTCCTTCAGGAGCCGAAAGTCCGGCGTACATAGGACCACCTAGGGCAGTCAAAATCCTTTGACCTGTATCAGGTTCCTGCGCAAGCTTCTCGCCCATTTCATCTGCAGCTGATTTCTCAAATCCAAGTTGTTGTAGCGCAGCACTTGCACCTACCGCATAAGCCTGCTTGATTTTTGCTTCTTTTATCATGAGACTTCTCCTTTTCGACGAATTATAGGTCAAAAACAAAAAAAGAGAACTATCTAGCTAACATAGTTCTCTTCTTTTTTTAGTTAGGGTCGTCTTTAGGAACTGGAACTAGTATGTGGGGCTTTTCTCTACTGGCATTACATTTCCTGAGTCTTGCCTGGAAATCCAGCATGGCTTGACCTATTACAGTGGGGTCAGTAGTGACTTCCCCTTTTACTACGAAAGAACCGTCCACTTGGATAGTCAAATACAGGATAGGAGGTGCGTTGTTTGGAGGTGTATAAGTAAAGTTCATGGGGAGAGGAGACTTCTTCTTTTGGGAAGATTGGCCAGCAAGTGCTTTTTTCAAATCAGCTACCTGGTCTTCCAGAGCTTCTATTCTGAGTTGGACATTCATTTAAACTTCTCCTTTCATCAGTGTAGCTCAACAGCACACCACTCTTCCCCGTCAAACATACACAAGTAGGTCTTGTCACATTTAACATCTCGCCAAAAATGCGGGGAAGCGTCTGCGCTGATAATATATCTTTCACCTGTCTTTGGCCTCAGTGTGGGCTCTGGCTCAGGTAGCAGATGTTGTCCCGCCAGAACTACAGCCCCGCTGACTCCTATCATTTTTAGGAAACGTCGTCTATCCATAGGGTTCCTCATAACCCTTCATCTTTGCTCGCATGAGTTCCTGAAGAGCTTCATCACCTTTCCCGAACCTTATTGCTAGATGAGCAACATCCGAACTGTAATTATCGCCTCCAAGGTATACAAGAAGCAACATCAAAACGCGAGTGTTAACATCATTAAGGTGCCTTAACGACTTAGCAGTACTTTTGAGTACCTTCTCTGTACTCACATCCTTTCCCTCTGCGTAAAGCTCTTCGAGCTTCGCAAAGCCTTCCATGTTCTTCTGAGAGACTTGGAAATCTTTCAGTATTGTTCTTACAACCTGCTCCTTGTTGCGGAGCATTTTTAGAAAGTCTTCACCTCCTGGGAGTTTCATTTATTCTCCTTACGCCGCGCTATGGTCCTGATACCACCCGGCTTCACGGTCTCGGTTTAGTTCCTCAACATCTTCCTTCAGTTGATGCGTTTCTTCCTCAAGAATGAGTTTTGCTTCAACAACCTCTTCCAGCTGACGAACACGTTCTCGGGTTACATTGATAAATTCACCTACGACTTCGAGTGTGTGGTCACCTTCACCGGCAACATCCAGAGCGCAGCTCTCTTCCATCTCGTGAGGTTCGAGCCAAGGAAAGTTGAACTTGATAGTTCCAGTTTCCTCGTTAACGTCAAGATAAAGATTGTGACGACAGCCCACAAAGGGACATGGGCGTGGAATAGAATTGCAATCGTCACGGCTCACAGGCCGCTTAATGCGCTCAGGATACGCTAAGCGGCCTACTGCAGTGGCCTCTTTGGTCATCTTCTTTACAGGAAGAGAGACAGGTCTGGGTTGTTCCCTTTTGCGCTGTCGCGGTCATTTAGCCTCTTCTGGGGATACAATACGATACTCGTACTGTTTACCGATGCTCCGATACTCAAGACCGGGAACGTTATAAGCGCCTTTACGGAGCTTCGCCATCTCAGCGCTGACTATCTGGTTCATCCCATCGGGGATGTCCTTGGGATTACACAGCTTGAGAGTCTTGATTGCCAAGACGATGCCTCCTGGACGCATCCAGTGAGGAGAACGCCTGGTCAACGCCTTCACCACCAAATCCATATTCACACCGGATTTGACGGCCTTCTTCCCCTTACCACACTTGACGGGATTCCCCGTCTTTAGTGAAGAAGCAGCCTTCTTTGTAGAAACCTTTCGGGTTTGACGAGCAGGCGCAGTAACAGGTTTAGGAGTTCTCTGAATACCCTTCTTCTGGGGAGCTGCTTGTGGAGTATAGCTATCCTCCTGAACAATCTCTAAAGCTTCGAGAAGAACTGTCTTCTTCCGCTTCTTATCTTCGAGGGTCTTCTCTAACCGCTCGATGTCTTTATCGAGCTCGCGCAGTTTTGCTTTCAACATGTGGGTTTTCCTCCTTAAAGGTTAAAAACTAACATATAATCACGTTTACGTTTGCGTCAACTCTGGAGTCAATGCTCTTTTTATTTGTTCTGTAAAATTGAGGATTGCATCGGGGCGAAAATCACCTGGATGGAAGTTACGCTCAAAGTTAACCATAGCCTCTGTAACAAGTTCTATTCGGCGCTTGTTGTCATTTGCGGTCACCACGTCAAACTCGACCTTCTCGATAGTTTCAATTTTATCTGCGATACGGAAGAGGAGTTCGTGTGTATCATGTATACGCTGATTCAAAGGGTCTATGGCATCCAAAAGGGTCGTGGTTTCATAATTCTTGATTTCTGTAAGGCTCGCCATTTGTTGGTCTAGTTTTTTGTGGTGTTCTAAAACAAGAAGGTTCAGCTGGTAATACTGTTTTGCTTGAGTCATGAGTCCTCCTCTCCGGTTTTGATGTTTACAATCTTTCCTAGTAGTTTACCTTCGGTATTACGGAAATGAACTTCGTCAGAAGGAATCATTGCGGATGTGATTATCTTTATCTTGAGATTCTCAAAGAGTTCGAATAACTCGGTTGTTTCTTCCCTTTCTTTTTGCGTCACCAACTGCTTTATTAAGGTATCACACATCACTCCTCCTCAACGGGTACCTTATCGTCCAGCTTCTTGATGTCCTGTATTATCTTGCCTATCTCGTCGTGTTGGTTCTTGCCGTACATCGCCAAGATGCCGTTTAAGTACGCCAACTCGATTATGGCGTTCGCTTTGGTTTTAGACGCTTCGTGTTGAAGCTCTTCCGGGCTCATGTTTGCTATGTTTTGTCTTCCCATTTAGCTTTTCCTTTCATCATCTCCGTGAAGGTCTCTCTCCTCTTGCTCCTTCTTTAGCTAGTCCTCAAACAACTTTTGATATTACGTACGGCTTCTTCTGTGGTCAGTTTCTCTCCACATTCCGTACAAGTAAGAACACCATCTACAGGTTGAGGAACTTTGAATACACCACCTATCCACCGGGAATACACCCAATGACAGTGATGGCACGCCCATTTATCCAACTCCAGCTCTACGTCATTTTCTCTCTCCGAAATGTAGTCGACTAGTTTCTCTTCAGCAGATAGAAGTATCTGAGCTTGGTTGCGCAGCTTGCGAGCTATCTCGTGGAGACTTCGTAGTTTTTCTATGTTCATTTAGTCCTCCTCCCCTTTAAGTCGCTTCCATCTCTCCAACACTAACGTGATTGCGCCTGTGAGAATATGAGGACTATCGTTAGGATGAGGCGCAAGTCCTACTTCAGCGAGTCGGTCGAGATTCCGACTGACAACGTCTTTGTAAACAGCAAGCTCTTCTTGTACGTTTTTGATATCATGCCGCAAACTGTCAATAGTACATTTATAACAAGTACAATTAGGGTCGCTCAAGGTCTCACAGCAACCCGGACCGGTTTTGCCGTAGTCTTTAATTTGGTTCATGGGTTTCCTTTCGTTGTTTGATAGTGGAGCGGACAGGATTCGAACCTATATGGCAACAGTTCCATGGCACTGAATGCCTCGCCCCGATGCTAGCGTCTACCGTTTCGCCACCGCTCCTTTAAATCATTTCCAAATCTGCCACCAACGAGGGGTAGGCTTCTCACGTTCTTTTCGTGCTTCTTCTCTGTAACACTCAGGATGTCCTACAACATTAACGTAGTTTATCCCGCTTAGTGCTCCCACCACGAGATGATGAAATTGTTGAGGGATATCACTCAAATCAAATGTAGCATCTGCCCCGTAGATTGTCTCTTCGCAGATAGGACAAGAGAAGGTAATAAAGTCAGAGTATGTTACTTCGGGTTTGCTTTCAATAACGAGCTTGTCTGTACCTTCAGTTATTGTGAATTCCTCGTTCATCACATCCTCCTAATCAAGAGACTTTTCCGCTGACATCTTGTTGTCGAATAGTTGGCATTCACAAAAAGTCATTTCTTCTTTATCAAAAAGGTGTTCCTCTAAATGTCCTCGGAAAAACTCTATACAGGCGTCTCTAAAATTCTCTGCTTCCGCACGCCCATGATATATAGCTCCTCCCGTACCAGTGCATGCAGACCATACCTCGTATATACGTGGGTCGGATTGAGGTGTGTCCTTAGACTTCCCAATCACCTTCAGAAAATGCTCCTCTGTGATTGGCTGAATATCATCTGTCGCTTTCAGAAATGCGTTTACGATTATACCCAATGCTCTAGCTATCTGATTGATGCCCTCTACTACATCATCTACGAACCCTATCGCTCGGTCCCACAACTCTTCATCGGAAATCTCAGATGAGTCGAAGCCCGCATCCATTAGGCCCACCCGCAAATTATCTAGTAGTTCTCTTCTCTTTTTATCGTACTCCTTTTCTATTGACTTTGTCATTGATTCCTCCCATACCGGTTTACAAAATCCCTCCGTGTCAGCCAACTGTAACCGTCTTGAGGCGATACGCTCTTTCCGCACAGCCCACACGCTCGTGTTGCCATAAGGCCTAATGTGATTGATTCATGTCCGTCCGGATATTCCCTGTCACAACACTCTTCACAAATCATTACGTGTGCGGAGTTTGGTGACAGAGCAACCTGGTCTGCATCAGTCGTAAAACCATCATTCCGAAGACGGCTGAACGTTTCAAGGACAACCTCTTTCACTATCTCTTCTACCTCTTCTTTACGTGCGATACGAATGTGACTGAGAGGGACACCCTTTTCCAGTTCTATTACTTTTCCTTTCAACTCGTTATATTCCTTTCTTAGATTTTCGAATTTTGCGATTGATTCACGGCGGCGTTTATCGTATTGGTCGCGCTCCTTCTTGCACTCTGCTAGTTCGGCTTCAAGTTCACAAATGCGGCACTTCCCCCGCTGCCGTCCGTGCTCGCAGTCTCTGGCGTTTGGATAATCATTCATATTTGAACCTCCTAACTGAGGCGAATCTTTTTGTATTGACAGTCTTCTCTGTGGCCATTCCCAGGGTCAATTCCACGTTCTCGTAATGTCGCCCACATCTCAGGAGCAAATGAACCGACCGGGGCTTTCCAATTCTTGATTGGAGCTTCACAAAACGGACAGACACCCATCTGCATCAAGTCACGTTGGTGTTGGGTTAGCTCAGGTATTTTACTCATCTATGTTTCTTTCTAGCGCGTTTGCGCTGGTTACGAGTGAGGTTGCGCCGAGTAGGTTTACGCATCAAATACTCTTTGTGTTCTCTGACACGGTCCGCTCTCACAGCTGGACGTGGTACAGAATCCGGTGGCGTCTCTCCATCCCAAATATACTCAGGACAGTCGACATCACAGTTTCCGTAGTTTTGGTCATCTATCGGGCAACCCTTCTTCTCTTTTGGTCTCTTGCAGCTTCGTTCTCCCCAGCTCATGAATTACCTCTCTTCAAAATACCGTGTTCGCAAATGCAATTAACTTTCAATTCAGAACACTTGTCACATACCGCATCTCTATTTAGCTCTTTTTCCAGCTCCTCAACCTGTTTCTTGAGGCGGGCGTTTTCTGCCTTGTATTTCTGATAAAGTTTTTCATTCTGTTTGGTCGTAGGCATCCAATAATTGTGCAAACTATCATTCTCAACCCTCAACCGCTCGTTTTCTTTCCTGCACTCTGCCAGCTCGGTTTCGAGTTTAGAAATTTCAGTACCTAAACATTTTTCTTTGTGCCTGTAACCACAATCAGGGCATGTACCTACTAGGTGTACAGTCAAAGAACCACAATCAGGGCATTCCCAGTATCCACTAGGTGTTGTCATCGGTTTTCTCCTCGAAGTTAGTTGTTACTTTTTCTCCCTCAACGCTCTCCTGACATCTCTCACTTTCTTTATCATCGCTTCAGTTCCTGCAGGATGCATCATCAGAGTTATGTAAGTCTCCCCGAGTTGACAAAGCAGATACGCTTGTGTCTGTGTCAGGTTTTTCAAGCTGTAGCGAGCAGTCCAGAGAGCATCACTATACGGTTGATGGTTCGGGTTGGGCATACTGTAGCCATCTAATCTGAGATAGCTTTTTTCACTCATTGTATCACCGGCCCGTCTACTAGTTCCCATCTGTCACCACCAACATGTTTCACAATAAGCGAGAATTGGTTTCGTATCTGAGCACCGAACGAATTCTGGGCATCCACCCAACCGTTGCACTCGTAAACCCCGCCTCCCTTGTGAACAGCGTGAGTGTCCGGGTCTTGCCAGTCACCGGACAGCACACCTCCAAAGTCAGCCGAGGCCGGAGCCTTCAGCCTACGCTTTACAAACTCCTGGCAGTTTACCCATGCCGTAACAGAGTCGTGTTCTGGCCCCTGTGCGGCCTTGGATGGACTCCCCGCTGGTTCGTCGTCGCAAAACATACACCTTGCTACTAGCACAATAACTACGATAGTGATTATCACGCCGAACACACTGCCACCTGTAGTTTTATTAGTCATCGTCTCTTGCTCCTTCCAGAGTCGGTTGGTCCCATATGCGTGTGGGACGTTTTAGTATGATGCGCATTGCACCAGGTTTCTTTTTTGTACCACCAGTAATTGGTTGAATTGAACACACTTCCCAACCCTCTCGACCTGTAGCGTTTAGTTCATTTTGTAGCTGTTCGTCGCTAGGTGGGTGCCTAATAATCACTACGTATTGCCATTTAGTCATCTTCTTCTCCTTCCTGCAAACGCCTGTTGTACATGTGTGCTTTACAGTGGTCGCACCATTCGTCTTCAGGAAGGTCTTGGTCCCAACAGTGGCTGCGCTCAGCACCGAGCTTATGTGATAGTGGGTCGTTTTGACATTCAAGGGAACGGTCTTTAACGGTGATTTTCAATTCATCGGTGAGGCCAATATTGTCTTTCATTTTGATTTTCGTCGTCATCAATCGCTCCTTCCCGAACACGTCGGTCGTAGTCAATAGTTTTTCAAACGTCACACCAAAGGTCTCTATCCAAGAAAGCATGCCTACACGCAATCAGTGGGTTACGTTTGAAAGCTCCTCTATACTGTGGAGTTTGGCATTTAGGTACACAAGGATTTGCTTCACTTAGCATTGTATCCTCTCAAATCATTTCCAAATCATTGGGGTCTGTGGCCTGGGCCGTGTAGGGCTCGTCGCCGGTAATCATCCTACAGTCCAGGTTATCGTATTTAACGAATACCCATTTGTCGTTAGTGGATGATACGCATCCGTCCTGCACGTCTTTGTGTTTCCAATCGCTTCTATCAATATGGTGTGGGAAATAACGGACACGCATACCTTTTTTGAATTTGGCTGTTTCTGCTCTACCCATTCTCAACTCCTTCCAGTTCACCTGTCTCGGCATTCAGTCCCTTTGGCCAGTGATGATGTTTATACGACGGCGAAAATACACGCTTACATTGCGTACACCAGAGTTCTTCGTAGTAATGCTGATACCCAAACATAACTACCTCATCACAGTAAGGACACCAGAGTTTGATGTGCTCATCGGCTTTGCGTCTTAGGATGTGGATGCTATTCATCTTCTTCTCCTAATTCTTCTGCAAAAGCGGACAGTAATCGGGGCGACAATGAGAATATCTATTTATCGCGCAGACCCGAACGTCTATCTCGCGCTCCTGGGTTATTTTTGTGTGTTTACAGCTCTCATATAGTCGTATCCAACTAATAACTACTTTCAACATCGTCCTCTCCTGTTAACGCCATTATGCCTGTGTCATCGTAGACCATGGCAGCATCTTCGGCTTCCAACATTTCCCACCTTCGACCAGACTTCAAAACAGATACGTCTCGGCCTGAGCGTCGGTGATTTCTGATACATTCGTACGCCTTAATACGGCAATCGTGGACATCTCCTTCGTAGAGAGGGAAGGCCATGCCGCAGTAACTGTGTAGTGTTAGCTTGGGCATTAATCCCTCCGTAAGTAATATTCAACGTTCTGTGTTTTAGGTTCTTCTCTTCGCTGAAGAGGGCATTTAACATCCTCAACCATGTGCGTGAGGCGTCCTTGGACCGCTGTTCTACATGCTTGATAGGGCGTTTGCTTCCAGTCACCATTATCATAATACTCCTTATTCGCTCTATAGATTTTGGTAGTAATGGCTCCAGCGGAAACAAACAGTTTATTATCTGCGGCAAAATCCTCCATTACAGAGATAATTTTTTGTTTCATGTTAGGTAATATTGTGGATTTCTTTGTCATGGGTTTCTCCTCTCATTCGTCCTCCTTCAACGCCCGCATGTATTTATTAAGGTCCAGGATGGTTACCTCAAAGCCACAACGCAGACACTCAAAACTGCTGTTATAGACCATCCAACTCTGGCCTCCGCATTTACATGTTAAACACTCTTTCATTTAGTCCTCCTCCTCAACAACATCAAAGTATCCAAGGAGCAACGCCTGTTCTGCTCCAAAGACACTTTTGTTGGCACAGACTGGACACTCATAGTGCTCTGCGTCCGGCTCTGTTTCATGCCGAGTAAATTCCGCACATTCGGTGCACCACCCCATGTAGTCGTCACAGCAATCCCGATAAATGAAACCTGTTACTGTTGGCATTTTTATTCTCCTTTGATGTGTTTTAGTAAATCCTCTCTGTCGGCCCAATAGTAAGGGTCTTCGGGGCCAACAGTTTTCCAACATCGAGCACACTTACGCTTACCTGATATTGGTTGGTCTTCGTTCTTTTTTCCGTCAGGATATATTTTTACCCAGCACTGTTCGCAGACCATTATGCGGTTAGCTATGAAGGCTACGTCACTCTTATTAGCCACTTAGTCCTCCGCTACCACAAACCGAAGACTCAATGTCCAAGGTTTCTCTTCGTCCCTAACCACTTTGGTCGTGCCGTCCTTTTGGATTTCAGGAACCATGGGACGCTCTTCGACCATGTGTAGTGATTCGAAATCATCTCTATTTACCCGTTCGATGATGTGATTCAAATGAGAGAGACATACGTCTTTTGCTTTTTGATGCATTTAGTCCTCCTCAACCAAGTAGATACCCTCTTCACCCCCATCTGAATTGGTGCACTCCCATACGACAGCCTCGTTATCTGCGAAGTCGTTTGGGTCAATATCCGTAATCTCACCAATATAGTACACATCCTCGAAGGGATTAGTAACCAACACAATTTCGTCCATCCTTGAAGCACAACGTCCATGGGGTTCATACACATACCTAACGGGAGTGCTATTAACGATGGCCTCCCGTAACTGTTTTCCTGTTAGAGGTGTCATTTAGTCCTCCCATAAATTCTTCAAACGCTCCACATCGTTAAACACGAAATCGATAATACCTTTAATGTATTTTTCAGTACGCATAAACGAAGCCATCATGAGATAATTCTTAGGTTCTCTTTCCACTTCCTCCCGCGTCTTTAGGGGATTGGTTTCGAATTCACTGTCGTAATAATACCCAGGCGCTCCCAACACTTCACGCATCCAATCCATTACGCGGTAAACATGAAAACGCTCTTCATCTGTAATCCAAGAGGAGTAGTCAAATCCAACAAGGTTAGAAACGTCGTCAGGAGCATAGCTGATGCCCTCTGTAGCGCTATTTGCGTTACGACCCTTACAGATACGTAACGCAGTTCCAGCCGAAAAATCATACTCTTTTTGGTTAGTGAGATAATTCCAATTATCACAAAGAAACTCATACATTTTCGTTTGAAGTTTCTCTGTAGGGGCTTGAACAGATATTGAGTAACCCATTTAAACCTCCAAAACTACATCACCCTCACGTACCGGTTGTGCCCAGTCCCATGAGTTCGAGTTGAAAATAACTTTCTCCCATTTGTTGTGCTTCATATTTTGCAAGAGTATGTCGTTAGAGGGGTTCTTCATGTCTTTAATCTCATCGTAGGTATACACAGTACCACCCAAGTAGTAGAGATTGCTGGTGTCCACAACTCTGCTGTCCCACTCGCCATCTTTTCGCTCTTTGGTGATAAATTGAAATGCATAAGGTGTAGCGCCGTAGCGTTCTTCGATATCTTTGGACATCTCTACAGCTTTGTCTACATCCCAAGAATCGATGGGTTTACGGGATGTTTCACAAACAAATGTCCCAGGGCTCATGAATTCTACGAAGTGTTTTTTCATTTAGTTCTCCTTCTTAGTAGACCATCCGCACCAACACGAATTATCTATTATCGCTGACCAACGATGTCCTCGAGAGCACTCATAGTAAGCGGTTGTCCTATTAGGGTCGTGATTATGATAACGGCCTTCTTCATCATAAAAAGGAGAATACCCTAACAATGTAGAACTCCCTCCTTGACTGTACACTTTACTTTTCTCTCCTTCTTTTTCACAAGTAGGACAAATCATTTAGTCCTCCTCCACATCATTACCGTCGCTGTCGAGATTGAAGAACTCCGGGTCACTGGATTGTTCCTGTAACGCTTTGGCCATCTGAGGACCATCCAATATCTCTTCGGTTGTGTCTAAAAATCTACCGGACCATCTACCTTCCGTTACCTCGTAATGTAGAGTTTCCAAGTCCACTTGCTCAACGGGTTCTTCGGATAAAACTTCGAACCGTATAACTGTTTTGTAGAACTTTCTTTTTGATGTCATTTAGTCCTCCTCTCTACTTCCCGCTGAAGGCGTCGTTCCTCGTTCGCATACAAACGGTCTGACCTTCTGCGGTGCTTACTAATGATGGCTCGATGAGCGTCGTGCTTATGGCATAAGACCTGGTTAGAGCGGTGGATACATAACTTCTCATCCGAACGCTTCTGTAAATCACACGACTCGAAACCTTTCTCCAAGTAACAGTAATACACAACCGTTCCCGCATCTATGCGGGGAATACAGGCTACTTTTATCATTTAGTCCTCCTCATCATCAGGAATACGCTCAGCCCAGCAATGCCCACG
>Ga0180435_10006624_pt1 | contig 11100 bp, 8 predicted proteins | sample SS_ome_3_FD_132467 | JGI IMG/M metagenome (GOLD analysis project Ga0180435, IMG submission 132467) | Hypersaline lake sediment archaeal communities from the Salton Sea, California, USA - SS_3_S_1 metaG | ecosystem: Environmental > Aquatic > Non-marine Saline and Alkaline > Hypersaline > Sediment...
CTCGGCGCCCATCATGATTTTGTCCTTGGCCTTCTCCATGTCATCCATGTCGACCAGGCGCTTGTTCGCCCGTGCGGCAAACAACGCCGCCTCGTTGACCAGGTTGGCCAGGTCGGCGCCAGAGAAGCCCGGGGTGCCGCGCGCGATGATCTGTGGTTTCACATCATCAGCCAGAGGCACCTTGCGCAGGTGAACCTTGAGAATCTGTTCGCGACCCAGGATATCCGGCAGGCCAACCACGACCTGGCGGTCGAAACGCCCCGGACGCAGCAGCGCAGGGTCGAGCACATCCGGACGGTTGGTGGCAGCAATGACGATTACGCCCTCGTTACCCTCGAAGCCATCCATCTCGACCAGTAACTGGTTGAGGGTCTGTTCGCGCTCATCGTGACCACCACCGAGACCGGCGCCGCGATGACGACCGACCGCGTCGATCTCATCGATGACGATCATGCAGGGGGCGTGCTTCTTGGACTGCTCAAACATGTCACGGACACGCGAGGCACCGACGCCCACGAACATCTCGACAAAGTCGGAACCCGAGATCGTGAAGAAAGGCACCTTGGCCTCACCGGCAATGGCACGTGCCAGCAGCGTCTTACCGGTTCCAGGCGGGCCATTCATCAACACGCCCTTGGGAATCTTGCCACCGAGCTTCTGGAACTTTGACGGATCCTTGAGGAAGTCCACCAGTTCCTTGACCTCTTCCTTGGCCTCCTCGCACCCGGCAACGTCACCGAAGTTCACCTTGACCTGGTCTTCGGTGAGCATCCGCGCCTTGGACTTGCCGAAGGACATGGCTCCACGACCTCCGCCACCGCCCTGCATCTGGCGCATGAAGAAAATCCACAGGCCGATCAGAATGAACAGCGGGAACCAGTTGATCAGGATCTGCCACAGGATCGACGGCTCTTCGGCCTTCTTCGCTTTGACCTGGATTTTCGCCGACAGCAGGTCGCTGATCATGAAGATGTCACGCGGTGCCGTGGTGGTGAACCGGGCCCCGGAAAGCGTCTGCCCGGAAATCACCGTGGACGCGCCGTTCTCTGAAATCAGCACCGATTTGATATTGCCCGACTTCACGTTTTCCATGAACTCCGAGTAATCCATCTGCGGCACATTGGATTTTTGAGCATTGAAGCTGTTGAAGACTGTCATCAGCACGATCGCGATGATCACCCACAACACAATATTTTTGGTCATGTCATTCAAAATCCAGATCCTCTTGCTTTCTGGAATAACGGCTGTCCCAAAGGCAACTTGACCAGAGCCTTAACAGCGCGGCGGCATAGGATTCGTAACCTACTACGAATGATAGTTCCCGGCTACCAGATATACCTCACGACTTTTGGGGCGGCTTGCCTTGGGCTTTCGCGTTACCACGCGACCGAAACTACTTTTCATATCACGGAAAAACTCGTCGAAGCCCTCACCCTGGAAGACCTTGATCACCATCCCGCCCCCGGGCCTGAGGGCCTGTCGACAGAAATCCAGCGCCAATTCGCACAAATACATGGCACGCGGCTGGTCTACTGCCGCCACCCCGCTGACATTGGGCGCCATGTCGGAAATTACAAGGTCAACCTGTCGACCATCAAGGGCTTGCTGAAGCCTTTCCAGTACAGCCTCTTCACGGAAATCACCCTGGATCAACTCAACATCGGCCATGGGGTCGATTTCCAGCAGGTCCAGGCCGATGACTTTGCCCTTTTTGCCCACCACGGAAGCAGCCACCTGCAGCCACCCACCCGGTGCCGCACCCAGGTCAACCACCACCTGCCCTGGCTTTAGAAAACGATCTTTTTCCTGGAGTTCGAGCAATTTGTATGCCGCACGCGAGCGAAAACCCTCTTTTTGCGAGCGTTTGACGTACTCATCGTTGACGTGGCGCTGCATCCAGCGATGACTGCTTTTCGATCTGGGCATGAAATTGACTGCCCACCGTCACCCGGTGGTTCGACTGTAAAGAAGGAAGACAAAACGCTATATTACGCGCCTTTTTCAGATTAGGCCCCGCCATGTCCCTGTCCCAGAAACAAATCCGTCACCTGCGCAGCCTTGCCCACCATCTCAAGCCGGTGGTGTGGGTGGGTCAGCACGGGCTCAGCGACAACGTGATCGAGGAAGTCCGCATCGCGCTGGACGCACACGAACTGATCAAGGTAAAACTTGCCGCGGAGAAAGCCGAGCGGAACAAAATGATTGAGACGATCGTTGAGGCAACCCATTCGGCATTGATTCAGCACATCGGCCAGATGGCGGTACTGTTCCGCCGTAACGAGGAAAAACCCAAGGTCGTACTGCCTTCACAATGACCCCGACAGGGCGTGCCTCACTCGTAACGGATTTCCAGAATCTCAAACTCGTGGGTCCCGCCTGGCGCCTCCAGGGAGACCTCGTCGCCCTCTTCCTTGCCAATCAGGGCGCGCGCCACCGGCGAAGTCACTGAAATCTTGTTGTGCTTGAGGTCCGCCTCGTCGATACCGACGATCTGGTAGGTTTTTTCTTCGTCGGTGTTGAGGTCGAGCAACACCACGGTCGCACCAAAGACCACCTTGCCATTGGCGTTCACGTTGGCTACGTCAATGATCTGCGCGTGCGAGAGCTTGGACTCGATGTCCTTGATACGGCCTTCTATGAAACCCTGCTGCTCGCGTGCCGCGTGATACTCGGCATTTTCTTTCAGATCCCCGTGCTCACGCGCCTCGGCAATTGCCGCCACCACGGTCGGACGCTTGACGGTCTTCAGTTCGTTCAATTCGGCGCGCAGTCTCTCCGCGCCATGCAATGTCATCGGGTGCTTTTCCATCACTCTTAACCTTTGTGCAAATCGTGCAGACTGTTCACATTCAACTCGTCAGGATGGCGCAGAGCCAACACAGCCGCTTCGGCACCCGACATCGTGGTCGTATAACTCACCTTGTGTTGCAGTGCCGCGGCGCGTATTGAACGCGAATCAAGAATCGCCTGCTTGCCTTCAGTGGTGTTGATAATCAGATCGAATTCGTCGTTTTTGATCATATCAACGATGTGCGGGCGACCTTCAGCCACCTTGTTAACGGCCTGGCAAGAAACGCCAGCCTCTTCTATGGCCCGCGCGGTACCACGCGTCGCATAGAGCTCGAAACCCAGTTCGGCCAGATCCAAAGCCACGCGCACGGCGCGCGCACGATCAGCCTCGCGTACCGATATCAGAGCCTTACCACCGCGAGGCAGCCGAATGCTGCCGCCTTCCAGCGATTTTGCGAAGGCCTCGCCAAAGGTCGCACCCACGCCCATGACCTCGCCGGTCGACTTCATCTCCGGACCAAGGATGGTATCCACGCCGGGGAACTTGTTGAACGGGAATACGGCTTCCTTGACGTAGTAGTTGCGCGGAATGACTTCCTCGGTCGCGCCCTGCTCGGCCAGCGAGGTGCCTGCCATGCAACGCGCTGCAATCTTCGCCAGCGGACGCCCGGTCGCCTTGGAAACGAACGGCACAGTACGCGAGGCACGGGGATTCACCTCCAGCAGGTAGATGTCGTCGCCCTTGATAGCGAACTGCGTGTTCATCAGGCCGACCACCTTCAGGCCATGCGCAAGAGCACGAATCTGCTCACGCATACGGTCCTGCACCGACTGACTCAGCGTATAAGGAGGTAGCGAACAGGCCGAGTCGCCGGAATGCACGCCGGCCTGTTCGATATGTTCCATGATGCCGCCGATCAGCACGTCCTTGCCGTCGCAGATCGCATCGATATCCACCTCAATGGCGTCATCGAGGAAACGGTCCAGCAAGACCGGTGAATCGTTGGAAACGCTCACGGCCTCGCGCATGTAGCGGCGCAGGTCTTCCTCGTCATGCACGATCTCCATGGCGCGACCACCCAAAACGTAAGACGGCCGCACCACCAGCGGGTAGCCGATCTCGGCGGCCAGCTCGACCGCCTGCTCGGCATCGGTCGCAGTACGGTTAGGCGGTTGTTTGAGGTTCAGGTCCTCGACCAGATGCTGGAATCGCTCACGGTCCTCGGCCAGGTCGATCGAATCCGGCGAAGTTCCAATAATCGGTGCGCCTGCCGCTTCCAGATCCTCGGCCAGCTTCAGCGGTGTCTGGCCGCCGTATTGCACGATGATTCCCTTCGGGTCTTCTTTGGCAATGATCTCGAGCACGTCTTCCAGGGTCAGTGGCTCGAAATACAGGCGGTCCGAGGTGTCGTAGTCGGTCGACACTGTCTCCGGGTTACAGTTGACCATGATGGTCTCGTAGCCGTCTTCACGCATTGCGAAGGCCGCGTGCACGCAGCAGTAATCGAACTCGATACCCTGGCCGATACGGTTGGGACCGCCACCGAGGACCATGATCTTGTCCTTGTCGGTCGGCTCAGCCTCGCACTCTTCCTCGTAGGTGGAGTACATGTAGGCCGTGCTGGAGGCGAATTCTGCCGCACAGGTATCCACGCGCTTGTACACAGGATGCACGCCCAGCTTATGACGATGCGCACGCATATCAGCTTCAGAAATACCCAGCAGCCCAGCCAGGCGCTGGTCGGAGAAACCCTTGCGCTTGAGTCCGAACAGGCGCTCAGCATCCATTGCCGCCATACCCTGGTGCCGGATACGCGCCTCTTCCGAGATCAGGTCTTCGATCTGCACCAGGAACCAGCGATCAATCTTGGTCGCCTCGAACACCTCTTCCAGGGTCATGCCGGCACGGAAGGCATCGCCCAGGAACCACAGGCGTTCCGCGCCCGGTTGCCGGATCATGTTCTTGATGTGCTTGAGTGCACCGTCGCTGTCCAGGTCGACCTTCGGGTCCAGGCCGGTCTTGTCGGTCTCGAGACCGCGCAGGGCCTTCTGCATGGACTCCTGGAAAGTACGGCCGATGGCCATCACCTCGCCCACCGACTTCATCTGCGTCGTCAGACGCGCGTCGGCTTCGGGGAATTTCTCGAACGCGAAACGCGGCACCTTGGTGACCACGTAGTCGATGGACGGCTCAAACGAAGCCGGGGTCACGCCACCGGTGATGTCGTTCTGCAGCTCGTCGAGGGTGTAACCCACCGCCAGCTTGGCCGCGACCTTGGCGATCGGGAAACCGGTTGCCTTGGAGGCCAGCGCCGAGGAACGCGACACGCGCGGGTTCATCTCGATGATGATCATGCGGCCGTTGTCAGGGTCGACTGCGAACTGCACGTTGGAACCGCCGGTATCCACGCCGATCTCACGCAATACCGCCAGCGAGGCGTTACGCATGATCTGGTATTCCTTGTCGGTGAGCGTCTGTGCCGGTGCAACCGTGATGGAGTCACCGGTATGCACACCCATCGGGTCGAGGTTCTCAATGGAGCAGATGATGATGCAGTTATCCTTGCAGTCACGCACCACCTCCATCTCGTATTCCTTCCAACCGGCGATCGATTCCTCGATCAGCAGCTCCGAGGTCGGCGACATGTCCAGCCCGCGGGTGCAGATCTCTTCGAATTCTTCGCGGTTGTAGGCGATGCCGCCGCCGGAGCCGCCCATGGTGAAGGACGGACGAATGATTGCCGGGAAGCCGATGGTGGCCTGCACCTGGTTGGCTTCTTCCAGCGAATGCGCGATTGCCGAGCGAGGCATGTCCAGGCCGATCTTGGCCATTGCCTGGCGGAACAGGTCGCGGTCCTCGGCCTTGTCGATGGCCTGCTTGCTGGCACCGATCATTTCAACACCAAACCTTTCCAGCACGCCTTCGCGGTCCAGGTCGAGCGCACAGTTAAGCGCGGTCTGGCCGCCCATGGTCGGCAGCAGTGCGTCCGGACGTTCCTTTTCAATGATCTTGGCCACGGTACGCCAAGAAATAGGTTCGATGTAGGTGGCGTCCGCCATGTCCGGATCGGTCATGATGGTGGCCGGATTGGAGTTCACCAGGATGACGCGAAAGCCTTCCTCTCGCAGGGCCTTGCAGGCCTGGGCGCCGGAGTAGTCGAACTCGCAGGCCTGGCCGATGATGATCGGACCGGCGCCGATGATGAGGATGCTTTCGAGGTCTGTGCGTTTTGGCATTGTCTGCTCAGTCAATCAAGGTGCCATGGCGCAGGGCGCCAGAAAATCTTTACTTCAGGTGGGTCAGGCCTGTTCCATCAGCTCGATGAAATGATCAAACACTGGCGCCACGTCGTGCGGGCCCGGGCTCGCCTCCGGGTGCCCCTGGAAGCCAAACGCCGGTTTGTCGGTGCGATGGACCCCCTGCAACGATCCGTCGAACAGCGACTTGTGAGTGGCGCGCACGTTATCCGGCAGCGCCTCCTCGTCCACCGCAAAGCCATGGTTCTGCGAGGAGATCATCACGGTCTTATCACCCAGGTCCTGCACCGGGTGGTTGGCACCATGGTGACCGAACTTCATCTTCACGGTCCTGGCTCCGCTGGCCAGCCCCAGCAACTGGTGGCCCAGACAAATACCGAAGGTCGGCAGGCCAGCATCGACGATCTCCCTGATCGCCTCGATGGCGTAGCCACACGGTTCGGGATCGCCAGGGCCGTTGGAAAGGAACACACCGTCCGGATTCATCGCCAGCACCTCGGAAGCCGGGGTTTGCGCCGGCACCACGGTCAGGCGACAACCACGGTCGGTCAGCATGCGCAGGATGTTGCGCTTGACCCCGTAGTCGTAGGCGACCACATGAAACTTTTGCTGTTCTCCGTCGATGATCTGGTGGCCCTTTTCCAGCGACCAGGTACTTTCCTCCCAACAGTAGCTGGACGCGGTGGTGACCTCTTTGGCCAGATCCATGCCTTTGAGGCCCGGGAAGGCCCTGGCCGCTTCCAATGCAATGTCTTCCGAGACCTCGTCGCCTGCCAAGATGCAGCCGCTCTGCGCGCCCTTTTCGCGCAGGATGCGGGTCAGGCGCCGCGTATCAATACCGGCGACGGCCACAATATTGTTTTCGACCAGGTAGTCGTCCAACGCCTTTTCGCTACGAAAGTTGCTCACCAGAAGTGGCAGATCGCGGATCACCAGGCCGGCAGCATGGATGGCGCCAGACTCTTCGTCCTCGCGGTTCACACCGGTGTTGCCAATGTGCGGATAAGTCAGGGTAACGATCTGTCGGGCATAGGACGGGTCAGTGAGAATTTCCTGGTAGCCGGTCAGCGCGGTGTTGAAAACCACCTCGCCCACGGTTTGGCCGTCAGCACCAATAGACTGGCCGCGGAACACGCTGCCATCTTCAAGAACAAGTATTGCCGGTTTGCTCATTTACGCGCACACAAAAAGCCGGCAGACGCTGTAGGAACACATTACTACCGGCATGAATTTCGGGGCTTCTGGCGGTCGGGACTGAAGCCCGACACCGGGGTAGGAATGTTACGGGAAAATACCTAGCAAGGCTATGCCCATATGAGGAAAAAACGCCCCTTTTCTAAGGGGCGCAGTACCAAGCCCGGGCATCAGGCAGATTTCGCCCAATCAGGCGTTGTAGAAAAGACCCGCCTCCTCCAGCTTGGGAATCATCTTGCTGTCTTCCAATTGCATGCGCTGTTCCAACGTCTCCAGGATCTGCTGCGTTTCACTGATGAACTCATGGCTGACAGCATATTCGCAATCGCGCAACCACTTATGTCGGTAGTCGTTGAATTCATCCCGTAGTGGTTTGTCGTTGTTGATGAATCCCCAGACCATGTTCTGCACGTTCTGATCGCCGTGACTGAGCAGTTCCGGGAATACGCCTTTATGTTCCTCAGCCAAATGCTCGGTAACTTTGTCGCACAAATCGCACAAGAGCGTATGGGTGACCTTGGCAATGGTGCCGACAGCCTGCTGTTCTGGCGTCAGCAGGTTCAGCAGTGCCGCCGTCATTTCGCGAATTTCGCTCTGCTGGTTCTTGAGGTCGTTCAGGGTGGTCATCAGGTGCTTCCTCCAATTTTCGTTGCGGCCAGATCTGGGGCTGGTTTTGTTGCCGCATTCAGCTATCAATGGAAACATATAGCCCGTATGCGCCCCGACAGCATTTCACCTGAGAACAATTGCGTCGTTTTCTGCGTCAGGTCAAGCTTTTTCATTAGTAATCAATTATTTAACGAACGACGGTTTACGTATTTTCCCCTATTCGCTCAGGAGATACCCGATGCCCAGCGCTTTCATCACTGGCACCAGTTCAGGCCTCGGCCACGGTCTCGCAGCACACCTGCTTGACCAGGGCTGGGACGTTTACGGCTGCAGTCGCCGTGATTGCGACCTGCCCGGCATGCATCATCGCAATATCGACCTGACTGACTACCCAGCCCTTCCCGATCAACTGGATTTCCTGCTGAAAAGCGTCGACAGACTGGACCTGGTGGTGCTGAACGCTGGCATTCTGGGGAAGATCCGCGACTTAAACCGTGTCCCGATCGGCGACGCAAAGGAAGTCATGGAAATCAATGTCTGGGCCAACAAGGCAGTGATGGACTGGCTGTGTCACAGCGGCAAGTCGATTCATCAGATCGTGATGATCTCTTCTGGTGCTTCGATCCTGGGCAACCGGGGCTGGGGTGGCTACGCCCTGTCTAAAGCTGCATTGAACATGCTCGCCAAACTCTATGCACACGAGTTCCCGGACACCCATATCAGCGCCCTGGCACCAGGCATCGTCGACACACCGATGATGGATTACCTGTGCGACGAGGCAGACGCTCAGGCTTTCCCGGCCCTGCATCGGCTACGTGATGCGCGTGGCACCGAAGTGATGCCAGACCCAGCCGGTGCCGCGGAGAAAATCACCCGCATGTTCCCGCTGCTTTGCGAGAGAGCAAGCGGTAGCTTCATCGACATTCGGGAAATATTGGAACCGGATCGTTTCAACGAACTCTATGGCTCCAGGCACTGAACCATTTTTCGAGATCACGACTTTCAAGATTCTCAACCACGCAGGCTACGGTGGTAAAGAGCATGTATTCGCGCTATTTTCGGGAAGCGACTTCAACAACCGGCGTCAACCAAAGGCGCTGCACAAAAACGAACCAAATCCCATACGGAGGAGATTTGCCCATGTTTAAGAAGAATCGATTTATCAGCGCACTTCTTGGTGCTGGAATGGTACTGGGGACTGGCCTGAGCGGCGTTGCTCAAGCTGCAGAGCAACGCTTCGTCACTATCGGTACAGGAGGCGTTACCGGCGTCTATTACCCTACCGGTGGCGCAATCTGCCGCCTGGTGAACAAATCCCGCAAAAACCACGGTATTCGCTGTTCGGTGGAAAGCACCGGTGGTTCCGTTTACAACCTGAACGCCATCCGTAACGGTGAACTGGATATGGGCGTAGCCCAGTCGGACTGGCAGTTCCACGCTTACAACGGTTCCAGCAAGTTTAAAGATGCGGGCGCCAACAACAAGCTGCGCGCTGTCTTCTCGGTTCACCCTGAACCCTTCACCGTAGTGGCTCGTGCCGACGCCGGCATCAAGACCTTCGACGATCTGAAAGGCAAGCGGGTCAACGTGGGCAACCCGGGCTCCGGTCAACGCGGCACGATGGAAGTTGTAATGGGTGCCAAGGGCTGGACCATGGACGCTTTCAAACTAGCTTCTGAGCTGAAGTCCGCCGAGCAGTCAAAGGCATTGTGCGACAACAAGGTCGATGCCATGGTCTTTACCGTTGGCCACCCGAGTGGTTCCATCAAGGAAGCCACCACCACCTGCGACACCGTGCTGGTGAACGTGAACGGGCCCACCATCTCCAAGCTGGTAGATGAACGTGACTACTACCGTACCGCCACTATTCCCGGTGGAATGTACCGTGGTAACGATAGCGACACCGAGACCTTCGGTGTGGGCGCCACTTTCGTGACCTCTGCCGATGTGCCGGCGGACGTCATCTACAACGTGGTCAAGGCGGTATTCGAAAACTTTGACACCTTCCGCAAACTTCACCCGGCTTTCGCCAACCTGAAGAAGGAAGAGATGATTAAAGACGGACTGTCCGCACCACTGCATGATGGTGCTGCCAAGTACTACAAGGAAGCCGGCCTGATGTAATCGGGAGCGCAAAAACCGGGGCTCACGCCCCGGTTTTTTTGTTTTCAGGGTTCAATCAACCCACAAAACAACGAAAAGGAAGAGTGCACCATGGCTCAGAATGAGAAATCCTCGGCCCCCGACCTGGCAGCAGCCGAAGCATTGATTGCAGAGGCCGACACCGGCGCTCGCGCACCCAATGGTGAAATTCCAAAAGCCCTGCTTTTCTTCATTCCACTGACGTGGTCGTTGTTTCAACTTTGGTACTCATCCCCGCTGCCTTTCATCTTCAACTTCTTCATTCTGAACGACACTGAGGCCCGCGCCGTTCACCTCGCGTTCTCCGTCCTGCTGGCATACATTGCCTACCCGACGCTTCGATCTTCGCCGCGCGATTACATTCCCGTACAGGACTGGATTATTGGTCTGGTCGGCGCTTTTTGTGCAGCCTACCTGTACATCTTTTATGTCGAATTATCGAGTCGCCCCGGAAACCCAACCACTTTCGACCTGATCACTGCTGTGACCGGCATGGTGATTCTGCTCGAAGCCACCCGCCGCGCACTCGGGCCGCCCTTGATGGTCGTCGCGGGCGTGTTTCTCCTTTATGCCTTTGCCGGTGCCCACATGCCCGACGTGATCGCGCACAAGGGAGCCAGCCTGTCCAAGGGCATGAGCCACTATTGGCTGTCGACCGAGGGCGTTTTCGGCATTGCGCTGGGCGTATCGACCAGCATGGTGTTTATGTTCGTGTTGTTTGGTTCGCTGTTGGAGAAAGCTGGCGCCGGCAACTACTTCATTCGCGTGGCCTTCGCCGCCATGGGACATATGCGTGGCGGACCAGCCAAAGCCGCGGTCGTTTCCTCGGCCATGACCGGCATGGTCTCCGGCTCCTCCATCGCCAACGTCGTCACCACCGGCACCTTCACCATCCCGCTGATGCGTCGCGTCGGCTTCACCCCGGAAAAATCGGGCGCGGTCGAAGTGGCCTCATCAACCAATGGCCAGCTGACACCACCGATCATGGGGGCCGCGGCCTTCCTGATGGTCGAGTACGTGGGGATCTCGTACATCGAGGTGATCAAGCATGCCTTCCTGCCGGCGGTGATCTCCTACATCGCGCTGATTTATATCGTGCACTTGGAA
>Ga0180435_10006631_pt1 | contig 11094 bp, 4 predicted proteins | sample SS_ome_3_FD_132467 | JGI IMG/M metagenome (GOLD analysis project Ga0180435, IMG submission 132467) | Hypersaline lake sediment archaeal communities from the Salton Sea, California, USA - SS_3_S_1 metaG | ecosystem: Environmental > Aquatic > Non-marine Saline and Alkaline > Hypersaline > Sediment...
TACGGCTTGCTTAATTCGTCGAGCAGGTTGGCGCGCATCACGCGGATCATGCCGGCCGTGCCCCCCACGCCAAGCACCGTAATTGGTATCCAGATGTGCTTCAGCAAGTCCAGAACCTTACCCAGCGACCAGTCGGGATCAGCTCCGTACTGGGCGGAAAACAGCCCCGACACGGACAGGCCGAGGCATTCCGAACTAAAAAACATCAGCAGCAGCGCCAGCAGGAAGGGAGGCACGCACATCCCTATGAAACCGACAAAGGTCAACACGTAATCGCCCACCGAATACTTGCGCACCGCGGAATAGATGCCGATCGGCAACGCAATGGCCCAAGTGAACAGAATCGTCCCCAGAGAAATCAGGACCGTCAGCACAATGCGATCGCCCACGATATCGTTGACCGGCTGGTTGCTGACCATCGAGCGGCCCATCTGCCCCTGGAGAAGGCCGCGGTCCTCCGGCTTGAGCGTCGTAAACCATTTCAGCCCCAGCCAGCGCCCATACTGCACGGGAAGAGGATCTTCGAGGAAGAACGCCTCCTTCAACTCCTCCACCTGCCGGAGACTGACCTCGCTGCCGGAATCCTCCATCTGGGTGATGAGCGTGGTCAGGTAGTTGCCCGGCGGAAGCTGGATGACCGTGAAACTGACGACCGAAATTATCAACAGGGTCGGGACCATGATCAACAGCCTGCGACCGATGTACGGATGCCGGACCGCAACCATCAGGAGCAGGGCAAAGCCGATCGCCCAGAATCCGTAGCGCAGAATCCTGCCAAGGGCAACACCGCTCGTCCCGCTGACCCGCGCGGCCTCCGCCCGTCCCGCGACGGACAGCGGCGACGGCGTTACCTTGCGAATTTCCTCCTTAGTCTGACGCATGGCCCCGGCCGAGTCGCTTGATTGCTCAAGGTAGTACGTCTCCGCGCCCGCGTTGCCCGGCGTCAGGAAAGGCCAGCAGGAAACGACCTTGTGCGGCACGTTTCGCATGCCCCTCTTGACGACGATCAGGATCGGTTCGGGCGTGGCGATATTGATGGTCCAGGTATTGTCCGCCGCGATTTTCAGCACCTTGCGAAACTGCTCTATCTGCTCCCGGGGATCGGCGGTCTGGAACACCGCGTCGTAATAACCCAGCGCTTCATACAGCGGGCTTTCCTCCGGCACGGGGATAAATCCCTTGCCCTGAGTCGCCCTTTCACTGCCGTAGTAACCGCCCTGCGATACCCAGCGGGCGTAGCCGATGGCAAAGAGCGATTCGCTCGAATAGGGTATGAAGTGTCGCGGATCGAGAATAGGCATGTACTCGCCGCAACCACTCCACGTGGCGAAGTCGTGCTTCAGGGCGGCCTTCTCGTTGTAGAATAGACCCCACGCGCGGTAACGCAATATCACGCGGACACCTACGCGCGCCCAGTCATCGACAACGAACTGGTTCGCCCCCGGCGAATCCGCCGCATAGGAAAGATAGAACGTCATGCGCGAGCCATCCGGGAATGTCCGGAACCCCTCGCGGTCACGCTGCGTCAAACCCGCCTCGTCCAGCAACCGGTTAGCCAGCGCGGGATTGTATTCCACACAACTCTTGTAAAGCGACGGCTCATAGAAAGGGGACGCCGGACCCGGCGCTACCTGGGCCGGTTCGCCGATACCGTTGAACTGGGCCTTGATGATCGCTTCCCTGTTTATGGCGTAAGAAAGGGCGCGCCGGAATCGCCGGTCGTTCAGCAGCTTGTGTTTCCACGCCGAAGAAGGATCGTCCTCGTCGATACGCCGATTCAGGTTGGGGCTGATCACGCAGCTGCCGCGGTCCCCGGGATACCAGTGGTAGACGTCGTAGCCGTACCGCTCGCGCTGACTCATCAGGAGAGTGTAAAGCGTGTTGTCCGCGCTGGCCTGCATGGTCACTTCGCCGTTGGCCAGGCTGATCTGGCTGAGATCGGGCGAGCGCGATTCAACGAGAATGCGGTCGATGTAGGGCAGCTGATTGCCTTCGGTATCGACGGCAAAGTAGTACGGGTTCCGCACGAACGTGTAGGGCGGCCCGACGCGGTACGTCCGGCACACCCACGGCCAGAGCCGCGGGCATTCCGGGTTCATCACGTCCACCAGGCTTGTGTACAACTGGCGCGCATTGTTCATGTTGCGCGCCTTGACGGCGGCTTCGATCAACGCGGGGTCTCCCAGGCGCGGATGGTAAGGCCTGAGATAATGCGCCGGCCGGTTAGGCATGCTCCAGATTCCGCGGGAAGTCGCCAGGCGAAGAAGAAACATGCCGTTGGGACTTGGAAAGGAGAACTTGAGTGTGTAGGGGCCGAGCTTCTTTATGCTGCCGACTTCGCCACGCACGATCATCAGGTCAGGCGGCTGAGAACTGATCTCAGGGTCAAGACATTCCGCTTCCCACCAGTAGAGGATGTCGTCCGCGGTGAACGGCTCTCCGTCAGACCACTTTATGCCGCGGCGCAGATGAAACGTGAATTCGCGGCTGTCGGCGGAAACTTCCCAACTCGACGCCAGGTGCCCGACCAGCGGATATCCCTGCGGCGAAAACCGGACCAGCGCCGGATAGCCGAGGTACATCGGGGGCCAGAGCAACCAGGGGGTGGCATTGGCCGACATCACCATCCGCCAGGTACCCCCGTAGCGACCGATGCCCTCCACGGCCTTCAACACCAGCGGTTCTTCGCCCACGCGCTCCGCGACGGGCGGCAGGTCGCCCTCCTTGACCAGCTCGGCCAGCAACGGGGACTCCCCCTTCGGGTACCAGGCAGCGGCCTCACCCCGGGTATAATCGACGTCCCGTGCGATAACCAGTGGTTTCTCCAGGTCAGGCGTTGTGTCGCGCAGGTCACGCACTTCCTGTAGTTCCTTCTCGGAATACGAGAACGGCGGCGTCGCGGCCAGCGCCGGACGGAAGAGCCAGCCGAGCATCCACACGGCGGCGGCCATGGCCGCCGCCGCGACGGTAAGCCCGATCGTCCACTTGAGAAGCCACAGGCCCCGGGGTCGCACGCTCACTCGCCCCCCCCTTCCGCCTGCTCGTAGAGGTAGCAGGCCGTATTACGCCTCTCGCCGATCGACCGCAGTTGCGGAACCGCCCGGTCGCAGGGCTCAAAGCGGTTCGGACAGCGCGGGTGAAAACTGCATCCGGGCGGCAGACGGCCCGGATCCGCTGCCTCGCCGCCCACCCCGAAATCGATCCGCCGATCGGGATCGGGCAAAGGCACCGCGGACAACAGCGTACGCGTGTAGGGATGCTTCGGATCTTCGAACAGCGCAACTGTGTCCGCCGTCTCGACCAAACGCCCCGCATACATCACCGCGACCCGCGTGCACAGATGCCTGACGACGCTCAGATCGTGGGCGATGAACAGGATCGTCAGCCCCAGCTCGACCTGCAGTCGACGCAGCAGGTTGATAACCTGCGCCTGCACGGACACGTCGAGCGCCGAGACCGCCTCATCCGCCACGATCAGCGATGGCCGCATGATCAAGGCCCGCGCAATGCCGATGCGCTGGCGTTGGCCACCGCTGAACGCATGCGGGTAGCGATGCCTGTGTTCCGGCTTCAAGCCCACCAGCCTGAGCGTCTCAGACACCCGGTCCTCCAGCGCCGAACCACGCGCCAGCCGGTGAATCACAAGCGGCTCGGCCACGATATCATGAACGGTGAGCCGCGGATTCAGGGAAGCAAACGGGTCCTGAAACACCATCTGCATCTTGGTGCGCAGAGGTTTCATTTCGGCAGAATTGAGCTGCGCAAGATCGATCGTTGTGTCGCCGTCCCGAAACAGGATCTCACCTCGCGTGGGATCGTGGGCCCGCAGGATCGTGCGAGCCACCGTTGTCTTTCCCGATCCGCTTTCCCCGACAAGTCCCAGGGTCTCACCCGGAATCAGGTCAAAACTCACATCTTCCGCGGCGCGAATCTCGCCCACCTTGCGCTTCATGAATCCGCGCCTGAACACGGGAAAGAACTTGCAGAGGCCGCGAACCTGCAACAGCGGTTGTCTGACGGGCGCCATCATGCGAAGCCTCTCTGTTCGCCTGCAATCTCATGCACCCGAACACAGGCGACATGATGCGTGGGCGCGAACGCTTCGAGCGCGGGCGGTCCGCCTGTGTCGCACTGCCCGGACTTCGCATAGCGGCAGCGCGGATGGAACGGACACCCCTGCGGCAGCGCGGTGATCGAGGGCACGGTGCCCGGGATCGACGGCAGTTCGTCCTTGTCGAGACTGAGGCTGGGAAGGGACGCCAGCAACCCCATCGTGTACGGATGCCGGGGCGACCGCATGATAGTGCGCACATCGGACTGCTCCACCACGCGTCCCAGGTACATCACCGCCACCTCGTCCGCCATCTGCGCGATGACCCCGAGGTCGTGGGTGATGAGCAGGATCGATACGCCGGTGTCGCGCTGAAGGTCCTTCATCAGGCCCAGAATCTGCGCCTGAATGGTCACATCCAGCGCCGTGGTCGGTTCGTCGGCAATCAGCAGTTCCGGGCTGCAAGCCAACGCCATCGCGATTACGACGCGCTGCCTCATGCCGCCGCTCATCTCAAAAGGGTATTGGTCGATCCGGGATTCCGCACCCGGGATCCCGACTTTTCTCAACATCTCCACGGCACGGTCGCGCGCCTCGCGCCGGGTAACCTGCTGGTGGAGGATGATCGCTTCAACAATCTGGTTGCCCACGGTATGGACCGGACTGAGTGCCGTCATCGGCTCCTGGAAGATCATGCTGATCCCGCCCCCGCGCAGATCGAAGAGCCGGTCCGACTTCTCGTGCAACGCCGCCACGTCGATCATCTCGCCGCCCCGCGGGAAGAAGCGCATACTGCCTCCCGTAATGCTCCCCGGTTGCTGAATAAGACGCAGCAGCGAGTAGGCCGTCACGCTCTTGCCGCAGCCGCTCTCGCCCACCAGCCCCATCACCCTGCCGCGGCGTATGGCCAGGTCAACGCCGTCGACCGCCCGCGCTTCGCCTTCCTCGGTGCGGAAACGGACGCGCAGTCCTTCCACCTCGATGATATTGGGATGCGCGGGCTCCGCATCCGTGCTATTCAGACGTCCGAGCATCGTTGTCCCAGCTTTCTTGCGTTATCTTCCGCATCCCTTTTCGAGTGACATCCAAGGACGCCAAGGCAAACGTTGCTTTCACGATATACCAGTTGGCAAGAAATATTCATCGCTGTACACCATGATGGAAAAACATCCGTCGCGGCGGCGATTCGCTCCCATTCATCGGTCATCTCCGCAAAGATATCCGGATCATTCTCCACGATGCAGTGCAACGCTCTGCGTGGACAAGTCATGATTGGCGTGCAGGGATATCTTGAATACGCAAGCATGGTGGGACGGCATCTTAGAAGGAACATCGAAAGTCAGGCCGTCACTATCGAATCTCCACTTCAATTCGTGGTCTGACCCCAGCATGGTAATGGATGCTATGTCTTCAGGATACAGGTATCGCTTTTCACGGAAGGTGCGCAGAGTGACTGCATCACCGGGCCGGCCCAGACAGGTTGCGTAGATCGCGTTGTCTTTGCTGGTAAAACGGATGTCGTGGGCAGTGAATCGTGCTTCGTTTGTCTCGTTGAAGTGATCACCGTCGCTTTCCGCAGTCGGGCCTTCTCCCGCAACCAGCCAGGGCACTGAGCCGAAGATAGCCTCGCCATTGATCTGAAGCCAGCTTCCTATTCCGCGCAGACACTCGCGTGCTCCCTCAGGAATAGACCCGTCCGCGCGGGGGCCGACATTGAGAAGGAGATACCCGTTCTTGCTTACACGATCGACCAGGTTATGAATCAACCGTTCCACGGACTTAAAGCCCACATTGCGCACGTGAGACCAGCAACCACCCGGTCCTGCGTCAACAGAAGTGTCAGTCAACCATACATTCGGCGTCAGCTTGTTCATTTTGCCGACTTCAAGATCCATCACCGCGGACAGGGGGTGGAGCTGAAAGTTCCCTGGCGGCATCTGCTTGTAGGTTGCGACGACTTCCCGCTTCCATTCCAGAGCCCGGTTGTAGTAATAGGCCAGGAACTCGAGTCGATACCGCTCCCGGATTCTGCCCAAACCGAAGTCGAGCCAAATCAAGTCCGGCTGGTAATTGTCAACCACCTCCCGGAGTTTGTTGAGCCAGAGGTCGAGAAAGGCTTCATCCGGGCAATCATCATCCCCGTGGGGCTGGGAGTAAAGCTTGCCGTACTTCGGGTCAGCGCAATCCCCGTTATTGCGTCCCTTGTTAAAGAACCACCAATTGTAGGCATGATGGAATGTCGTGACGAATTTTAATCCCTTTGCACGGATTGACTGTTCGAGTTCTCCGACAACGTCCCGCTTGGGACCCATCTGCATTGAATTCCAATCGGTGAGTCTGCTGTCCCACATGGAGAAGCCGTCGTGGTGCTCGGCCACGGGGCCCGCAAACCGTGCTCCTGCCGCGTGGAATAAATCGGCCCACTCGTCGGCGTCGAATTTTTCTGCTCTGAACAAAGGAATCAAGTCCTTGTACCCGAATTTCTCGGGAGACCCGTAGGTGCGAACATGATGAGCATACTCGGGTGTCTCGGGGTCATACATCCTGTGAGGGTACCAGGAGCCGTTTGATCCATAGGAGGCAACGGAATACGGACCCCAGTGCGTATAGATGCCGAACTTGTAGTCGCGAAACCATTTTGGGATCCGGTAATTGCTTAGCGATGACCACGTTGCCTGGTATTGCTCAGTATTCATATATTCACGGCTCTTCTTGTTGGCAACTACCAATCATCCGTTCGGAACGGCGATGCGGGTAGACCTTCCTTAACTCAGTATGTCGCATTGTATTATCCCGTTCTTGCTCCAGTTCTACGCTTATTGAGAAGAATAATGGGCTGCGCGGGCATAGGCTTCCATTATTTACCAATTGGTACAAAATGAAAGCCGGTTGATGTTCCAGGCTCTATCATGTAGAGCTTTAACATATGGCAAGAGAAGGCGACAGATCATTAACAATCAGATAATCCTCCCCGCTGCATCTGCATGGGCAAAGCTCAAATCGGAGCGGACATGAAACGTTTATGGCCTGTGATTGCGGTATCGACCCCGGCGGTAGCCGTAATCTGGATTGTTGCACCCTGCAACACATTCCTGCTGCACAACGGGCACATTGGCGATGATTACCTGACGCCGATTGCGACTTTTCTGCTTTTGTTGATTGTCTTGCTGGTCAATCCGCTGCTCGGGCGCCTGTCCAGGTCGGGTTCTAGATTTCTGAACGGAGGCCAGCTGGCACTGGTCTTCGGGATATTGATGATGGCCACTGTGCTGGGGACCGGCGGCATCAACAGGCATACGCTGTTTGCCTTGCCGAAGACCGTGCATCGGGCCAACACTGACGCGCGCATGGCGGATGCCTACAAGGAATTGGATCCGCCTGCATCGCTCTTCCCGGACAGCTTGGAATACGGGACGGATATTCCCGACACGCTGGCTTTTGTCGATGAACTGCGGACAGGGCAATCGTTACCGTACCGGGCCTGGCTGCCACCCCTGTTGTCGTGGTGTTCGTTCGCTCTGCCGTGGTACTTGACGATGATGGCCATGGCGGTGATCTTTTTCTCGTATTGGCGCGACGTGGAGCGGGTGCAGTTTCCGCTGCTCGGTGTGTTACAGAAATTCGTGGCTCTGCCCAAAGACGGCGGCCGATTGCCGACCATCTTCCGGAGCCGCGCATTCTGGGTCAGCCTCGGCATCGTGGTTCTATTGCACAGCCTGCGACAGGGCAACAGGTACCTTCCGGACCGGATGCCCGGGTTTCCTTTGAACTGGTCGTTCGAGGGTGTGTTCAGCGAAAACCCGTGGCGGCATATGGGATGGTGGATGAAGAGCGGCGCAATCTTCTTTTCTTTCCTGGGTATTGCCTTTTTTGTGCCGACCCGCATCAGTTTTTCGGTCTGGATATTCCAGGTGGTATACGCGATTTACATGATGCTCGGCACAACCTATGCGCCGCCTTTCGATTTCACGACCCTGAGAGACCACCGCCTGGGCGCCACTCTGGCTTTTCCCTTGTGTGTGCTCTGGATGGCACGCCGGCATCTGGCAAACGTGGCGCGGGCGGTGGTAAAGCCGGGCGCCGACCCGGACAACCGTGCCTACCGGGTGGCGGGTGTGTGCCTGCTGGCGGGCATGCTGGGCATGACTGCCTGGTTGCGGTGGGTCAACGTACCACTTGTATGGGCGATCTGCATTACCTTAACCGGTTTTCTTACGTCGCTGGCCATGATGCGCGTGGTTGCGGAGACCGGCCTGCCCCTGTTCTTCCCTCCGCCCGACTGCTTTATACCGCTGGTCAGTCTGATCCCCCTGGCGTGGCGCACGCACGCAGGCATGTATTTCAGCGGGGTGATGGCCGCATGGTTTGGTCCCGGTCAACGAGTCTGCGTGGCCACCGCCGCAACGCATGCGCTGGGTCTCAACAAGGATATCAAGCCGCGCGGGCATGTGGCGCTGGGCGGTTTGTTCATGGGCGTTTTGATCCTGACGATACTCGGCGCCGGGATCGTCTGTTTGAACATCGGGTATCGGAACAGCTCAACTCCGGACGGCACCTATATCGCCGACTGGAGCAGCACACAGATGAACACCGCGGAAACGTTTCTGCTCCAGAACGTCAGTGGTTCCGGAACATGCGAGCTGGCCAGGAGCGGCCCGCGCGTCCTGTTCGGCGCCGGGCTGACTGCGCTGCTTTACGGGCTTTGCCAGTTGACGCCGTACTGGTCCATCCACCCCGTGGGAATGCTGTCCATCGGGAGCTGGAGCGTGATGCAGATCTGGCCGAACATATTTCTTGGTTGGCTCTGCAAGGTACTTGTACTGCGCTATGGGGGGCCGCAGCTTTACCGGCGGCTTGGCGTCGTGTTTATCGGTTTGGTGGCAGGCGAGGTAATCGCGGCGATCGGCTGGGCGTTGTTTTCCTCGGCTCGCGCCGCGGCGGGGCTGCCGTACTTCCCGGTGAATATTTTGCCATACTGAACCAGTCATGATGATTTGATGAAAACAGTACGAACATTTCCGCGAAGTGGTTTACGGCGCGCATTTGCAGTCTCTTTTCTGTGCACGATCGTGGCCGTTACGGCGGGATTCGCGGCGATACCTGCCGCGCAGGAGGACGAAGGCGGATTTACGGCGGCCTTGCGGCACGACACGGAAAGCCTGTCCCGTTATCCCTCGCGAGCCATGGGTTCTTCCGGTCACGCCGATGCGCAGGCGTGGCTCTTGCGTGAAATCCGAAACATCCCCGGCGTTGAGGTGCATTTGCAGGAGTTCCCTGTGACCGTTCCGACGGTACAACGGGCGGAGCTTACGGTCGAGGGGGCCGTACTTCCCGGCATACACCGCATCTACCCGGTCTGGCCGGACCTGGTCAGGTTGAAGACCACGCCCACGAACGGAATCTCGGGACGCCTGGTCTACGTGGGATCCGGGCGTGCGGAAGATCTGCCCGCTCGCAGCCTGCGCGGCCAGATCGCCGTGATGGAGATGCGGGATTACCACCGCTGGCGCGCGCCCTTCGCCATGGGGGCCACGGCCTTGATCCTGCTTGGCGGCCCAGACGACGCCATCGAGGAGCCCGCCCAGCAAGCCCTGTACAAACCGCGCTACTACATCCCCGAAGGCCCACTCGTCGACGCGTTGCGCAACGGGCGCATATCATCGGCCCGCATCGACTGCGACGCCTCGTGGCAGACGGTAACGGCACGGACAATCATGGCTGCCGTTGCTCCCGCGACCGGTACGCCGACCCTTGACCCCATCGCACTTGTGGCGCCTTACGACGCCATGAGCGTGATCCAGGGGCTGGCCCCGGGCGCAGATAACGCGCTCGACGCCGCGTTCCTCCTGAACTGGCTGCGTAGAACCGCCGCGCATCCTCCCGCCCGCCCCATCCTCTTCGCCTTTGTGGACGCATATGGGATCAACCAGCGCGGTGTCCGGGAGCTGTTCCTCATGCTGACAGCCACCGTGGACAACAGTACACGTCAGGAGTACGAAAAGCTGAACAACGACCTGCTCAAGGAATACCGTGAGGTCGCTACACAGGTCAACGCACTCGGTTCGACACTTACCGCCCTTGAAGACCTGCACGACCGCCGGAAGTATCGCGACATCCAACGATATCTCAAGGACGTGGTCAGTCCCGAAGTTCTCAGCCTGCGGGAAGACACCAGTAACCTGCGTCTTGAAAGGCACAAGGCAACCGGTGATGCAAAGGAAGCGATTGAACGGGAAATCGAACGGCAAGAGACGCGCCTCCGCTTCCTCAGTACAATGCTCTCGCAGATCCTGACAAAAGAGCCGCTGGAAGAACGATTCAGTGACGAAGCCATGGAGTCCTGGCAGCATGTGCAAAACCGCGTGGTTGACCAGCTTGCCGCGCTTGAGCAGGAGAACGACTACTACGGACGGATGGACGGGCTGCGGGAGGCATTGCAGGCGTCTTTGGGTGTCGAGGGCGGAAAAAAACCGGCCATTACGTTTGTCCTCGGAATCGATATATCCGACGCCGCAACAAAAATCGGCCCCGCCCTGCACTGCCAGCACCTCGAAACGTCGGAATCGACGACCGCGCGAAGCTTCCTGCACTGGCTGAAACCGCTGGTTCGCGGCGGGGGTGCTCTTTACGATGAGAACCTGCTTCGGCGCGCCGTCTCGACCGATGCCATTCTCGGTCTTGAGACTCCGCTGGCCTACAACCCCTCGCGCTCGGCCATGCTCACCAGCCCGGCCTCCAGCTTCGGGCTGCAGGCGGTAACATGGCGTACACTGGACGGGTTCCGGCCATGGTTGGACAGCCCCCGGGACCTGGCGGTGCGCCTGGATTGGACCCGCATCAACCCCCAACTCGAATTTACCGTCCGCATGCTGACTCAGATGGAAAGCGACCCGGATTTTGCGCCGGCCGGCCAGGCCCGCCACTCTCAGCGGCCGGGGTGGCGCCATCCACGCGGGACCATCGTGTCCGAATCGCTTGCCGAAACTGTGCCCCGCACGCCGGAACCCGCCATGCTGGTCACCTACGTCCTTGGCAGCAATGCA
>Ga0180435_10006632_pt1 | contig 11094 bp, 12 predicted proteins | sample SS_ome_3_FD_132467 | JGI IMG/M metagenome (GOLD analysis project Ga0180435, IMG submission 132467) | Hypersaline lake sediment archaeal communities from the Salton Sea, California, USA - SS_3_S_1 metaG | ecosystem: Environmental > Aquatic > Non-marine Saline and Alkaline > Hypersaline >...
ATAGCTTCTAAGCGTTGCCTTACAGTAGACTATAGGAGATAACATGGTTAACAGTCAATTTACTAAAGATTTAAAAAAAGCAATAGGAAATTCTAATGTAGGTGAGTTAACACCAGGTTCAACGCCAAGGCGTTATGAACCTAAGGGTGGTACACAGCGTCATAATGAACGCATACATAGAGAAAGTAAATACGCAGACACACACAAGAACTTACCATTTTCTTTTTCTAAACCACCCAAAACTACCAGCAGAAGTAAGTATGTACAATGTGATAACTGTAAATATATTACATCAGTTTCAATTAACACCGTTGGTATGGTTTGTCCAGAGTGTAAAAAATACAGTTCTGTTACGGAGGTATTGGATGAGTAACGGTAATGGTAAAAGAGGACGACCTTTAGGATTTAGACTAACTGAAGAAAGTAAACGAGCTATAAGTAATTCTAAGAGAGGACAAAGACATAGGGAAGAAACTAAAGATAAGATATCTAGATCACTTATACTATACTTTAGGAGACAAAACCCATTATCCGAAGAAATAATTAATAGTTATTGCAGAGCAGATGATGATGAAATGTGTGAGTGGATTAACGAAGTTCAAGAAGAATTAGATGATTGTTTTGATATCCGCACTGAGAAATCTATGAACAACACTAGGAAAATGGAAATGTCTTATGGTCATAATATAGAATTTTTTAGTCACGGTGTGACTCCAGAATTAATATATTTGATTAGGGAACACTGTGAATTAAATGATTTGGATATAGAAGAATTTTTTAGTAAGTTAGATCTTTAAGAGGTATTTATGGGAAGACAAAAAGCACCACCTAAAGTTACAAAGATGGTCAGAGACCTTTTACCAATAGCTGACATCTTCAATGAAAAAGAATTAGAGATGTATAGTAATTTGGTAGATGTATATTTAGGCGACTTTGATAGAGATGATTTAACATCAAGTGATATGGATGATATTTTAGACCTGGCCAAGAATAGGGTACTAGAATTTCGCTTATTGGAGACAAGTAAAGACGACGCTGAGAGACAGCTTGATATTTCGGCAGCTATGGAGAAGATCCATAAACAAAATAAAGTATTAAAAGAAAATCTATCCACTAGGCGTAAGGATAGAATTAATCCTAATGAATTCAAAGGATTTTCTATAGTGGACTTAGCAACCGCTTTTGATCTTGATCGTAAGCGTACTCTGCAGGATAAAGTTGAAAAACTTAGAGATAAAGAACAAGAAATGGTTAAGAAACGTAAAGATTATACAGGTAATAGATATGATAATGATGCAAACAAGATAGAAGAGTGGGAGGAGGAACTGGAATAGTTGGCTCGTAAAAAGAAAAATCTAGATTTGATTTTTTCACAGGGAATGGATATGATAAATTTCTATAGAAATCATCCCTGTATAGCTGCATACGACCTGCTGGGTGTGGACTTTGCTCCAATCCAGCGTTTGGTGTTTAGGGATATGTGGTTTAAGAATTATGTTATCACGGTAGCTGGTCGTGGTTATGGTAAAACATATTCTCTAGGTGTATTGTCAGCTCTTAGTTGTATGCTTTATCCAGGTTATAGAGTGGGTCTAATCGCACCTGTTTTTCGTCAATCAAAAATGATTTTTGCCGAGATTGAAAAGCTTTACTCACAGTCCTCTCTTCTAAGAGAAGCAACAGAAAAGAAACCTACCAGAGGTTCTGATACATGTTATTTAAAATTCCGCTCCGTATCAGGACAAACACCTTCATATATAGAAGCATTACCCTTGGGTGATGGTTCCAAGATTCGTGGATCTCGTTTTTATTTAATTGTAATTGACGAGCTTGCCCAAGTTCCAGACAAAATTCTGGATATGGTTGTTAGACCTATGGGTGCCACCACTCTTAATCCTATGGCTAATGTTAGAAGAATACAACAACAGAATAGACTTATTGATTTAGGACTAGCTACTGCAGATGATTTTGAAGACGACACTGTTAATAAAATGGTAATGACATCATCTGGTTATTATAAATTTAATCATATGTGGCGTAGAATGAAAGATTACTGGCGTATGATGAACGATGAGGGCGATGAGGAGTGTCAATATGCTGTGTGGCAAGTACCGCATTGGGATTTACCAGAAGGGTTTTTAGATAAAAACAATATTGATGAAGCTAAACGTATTATGACTGATGCTGAGTATAGAATGGAGTACGAAGCTGCCATGATATCTGATTCAGAAGGTTTTTTCAAAGCATCGTTATTAGAAGAGTGTACTCATAATAGTGGTTTCAGTATAGAACTGCGCGGTAAGTCTCGAGATAAATATATTATGGGTATAGACCCCAACCAGGGTGGTGCGGCTTCCTGCGGTGTTGTGATTATTAAGATGGGTGCTGTAAATCAAATAGTAAATGTAATAGAGTTAAAAAGACAAACTACACAAGGACTTACACAAGCAGTACAATCACTATGTGAACAGTATAATATTATTAGAATATTCATGGATAAAGGTGGTGGGGGTAAAGCTATATGTGATTTATTAGAAGAAGGTTATGGTGGTGAAGAACCAATAATAGATAGAACCAATGACGATCACAAACATCTAGAAGGCCGACATATCCTTGAGATGGTAAACTTTAATCCTTCTTGGATATCGGATGCTAACTTTACAACCAAAGCTTTAATGGAAGACAAGACACTTAAGTTTCCAGAACCACCAACTTCCACATTAGATTTAGAAGCATCCAGCTATGAGGTTGTGAATACACTTAAGAGCCAGATGTTGAGTATTATAGTTACACAAACACCTAGTGGTTTATTACATTTTGACACACCTAATAAGGGGCAGAACAAGGATTTATATTCAGCTGTAATATTAGCGGGGCATGGTGTTAGAATGGTTCAAAAAGAAATGGAGGACAGTGGAGAGCCTGTGTTATTTAACAGCAGTGGTTTTGTAAGACCACATCAATCAGGTGCCAACTTTGATCCATTAACAGTAGCTGGTCCTCAGTTAGGTAGACCAGGTCTTTCACATGCTGTTTTGAAGAAAAAAGTTAAATAAACTAACCTCCTATAAAATAGGGAATGTAATTTCCTCTTTTTAATAGGAATAGTAGGGAGAAATATTATGACTCACAATTATAATCCATATGAAAAATTATCAATATTCGATCGATCATTTTGGGATATATGGGTACAAAAACTTCTTAGAAATGTTGCATCGGTTAAATATCAGTTATTAGTAATGTATTCTACTATTATTATAATTGGTATGTTTGTGGAGAAGACCAAGACTGGTGAACCATTTATCGGAGCAGCTGCTGGGCTGGCCTTTCTTGGTGGTGGTATGATTACACTGATTGGCACACGTTTAGTAGCACGTACATCTCTGTTTCCACCTCCAGAAGATGGAATGGACACAGACAGGTAACAAGATATGGCTTTTGAATTTAAAATGAGTCTTACAGATATAGTTAAATCCGTGGCGATCGTCGCCGTGGTAGTGTTCCTGTGGTATCATGGCGAAAATATGATAAAAGCTTTTGGTAATAAGGACACTACCACACTCACAGAAACTCAGATTGTTCAGCTTCTTGAGAACATAGCACAGGCGCAAGTAGTCCCCGACAATGATAAAGTTAACGAACTCATCGCCCAGCTAAAGAAGCAGAACAGCGAGTTAATAAAGATAGTGAAGGATCAAGGTAAAAAAGTAGATGAGCTAGGTATTGTAATTGGTGAACTAAAGGGGGCAGCAGTTGAAGCAGCATCTAGCAAACACGAAGATCCTGAGGTAGATACCAGAACTTATGATTATGCCCAACTTTTTAGGGAAGATACAGAAGGTAAAAAGTTTCCAATTGGTGATGTTAGATATCACCCTTATTTAGAGGATGATCCTTGGACACTTAATACATATCCAATAACTTTCCATGTAAATGTGGTTGAAACAGAACAAGAAAACGGTGTTTATGATAGATTTGTGGAAGGTTATGTAAGAAGCGAGTATGTAGAAAAGTACAAGGGTACCAATTTCCCCGTTGATGTAGATATCAGCTGGGCCAAGAAAGAAATAAAAGAAAAATCTTTTGACTGGTGGAATCCTAGATTAGGTCTAGGTGGTACGCTAACAAATGATGCATTTGCAGCCGTATTAGATTTCAGTATTTTTAGTTATGGCCGTACTGAAAGAGATATGGACTGGAGATTTGTCACTGTCGGTGGAGGCGCTTATAAAGAAGGTGATACATGGGAAGGTGTATTATCAGTAGAACCTTTTTCCTGGAATTTTGGAAACGCATTACCATTAGTTGAAAATGTATTTATAGGTCCTATATGGACTATTGACACAACCAATGAACAAGGGTATGGATTAAAGGTAGCCATACCATTTTAGGAGGCCAACATGCCAGGTTTTGATAACAATGAAAATCCAGATTTTATAGCCGATAATCCCTGGGCCACAGTTTCTGGGGTACCGAGTTGGCAGGATGATTACACTAGGTTTAGGAGCGGAAGGGAAACTACATATAGTGGTGTAGATAGTATTATAGGTAGAAAGGATAGCATAGCGGATGTAAATCCCTAGGAGATAATTTATGAAAAAAGAAACTCTAGCACAAATGACCGCCGACATCCAGGAAAAATATCCTGATGTGGGCATTCAAAGTATAGAGGTAGATGAGTCTAGTGGCAGATCTACTTTTATTGTTGAGCCTAGCAAGAAAAGCTTAGCTTTCTTGGAGAATGGTGGTGCGGTTGTACCACACGTATTCAGAGACAGAGCGTCTGTTATCACACGTGATAGAGTAGAACGCACTAATTTAGATTTGGCAGTAACTAAAAGTCCAGAACTTCTTACACCAGAAGAGACTTTTAAACGAGCTATGAAATATTATTATATAGACCCCGTAGTAGGCACTGCTACTAACTTACTAGCTAATTTAGCTTGTAAAGGTTTTGAGAATGATATAGACGACCCAAATATAAAACAATTTTTTGACACGTGGATGTTCGATGTAGGATTTAGTGAGATATTAGAATGGATCTTTTTAGATTTCTTCAAGGTTGGCCATGTAACAACGTACAAGGTGGCCGCTAAATATGAACCAAGAGTTTCCTACATATCACCTGCACCAGGCAAGAAATTAAAAACCAAACCAGCCGCAAAAGCTACCGGCAAAGTTTTCAAATTACATCAACAATATGAAAAAGAATGGGAAGAAGAAGTATCTAGAATATTAAAACTCGCAAAAGAACAAGGTAGATCAGAAAAAGAATTAGAATTTATAGAGAAATCCGCAAAGAAAAATATTTGGTCAAAAGGACATTTACCAGTAGCTTATACAGTATTAAATCCTTTGTTGGTTACTATACAGGGAAATCTATTATTTGATAAAACTAAAGTAGCACTAAGGCCGCCACCAGAACTCACAGAACTTCTCAAGAAACCCACAGCAGAACAAACTGAAGAAGAAAAAATGCTAATTAAAGCTTTACCTGCTGATCTTAAAAAGGTAGCTGAAAAGGGCGGAGAATATCCATTAGATTATAGAATGGTCGGGCAAATTACATATAGGAAACAACCATATGAACGTTATGCTAAACCTAGAACTACCAGAGTATTTGAGTCTGTGGAATACAAGAAAGCTTTGAGAGAGGCAGATCTTAGTACATTAGACGGTATTACAAATTATATGTTAAAGATTACAATAGGTAATGATGAATATCCTGTTGTTACACAAGCTGAATTAGAAGCTGTGGCGCAGCTATTTAACACACCTAGTAAATCATTTGATGTTGTTTGGAACCACACTCTTCAGGTAGAAAAGATAGTCTCTCCTGAAATAGAGGCAATTCTTGGCCAAGGTAAATATGAACAAGTTAATGCGGATATAACAACTGGTTTAGGTATATCTAGAGTTATGTTGGATGGATCCAGTGATAATATAAATGCTGCTTCTGTAGAATATTATGCTAAGGCTCTGATGGAAGAAATAAATTATGCTAGAAGACAAGTGGCGAGGTGGATTTATAGAGAATATCAATTAATAGCTGAAGCCGTTGGGTTTGATAGATTTCCAAGAGTTAGATGGGATGATGGTATTCTTAAAGACACCATTCTTTATATGAACACGTTAGCACAGCTGGTTGATAGACGTATGCTGAGTTATCATACATCTCTGGAGAAATTAGGATTTGATTATCCCGCTGAATTAGAGAATATGAAGGAAGAATTTAAACTCGTGGAAGATGGTATTTTTGGTATTTTAGGATCTCCATGGCAACAAGCTAAGATGGCAACTGCACAACCTACACAGAACGCCCCTAAAGGCACACCATCCAATGGAAGACCTAAAGGACAGACAAAGACAAAAGTTAAAAACACTGATCCAAAAAAACAACAGAATTTAAAACCTACCAACCCTAAAAAATCAGCATCAGTAGCAAACGATATTATTAAATATATGGCCGCTAAGGAATATGCTGCGTTTTTAGATGGTGCAAGAAAAGAATTAAATGATGAGGATTATATAAAATTTATTGAAGATGTTACAAAAATTAGACTAGGAGAATAATGACATGGCCAAAGTTATGAATATGGATGTTATAGATGGCTGGCAGGTAGCTGGTTTTCAATTAAAAGATGATTTAGTTTTTAATAAAGCTTTATATGATGTAACAGCATTATACCCACAACCATTTAAAAATATAGCAATTGGTGCAGCTACTGAAGAAATGATAGCGCACAGTTTAACAGGTACTTCTGATTTCACTCTTAATGCAAGTAAAACAGCTCTTTACCAAAAACCAGAAAGTGTTAGAGTTTTAAGGGGCAGAAGAAGTGGTAATTTTACTTATGGTGGAAACTTTATGGTAGATAGTCAAAACTCCACTATAGGTTATTATATATCAAATTATGATCCCTATCTTTATAAAATAAATTTAACAACCAAAGAAAAGGTAGCTATAGGGGCCAATAATGGAGTAAATTTCACAACAAGATGTTTCGTAGGTCAGACAGCTACACATGTATTTGTAATGTCTTATAACACAGCTAGTGGTTATTATAATTTATATTGTGCTGCTCTAGATAAATCTTCCTTGGGGTTTGATGATGTATTAGCTGGCAATTCAAGTTATAGATATGCATGTGCTACTTATATGACAGAGAGTGCCAGTGAGATATTTGTAGTATACAGTGAATCATACTCTACTTCAAGTCATAGATTGTGTAAAGTAGATATGGCAACACCTGATTTTTCTGATGCTGCATTACAAACCTCCCCCTACGCTACCTTGTTATGTAAATCAGTGCCTTCACAAACCAGAGTAATAGATGTTAACACAGACGCAGCCTATGCAGTTTGGCCAGCCGCTACTGTTGGTAATGGGTTTGAGATATATAAATACACATTTAACAAAGGATTAGGCACAGCAACATCATCTATATGTACATTAGATTTCGCAACAGCGGGTGTCAATAGAGCGGACGTTTTATTCAGACCAACTAATATTGGCGCAGGTGAAATTATTGTAGAAGCTTGGATGGTTACTGGTGGGTCTTCAGATTACATGTGCTTTAGTGTAGCTGAGGATGGCGCACACAATGATGAGATTGCATCAGTTTTTAAAATATATGTTTTCAAAATAGGAGCCACTGATACCAACCTGACATATATTGGGTCTATAGACCCAGCCCTTAGGATTAGAAATATTATGCCATTGGAAGATGATTGGACAAAAATAATGACAGTGTTTGATGGCGGTGTGCATATATATGATTGGAATTCAGGCAATGAGACTTATGATTATGTAGATGAGTACGCTGCAGATGTAGCTTCAATTATGGTAGATAGGTTGGAACGAATTTGGATTCTTGATACAACAGATGTTCTTCATATGTTCTCCGCAACAACACCAATTAGAATTACAGTTGTTATGGAAGATGAAACATATAATTATACTGGTTCTACTATTAATACATACGCTAATATAAGTGCTTGGGATACAGATGGTGATAGAGTAGCAGCTAATGTTAAATTGGTTCTTGAAGGATCAGCTGAATTTACTGATAGCAGCCAATCAAAAACATTTGCAACTTCCGCATCAGCTGAAACACAGCAAAATATAAACATTACAGGCTCTTCTTTTTCTAGAGCTATAGCTAGTGTGGTAGTGTAATGAGCACCACTATAATAAATATAGAGAATAAAGCAGCTCAGTCTATTAATAGTTTTCCAAGACCACATGTTGGGTTTAACACTATTGATAGGACTGATAAATATTATTACGATGGTTCTACTTATATTAGAATAATAGCACCTGATATAGATCAGATTCGTATAAAGTTTACAGAAGGATATCACGATGCTGGAATACCTGATTACGCGGAATTCCCAGAGGATCTATCTGGTGAACATGAAATAACTATTAAACAAGATGGGTTATACCCCAGCATTAATCCCACCACTGTTTTTATACCAGTTACTGGAGATATAGGTGAGTTGGAAGAAGCACCAGCACAAGAGACACATGAAATAAAAGGAAACGCATCAGATGATAGCAAAATCATAGTACTTGATACAGCTACTTCTGAGTTAATAAAAGCAGAGAATGTTTCTGCAGGAAGTTACACCGTTTCAGTGCCCAATTTAGAAGTAGATATATTAGCTAAGACAATAACTAATGATAAACAACCTTTGGCACATACAAGTGTAACACCAGTAGAAAAAGTAACTTAATATAATAATGAAAGTACAAGGTGTTATATATAGGGCTATTAATAAAATTACAGGTAAAAGTTATATAGGCCAGACTATACAGGATTTTGATCGTCGTATAAAAGCACACTTTACAGAAGCCAAAAGAAGTAAGTTTTATTTTCATAAATCATTATCGAAATATGGAAAAGAAAATTTCATTTGGGAAATTTTAGAACATTGTAGTTCCAAAGAAGAACTAGATGAAATGGAATTTCATTATATAACGCAATATAATACTTTAAGACCTAATGGTTATAATCTAACCATGGGCGGTGATGGGACAGTAGGGTTCAGACCTACAAAAGAATCCAGGTTAAAAATGTCAAAAGCCCGCAAAGGTCGAAAAATGACAGAAGACGCTAGAAAAAAATTAATAAAAAATCACGCTGATTTTTCAGGTTCTAATAACCCTATGTATGGTGTGGCATCACCTATGAAAGGTAAGAACCACACTAGTGAGACTATAGATAAAATATCTAAAAAACTAACTGGCCGGAGACTTTCTGAAGAGCATAAAAGAAAACTTTCTGCTGCCGCTAAAAGAAGATGGAGACTGATTAAAAATGAAAAATAAATTTTATTTGAAAGCACCAATAGAAATTCAAAAGGAAACTGAATCTCGTAAAGAGAAAGCATCTGAAGTAATAAAGCTTCCTAAGGAAGGTGAAAAACAACCAGATTTATTATATTTCTCAGCTATTTTTGTATCATCAGGTGAAAATCTAAACCATGCTTTTTTCTTACCATCAGAGTTGGTAGCTGCTGAAGGAACTATAATAAACAAAGCTTTAGATATAGAACACAAAGAAGATGAAATAATTGGACACATTTATGAACGTGCATATATGGATAAAGATGGTAATTCATTGGAATTATCAGAATTGTCATCTAGAGAAACAGCTACTCTAAATGAACAAGAAATGCATGTAGCTATTGCGGGAATTATTTACAAAAATAGATTTCCCAACCTAGCAAAAGAAGTTAGTGATGGTGACTGGTTTGTATCAATGGAATGTTATTATCAAGATTTTGACGTAAAAGTTGGTGATTTGATTTTAAATAGGAAGGAGGCTGACGCTCTAGGCTTGGCATCTGAAGATGATAGTATATTTGGTAAGATTGCCAAAGTCCTAAAGAACGGCGCAGAGATTGCGGCAGGGCAATTAACTAGGGTTTTACGCGGTGTAGCTTTTTCAGGTTGCGGCGTTGTAAAAAACCCAGCTAATCCACCTTCTGTAATTCTGGAAACGGCGAAGGAGAAGAAAAGGGAAACGGACGCAGAAATTGTACTAGACTACGACAGTCTGGAAAAGGAAGATGTTGCTGTAATAAAAGATAATAATGTAACCTCTGAAGAGATAGAGGCATCCAAATCCGGTGATGACGGTGCCGAAGAGGAATCTGCATTACAGTATGATGACACTATTGGGATATGCGTTAATTACAAACGCAGGGTACTCGACAAAGCAAACACTGTAGTTGGTGAAGATATGTGTTCTTTGTTTAATACTAAATGTACTTCCTTCTCGAGGGACACATCGGACCCAAAATGTTTACGAAATCGAGCACATAGTGTCGCAGCTTCTATGACTAAGGAACTTCTGAAAAGGAAAGAAGCCTGTGATAGAAGAGGAGAATTAGTTAAGGGATTAAAAGCTGCTTTAAACGAGGCAGTTAAAACTTTATCGTAGAGGAGGAATAAGATATGCCGCAAATTGGACAAGCCCAGATGGGCACTTTAAAAAGCACTCCCAAGCTTACACGCATTAATGGTGACGATAATCTGAAAGTTATTTATCGTAATATGGGAAACAATCACGCTTACCCTTTTATTTGGGCAAGCGCAGTTACACATTCTGGCACAGAGACAGTTGTCGTAGCTAGTGGTGTAAAATTTCATGGTTATGATCTCGTAGATTATGCCAATGTTACTGCAACACCGCTTTCGGATCCAGGCGCAGGTCGTTTTTGGATAGACAAGAATGCTGATGGTAATATTTATATCAAGTCTTCTGCTAGTATGAGTAATGTGGATTTTGATGTTAAGTTTATGTTGGGCGAAGATCCCACAATTGAGGGTATTTACTGTAGAGGAAATACCGGAGCTATGCCGAATTATCCATAATAGTTAATTCGAGACATGTTGTTGGATTTGGAAAAGGGATTACAAAAAAGAATAAACCTTAGTAAAGGTTACTATTCAGGTCGGAATAATAATTAAACACTTGTATATAGCTTAAAAATATATAAGGAGGATAGCTAACTTATGGATAGAGATGAATTGAAAAAAGATATCGAGCAAGTAGTTGCCGCTATCTTTTCTGAGAAGGAGGA
>Ga0180435_10006633_pt1 | contig 11093 bp, 9 predicted proteins | sample SS_ome_3_FD_132467 | JGI IMG/M metagenome (GOLD analysis project Ga0180435, IMG submission 132467) | Hypersaline lake sediment archaeal communities from the Salton Sea, California, USA - SS_3_S_1 metaG | ecosystem: Environmental > Aquatic > Non-marine Saline and Alkaline > Hypersaline > Sediment...
GCTGTGGGTACTTCACAGAGCAATATCTCTCAACACCTTGCCATCCTGCGCGACAAGGGCATTCTTGCCTCAAGAAAGGATGCGAACAAGGTTTATTATCGTGTTGGTGATACGCGCACTCTCCGCCTGATCAGTATGATGCAGGATGTTTTCTGCTCTGCCGCACACTGAGCGGTTAGATCAATACTGATATATTAATAACGCGCAGCCTGTTAGTCTGTTCGGCTGGCCAGTCAGATCGGTCAGTTCGAATGATTGAACCGGTGGTATGCGCAGGCCTTACACTGAAGTTTTCAAGTAAAATTGCTTCATAAGCCACAGATTTGTAACATTGCTGGTCTGTCGGGCTGTTAATGTCATCGTAACCTTACTGTTTTAATATCTAACTGTTTTATTAGCCGCTCTTCTGAAGGGTGTTTTTCATAGGTGCTATCGTGGATCAACTCATCGAGTTTGTATCAAATAATCTACTGCTGTTTGCTGCGCTCATCGTCGTCCTGGTGATGCTTATCAAGGCGGAGCTTAATCACCAGGCCAATAAGGGCATTCAATTATCACCATCGATGGCTATCCGCCTGATGAACAACCATGAGGATGCGCTCATCGTTGACGTCAGAACAGCTGCCGAGTATAAGGGCGGGCATATTAAGGGTGCAAAAAATACACCACTGAAGGAATTTTCTTCTGCCGTCGAAAGCTATGCCAGCTATAAGGATAAGCCGGTTCTTGTCTACTGTAACTCTGGAAATACCGTGGTAAGTGCGATTAACCAGTTGAAAAAAGCCGGATTTGAAAAAGTTAATAACCTGGAAGGCGGTATCGCGGCATGGAAAGAAGCCAATCTGCCTCTAGTGAAGAAAAAGTAAACATCGAACATTAAAAATATCAAAGGATAACCAGGAAATAATATGAGTGAAGAAAATCAGCAGTTTGCGATTCAGAAAATTTATATAAAAGACGTCTCATTCGAGTCGCCCAATGCCCCGCAGGCGTTCACCGACACCGAGTGGCAGCCGAATATCAACGTGCAGATTAACAGCGGCAACAGTGAGATTGCAGACAACACATATGAAGTAACCGTTAAGGTAACGGTTACCGCCACGCACAATGAAAAAACCGCCTTCCTCGTCGAAGTCGAGCAGGCCGGTATCTTTACCGTCTCGGGCTTTTCAGATGAAAACCTTGGCGGCATGCTGGGGGCTTACTGTCCTGAAACGCTTTTCCCCTATGCCCGTGAAGCAGTCTCTGAGTTGATATCGAAAGGTGGCTTCCCGCCGTTATTACTGGCGCCGGTCAACTTCAATGCGCTGTATACACAGAAGTTACAGCAGCAGGCACAGGCATCTCAGCCTGAGCAAGAGACTTCTCACTAGGCCAACGCCACCGGCTGGATCAGGGTGATGACAGACGCGGATAAAACTTCCCCGATAGTAGTGCTGGGTGCTGGTTCCTGGGGAACGGCGCTGGCCATCCATCTTGCCGATTCAGGTCACGATGTACTGTTATGGGGTAATAATTCCCATCACATGAATTTGCTGGCCGAGCAGCGATGTAACCAGCACCATCTGCCTGATATTCCGTTTCCGGATCTGTTGCAGGTAACAGATGACCTGGAGCAGGCGCTAGCCAACCCCTCCTGGATACTGATTGCCATACCAAGTCATGCATATCGCCCCTTTTTAAGGGAAAATGCCAGCCTGTTCAAAGCAGATGTCGGCATAGCCTGGGCCAGCAAGGGGTTGGAGCATGGCACCGGCAAGCTCATCCACCAGATCGTGGCTGAGGAACTGCCGCTGTGCCACAAGACGGCTGTTATGTCTGGTCCGACCTTCGCTGGTGAGGTGGCGCGTAACCTGCCCACCGCTATAACGGTTGCTTCAGAATCCGAGGAGTTTGCTGAACAGGTCAGTGAAGACTTGCATAGTGGGCGCTTCAGGGCGTACATTACTAATGATCTTTTGGGTGTTGAGCTTGGCGGGTCATTCAAGAATGTACTGGCAATCGCTGCGGGCGCTGCTGATGGACTCGGCTTTGGCGCCAATACCCGTGCGGCGCTGATCACGCGCGGGCTGGCGGAGATGATGCGACTGGGTGAAGCCATGGGTGGTCGTCGTGAGACCTTCATGGGGCTGGCGGGCATGGGCGATCTTATCCTTACCTGTACCGATAACCAGTCGCGCAACCGCCGTACTGGATTGCTGCTGGCGCAGGGAAAAAGCCTGGCTGATGTTAAAATTGAGATCGGACAGGCGATAGAGGGAATAAAAACGGCGAAAGAAGTCGTCGAGCTGGCGAAAAAATATGACGTCGAAGTGCCCATTTCTGAGCAGGTCTACCGCGTGATTTACCAAGGCTTGCCTATCGATGATGCTGTGAAGACTTTGTTGAGTCGCAGGACGGCCCACGAAATCATCTAATCCCCCCGCCCTCATCGGCCTGTTTGCTGCCGATACTCATTGTCCATGCGTTGGCGGTGGACCTATTTCAATCCATTAAAACCATTCTGGCGCAATGCTTCATAGGCGACGATCGCGACCGTGTTCGACAGGTTCAGGCTGCGGCTGCCAGCAATCATCGGCAGCCTCAGTATATGCTCTATATCTAATCGATTCAGGTAGTTATCTGGCAGGCCGCGGGTTTCCGGACCGAATACCAGGTAATCTCCCGGGGTAAAAGATGCATCATGGTAGCTTCGTTGACCTTTGGTCGACAGCGCGTAGATGCCCTGCCCCCGTCGGATGTCCTGCTCTATGCTGTCGTACAGTGCGTCCATCGATACATAGGTCTTCACATCGGCCCATTCATGATAATCCAGGCCGGCCCTTCTCAGCTGTTTGTCTTCGAGTTTAAAACCCAGTGGCTCTATCAGGTGCAGCTTGCAGCCGGTATTGGCGCACAGACGGATAATATTACCTGTATTCGGCGGAATTTCTGGCTGAAAGAGGACGATATTGAACATGTGTGTATTTAAACATGTCATCAAGATCATCGCATCGGGGCCGCAGTGGGCGGTGTGCTCGCAAAAACGGCTGAAAATAGCACACAAATCGATTATTTCGTGAGGCTAAGCACAAAACATGCCGGTATCTCTGCTATATATTAAAAAGAGTAAAACTTTAAGACAAGCATGTAAGAACTTGTTGCTATTAATATCGCTTATACGAAAGCGCCAGCTGATTTGGGGAAATCGATGTCAGATAATACGAAACAAATTCTATCGGGTAATTCTGACGTGGCCGAAAGCAAGCTCGCACGTTTATTACTGGTCGATGATGATCCTTTAATAATCGAGGGGCTTGGTTTTGTCCTGCGTAAACAATATGACTTGATAACAGCCGACTCACGTCCGCAGGCGATCGAAAAAATAAATCAGTCAGATGCACTGCCAAGCCTGGCACTGATCGATCTTGGTCTGCCGCCCTATCCGCATAAACCGGATGAAGGCTTTGCTCTCATCCGCAAGCTGCTTTCACTGCAGCCAAATATGAAAGTACTGGTCCTGTCGGGCCAGGATAATGACGTTAACATTCAGCATGCGCTGACTATCGGCGCGGTAGATTTTATCGCTAAACCGGCGCAGCCTGACCTGTTGATGGCGAGGCTGCAGCATCACCAGCGTCTGCATGAGATCGATCAGCATCGTGATTCGCAGAAGACCGTTTCCATTATCGGAGACAGTGTGGCCATGCAGATGGTTAATAATCAGATAGAGCAGTTTGCTGATTCGCCGTTTCCTGTATTGATCGAAGGCCCCTCTGGCACAGGTAAAGAGCTGGTTGCGCGAGCGCTCCACGAAAACAGTGTGCGTAGTAGTGAGCCGTACATGGCCATCAACTGTGCCGCGATTGCGCCAGACCTGTTAGAAGCGCAGCTATTCGGTCATGCCAAAGGCGCGTTCACCGGTGCCGCACAGGAACACAAGGGTTTCTTCCTCGAGGTCGGCAAAGGTACGCTGCTGCTCGATGAGATCGGCGAACTGCCGATGCCGCTGCAGGGTAAATTGCTGCGCGTTATCGAGAGTGGCGAATTCTATCGAATTGGTGAGACCAAAGAGCAGAAATCTCAGGCGAGGATAATCGCAGCGACCAACAGAAACCTGGCGGATGAAGTGAAGGAGGGCGCTTTCAGAAACGACCTCTATCATCGGCTGAGTATCCTTAACATCCAGCTGCCTGCACTCAACGCCAGGGGCGATGATGTCTTCTTGCTGCTTAATGCTTTCATTGAAATGTATGCGGATACCGTGTCGCCGTTCATCCTTGATGATGGCGCACGTGAACTGTGGCGCCAGTACGATTATCCCGGCAATGTACGCGAGCTCAGAAATATCGTTATTCGCCTGGGTACTAAATATCCCGGCAAGAGCGTCAGTAAAGAACAGTTATGTGCCGAACTCGAGACGCAGTTATCGGCTACCTCGCTGGCAGACAATGCCACTTCGGTGAGTGATGAAGTTATCGCGCAGCAGATAAAAACCGATGAGTTCGATCTTGATGCACTGCTCGATGAGATCGAGAGCCGCAGTATCCGGATCGCCCTGGAGATGAATGATAATAATGTAAGCAAGGCGGCTCAAGCGTTGAAGATAAACCGTACCACGCTTTACAGCCGTGTGCAGAAGCTAGGATCTCAGTAGATGTACCAGGAGCACTTTGGGCTGGAGCGGCCGCCATTCAAGATTACCCCGGATACCAGTCTTTTTTTCGAGGGTAATCAGCGTGGTGCAGCGCTCGAAGCGCTGATGTATGCCATCCGAAGCGGTGAGGGCATCATCAAGGTGGTCGGTGAGGTCGGCAGTGGCAAGACCATGTTGTGCCGTATGCTCGAAGTACGTCTGTCAGGCGATGTCGACGTCGTCTACATCGCAAACCCGAGCCTGTCGCCAGATAATATTCTGCATATGATCGCTCATGAGATGCACCTCGATGTAAGTAACGAGATGAGCAAGGTCGATGTGATGCAGAAGATACAGGCATATCTGCTGGAAAAACATGCGGCCAACCGTCAGGTCGTGCTGTTCGTCGAAGAGGCCCAGAGTATGCCCATCGAGACGCTGGAAGAGATCCGTCTGCTGAGTAATCTCGAGACGGATGAGCACAAGCTGCTGCAGATGGTGCTCTTCGGCCAGCCAGAACTGGATGAGAAACTGGCGCAGCCGCATATCCGTCAGCTGAAAGAACGCATCACGCACAGTTTCTACCTGTCGCCGTTTCCGCCGGATGATACTTTGCAGTACCTCAATTTTCGTCTGCGTGCTGTCGGCTATAAAGGCCCGGATATCTTCAATAAGAAGACAGCCAGTACGGTAAAAAAATATTCTGACGGGCTGACGAGGCGTATCAACATCCTTGCAGATAAGTCATTACTTGCAGCATTTTCCGAGGGAAGTCACACAGTTACCTCGTCGCATGTAAAGTCTGCTGCACGTGACAGTGAATTCAAGAAGCAGGGTAGCAGTAAGGCGCTGTTGATCATGGTTAGCCTGGCGCTGCTATCTATTACACTGGTTGCAGGTTATTACCTGGGTCAGCTGAACAGCCCATCTGATAACACTGACGACATGCCATCAAGTAACGTGGATAACACAACCCTGGAGAAGACCAATACAGCGAAGATGGCAGAAGCTGAAGAGTCAGAGCGTATGACCGCTGCACTATCAGGCGATGGCAAAAATAATATTAAAACGAAGTCGAGTCGGATATCTGATCGCATCGATGAAACACAGAAGTGGCTGGCTGGTGCGGAAGGTGACCATTACAGCATTCAGCTGTTTATGGCGCGAACTACCGATGCTCGCAGAGTTGAAGCGTTTCTTCGAGATGTGCCTGAAAGGCTTGATTTTAAAAAGATTTACATCTATGAAACAGTTATAAACGGACGCGATTGGTATAGCGTCCTGTACAACGATTTCACAAATCAGGACAGTGCTATCGAAACACTGGACCAGTTACCTGCATCTTTGAAGGCAAGTGATCCATATTTGCGTCGTGTCAGTTCGTTGAAAGAGGCGGCGCTGAAGTGAGCAGGTTTCGTTTAGTTTAGAGGTTTTATATAGACCGGTTTAATAATGAAAATTATAAAAATAAAAGATCGAATATTACATAGCTGCATGATGTTGTTAATGGCAGCTTTTGTCGTTTCCTGTGGGGCAACAAATCCACCGGCACCCTCTGAAGGGCACATTAAGACGGATGATAAAGTCGCTGAATCCAGAAAAAATATCCCGCAACCGATCAAGCAGGTTCCAGCCCTGCCACGTCCCGGGAAACGTCAGAAGCTCGAAACGTATACCGTCGTCGTCAACCAGGTGCCGATCCGTGAGCTGCTGTTCTCGATGGCCAGAGATGCTGACCTCAACCTGGATATCGATAGCGATATCGCTGGCAGCATCACCATGAATGCTATCGATCAGACCCTGCCCAAGATACTCGACCGTATCGAAGCGCAGGCAGATATCGTCTACTTTCTTGAAGGCGACACATTGAAGGTTAAAGCAGATAAACCGTATCTGCATGTCTATCATATCGATTACCTGAACATCGAACGCTCCAGTGGTGGAAAGGTAAGCATCTCGACAGAGATCGGCGCGACAAGTACAAACGTTCAGTCACCAGGTAGCAGTGGAGGTACTGGTGGATCGGGAGGTAGCGGCGATAATAAGGCAAGCTCGGAAGTTGAAAACGAAAGTGTAAACACGTTCTGGAGCACCATAGCCGGCAATATCGGCGCCATCCTCGATGAGGATGTTAAAGCTGGCGGCTCTGCATCAACCCGGATGAGCAATAACATCATCGTCAATCGCGAGAGTGGCATCATAGCGGTCCGTGCAACAGGCAAGCAGCATAAGCAGGTTAAAAACTTCGTCGATCAGGTCGTGGGTAATGTGCAGCGACAGGTACTCATCGAAGCGACCATCGCAGAAGTACGCCTGAGCGACAGCTACCAGGCCGGTATCGACTGGTCTCTTGTCAGCGAGACAGCGATTGTCGGTGGCAGCCCGGTGGTAACCAAAGGCGGTGTGCAGGATGTCATCGGCGGAAACCTGGGCAGTTCGCCGTTCTTCCAGCTGGCAACGGCCGGTACTATCAATGGCAACCCGCTCAATATCACACTCAAAGCACTGGAAACCTTCGGCGATGTGAAAGTGCTGTCCAGTCCTAAAGTGATGGCATTGAACAACCAGACAGCGATACTAAAGGTGGTTGATAACGAAGTGTATTTCAGCCTGGATGTAAACGTTGTTCCGGCTAGCAACATACAGGCAGCGCAGACGACGGTAGAGACGACCATTAATACGGTTCCTGTTGGTCTTGTTATGGCGGTTACACCTTATATCGATGAGGAAGAAGAGGTTACGCTAAACGTACGGCCAACAATATCGAGGATCATACGTTACGTCGAAGACCCTAACCCGCTATTGGCGGAACAGGATGTGGTTAGTGAGATACCCGTCATCCAGACGCGTGAAATCGAGACCATGTTGACCATAGAGAACAGCGAGACTGCCGTCATCGGTGGCCTGATGCAGGATCAGATCAACAAAGAAAACCGCGGTGTTCCATTCCTGTCCAGCCTGCCGCTCCTCGGTGCGTTGTTCTCATATACCGAAGAGGAATATGTGAAATCAGAGCTGGTCATATTTATACGACCTGTCGTTATGGAGGACGCCAGCCTCAACGGTGACCTGGCTGAATACAAAAAATACTTATTAGAAGATCTTCAGCAGGACACATCTGAAAAATTATCATCAGCCGAGCAGTAGGCATCACGGATACATGACATGAGTTTACTGCTAGATGCACTGAAAAAAGCCGCTGATGATAAACAGAAAGTTTCTCAGCGCGAAAGCACCGATGAAGAAGCGGCAGCTAGCGAAGTAGATGCCGTATCGTCGCCTGCGTCCGTCACATCTGACACGCCCCTATCTGTTGAAATTCCTGACAATAACGAGACAGAACGTAGTCTAACGGCTGAGGAAGACGCAGCCGTAACACATGTAACGAGTGATGACGGTGAAGAACTGACGCTTGATGAGATCGACACTGATACTGAGGCGGCTGATACCAGTGAAAACAATCTAGAGATTCCTGAGCTGAGCCTTGATGCTATGCAGCCTGAAACGGCGGGCGATATCGGCCGCGATGAGCGTGATGTCGAGACGGTTGAAGTCAGTTCGCCAGATATCAGTGTGCAGGATGGCTCAGCTGATGAGTCAAGAGCCTCAGCTGAAAGCACGTCTGACACTGAGCGTGCCTCGAGTTATACGATTACAGATGACGCCTTATCGATGCTCATTTACAAGACGAATGCAAATGTCAGAAAAAACAACAGGATGCTGATTTCAGGCGTGTTGCTGATGAGCATGCTGGTGCTGGTCGCGGGCGGATTCTATTACTACCTGGACATGCAGGCAGAGATCGCTGATCTTGAACGTAAGCATCAGATTGCGATGCAGTCGATGCGTTCGAAAACGAGCGGAGATAAAGCGCCTGAAAAATCCGAGATCATCAGAAACCTCGTCAGTGATGCCGATCTTGATGAAAAAGTAGAGTATGCAAAAAAACATATGCCAAAAAGCACGGCCAGTAGTGGTGTCTTATCACCACGCAGAGCCACTCCTGAAAGTGCAGCTAAAAAAGCTTCTGTTGCTTCAGCGCGTATTGAAGGTGCAGGGACATTGTCTATTCAGCGTACAAATAAGACCGATCCTGTCGGCGATACGCTGGAGTCTGCCTGGCTGGCTTATGAAGCAGGGCGTTATGATGAAGCGAAAGGTCTCTACAGTGATGTATTGCTCATCGAGAAGAAGAATCGTGATGCGAGGCTGGGCCTGGCTGCGATTGCTGTCATCGAAAAAGATACGCAGACCGCAAGACAGCTCTATCGGTCTCTACTCAGGCTTGATCCTCGTGACCCGATAGCTACAGCAGCGATCACCAGTCTGCGGAGTGATGGGTCTGCAGTCAAGCAGGATGAAAATTACCTGTTGTCGATGATCGAAAAGAATCCGAAAGATCCACATCTTAATTTTGCCTTGGGCAACGTCTATGCACAGCAGGGACGGTGGAAGCTTGCCCAGCAGCAATATTTTAATGCATGGCAACAGGATGCCGAGAATGCAGATTATGTTTTCAATCTTGCCGTGAGCATGGACCAGCTCAGTAAGCCACAACAGGCGGTCAGTTTTTACAGGGACAGCCTGAAGAAGGCAAATGATAAGCAGGTCAGCTTCTCGCGAGAAGCTGTACAGAAACGTATCGTTGAACTGTCCGGGCTATAACCGATGAATGCGCCGAATGTAATAGACATGAAGGAAAAGCTCGGGCAGCAACTGCTCAAGAAAGGGCTGATATCGGTCGACCAGCTTGATATCGCCCTGACCGAGCAGAAGAAGAATGGACGTCTGCTCGGTGAGGTTCTGGTCGGCCTGGGTTTTGTCTCTGAATCGGTAATGCGTGATGCATTGAGTCAGGTGCTCGGTATTGCCAGTGTCGACCTTGCCAGTGTGGTACCAGATAAGAACGCGCTGGATATGATCGAGAAGGAGATCGCAGAGCGTTACACCATCGTGCCGGTGAGTTTCGATGAGCCTGAGCAGAGTCTGAGCATAGCGATGAAGAACGCATCAGACCTGATGATCCTCGACCGTGTACATGCGATTGTCGGCAGAAAGATCAGGCTGGTGCCGATGGTTGCCGGTGAGAGCGAGATCAAGAAAGCCATCGACCAGTTCTATGGCTACGAGCTTTCGGTAGACGGTATTTTGCGTGAGATCGAAACCGGAGAGATCGATTATCAGAGTCTCGATGCAACCGAAGATGAATATAGTCAGCCGCTGGTGCGACTGGTCGATGCCATCCTGGCTGATGCGGTTAAACGCGAAGCGTCGGACATCCACTTCGAACCAGAAGAAGGTTTCCTGCGTCTTCGCTATCGTATCGATGGTGTGTTGCGACAGATACGAAGCCTGCATAGAGATTACTGGTCCGCGATCGTGGTGCGCCTGAAAGTGATGTGTATGATGAATATCGCCGAGACACGTATCCCTCAGGATGGTCGACTAAGTCTCCAGGTGCAGGGACACCGCGTTGACTTCCGTGTGTCTGCGCAGCCGACGACGTATGGTGAGAATATCGTATTACGTGTACTCGACCGTGCGAAAGGTATCGTACCGATGGACCAGCTCGGTATCCATGAAGATACATTGAACGAATTGAAGATGATGATGGCACGGCCGGAAGGCATCATCCTCGTCACCGGTCCAACCGGTAGCGGTAAGACCACGACGTTGTATTCGCTGCTGAACTACGTGAAATCAGAACAGGTCAATATCATGACGCTGGAGGATCCGGTCGAATATCCTATGGATATGATCAGGCAGACATCGGTCAACGAAGTGGCACGGATGGATTTCGCCAACGGCATCCGTTCGATGATGCGACAGGACCCGGATATCATCCTGGTCGGTGAGATCCGTGATGAAGATACGGCAGATATGGCTTTCCGTGCTGCGATGACGGGTCACCAGGTGTTATCGACACTGCATACCAATTCGGCAATCGGTACTTTTCCTCGCTTGCTGGATATCGGTGTGCTGCCGGATATCATGACGGGAAATATTATCGGTGTAATAAGCCAGCGTCTTATCCGTCTGCTGTGCTCTCATTGTAAGCAAGAAAAGAAACCTGATGAGATCGAGAAGAAACTGTTGGATATCGAAGTGGATAGCGACAAACACGTTATCTATGAGGCAGAAGGCTGCAGTCACTGTGACAACACTGGATATAAGGGGCGGGTGGCTATTATCGAAGCCTTGAGAATCAATAGCGATCTCGATGAACAGATAGCAAAACGCGCCACCCTGGGTGAGTTGCGCGCGACAGCAAAAACCACCGGATACATGACGCTGGCTGATGATGCTATCAGGTGTGTGCTCGAAGGTAAGACGTCGTTGACAGAGGTTACTCGTGTTATCGACCTGACCCAGCGGATGATGTAAGTGAATACTGAAGCATATAACAGAGTTATGGAAAACGAGATTATAGATAGGTTGCAAGGTGCCTGATTACAAGTTCAGAACAATAGATGCTACC
>Ga0180435_10006634_pt1 | contig 11092 bp, 10 predicted proteins | sample SS_ome_3_FD_132467 | JGI IMG/M metagenome (GOLD analysis project Ga0180435, IMG submission 132467) | Hypersaline lake sediment archaeal communities from the Salton Sea, California, USA - SS_3_S_1 metaG | ecosystem: Environmental > Aquatic > Non-marine Saline and Alkaline > Hypersaline >...
CCGGAGGGCGCGGCGGAGCCAGTGGGTACACCCATGACTCTGACCGCGGTGCCGTACTATGCCTGGGCGAACCGGGGACCGGGCGAGATGCGGGTGTGGATACCGAAGGCGTAGCCAGCAGTCCTCAGTCGCTGTCGGCGGTCCGCAGACGCCCGAGCGAGGCTGGACTGTCGTGTCCGGTCTACACGGCGTCCATTAGCAGCGGCGCGGTGCCGGAGTGGCCTGAGGGGTGACCGGCGATGAATCGGGTCCAGGGGATCATGAGTTCCAGCCGGTACTTCAGCAGACCGACGAGCCATTGCTTGACTGGCGTCGGCGACCCTAGCTCCGGGACGGCGTCCGTGTCATCCCGCAACCAGCGGGAGAGTCGGTCGAGGTAGTCAGATTCCCACTGCCTGGCCAGTCCGAAGTCGGGGTAGGTGTCCTCGCAGTCCAGAAGGCACTTCTTGTAGTCAGGGGCGCCCCCCGAGCCCACACCGCCAACCTCGTGGATCAGGCGTTCGATGTAGCGGAAGACCTTGGGTGCGCAGAGCCAGGTCGAGTGGATCCTGTCCAGCAACGCCGTACCATCGGGCACCTCCTGACGGATGCGGGTCTCAGCTTTCACCACATCGGGTTCGCGCAGCTCCACGAAGTAGGGATCGCGCAGCTCTGGATCACCGAAGTCCCCCCAGTCGCCGTCGCCACGCAGGTCGCCGAGGTACTGGTCCAGTCCAAACGCGGTTCTGGGATCGTCCATCCATGAGTGGGACTTGACCCACCAACGCAGACGGTGGATGAGACGCTCCACCAGCAAGAGACGTAGCTCTGTGCGATCGCCCAGCGCGACGTAGACGCGGCAGACGATGCTGGGCCAGTCCTTGCCGTCGGTTTCGCGTCGCTCAAGCTCCCAGGCTGCCGTCTCGATCGGCGCATCATGATGCCACGCGTCGAGGCAATAGATCACGGCCTGCAGGCGGCGCTTGCGGGCAGGGTCGGCTGTGTAGCAGCCGATGACGAACGCGGGACAGCGCTCCGCTCCAATGGCCTCGGTGACCTGGGCCACGGGCGCGGGGAAGGTGTAGTGTCCGCACGGCGCGAGAGGACTGCCGAGCATCCGGGTGATGATCTCGTGTGCCCAATCGGGTACCGTCCCGAGGCGAAGCTCCTCAGCTAGCAGCCGATGGCGGTCCTGCGACACGGCAAAGTGGCCCGCCAGATCCTCGTCAACCTGCGTGTACCGGACCGCCAACCTGGTCAGGCTGTCCTCGAATTGCTCGCAGGTCACGCCGTTGGCAGTGATCGTCTTCTCCCCCGCTGATGGGCCCTCTGACTTCACCGATGCGTCCCGCGCCGCTTACGGTTCTCCAGCTCTTCCACGGTGCGGGGCCAGTCCGCCTTGAGCAGGCGCGAGAGGCCGCGGTCGGCCAGGAGACGGCCTTCGGTCTGGCATATGGGGCAGTAGTTCGTCTCGTTGGTGGCGTAGCGGATGCGCTGGACCGGCGTGCCGCAGACGGGGCACGGCTGCTCGTAGCGTCCGTGGACGGCCATAGCCCCATGGAAGGCGGTCACCTTCTCCGGGAAGCCATCGCCGACCTCCACGCGCAGCCGCTCCGTCCACTCCGTCAGGATGGCCTGGGTCGCCTCGTAGAGCCGAGCGATCTGCTCATCGGAGAGCTTGTCGGTGAGCCGGAACGGCGACAATCGGGCCCGGTGGAGGATCTCGTCGGAGTAGGCGTTGCCGATGCCGCTGAGGATGGTGGGATCGCGTAGCGCGCGCTTGAGTGTGTGGTTCTCCTCGGTGATGGCGGCCCGGAACTCATCCACAGTCGCATTCATCACCTCCAGCCCGCCGCGGTCGAAGTCCTCCAGCGCCTCGCGACCGCGCACCAGGTGCAGCGAGGCCCGCTTCTTGCTGGATGCCTCCGTGAGCAACAGCGACCCGCTCTCGAAGTCCATCGCAGCCAGACATCGCTTGGACTTGATGCTGACGCCCCTCTTGCGCCAGCGCAGACGCCCGCTGACCATCAGGTGCAGCACGAGGAAGAGGTCGTCCTCGAAGGCGAAGATGATGCGCTTGCCCATGCGCTCGAAGCCGAGGACCCTCCTGCCGTCGATCTCGGAGATGGGCGGCACCGCGGTCCGGAGCAGGAAGATGTGGGAGATGCGCAGCTGCTCCAGCCGTTTGCCCTGGACGTAGGCCCGCAGCCGGTCGATGTAGACAACGACGTCCGGATACTCGGGCATCCTCGTTCCCTCCCCCCTGCCCTACGCCGGGCACCTCAGGAACTTGTCGATGATCTCCTCGTGGTCGTCAGGCAGGCTGTCTGACAGCCGGTCCCTCACCGCGGCAAGCAGGCTGTCGCGGCTCGTGATGCCAACCCGGATCATCTCCGCCGCTGTCACGAGGATCTGGTTGTCGGCCCAGAAGCCGGCGGCGTCCATCGGATCGCAGTGCGACTCGACGTAGGTGGTCGCCGGGAAGCGCCGGATCGCGGTCACGAGCTGGTCCATCAGACCGGCGCTGTAGTAGGTGGGCCAGGCGTAGTACTCCTCGCCCATCGCGTCGCCGACGAAGAGCACACTGTCCTCAACCACGAACAGGGCCACAGCGTCATCGCAGTGGACGGTGGGGATATGCCGCAGCTCGCACGCGATCCCACCAAGGTCGAGCGTCATCGAGCGTTCGAAGGTGATGTCCGGCAGCACGATCTCAATGTCGCGGCTATATCCATACTCAACGGCGATGTGCTCCGCGCAGAAGCTGATCTCTTGACCACGCGCTACGCGTTCAGCCAAGGCCGCGTCGTCCCAGGCGAGCCCCTGGAGCTTGACCAGGTTCTTCGTCAGGTTCAGGTGTCCGATGGTGGGCGCGCCCACGTAGGCCATGCCGAAGGAGTGGTCCCAGTGCCAGTGGGTGACGGCGACCCAATCTGGTTGTCGTCCCGTCTCACGCGCAAGGGCGTCGAGGAAGGCGTGCGTGTGCGCTCGCGAAGCACCGGCGTCGACCATGAGGACGCGGTCGCGCCCCAGGACGGCTGCCAGTATGGGTCGATCGGTGCGAGGATCGTGATCCGAGTAGAGTATGTTGTCTGTGAGTCGCTTCAGCATGTTTCCCTCCATACGCTGCCAGACTCCAAGTCAGGAACTTGACAGTGGTCGCAGGCTACGCGCCGGCATCCGGCAGCTCCAGCTCGACGCGGCGGATGCGCGGGTTGAGCCACACACCCTGGATGGCTAGAACATACAGCGCGCCACAGATCAGGAAGATGAGTGCGATGCCGTGTCCCGGACCGGTGCCGATGAGTGGGCCGAACAGTGGGGCCAGCACGCCGCCATCCATCATGGCGGGCTCAAAGACTCGCTCTGCCAGCGGGCCTGCCAGCCCATAGGCGAGAGGGATGATGGAGTAGGCGATCATGCGGCGAATGGCAAAGACGCGGCCCTGGATGTCGTGCGCGACCTTGGTCTGCCAGAGCGCCTGGCTGCACCCGGTCGAGATGGGCATTGCCGCGTAGAAGAAGAGGTTGTTGGTGACGATCAGGGGAATCGTGAGTCTCAGCCCAAAGAGGAGTGTGGTCAGCCCGAGGACCATCTCAGAGAGATAGATGCCCCATATGCGCCGCTTGGGTCCACCCCAGACGCTCATCAGAAGGGTCCCCGCCAGCATCCCGAGGCCGCCGACAGACTCCACATAGCCCAGTACATCGGGTGTGGTGATCTCCAGGATGAGGGGCGCGTAGAGCGCGTACGTGATGTTCACGAAGAAGTTGACGATGGCGAAAGTGACCAGGAGGCCCATCAAGCCGGACCGCTGGCGGATGTAGGTCCAGCCGAAGGCCGCGTCCTTCCAGAAGGACCCCTTGGTGGCCTCGCCCACCTCACTCGCCCCCGGCTTGGGGAATCGCACAGCCAGAAGGGTGCCGAGCGCGACGAGGTAGGTGGCCACGTCGATGAGGACCACCAGCTGCAGGCCATGGGTGACGAACAGTGTGCCGGCGATGGCAGGGCCGGCGAGCTGGCTGATGGCCTCGCCGATCTGGGACATGCCGCCGGCTCGACCCAGGTGCTCCTTGGGCACCAGGAGCGATGTGGCAGCGGAATACGCAGGCCACTGGAACGCGCTGAAGGCAGAGTTGAGTGCGGCTGAGAGATAGACGTGCCAGATCTGCAGGTTACCCGTCAGCAACATTCCCAGCACAAAGGCTGTGCCTACAGCTGCGCCGGTGTCGCTGAGCATCATGACGCGACGTCGATCCCAGCGGTCGGCCACGACACCAGCGACGGGCGAAAGTGCCACATAGGGCAGGGCCGAGGCGAGCATCGCCAGCGTGAACTGCGTGGGTGAGCCGGTCTCCTCGTAGATCCAGACACTGAGGGCAAAGCTAGTCAGCTTGGAGCCGAGGGTCGAGACCAGTTGCCCGGCCCACACAGCGGTGAAAACAACCATGCCCTTCCTGGGGGTGCCCAGCGGCGTCGCAGCTGGGTTCAGAGCCGGAACCTCGTCAGTCACGGTGTCCTAGACTACGCCAGATAGCAACGCCCAGGACACCGAGTAGCAGCACGAAGCTTCCGCCGACCAGCATCCACTTCGTCAGCGTGAATACCGGAGCCAATGTATCCACGACGGGCGTGCGAGCCGGATACCGCCCGATGACCAGAGCAGCGGCAATGTTCTCCAAGTAGTCGAGCAGTGTAGCGAAGACCGGGACGAGGTTCAGCCGCTGCCAGGCGCTGTCGGGGGCAAAGGCGCGGCGGGAGAGCCAGCTGATGGACGTCGCCAGGAAGGCGAGGTAGACGACGGGCCAAACGAGATCGAAAGTAAACCTTGCCCGGACATAGGCCACGCGCCCCTCGGGACCGTAGGCCTCTGCCATCGCATAGAGCTCGCGCGGCGTGTAGACCAGCGACATGTCCGGAGACGCCGCGCCGCCACTGTCAGCTTCCGCCTGGGTCGCCTGAGACGGGAGCACGGTAGCGGTGAAGACCACGAACACAAGAAGCGCGGCTAGCGTGAGCCAGCCGGTCGAAGCCCTGTGGAGCCAGTTGGAGATAGTCCGTGCCATCCTTGGATCCCTTCTGTGCGCTTCGGTGACGTTTGGTGGGCTACGTGACCGCCCGGTGGATGCCAGAATACACACGATTGGGCATCCTGCAACACCAGACGGTCTTAGTCTGAGTCGCTCTCGGTGCGATGGACAGGGGGCAGGCTGTCGCCGAATTCTGTTCCGGATTGACCCGGACCCCTAGCCAGGCGGCAGCCCCCACCTTGGCCGCTGTGAGCGGGTTGACAATCGAGCTCAGGCCCCTACACTGCCCAATGACTCTGCGCTCCTGCAACAGCACCTCCACGCGCTTCGTCGCGTACGGCTGAGGATCCACATAGCACAGACAATGGACTGCCCCTCTGATATCGTCGACCGCTTCGGCTTGGGCGCGGTGCGCCGGTGCCGGCGGATCGAACACGGCTATATCAGTGAGACCTGGGACGTGACTACGGATTCGGGCCGGTACGCCGTCCGCAACCGGCCTCCCAGCCACGGAGATCCCAACATGGTGCGAGCGCAGCATCGTCTGATGTTGCACCTAGCTCGCATGGGGTTTCCGGTGCCTAGGTTGGTCTGTGGCGGCTCAGGCGAGACGTTTGTAGTCGAGGGGGATGCCTGCTACGAGATTCAGACCTGGATCGACGGGGGGCACTGCGATGACCGCAGGCCAACGCACAGAGCCGCCGCAGCACGCACGCTAGCAGCCTACCACTGCGCAGTGGATGGCTTCGACGATCCGCAATTGCATCAGCACGTCGCCCGATACCATCCGCAGAGGCTAGCGCTGATCGCAGGGGAGCTGGCTATGGGCACAACCCCAGATGTGGCGCCTGCCTTCGTATCCCCAGTGGACCGGCTGGTGGCCCACGCTGATGACCTGCACCTGCGTCTCGTGGCATTCGATCAGCTACCCACGCTGGTCATTCACGGAGACTACTACGGCCAGAATCTGCTGTTCAAGGGCGATGAGGTATCCGGTCTGGTTGACTACGATCAGGCGCATTGGGCCCCCCGCATCGTCGAAGTCGCTGAGGCGCTGATCTACTTCGGACGAGAGGCATTGGGTGCCGATTCGAGCCCGGCACGATTCCACCACATCGTCTATGACGGCTGGGTTGATGTGACGCTCGCAGCGCAGTTTCTTCGCACGTACCTGGAGGTGGCGCCGCTGACGCAGCGTGAGCTTCGGGTGCTGCCGGACGTGATGCGGCTGATCTGGCTTAGCGCCAGCTTGCGCCCCCCGCTTGAGCTGCCGCTGAGCAGCGGAAACCGGGAAGCTTTGAAGGAAGTGGTCGCCTTGGCAGACTGGGCGCACGCTCACGCCGCCGGCATCGTGACGGCAGGGCGCTAGCTCCGCTCAGGCGTCGTCAACGATCTCGTAGTCGAAGGTTATCTCGGCGGAACCCCGCACGGTTGCTGCTACTGAGCAGTACCGTTCCTCTGACAGCGTGATCGCATCAGCGACGGCCTTCTCACTCAGGCCCTTGCCCGTGACCTTGTAGTGCACGTGGACCTTGCGGTAGGTCCACGGCGGATCCTCTTCCTGCTCGCCCGTTACAGATACCTCGAGTCCCGTGAGTTTCTGCCGCTTCTTCTTCAGGATACTCACAATGTCGTAGGATGTGCAACCCCCGAGCGCGACGAGCAGGAGCGATGACGGACTCATACCCATGCCGTTGTCGTCGTCCTGAGACGACATAACCACCGAGTGCTTGGTGTTGTCCGTGCCCACAAACTGGAGCTTGTCTACCCACGTTACATCGACTGTCTTCGCCATATGGCTGATCTCCGTCTGGTTTGGTGGACGCGCCTGGTGCTATCCCTTCATACCGGTGAGCGTAATACCCTCAATGAACATGCGCTGAGCCAGGAAGAAGACGATGACGATCGGCAACATCGTGACAAAGGACACTGCCATCAGATAGGCCCAGCGCACATCGTAGCTGCTGCGGAAGAAGCTCAGACCGAGCGAGATGGTGTACTTCGTCTGCTCGTGTAGGTAGATCAAAGGCTGGAGGAAATCGTTCCACGAAGTCTGGAACGAGAAGACGGCGACCGTCGCCATGGCAGGGCTTACCGTTGGCAAGATCACATACCAGAGCGTCTGCAGAAGGCTGGCCCCGTCGATCCTCGCTGCGTCCTCTAGCTCCGGCGGTATGGTCAGGAAGAACTGGCGCAGTAGAAATATGTAGAAGGGACTCCCGAAGAAAGCCGGCACGACCAAAGGTAGGATCGTGTTGATCCACCCCACCGTGTTGAAGCCGATATAGATAGGGATCATCGTCACTGGGTACGGCAGCATCATCGTTGCCAAGAGGACCACGAAGAGCGCCTCCTTCCCTGGGGCCCGCAGCCGGGCGAACCCGTAGGCTACCACCGTGCAAGAGATCACGTGCCCCAGCACCGTCAACAGGCTGATGCTCAGTGTGTTGAGCGTGTACCGCCCAAAGGGGACGTAGCTCAACGCTTCCGGATAGTTCGCCCAGCGGACCGGGTTCGGAATCCAGACAGGCGGAGAGGCCAACACCTGATACTCAGGCTTGAGGGAAGAGGAGATCATCCAATAGAGCGGCAACAGGAAGAGGATTGCCACTCCGATAGCGATGGCATAGCTGGCGATGCGCAGCCGCTGTCGCCGCGCGGAGAATCCGACCCGTGTACTGCTGTCAACTAGGCTCCCTGGCGCCATCATTCCCGCTCGCCTCCATAGAATACCCACCGACGCGAGGAGCGCACGATCATGAGGGTTAGGCCAAGGATGATGACGAAGAGCACCCACGCCAGGGCAGACGCGTAGCCCATCCTGAAGAACTGGAAGGCCTGACGGAAGAGATAGAGCACGTAGAAGAGGGTCGAGTCCAGCGGGCCCCCGTCGGTACCCACGTAGGCACTGGTGAAGGTCTGGAAAGTGCTGATGACGCTGAGCACCAGGTTGAAGTAGATGGTGGGCGTGAGCATCGGTATGGTGATGCGCCAAAAGGCCTGCCAGTAGTTAGCGCCGTCTATGGCGGCCGCTTCGTAGTACTGACGACCGATGCCCTGCAGGCTCGCCAGGTAGATGACCATGCTCCGTCCCAGGCCCCACATACTCATAAGCAGTAGCGCAGTGAGTGCCCAATCGGGATCGACCAGCCACCGGGGGCCGTCGATTCCGACATAGGAGAGCAAGGTGTTGATGAGCCCGACGTCCGGGTGCAGGATCCACATCCACAACACGACGAAGGCAACCCCCGGCAGGACCGAAGGCAGATAGTAGACCGTGCGCAGAAGCCGCTCGATGCGCAGCTTCTGGTTCATCAGAAGTGCTAGCGCGAGGCCGCCGACAAGTTCCATAGGGACGTACACAGCGGTGTAGATCGTGGTGACCTTTAGGCTTTGCCAGACCAGGGGATCCCGCGTGAAGACTCGCTCGTAGTTGCGCAGTCCAACAAAGCTGGCCTCACCAAGCAGATCCCAGCGCAGCACGCTGATTGCCAAGGAAGCGAGCATCGGGCCGAGGACAAAGAGCACAAAGCCAATCAGCCACGGAGAGATGCACAGATAGAAGGAGATGGCCTCGTTTCTGCGTAGGTTGAGTCTCTTGCCCGTTCGTATAGGCTTCATGGCTGGCACCAAAGACCGGGAGGGAGCATCGCGCCCTCCCGGTCACTAGATACCGCAGGCACCTACATCTGGTCTTCGAGGGCGTTCTGTGCCTCTTGTGCGGCCTGTTCCATCACAGCCTGCACATCAGCGTCAGGATCGATCAACACCGTCTCGAGCGCCTTCCGCAGGGCCGGATCGGCTGTCTGGCCCCAGTACGGCGTGAAGACGTACGCCCTGGGGACAAGGTAGTCAAGCTCACTGATCCACACGCCCTCGATGGGATCCTCCGTCAGACCAGCTGCCTCAGCTGCAGCAGCGACGGGAGGAATAGCCCAGTCCTTCCAGACATCGGATCCTTGCTCTCCGGCGTAGAACCTCAGGAATCGCCACGCGGCCTCAGGGTGCTCGGTGCCGCTGAAGATGCCGAAGCCGCCCCAGAAGAGAGTGTTGGCCCGCTCGTCGCCAACAGGAACCCCAACCATGCCAAGATCAACATTGGGGTTGTCGCGGTAGCCGGCAAGCGGCCAGCGGCCGAAGAGGCGCATCGCGGCCTGGCCATTGCCGAACTGAGAGTTCCCGCCCGCCCATAGCGAGAAGTCTGCTGGCGGGGGTGCGACCTTATGGACATTGTACAGGTCGGAGAAGAACTGAACCGCCTGAACTGCGTCCTCGGAATCCATGTAGCCCACGAACTCCGTACCGTCCTCGCTGATCAGGCTCCCGCCCGCCGCGGCAATGAAGTACTCGAAGCCCGTGGTCCAGTTGGCGGTGAGTTGGGCTCCCCAAATGTCAGTATCTCCGTCACCGTCGGTGTCCTGAGTGAGGGTCTGGGCCGTCTCCAGGAACTCGTCCCATGTCCAGCCGTCCTCAGGATAGGCAACACCAGCGTCGTCGAAGATCGTCTTGTTATAGTAGACGGCTAGCGGAGAGAAGTCCTTGGGCAACAGCCACTGCGTTCCCTCCCACTGGCCCGGGTCGAGCGTTCCGGGAAGGTAGATGCTGGTGTCCAGGGGGAACTCGCCGCTGATGAAGTCGTCCAGCGAGAGGAAAGCCCCGTTATCCACGAAGTTTGGCACGGCATCGTCGCCAATCTGCATGATGTCCGGCGCATCCCCAGCCGCGATCTGCGTGAATAGCCGGGTGTAGTAGTCCCTGCCAGACACGGCCTCAAGCTGGACCAGTATGTCGGGGTTCTCCTCCTCAAAGCGGGCGATGATCTCCTGATGCGGATTCAGTCCCTCGCCGCTATCTCCGGTGCCAACGCGCAGAATGATCTTGGCACCGTCAGGCAGAGGCTCGGGCGTTGCCGTGACGACTACCTCAACTTCCTTGGTAACCTCAACGGTCTTCTCGATCACCTCGGGTACCGAAGTCACGATGACCTCGACTTCCTTGGTCACCTCTACTGTCCTCTCGATGATCTGGGGCTCCGGCGTGGTGCACGCCGTTGCCAACAGAATGACCCCTACCACGAAACCTGCATACCTACTCAACCTTGACATTCCCGCCTCCTCACACAGTCTTTGCTTGACCAATCTATGCGCGGACCTAGCACACATATCACTCTATTATTATAGCGCTTATTCCCAAAAATGTCCAAGGCGCAATCTCGTTCTCCCATTCAGACCAGGGGTCTGGAACGCGAGATCACGCCCGGGATGGTCAAGATTCCTAAGAGATTCTGAACACGCTTCCCTGCCGCAGCTTGTGATAGCGATCCCGTAGGATTCCCGGCAGGGCTGCGGCAAGCTGATCGGGGAATCCGGTGGTCCAGAAGCTGTTGTCCCCATTCTGCCGGTAGGTCCCGAAGTGTTGCGGGAAGACGTGGGCGGGCGCCAACGTTCTGATCAGATGAGCGGCAGGCTGGACGGCCATGTTGTGGTCGGTGGGCGAGACGAACAGCACATCGATATCGGTGAGTTCCAGATGATCCTGGAGCAGCACGGAGTCACCCGGCTGCAGGATGCGCTGCCCACCCAGTGTCAGCAGGTATCCGCAGTCCTCGAGGTTGGCGTGCCGGTATACGGCATGGTGCCGGTCGCCGTGCAACGCGCGCAGCGGTTCCACATGAATGCCCAGCAGACTGAACGGCACGCGTGGGCGGGCTATGTGAAGGCGTTCCTCCGGAACACCGATGCCTATAGCCTTCGCCTCGCAGTTGCCGGGCACGACAAAGTGACACCGCGATAGCCGTGCTAGCGTGCCGGCAGTCGTGGCGTTGAAGTGATCGCCGTGCTCGTGCGTGATGAAGAGCACGTCAAGCACTTCGGCGATGGCCTCAGTCGGTATCGGCGAAGGCTGCAATCTGAGGTCGAGATCAAGATCCAGATCGAACGCGATCAGCTTCCCTTGAGCGGCGATGAGCCAGCTCAGGTTGCCCAGCCAGCAGACCGCGATCCTCGGTCCCTCCGCGGTCAGATCCTCCAGGATAGCGTTCCCCACCTGCTGCACCTCTTCGCCTAGATGAGCATCGTCAGCAC
>Ga0180435_10006635_pt1 | contig 11091 bp, 8 predicted proteins | sample SS_ome_3_FD_132467 | JGI IMG/M metagenome (GOLD analysis project Ga0180435, IMG submission 132467) | Hypersaline lake sediment archaeal communities from the Salton Sea, California, USA - SS_3_S_1 metaG | ecosystem: Environmental > Aquatic > Non-marine Saline and Alkaline > Hypersaline > Sediment...
CATGGTGTAGGTGCCGAATCCGGCGGCATGCTGATCCGCGATAAAGGGATTGCCGTAGGAGAGGATATGCAGTCCGGGAATGGGTTTTTTGACGGTGATCTCCTCTGCGCCGATGAGTAGAATATCGTCATGCTGGCTGTTCACCGCATCAATCTCTTTTTTGCGGCTGTGCCAGCGGTTTCCCGCCACCTCTTCCTCTTCGGTTTTGGGCCGGCTCAGTCCGTAGGAGTGATCCGTCACCGCAACCCAGGAAAGTCCGATGGCGGCAGCCATTTCAGCAGTGACCGGCAATGGTCCGCCGTATTCGTAGGGGTTGTCCGTGTAATTGGAATGGTAGTGGGCGTCGCCGTAGCACCAGCCTTCGATTTCCGGCAGGTCCGACGGGGATACGATGGTGCGAAAGATAAAGCGCTTTTCGTCCTCAAAAAAAAGCCGCCGGAACTTTAGTTTCACCCGAAACTGGATGAATGCTATATCCTCATATCCCAGGTGCTTGCCCCGCTGCACCGGGAATTGATTCCGATGAAGCAGCACCAGCCGATACCAGGGGTCGTCCACAGCAGTTTCATAATCCTGGCCTGTATCAAAATCAAGGATTGCCGGCCGGCCGTCGTTCAGAACCTGCTTGCCGTTTTGGTCGGTCACCCGGAAAATTCCGTCCTTCCCGATACCCTGGTATTGATTTTCGGCTAAATTTACACAGGCGGCAATTTCGACGGTGTTAATTCTGATAGTACCGAACTGGTCCTTAAGATTAATCACCACCGGAAGATAGGGGTAGGTGTTTTGCAGCCGAAAAGGGGCATCAGCCACAAAATCCATGGCGGCGGTATTGGCCTGGAACGTCACCCCGGCTGTTTGTTCATCCGTCATGGTCGCTTTAAATTCAATTTCCGCACCGTCCACGGCAAATGATGGATCATGGACAATCCGGTTGCCCTGATGGGAATCCATGATGGCAATGTCATAATCTCCCGCGGGCAGGTTGGTAATTCGATAAACCGCGGCTTGCAGTTGGGTATCATCAACCAGATCCGTCAGGGGATCCTCAACGGCATAACGGCGGACATTGCCGGTTGCCTGGTGGCCTAGCGTGACAATGAACGGTTGCCAGAATGGTTTGATATACTCGCGGGTTCCACCGAGAACAATTTTTAGATCAGTTGCCATCCACAGCCCCCCAGAAATATGAATTGTCAATTTCTTAGCCATCACCAGTGTCCGGAAGCATTAATAAGAAATGCACATCTCATGCCGCACGTCACCGTTTATCTCCCGCTTGGGCTGCCTGGCCACTATTCCAAATTATTTCAATAAGAAATGATTAAGCTATATTGGTATACGATCAAGAAATATAGAAATGAGAGGAGATAGGACTGTAAAGATACTTTACATAGATAAGTAAAATTGACTATTTCGTTTACACTGTCGGGGATTTACCAATGACTGTCATGAAGTGAGAATTTTATCGTGCGGGCAGCTACAGGGCACCGCGTTTAACAGGCATAATCAAACAATTCGGGCCTCCCATGCCCTTGGCAAATTCACTTAAATTAAGTGCTTGAACAATGTAACCCTGGGTTTGCAGAAGTTCTATGACCCTCACATTTGACTTATTGACGATTAATTCCCCATCGCCTAAACAGATGATATTGGCGGTTGTATCTTCTCCACAGGAGATACCTAGCTTGGTAAAGCCTTCAAGCTTAGTTTCCGGAACCAGTTCTTTACAATAAAGTACTGTTTTTTCACCCAGAGCCATTAAAACTTTATCCAAATGCAAAATCGTGTCCGGCAACCCGATTATTCGAATTTCATAGCCCATATCCACTAGAATCTCGGATAGTTGATCTATACCCTCTTGATTGGTCCGAATTGATTGTCCAATAAAGGCAACCTCTCCAGCCAAGACAACATCGCCGCCTTCAACGCTACCCGGAGCTATTATCTCGCCGGCACATGTCTCTCCAATCCTTTTTAAAGCATTTGCCATCCATTCATCTTCACCCCGACGGCTACCCAGCCCCAGTCGAAGTTTAACGTAGCCCTGCGGTGTACTCAAAGCTGCATCCCGGGTAAAAACCGAATTGGGGTGGCCACCAAGTTCCGGGACATCGATAACCTCTACCCCAAACATCTCCAATGATGCTTTCAGGTTACCGTGTTGCTGTATAGCAGCTTGCGGGTCACCCAATTCACCTATGTTATGCTTTTCGATAGCGCAGTTACCCCGTGCATATTCTATGCGGGGTGTGCAAACGATCACTTGCCGCAGTCTATCACTTTCATCTCTTACCATCGGTGTTTTCAACCTTTCGTGGCGTGCCCAATAAGCGAATGAGATGCGTCGCTTTATGCATGCCAGGGGATCAGGCAAGCATTCCAAGGTAGTTGCTGAACCTGGCAACCATTACCGGAAAAAAGCCCAATGCTGTCACCGGATTTGCCAGGGTGAGCCATATCCACCGGCTCAATCCCGAACATAGCGCGGATAGGTTTGCTTGGCGGCGTCCGCGTAAGACAGATCAATTTCCAGGGTTAAAAATGGTTTTGCAGGTGTGGTAGTACCTAAAACTTCGCCGGCTTCAGGCTCAATGATCCACCCCATGCCAGCGAATTCACCTTCATCCGGCCGCTTTCCGCAAAGATTGGAGGAAAGGCAGTAGGCGCCGGAAGCCACCGCTGCAAATTGCCCGCCGACCAGCCATTTCCGGGCGGTGGAAGCCGGGGTTGCCCGGGGGCAGACCAGCAGTTGTACCCCCTGCTGCCCATATTCCCGTGCATGCCGGGCAAACCAGAGTTCGGTGCAGATCAGAAAACCAACCTTACCCCGGGCTGTTTCAAAGCCCTCAAACATCTTTTTCCCCCGGCTGTACCAGCTGGCCTCCCAAAAGCCGGCTTCATCGGGCAGGTAGTACTTGGTATGGACATCGGTTCCATTGTTGGCCGCATCCCAAACGAATCCGACATTGTGCCGGTCATCCCGCCGGATTACCGGACGCGTACTCGCCACAACGGCCGGGGCCAGGTCCCCAAACCTGGCTATCCACTTGTGGTGGGCCTGCACCGCTGCCTCCCACTGGTCATGACGGATATCCCGGGTGTGGGCCAACCAAAGATAAAACGGCATTTCCGGCAGAAGAACAAATTCGCTGTTTTTCCTTCGTACATGGTCACACAGACGCTTCCAGGCATCTTCAAGCGCCGCGGGTTCATTGGGGAGTTCGCACACCGTAACCTTCATTATAGCTCAGTTCCTCTCTACAAGTGTTATTTTATTGGTTGACTGACGCCCTTGTTTCCCTTCTCCGAAATGTTAAAAAAATCCAGATAATTTGAATGCAGCATCGCTTTTCATGGGGGGCTTACCGATAAAGGATTTCACTGTTCTGCCGAATCTTCAGCCGCAAACCCTTCGATATTTCGCAGAATCTGATAGTAGTTCAAAAATACCGTACTTTTGGCCTTGATGAAATTCATCTTGGCGCGGGAAAGAAAATAGATGGCATCCAGGACCTCGGTGGCCGTTTCCACGCCCTCCTCGAAAGAGAGTTCCACTACCCGTAAATTCTCCTCCGCCTGGGATATGGCATTCAAGGTGACCGAAAGATTCTCCAGGGATACTTCGAAATCCAGCAGCGCATTGTCCAATGTGGTGGACAGCAGGTTTTTCAATTCGGCCAGGTCCAATTGGGCCCGGCGCACATCCAGATCATAGCGTTTTGCGGTATTTCCCTTGCGAAACCCGTCAAACAGGTTCAGATCCAGGCTGGTGTAAAACCGGGCTTCGTCCTCAACCTCTGTGGACGTTCCCCAGGCATAATCGTCGCCGTATTGCCGATACCCCAGCGACAGGTTAATCTGCGGATAATAGGCGGAACGAAAGGCTTGGGCGGTTTTCATCCGGGATTGAATCACCATCTCCAAAGCCTTGATTTCGCTCCTCTGCCGAAACATGACGTCGCGATAATGGCTGCCCGCCTTTAATTCCGGAATGTCCTTAAGTTCTGAAAACGTAATTTCCTGCGCCTGAACCCCGGCACCGACGGCGTGCTTAAGTAAATTGATGCTTTTATCATAATCCGCCTGTGATTTTTCGCGAACGAGGTAGGCATTGTCCATCTCCACCTTCAGTTTGAGTACATCGCTGCGCTTGATCAACCCTACTGAGTGGCGGTGTTGGGCGTCTTCATGGCGTTTCTGCAGAAGACTGAGCTGGTCTTCGGCCACGATGAGGGTCTGCCGGTTGGCAAAAAGCGCCAGATAACGGGCGGCAACGGACAGCTTCAAATTTTCAATCACTGTTTGCAGTTCGTACTCCCGCGCCTTTTGAATCTGCTCCGCCGCCTCCAGGTTGTACTTGTCCCTGAAACCGGAAAAGAGATTGTAGCTCAAGGAACCGTTCCACTGGCTGTGGCGGTCGTTTTCGTACGCTGACGATTCATTCAGGCTGTGGGCTTCATAACCCAGGTCCAGCGCGGGCCAAAAGGGGCTTTGGCCGATTTTGATATCCAGATTGCTTTGCTCGAGCTTCATGCGGGTTTCCTGAACGGTCGCACGGTTGGCAACGGCCTGCTGCTGAAATTCGGCCAAGGTTTGGGCCGGGGCTTCCCCTCCCATGGCCATCAGGATATAAACAATCATCAATGGGGATATCAGGGTACGACAGTTAAATTCAGGAAGCATCATTTCTGACCTTTTCAAATCCGATGAAAAAGGATAGCAAACAGGGTATCACAAACAGGGTGAAGATCGTCGAGAAGGCCAATCCCCCCAGCAGGATACTGCCCAGTCCGCGATACAATTCGCTGCCGGCGCCGGTGGAGAGAACCAGCGGAAGCATTCCGAAGAGACTCGTAAAGGTACTCATATAGATGGGCCGAATACGTGTTTTTACCGATTCCATAATGGCCGGGATACCCGCCAGCCCGCCGTAACGGATGTTGTTGAGGGTTTGATGGACGATGAGAATGGCGTTGTTCACCACGGTTCCCACCAGGATGATGAAACCGAGCATGGCCACGATGTCCAGGGCCTGGGGTGCCACAAAGGCATCCACCAGGCGCAGCCCCACCAGGCCGCCGGCTGCGGCCAGAGGCACCGTGAACATGATGATCAGGGGATAGAAAAAATTCTCAAAAAGGGCGGACATGAGCAGGTAAACAATGACGGCTGCCAGAAGCAGGTTGAAATTGATGGCGGAGATGGCCTGGGCCAGTTTGTCGGCGTTGCCGCCCATGGACACTTCCACCCCTTTGAGCTTGCCGGCACTCGTAAGGGGCGCGACAACCTTACCCGCGACGATCTCCATGGCCTGCTGCAGGGGGATCGTAAGCGGTGGGGTGACTTCGAGTTTGATGTTGCGCCGGCGCTCCTGATGGTCAATCTGGGTCATGCCTTGACCGTAGGTTAAATCCGCAACATCACCGATGCGAATCAACTGGCCCCGGCGGTTGGAGATGATACTGCCGGCGATGTCCTCGGGGATGCGGATATGGGCATCGTCGCTGCGCAGCACCATGTCGATTTTTTTCTGCTGCTCCGGTTTGTACTCGCCCACCTTGCGGCCGTTCATGAGTATATCGATAAACAGGCCGATCTCCCTTTCACTCAAACCGTTGGCCACGGCCGCTGCACGTTTGGGGATGAAATTGGCTTCGGGATAGCTGTTGTCCAGGGAGGGCACCGGACGCACCTGGGCCTTGGGGATGTGCTTACGGATAGTGCCGAAAAGTACCCGGGCAGCATTGATGATATCGTCGATGTTATCCCCGGAAACATTGACATCGATGGTGCGGCCGCGGCCCAATCCGGTCTGGAAGATGCCGGCCTGGATACTGACGCCGAACATCCCGGGAAAGGAATTTATGATCCGGGTAAAGAGGGGCTTCATCTGGGCGGCTTCGGTTTCATGGGTGCTGTTGGCGCCAAACAGCATAATCCGGTCGGCGCCTACGTAAAACATCCCGTCGATGCGGGGAATACCGTCTTTATACTCTTCTTCGTAATAGGGTCGGGCGGCCTGGAAAATGGTATCGCCGATGGCTTTGCGTTTGTCCACGGAATAACCGGGCGGCGGCATCATGATGTTGAGGATGAAGTTGCGGTTGCCCTGGGGCAGGTATTCGGCCTTGGGAAACAGAAGCACGGCAATCATTACGGACAGACCGGTGAGGAAAACCACGGTGAATAATCGCGTAAAACCATTTTTCAGGGTAAGACCCGAGATAAAGAGAATCAGTTTCACAAAGAAGTTGCCCAGTCCGGTAATGAATTTGAGGGGTACCTTGCGCCCCTTGGACAGGCGGTAAAACTGGTGGGTCAGGGTGGGGATGGCCGATATGGACACAAACAGGCTGATGACAATGGCAAAGGTGATGGCAATGGCGATGTCCTTGAACAGCTGACCCGCTTCTTCGGCCATGAAAATGATGGGCAAAAACACGGCCACCGTGGTGGTGGTGGAGGCCAGCACCGCTCCCCAGACCTCCTTGGCTCCGTCGTAGGAGGCATTCCAGGGGCTCTTGCCCAGGCTGCGGTGCCGGTCGATATTCTCCAGCACGACAATGGCGTTGTCCACCAGCATGCCCACGGCAAAGGATATCCCGGCCAGGCTGACCACATTGAGGCTGCGCTGAAATATCCACATAAAGATGAAAGTACCCACAATGGATACCGGGATGGCGACGGTGGTTACCAGGGTCGAACTGATGCTCCTAAGAAAGAGCAGCAGCACGCAGATGGCCAGCGATCCGCCGATGAGGACATTGCGTTTGACCAGGTTGATGGCGCGGTGGATGTAGGGGGTCTGTTCATGGATGACCTCAAGGGCGATGTTGTGCTCGGCAAGGATAGCGGCATTTATTTTCTCCGTCTCTTGGTAAATGGCCTCGGTGAGGGCAATGACATTGGCGCCCTGCTCCTTGCGCACCGCCACCACCAGTACCGGCGTCCCGTCGTGCATGACTGCCACGTCGTTGGGGGCATAGCCGATACGCGTCGTGGCGATATCCCGCAGATAGACCCGGTGAATTCCATCGTCCCTTAATACAACGTCCAGGGGATCGGCTACGCTTTGGTACTGGCTGACCGTGCGCACGCGGTAGTTTTTCTTGGCCATGCCCAGCGTACCGGCGGAGACATTGGTATTGGAGTTGGCCAGGCGGGAGGAGACTTCCGATATGGTCATCTGGTATTTGGCCATTTTCCGGGGAGCCACCACTATTTCCAGTTGATTTTCAGAACCGCCGAAAAGCAGCAGCGAGCCGACGCCCGGCACCCGGTCGAGGTATTGCCGCACCTCATTCTCGAAGAAACTGCGATAGGTATTGATCCGCGCCGGTTCCCCGCTCAGGGTCTTGACCACCATCCAGATGATGGGGGAGCTTTGGGCGCCCGAAGCTTCAATCACCGGTTTCTCCACGTTGCCGGGATAGCGCCGGACTTCGTTGAGCTTGTTGGAGACCTGCAGCAGGGCCGCATCGATATCCGTGCCCACCTCAAAGGTCAGGGTGACCTCCCCGCGGCTGTTATAGGCGGAGCTTTCCATGAGCGTCAGGCGCTGGATACCCTTGAGCACATCCTCCTGTTCTTCGATGATATCCTTTTCCACTTCATAGGGTGTGGCCCCCGGCCAGAGGGTGGTTACCGTGATCTGGGGAGTTTCAACGTCCGGTGTGAGTTGCACCGGAAGCCGCAGGATACCAATCATCCCAAACAGTATGATCAGGAAGATACCGACGATAACCGTAACTGGTTTAGAAATCGAAAACCGTATGAAATCCATACATAAACGTCCCGCGCAAAGGGTTTCTACACTACTGGGATTGGCTTTTATCTGATTTGGGATCCACAATGGACACGGCCTGGCCCGGTCGCAGCCGCTCGTTGCCATCGATAACCACCGGCATACCCACGGCCAGGAAGGCGTCGGTCAGTCCCACCAGTTCGCCTTCATAGGTGGCAATGGTAACCGGCAGGATACTGGCCTTGTCTTCCTTCACCGTGTAGATGAACTCTTTGCCCTGGTTGCGCACGAGGGCGTCACGGCGGATCATCTTGAGGGTCATTTTGTGTTTCACCGGGATGTGGGCGGTAACCGACATGTTTTGAATGAAGTTATCCGTGTAGGGAATGGCGATTTTAAGCTGGAATGTTTTGCTGGCCACATCCGCCACCGGAACAATGTTGTCCACCCTGCCCTGCAGGGTTTTCTCAAGGGCATCTATGAACAGCGTTATCTTCTGGCCGACCTTGACATAGCGAATCAACGCTTCGGGCACGGCGACCCGCACGACCACATCCTCAATGGAGGCCAGTGTACATACCGGCTTTCCCGTGGCCAGCCACTCCCCTTCGGCCTTTTTCTTTTCAAGGATCAGCCCGTCGAAGGGGGCGCGGATGCGGCTTTTGGCAATCTGCAGTTCCTCCTTTTCAATGCGTTTGCGGATAATAGCCTGCTGCAGCAACAATTCACTCAGTGAATCGGCAAGGTCACTGTAAGCCTTTTCACTGGCGGCGCTTTTATTGAACAGCTTTTCATAGCGCTGGACATTCCTGCGGGTATTCTTAACCTTTACCTCAATCTGGGCCACCTGCTGGGTCAGGATTTCGATATCCTTTTTCAGGAAATCCGTGTTCAATCGTACCAGGATATCCCCTTTGGCAACGCGCACGCCCTCCTCGATGTTCAGCGCCTGGATCAAGCCGTTGATTTCGGAAGAAAGGCCGGATTTTTTATCGAAATCCAAAACACCGATCATGGGTGTGGTGGGTGCCAGCTCCTTTTCAAAAATCCGATCGACAACAACCCTGGCCGGGGGCGGTCCCTGGGCCCCAGGGCTGCCGGGCAGGGAAAACATAAGAATCAGGCCAAGTACCCAGAAACGTGAAACAGAGAAGTTGGGACGCATGTTTTACCTCGATTTTCAGGGGGGAAAACACTCATTTACGCGATGACTGTGCTGTTATAATTGAAGCCGGCGGAAACATCCAGAAAAAAGCGGCTCGTCATACCATCACTTATCAATCCGTAATCGATGGAAGCCATGAACCGCTGGTTACGCTTAACAAACCGGTAAGGGTGGTGGAGGGGATTGCTGGAAGGGGAGAGTGCCCTCAAACAAAGGCGATCTTTTCAGACAATACACAAAGCCCCATCTGGTGGACTAATCCAGACGGGGCGGTATAAAGGAGGAGGGTGAATGGAATCCCTCCTATTGAATTAAAATTGGGTACGATTATGCATGCCGTCAATTCCACACTGTGGTACCTCAGCAAAAAAGCCGGCCCCGCAGGAACGGTCCCGCGCCAGGGCTGAAATGAGTTTGCTTGGGCTTGATATCTGCAATCAGGCAGGGCTGGTGATCAATTTATCACTGGTCTGATCAAAGCTGAGAAACGTTATTGTTAAATTTATCAATGAAGCAGGGCGCCTAGCCGGCCCGACATGTACCGCTGCGACCAAGAAACGTTGCCGGTTGGCCCGTAGGAAAGGACTAGCCCCTCAAAGGTGTCCAGCTGCCCAAAAGGGAGGGTGCGCGGGCGCTCCCACTGCGTCTCGGTCGAGGCGACGACATAGGCTCTGGTCGTTCTGGCGAACTCCTGACAGAAGACGTTACCACTGGGGGTGCCGGACGCGGGGGTCGGAATCCTGGCGACCGAACAGCAGCGGAACCAGAATTTGTAGACTAGCGGTCGACCGTTAACAACGAGCCGACCGAAATGATGCAAGTCCGCCCGCCGGATTCCCCGGCCGAGCCCGATATATCCGGGACTGCCGTGGCAGCAGAAAACACAATTCCTCAATTGCCCCCCTGGCGCGGACTGGGCGACAATGCGGATCCACTCCGCGATCTCCTCAGGAGTCTTGGCACTAGGAACATTACCCGTGTTCCACATGCGCACGAACACATGATGGCCGGTAGCCGCATTGAGACCAAGCGAAGGCTGATGCAAAGTAATCATTAGAACTGACCGACCTCCCTAGTAGGAATCTTTTTTCTAAGAACAAGTATATGACAAAATCACAATAGATTGTCAATACAAGGCCCAATTTATATACTGCACCTTTCATGCAAGGAGGCAGCGGGTTTATGGGAAGCTGCCGTCAACAGAAGGGAAATAAGGTATCACATTAAAGGGGCACGTGTGGACAGACAAGGCATGGGGCAGTGGCAGTGGCTTGCGCCAACATGTCACAAACGCAGGTGTTCTTCAGAACCGATACCTAAACTCAACCATGTGGAAATCTGCGCCGATCGTATCAGGTCCGTTTACTCCGGCATCGGAATAGTGCAAAAACCGGTAGCCCAGCCCCAACCGTTTATAAAGCGGAAAGCCGGCGCCGGCGGTCAAGACGAATTGGAAAGGTCCGCCGTAATCCTGCTCCCCGAAACGATACCTGCTGAGTAGCGCTCCGCCAGCGCCTACGTCGAAGGAAAACCTCCCGTCATCACTTCCTAAGGCGACTCCAGGGATGAGAGAGACGACCAGGCCGGTTTCTCCGCCACTCTGCATGATCCCCGCGCTCGCCATCAACCGTGTACTGACTCCCCAGTCCGAACCCGAATAGTGCTGCCACGGCAACCCAAAGTTCGCGGCCAGGTCGTACTCTTCAAACTCCTCGGGCTGCTGTTCACCCAGAATAGTTGCTCCGGAGACACGCGCACGGAAACTGAGATTCAGTAACCGTATCTCATCGGAGTAGCCCGGTATGGGAGTCAGGAGTGACCAGATAAAACCTAGCAACAGTATTCGAATAACGATTCCGACATACGCGACAGCTTTTGTTTCACAACTATGATTGATGATCGTCATTTCCGTTGCCTCTTCATACGGACAATTGTTGATCGCATTTGAAAGATGGTTGGCTTGCAGTATGCTATCACAGGTTCCAATTGATTGCTAAAATATTTTGACTACTCCAACGATGATATAGATATCATGAGCCTTAAAAGTGTTCGGGAGATTAAGGTAAACTTACTTTCCCGGTTTGCTCCTCCGGGTCGGGGCGGCTTTGAGGGGGTTTTCGGGCCAGTAGTGTTTGGGGTAGCGGCCCTGCATCTCTTTTTTCACTTCGCGGTAGCTGCC
>Ga0180435_10006636_pt1 | contig 11090 bp, 10 predicted proteins | sample SS_ome_3_FD_132467 | JGI IMG/M metagenome (GOLD analysis project Ga0180435, IMG submission 132467) | Hypersaline lake sediment archaeal communities from the Salton Sea, California, USA - SS_3_S_1 metaG | ecosystem: Environmental > Aquatic > Non-marine Saline and Alkaline > Hypersaline >...
GCCGTGGCTGGCACTCGCTCCAGAAATCGAAATTAAACTCGGTACCCGGAATTTCCTGTTCGATACGCTGCCAGTTATCACGGATATTGGCTCGCATTTCTTCTGGCATCGGCTGCTCGGTATCTGGCGCCAGTCCACCAAGCAGGTATTTCACCTCGATCGAGTCGTCCAGCCCTGCAAGAACCTGCTGCCACACGGCACTAAAACCATAGCACCAGCTGCACATGGGATCATAACAGTGATAAAGCGTCTTTTTCTGCGGGTTATTCAATTAGATATCTGTCAATCAAGCGGCAAGTAATAAAGCAGGCGTGGTATCTACATATGAGACAGAATTATTCAGGCCTGGTTTTTGAGACCAGGACTTTAGCAGGATATTTTGCTGTTAAGACGAACAGCTCACTTCGATGTTCTGTGCCCATTCGGGTGGATGCCCCGCATAATGCTCGAATGCTTCATGCTCGTCAAATGGCGCAGACAGGATGGTCATCAGATTCTCGATCTCTGAATAATCATCCTCATCCTGCGCTTTGCGGATGGCTATCTCCGCCATGTAATTTCGCAGGATATATTTCGGATTCACCTGTTTCATCTGATCGCTGCGCCTGGCTAGCGAGGCTTTATCCTGTAGATCATAATCCTGTGCCAGACGTTCACGATACAGTTCATACCAGGCATCGAAAGCAGGGCGATCGATGAACAGGTCACGACATTTTTGCGCCACAGTATCAAGCTCAGCGATACTCAGATAGCGAAACATCAAGCTGTAATCGACATGATCTGTTTCCATCAATGAAAACAGTGACTTGATCAGCTGCTGATCATCCGGCTGATAACACTTCATACCAAGTTTTTCAGCCATCAATTCATCATAGTATTTAACGAATAGATCCTGGTAGCCGGCAAGCGCCTTTTTAGCCAGGCTGACAGCCTCGTCTGCATCTTCATGCAACACGGGCAATAGCGCCTGCGCCAGGCAGCTGAGGTTGAACAGGCCGATCTCCGGCTGTTTATCAAAGGCATAACGGCCATGAAAGTCAGAATGGTTACAGATGAAGTCCGGATCATACTGTTCGACGAATCCGAAAGGACCATAATCGAGCGTGATACCATGGATCGACATATTGTCTGTATTCATCACGCCATGCGCAAAGCCGACAGCCTGCCATCGTGCGATCAGTTTTGCCGTTGAATCGATAACTTCATTCAGGAATGACCTGGCCGGGTTAGGCGCTTGCAGCAGGTGAGGGTAATAATGCTCGATCACATAATCGAACAGCAACTTCAGCTCGTCGAAGCGCTGTGAATAGAAGTAATATTCAAAACTGCCAAAGCGGATATGGCTCGGTGCTACGCGGAGCAGCATGGCTCCAGGCTCGATCTGTTCGCGGTAGACTTCTTCACGGCTGCCAGACAGGAACAGCGCATGCGTGGTTGGAATTTGCAGTCCATGCATGGCTGCGCTGCAGAGATACTCTCGTATAGATGAGCGTAATACCGCACGTCCATCGCTGCCACGCGAATACAGGGTTGGCCCGGAACCTTTGAGCTGTAAATCCCAGGGACGTGTTTCTTCATCACGTATCTGGCCGAGCAGGATGGCACGACCATCACCCAGGCGGGGAACGAACTGGCCAAACTGGTGCCCGGCATAACACGCTGCTACCGGCTTAAAACCGGCGAATAATTTTTTCGTGGTAAAGATATCGAGAAAATCTTTCCTCTCGGCCTCTCTGGCATCCAGGCCGAGAAGCTCGGCGACCACTGGATTGAAGTGGATGAGAAAATCATCCTGTAACGGCACAGGCTGATGTTCGGAAAAGAATATCTCCGGCAGGCAGGCGAAGCTGTTGTTGAAGTTTAACTGTTCGATCGATTTCATCCACTGATTTTGACGATACGGCGCTGTATATCAACGGGTGATCGATAAGGGTATTTAGCTGGCTGTGGACAGCAATGGTTATACAGCCATGCCTACTAATACCGATTTTGTCTGATTTTCACCTGTTTCTGCCCCCGAAAAATAAGCACTGGCCCGCAATAAGCGATATTTCAGAAAATAGTGCTGATAATGCACTATCTTGTCGCCATATTACCTGAACCGGTCATATATCAGCCGTATTCACACAGGTATGCACAGTCTGCTGGCACATTGACATCGAAAGAGCTGTTTTCTGGCACATCAAAAGACTGGCCTGCGCTATATCTCATCGTCTCAGCTTCACCAGCCAGCTTGATGATCAGCTCACTGCTGATGACCGTCATCTTCTCTTTGTCAGCGGTATTGAAAACGTACTCACCAGCCGCCATAACCCCCACGGTAGCGGGCTTCTCGGCTGTTTCGAAAGCGATCGATTTCACTTTACCATCAAAATATTTATTGCTTTTAAACATGATTCTCCTCCAGGAAATTTCGTGCAGATGCTGACGTATTTGTCGCCGATAAACAATATTCAATGACGATAATTTGCCTATAATTTGCCTATAATTTGCCTATAATTTGCCTATAGAAGCAGGCCGGCATGTAACACACTGATATTGAAATAAATATCAATATATTATAGAATTCTAATATTCCAACTCTAAAAAACTATGATGATGTCGACATATACATGTGACTTTCTAAAACAGAAAATTAATGAAGGCGGACAGCTCATCGACGTCCGTTCGCCGGTAGAATTCAATCAGGGCGCGCTTCAAGGGGCAGTCAATATGCCGATTGAAAGTTTCCAGCTCCACCAGGAAAAGATCGACGAGTCAAAACCCGTACTGCTTTACTGCCGTACCGGTGCCCGATCCGAGATGGTAAAAAATTACCTTATGCAACTCGGCTTCGGCCAGGTGCATAATATCGGTGGAATCTACCAGTTCGCTGGGTGCTAGAGATGGCTGTTTGAGCGACGTGAAGGGATAGCTCCGGCAAGCTGACAACATAACGTTCTAACATACAAAATGAACACGAGGCAAATGAGCATGACTTACCAGATACCTGTCGAAAACATAAAGTGTGGCGGCTGTGCCAGCACCATCAAGACCAGGATTACTGAGATGGACATGGTCGAAGCCTGTGAAGTCGATGTAGAAAATGGCATCGTGTCCATCGATGGCGACGAGCAGCACCGTGCTGCAGTGGCAGAACGCCTGTTAGAGCTGGGTTACCCTGAGAGTGGTACGGCAGAAGGCCTAAAAGCTGCCAAGGCGAAAGCGAAGTCTTTTGTCAGTTGCGCTGTCGGCCGGATGAACTCCTAGATTATCAATCTTGGGCTATCAATCCTCATAATCGACCTGCATATCAAGCTAACTTACCCATCTGAAATACCGGGCTGTAAGCCGAAGAAGAGCTGTTTGCGGCTACAAAATTCTCACCGTAATCAAGCATATACTCCTGTTCCGTGATACCATTCGCCGCCAATGAAAACGCGCGATTTCCACTACAAGCTGCCCGAAGATCTGATAGCACAGCACCCCTGTGAGGTTCGTTCGCAGAGCCGCCTGTTACATTATTCCCGTAGCGATAAGCGCATCGATCACCTGCGTTTTGACGACATCATCGATCTGCTCAGACCGGAAGACCTGCTGGTTTTTAACAATACCCGGGTTATCCCTGCACGTATCTATGGCACCAAGGAGACCGGCGGCAAGGTCGAAATTCTCGTCGAACGTATAACTTCCGAGAACCAGTGTCTCGCCCATATCAAAGCCAGCAAGACACCGAAGGCGGGCAGCAGCATCTGGCTCTCTCATCATAAAGATGATGTTTATAGCGGACAGCAAGACGAAACAATCAACTATAAAGTCACCGTCGAAGGCCGTAGCGGCGATCTGTTCATCCTTAGCAGCCAGTCTGATACCTCTGACTCTGATAAATCTGCTCCAGAATACAGTATGGCCGAAATTATGGAATCCATCGGCCATATGCCGCTGCCTCCCTATATCAACCGCTCTGACAGCAATACAGATTTTTCACGTTACCAGACCGTCTACGCCCAGACGCCGGGGGCGGTGGCGGCGCCGACAGCGGGACTCCATTTCGATGACGAGCTTCTTACCAGGATCAAAGCGAAAGGTGTCGACTCTGCCTTTGTCACCCTGCATGTCGGCGCGGGTACATTTCAGCCCGTGAGAAGTGAGAAGATCGAAGATCACCAGATGCATCATGAATACCTCGTGGTGCCCCAGGAGACGGTTGATAAGTGCCACCAGACAAGACACCGGGGCGGGCGTATCGTTGCTGTCGGTACCACCACGGTCAGATCGCTGGAATCAGCATCGAGTAGTGGGCAGTTGCGGGCGTTTGCCGGCGAGACGGATATCTTTATCTATCCCGGATACCAGTTTAAGTCGATCGATGCCCTGATAACCAATTTCCATCTGCCGGAGTCGACACTGCTGATGCTGATCAGCGCCTTTGCTGGTAAAGATGAAGTCATGCGCTGTTATGATGAAGCTGTGGCTGAAAAGTACCGCTTCTTCAGTTATGGCGACGCCATGTTTATAGATTAAGCTGCATCGAACAGTCTACCCATAACATAACTATATTCTAGTTTAGATATACACCATAAATTACTGATGTTATTCAATTTAATAAAAGAGAATTCAGGTGCCCGCCGCGGCCAGCTGAGCTTCGATCGCGGCACCATCGAGACCCCGGCCTTCATGCCTGTCGGCACCTACGGCACGGTGAAGGCGATGACGCCAGAAGAGCTTGAGGGCATCGGTGCCGAGATCATCCTGGGCAATACATTCCACCTGATGCTGCGCCCGGGCACCGAGATCATCCAGAAACACGGCGACCTGCATGACTTCATGAACTGGCAGAAACCCATACTGACAGATTCCGGTGGCTTTCAGGTCTACAGCCTCGCCAGGATGAGAAAGATTACCGAGCAGGGCGTGCTGTTCAATTCGCCCGTCGATGGCAGCAAGATCGAACTGACCCCGGAATACTCGATGCAGATCCAGAAAGAACTGGGATCCGACATCGTCATGATCTTCGATGAATGCACACCATACCCGGCCACCGAGAAAGAGGCGATGGACTCGATGCGTCTCTCGCTGCGCTGGGCGGAACGCTGCAAGCAGGCACACGAAGGTAATCCGTCTGCGCTGTTTGGCATCGTGCAGGGCGGCATGTACCGTGAGCTGCGCCACGAATCAGCAGAAGGACTGAAAGCGCTGGATTTTAACGGTTACGCTATCGGCGGCCTGTCGGTCGGTGAGCCCATGGAGGAACGAAACGAAGTACTCGATTTTACCGTGCCTGAACTACCCGCGGACAAACCCCGTTACCTGATGGGCGTCGGTCGGCCGGAAGACATCGTCGAAGCAGTGAGACGCGGTGTCGATATGTTCGACTGCGTCATACCGACTCGTCATGCGCGCACCGGCTTCATCTACACTTCGAGAGGTATCCTCAAGATACGCAACAGCCGCTACCAGGATGATACTCGGCCGCTGGATGAGCGCTGCGACTGCTATACCTGCAGAAATTATTCACGCGCCTATATCCGTCACCTGGATAAATGCGGCGAAATTCTGGGTTCACGTTTAACCACGATCCACAACCTGTATTATTACCAGCAGCTGATGCGTGATATCCGCAGCGCAATCGAAGACGACCGCTTTGATGACTTCGCCGATGAATTCTATCGGCAACAGGCTGAAGGCATATAAATCCGGGAGATAAAACAGGTAATTGATTGTGTATCAACCAGGTTACTCGAATATAGCCGGGAACTTGTTTGGCTCTGACAAAAAAATCCTTGCAAGTCCCGCAAATACCCCAATATAACGCACAGTATGGCGGCCATTTATGGCATAATACCGCGCCATTACAGTGGTGTGAGGTGTCTATGCACCCACGGCCAACCGAATAAGATTTTTCTGTATAAACGAGGTTAACTATGAGCTTTTTCATTTCTGACGCAATCGCGGAAGGCGCTGCGACAACAGCATCACAACCCGATCCACTGGCATCATTGATCCTGCCTATCGGACTCGTGGTATTATTTTATTTCTTCCTGATCCGTCCACAGAGTAAACGTCAGAAAGAACACCGTAAGATGGTCGCTGAGATGCAAAAAGGCGAAGAAGTATTAACCACGGGCGGCATCCTCGGCAAGATCACTAACATCAATGACGATTTCATCACCCTGGAGATCTCCAAGGGTGTCGAGGTCAGCATACAGCGAATGGCAGTTCAAAGCATCATGCCGAAGGGCACAATCAAGGAACAGAGCAACTAAAGCTGTACACAGGGCCTATACATAAAAGGATTAATATAGAAATAAGTGCTATACAACAACTGCTATAACATGTCTTCTATATAAGTCCCTGTATCGTTTTACAACATAATAAGAACAATCACATCTAGAAATAATCAGGAACACTCAGCCATGCTGAATCAATATCCACTGTGGAAATATATCCTACTCATCGTCGTCATCCTGTTTGCCAGTATCTTTGCGCTGCCAAACCTCTATGGTGAAGACCCGGCGGTACAGGTCAGCCACCGTACGAAATCCTTAGCCGAAGAAGATAAGCTCGCTATAGAACAGGCTATTCAGGCCAGGAACATCTCGTTCAAGGCTGCTGAACTAACCGAGGGCCGTCTGCTGGTTCGGTTTGATAGCACTGAGACACAGCTGATCGCTGCAGACGTGCTGAAACAGGAGCTGGGTAAGCAGTACCTGATCGCACTCAACCTGGCACCTGCCACACCTGACTGGCTACGGGCACTGAATGCAGCGCCGATGTACCTCGGTCTCGACCTGCGCGGCGGTGTCCACTTCCTGATGGAAGTCGATATGGTCGCTGCGATCAAGCGACTTGAAGAAAGCCTGCTGTCGGACATTCGTACCTACCTTCGTGACGAGAAGATCCGTTACCGAGGCGTACGACGTGACGAGCAGGGCCTGCACATCAACTTCAGAGAGCTGGAGCACATGGAATCAGCGGCTGAAAAGCTACCTCGCCAGTATCGTGATCTGGAATTCTTCGAGAATGAGAGCACACTGACCATATCAGCAAAACTGACCGATATCGCGATACGTAACGAGAAAAAATCAGCACTTCAGCAAAACATCATCACCCTGCGCAACCGTGTCAACGAGCTCGGTGTTGCAGAGCCCGTTATCCAGCAGCAGGGCGATTCACGTATCGTGGTTCAGCTGCCGGGCATCCAGGACACAGCAGGAGCAAAGAAGATCCTCGGCGCGACAGCCACTCTGGAATTCAGGATGGCAGAAGGAACTCGAGCAGACTGGCTGGAAGCAGAAAAAACCGGGCGCACACCGCTCAATTCTATCCTCTATCATGAACGTGATGGCAGCCCGGTGTTATTGAACCGACGCGTCATCGTCACCGGTGACCAGATCATCGATGCGGCATCGACTTTCGATAGCCAGAAAGGCACACCTGCAGTAAGCGTTCGTCTCAACGGTAAAGGCGCGAGCAAGATGGGTGATACCACCCGCGAAAATATCGGCAACCCGATGGGCGTGGTCTTCATCGAGAACAAGATCGAGACCAAACAGGTGGGGGACACCATCACCAAGCAGCGTACCACGAGCAAAGAGGTCATCAACGTCGCGACCATTCAGGGACAGTTCAGTTCACGTTTCCAGATTACCGGTCTGGAGTCGCAGGAAGCTCGTGACCTGGCACTGTTACTTCGTGCCGGTTCACTGCGTGCGCCTGTAGAGATCATCGAAGAACGTACCGTCGGCCCGAGCCTCGGTAAAGACAACATCGAGAAAGGCTTCCTCTCTGTCGTCATCGGTTTCTGCCTGGTACTGGTTTTCATGGCGATCTACTATAAAGGGTTTGGCCTCATCGCCAACATAGCGCTGACGGCCAACCTCGTCATCATTGTCGCCGTACTCTCGTTACTGCAGGCAACATTAACCCTGCCTGGTATCGCAGGTATCGTACTGACAGTCGGTATGGCCGTCGATGCGAACGTACTCATCTTCGAACGTATACGTGAAGAGATAAGGAACGGCAACTCACCACAAGCGAGCATTCACTCGGGTTATGAGAAAGCGTTCAGTACTATTACAGACGCCAACGTGACCACTTTGCTGGCGGCCATCGTGTTGTTCACGCTGGGTACCGGCCCGGTCAAAGGCTTCGCTATCACGCTTAGCATCGGTATCCTGACATCGATGTTTACCGCGATCGTAGGCACACGAGCGATAGTTAACCTGCTCTATGGCAATAAAGAGATCAAGAAATTACCTATCTGATCAAGATAGTCATATAACGTATAAATATATAACAACACTGAATTAGTTCAGATAAAAAAGAATCAGGCAATAGATATGTCAAACAACAACTTCAAGATCAACTTCATGAGCAAGAGAAAACTGGCGATGATTTTCTCGCTGCTCATTGTTGCTGTCTCCATCGGCAGTCTCGTCACCAAAGGACTGAATCTCGGTATCGACTTCACCGGCGGTTACCTCATCGAAGCCGGTTACCAGGAAGATGTCAATCTCGATAACATCAGGGACTCTCTCGCTGCAGCAGAATTCAGCGATGCCCAGGTACAGAACTTCGGTTCATCCAAAGATATCATCGTTCGCATCGCGCCACGCACAGATATTAACAAAGCGACCATCGGTGATAATGTCCTCGAGATACTGAGGACCACTTCGGATAAAGAAGTCGAGATGCGCCGTGTTGAATTCGTCGGACCACAGGTCGGTGATGAACTCAGAGATGATGGTGGTATCGCGCTACTGGTTGCCCTGGGTGGCATCCTCATATACATCAGTTTCCGATTCCAGTTCAAATCTGCGATCGGCGCCATCCTGGCACTGGTACATGATGTCGTCATAACCGTCGGAGTGTTCTCATTAACGCAGATTGAATTCGATCTATCTGTACTCGCTGCCATCCTGGCCGTCATCGGTTACTCGCTGAATGATACCGTGGTAGTACTCGACCGTATCCGTGAGACCTTCCGTAACGTTCGCAAGACCTCACCGGAGGACATCCTCAACCTATCCATCAACCAGACACTTGCTCGTACCCTGGTCACCTCGCTGACCACCTTGCTGGTACTGACCGCCTTGTTTTTCTTCGGTGGCGAGATCATCCATGCCTTCGCACTTGCGCTGATCATCGGTGTCATCGTGGGTACTTACTCATCGATCTACATCGCCAGCAGTACGTTGATGGTGCTGAAGATACACAAGCAGGACTTCCTGGTCGTGGCGAAAGAAGAGCTGGTCGACGACGCGCCTTAAAGACTTTGTTCACCGCAGAGGCGCAGAGACACAGAGAAAAACACATTATTTGTATGACGCGCCTGCGGCACGTCATACAAAACAAAACTCTGCGTCTCCGCACATCAGCGGTACAATAATTCGAAAAACTACGCGTCAAGGGCTGAGTTAATAATTATCTATTTATTACTCAGCACTATAATTTCGAGCTGGTGCGGGAAATCTACTGGTCATAAGATCTCTCACATTCGTTCGAGATGACATTAGTATCAGAGTGTGAACAAAATAATCGCTTTCTCAGCGTCTCCGCGCCTCTGCGGTAAATTTCCCACGACAAATCATTCGCACAAGCAGAGGCTAACGCCCAGTCTTCAAACCACTGTAATGCACAAGCGCCGTCAGACACAACAGCAGCAGGGCAGCGACGCCATTGTGTGCGACAGCTACCGCCAGCGGTAGTGAGAAGACGACATTTGATATACCCAGCGTCACCTGCGTCAGCAGGACCAGGCCGATGCCTGTTGCCGAACGTTTCCAGCCAGCGCTGTAAAGCCTGACGATAAGGAACAGCAGATAGCAGGTGGTGATGAGCGCACCCAGGCGATGCAGCCAGTGTATCGTAACCCGTGCATCATTACCCAGGTGGCCACCGAGATAGTTAGTCACGCCCTCGGTACTGATAGTGAAGGCGCCTGTAAAATCCAGAGGCGGCAGCATGCTTCCCTGGCAGGTAGGAAAATCGGTGCAAATGATGGCCGCATAGTTGGCACTGGTCCAGCCGCCAAGCGCTACCTGGACGAACACGATGATCATACCGATGATGGCCAGGTGCCTTATCGGACTGGACCAGGCAACGGGATTGCCATTCCTGATATTGAGGTGCAGTAGCAATAGCAGGATGATTGTAAGAAACCCGCCCAGCAGGTGACCCATGACGACGACAGGCAGCAAGCCCAGGGTGACTGTCCACATACCCAGCGCCGCCTGAAAGACGATGATACCAAGCAGGGCGAAGGTTAACGGCAGGGGCTGTTCACCCTTATCCCTGTTGATAAAACCGATGAGTGCAAGCGCAGCGACCAGAACACCGAGGCTGCCTGCAAAATAGCGGTGGATCATCTCCGGCCATGCCTTATCAGCCTCGACAGGCGCATGTGGAAAAGCTTCATTAGCCGCTGCAATCTCATGACTTTCTTCCGGCACCGATAAGAAACCGTAGCAACCGGGCCAGTCCGGGCAGCCCAGTCCAGCGTCGACCAGCCGCGTATAAGCACCAAGCAGGATAACGGTATACGCCAGTACTACGGCGAGAAAACTTAATTTATAACTTAGTGACGTTCTGGAATTACTTGTCATTGAATTATTCATAATAGAATGGCTGATTATTGGCTATTCAAGTCTATTTAAGGTACAAAACCTTATATTGAGGATTGTATGATTATGGCTGAAAGTAGTTCAGTGCATCGATAACACTTTCGACAGAGTGGGGCGCGCCAAGGACGGCCACAAGCTCGACGGCAGGATTAATAAGGATCAGGTTTGCGCTATGACCGACTTTGTATTCTTGCGGATTATCCGATGGCACCGTCATGAAGGTCGAGTCTGTCTGCACAGTAATCGCGGTGAGCAATTTCTCTTCGCCCGTTGCACCGATAAACGCTTCATCGAAATATCTCACGTACTCGCCCAGATCTTTTACGTTATCTCGATACGGGTCTATAGAGATGAACACGACCTGCGGGAACTCAGATCCAGCCTGCTCAAACTGCTTCTTCGCCTGTGCGACAGTATTCAATGTCGCAGGACATATATCCGGGCAGTTCATAAAGCCAAAAAATACCAGGCTCCACTTACCTTCGA
>Ga0180435_10006637_pt1 | contig 11089 bp, 5 predicted proteins | sample SS_ome_3_FD_132467 | JGI IMG/M metagenome (GOLD analysis project Ga0180435, IMG submission 132467) | Hypersaline lake sediment archaeal communities from the Salton Sea, California, USA - SS_3_S_1 metaG | ecosystem: Environmental > Aquatic > Non-marine Saline and Alkaline > Hypersaline > Sediment...
AGGTGCTCCAGGTGCTGCAGGTTGCCTCCTGGAACGGCAACATAAGAGACTGGCCGGCCAACAGGAACCTGCAGGCTGCCTTCAGGGACCGCGGCTGGATGGAGTAGGCAGGTGCTCCAGGTGCTGCAGGTTGCCTCCTGGAACGGCAACATAAGAGACTGGCCGGCCAACAGGAACCTGCAGGCTGCCTTCAGGGACCGCGGCTGGATGGAATAGTCAGCTGCACCCAACTCCGAAGACTGCACCCCGGTCCTTAACTGCACGAATCTGTCTGCTCACATGCAGTGCAGGTACTGCTGCACCAGCTTTTCAATCTCTTCTGTCTTCTTGTACAGACGTTCACTCAGGTCTGTGTCCTCAAATGCCTCCAGGCGCCTGATAAAACTGTCAATGGTTCCTTCCGGAAACACACTGTCATTCATGTAAAATGCGGCATCCTGCTCCAGGTAAACTGCTGATTCATGACAGGAAGCCGGCAATGGCCTCAGACGATCCAGCACTTGTTTATGCTCAGGCTTGAATATGTTGATGTTGATATAAAGATCCGCTGCCTCCTGCAGGGAAGAATCTGAAAGTATCCCCTCCTTTGCCGCCAGGATCAGCGCCGCCACCAGGTGGTACAGATCGGCAGATCCGTCAGGCACCCTGAATTCCACGGTTTGCTTCCCCGGGATATAGGGAACGTCTCCCCGCTCCTGTGGATTTGCATCTTTGATCATGTTGGTCCTGGCGATCCAGCCCAATGGTACACGTACCAAGACCGACCGGTTGCTGTCTCCCCAGCAGACCATCGTGGGCGCTTCCTGGTGCGGCACCAGCCGCAGGTAGGATGTGGGGATGGTATTGCCAAAAGCAGTCAGGGACTGTGCCTTGCCTAGAATACCCGCAATCATCTTTTTGGCAGTATCCGTGAGCCCCTCTTCATCTGCCATCTGGTTCACCCCGTCTTTCTCGATAAGCATGTGAATATGCAGCCCGCTTCCCGCCTTTCCTACGGAGATCTTCGGTGCAAAACTGATCGTCACACCATATTTTTGTCCCAGCATCCTGAGGATCCATTTCGCGATGATCAGCTGTTCAACCGCCTCTTCAGCTTCCACGGGGTTGAACTCGATTTCGTGCTGCTCATACACCTGGTCACCGGAGGTGAAATTGCCCACCTCGGAATGACCGTACTTCACTTTCCCCCCGCACTGGGCGATGATCTGCAGGGCCTCCAGCCGCAGGCATTCCCAGTGGGCAAATGGCGCGGCGTTATGGTACCCCCGCTGGTCCTTTGCCGGATACAACTCCTTCTTTTCACTGATGATATAATATTCAAGCTCACCCATCGCCTTGAAAACATACCCGGTCTGCTCAGTGAATACCCTCGCTGCTTTCTTCAGGATATACTCCGGTGCACTCTCCAGGGGCTTGCCCTCCTTGGTGTAGAAGGAACAGAGCAATTCCAGCGCAGGCTGCTCACTGAACGGATTGACAAAGGCGGTCCTGAACCTGGGGATGACATACAGGTCACTGGACTCTGCATCAATATAGGAAAACAGGCTCGACCCGTCGACCCGCTCACCCGTAGACAGGATCGACTCCAGGTAATCCTTGCTGGTGATCACGAAATTCAGGGTTTTCAGCTTCCCGTCCTCCCCGACATACCTGAAATTAAGCATTTCAATATGGTGATCATCGATGAATTTTATAATATCATACTTGGTGAATTCATGGGCCGGTTTCTGAAGATGCCGGACCATCTTGTTCGGATTCATCAATACTTCTAAATCGCGCATATGGATTTGTTTTCGGTGAAAAATACTCCCGGAATACAACGCTCCCAGCGCCTTCACTCCGGCAATCATTCCATATGTAAAATTAGAGGTATTTCAGTACGATGATCCCGTAAACCATGTATTATGAAACATCATTTCACCGCCAATATTGCGACCGCCAGGCAGAAAACAGAGCCATTACAACCCGCCCGGCAGACCAAGTGGTGGAGTGCATCGCCTGGTGGCATGAGAACTGGAACGCGCCGGGGGTACATCGGCACCCCCCCCACTGCTATCGCACGGGGATCGTAACAGACCGGGTGATATTGCCCTGCGAAGCTGTTAAAACAATGTCTTCATTGCTGCCATCAGATTGCACGATCACCATTGCCCTGCCGTTGTATAACTTCCGGGTACTGCCCTGGTATGATTCCAGCGAGGAGAGGTCGCCGTTGCCCACGGCCTTTAATGTTCCGCCCCCGGTGACTTCAAAGCTGATCTCCGCATCTGCCTCCGGCACAGGCACGCCGTTGACATCCACCGCCTGCACGGTTATATGCGCAATATCCCGGCCATCGGACTGCACCGACTCCTCAAAAGAATGGAGCTCCAGGACTTCAAACTCCCCGGCAGTGACCAGGAGGTCCTCACAAACCTGCTTTCCGTCCCTGTACCCGGCAATTTTCAGTTCACCGGGTTCGAAAGCCAGTCGCCAGAACCGCTCCCTGAAATCAGGGGCAGCAAGATTACGCCTGCCCAGGCTCTCCCCGTTCAGGAACAGCTCGGCTTCATCACAGTTGGAATAGGCCCCCACGATCAGCTCCGGACCTGCATCATCCGAAACACTGTGGCTCCAGTGCATCGCCGGCCACCGGAACCCGCCGCGTCCGCTACGCTCTGCCGGGAAAACAATCGCCCTGATCATCGGTTCTTCTGTCCACCAGCTTTTCCGTTCGTAATACACCGGCTTCTCAAATCCACACATGTCCATGATCCCCGCGCCGGCACTATGCCTCGGAAACCGGCCGGCCTCTCCGTGGTAATCGATGCCGGTCCAGAGAAACTGTGCAGAAATAAATTCATTATCACGCACCGCCTCCCACGCTTCCCGGCTGTCGCCGTTCTCCGAGCCGTAGATCACCCGCTCCGGGAAAGAAGCATGATCCTCCGCATAAAGCTTTTCCTGGTAATTGTAGCCTACGATATCGAGCACTTCCGCATACCCCACCCTGTTGGCCAGGGGCATGTTGGCCAGTGCCGCGGTAACAAACCGCGTGGTATCCAGCTCCTTCACCCAGCGGGTGAGATCAGTAGCTATCTCCAGCAACTCCGGTGGTTCCGGCTTGCCGGGCTCCCAGAAAGGATCCGAAGGATCGGCATAGGGATCGTTGGCATAATCGATCTCGTTGCCAATGCTCCACATGATGATCGACGGATGGTTCCGGTCACGACGGACCATGTCCTTGATATCCTGTTCAGCCCACGCATCGAAAAAATCGCTGTACCCGCCGGTACCATAATAAACATCCAGCCCTTCCTTGCCCTCTTCACGCCCCACGTTCCATCCCTGTATCCACTTCTTCTTGCCATGCCGCCATTCATCGAATGCCTCACCCTGGACAAAAAATCCCATGGTATCGAGCATGGCCAGGAAATAGGGATCCTCCGGGTTATGAGACGTGCGGATCGCATTCGCACCCGCCTCTTTCAATTTCTTAAGTACCATGTATGCTGAATTGGGATGTCGTGCAGCTCCGAGCGGACCAAAGTCATGGTGGAGACAGATTCCCTTCAGCGTATAGGGCTTGCCGTTACAGAAAAACCCCTCGTCCGGGTCAAAACGGATCGTGCGGATCCCGAAATCGGTGGTGTACGTGTCCAGTGTTTCCTTGCCGCTTTTAACTGTCGTAACCACCTGGTACATTGAAGGAGACTCCGGCGACCAGCGGTCAGGATCCGGGACATCCACCCGGGACGCAGCCACCAATTCTCCCCCCGCCATGATGAGGGCCTGGCTGGTGGTGCCACTGATCCTTTTCCCCCCGGGTCCAAATACCTCGTTGACGAGGTCCACGGTGATGTCCGCACCGGTTCCGTTGACCAGGTCCACCTCCACCTGCACAACGGCCGACGCATCATCAACTTCGGGCGTGGTGACGTAGGTGCCCCAGGGTTTCACATGGACTTTGCCGGGAGCGATCATCCATACATTCCGGTAGATACCATTGCCGGTATACCAGCGTGAGTCCGCCACGTTGGTGTGGTCCAGCCGCACCGCGATCACATTGGTCGTTCCTGGCAGCAAGGCATCTGTAATATCGAAGTAAAAACTGATATATCCATACGGACGCTTGCCCATGTACTTCCCGTTCACCCACACTTCGGCGTTCTGGTAGGCCCCGTCAAACATCAGGTATACAGTTCTGTCAGCGTAACTGCGCGGCAGACCAAACGTCTTGCGGTACCAGCCAATGCCTCCCGGAAGATACCCTGTACCGCTTGAATAATCCGCAGAAAAGGTCCCTTCAATGGCCCAGTCATGCGGCAGCTCCAGCGCACGCCATTCCTGGTCATCATAATCCGGTTGCATGGCCTGTTCCGCGTCACCCAGCTGGAATTTCCATCCATCGTTGAACAGGGTGTTGCGGTCTGGCTCCCTGACAGGTGAATCGCAACCCGCTGAAATCAATAAGATGGCCACAATCATTGCAGAGAGCATAAAAGAACGTCCCGGGAATCCGGACCTCTTGTTGTGTGAAGTTTCAGGCATGTCGGTAGTGTTTTGAAGGTTGCTGATCATCAACCCAAGTTCCAAATTATCAGTTGAAAATACTAGAACAGATTCCCTTTTTAATGCGATAAATCGGTCAATATACTGCTACTGTGTCCGGCAGACTTCGTTATCGCTTCATTTGCCGGTAAAAAATTTTCTATCTTCACTTCCTGGAAGTGCGGTACACGAAGTGTCTCACAGGTAGTGCCTCACAGGTAGTGCCTCACAGGTAGTGCCTCACAGGTAGTGCCTCACAGGTAGTGTCTCACAGGTAGTGACTCACAGGTAGTGCCTCACAGGTAGTGCCTCACAGGAAGTGCCTCACCGGAAGTGCAGCATGGGCTGGTGCGGCACAAGGCAGTGCAGCATGGGCTGGTGCGGCACAAGGCAGTGCAGCAACCATCGTTCGGTATCAGAAGGAACAAAACAACATTGTGCGGGATCATACTGCCAGGAACAGTCTTGAACAACAATAATGTCTGATAAATAGTGTAGTAAATATGAATCTTAAAATGTCCAAAACCATCTTGATCAATGCCGTGTTCCTGATCGCATCCATCCCCGGGTTGGATGCCCAGCAACTGGTCCTGCTGTCCCGTGCAAAGGAAAATGGAACCTACATGCAATTCCTGCACCGTGCTGATTCCACGCTGATCCTCAAATCGGCCTACGGGCACCCGGTCGATTCTATCGAAGCCTGGCTGCAGCAAGCCGCGGGGATTGTTGTTACAGGGGGCGAAGACATCCATCCATCACGGTATGGGAAAGATGATGAAGTATACAAATGCGGGAAGTTCGACCTCTACAGGGATTCTCTGGAACTGGCAATGATTGCCGCCGCAAGGGACCGCAACATACCCATGCTGGGTATCTGCAGGGGGGAACAGATGCTGAATGTTGCGCTTGGGGGAACGCTGTATACCGACATTCCCACCGATATCGGCAAAAAAATCAGGCACAGGAAGTTCCGTGGTACGGCCACACACGAGGTGTCCATTGACAGCCTGTCACTCCTGTACCAGCTAACCGGCGTCACCTCCGGAACCGTCAACTCCTTTCACCACCAGTGTGTTGACCGTCCGGCCGAAAGTGTGCTTATCGCAGCCCGCTCGGCCGACAATGTGGTGGAATGTATTGTCTACCGGCATGATGACTGGAGCGCACTGGGGGTACAATGGCACCCCGAGAGACTGGATTTCGACAACCCGCTCGCAGGGAACATCGCCGCATGGTTCCTTTCAGTGCTCGAATAAGCGGGCTAAAATACGATCCGGGAAAACAAAAACCGGGCTGACATCCTTGTACAACCCGGTTTTCTTGCTAACTAACTAACTAACTAACTACTACTTAACTAAACTATCGATATATGAAAAGACTACTTCCAGAACACTTTCTTTTCGGCACCCATCACATATTTCAGTGTGCCGCCCTGCTCGATGTCCGAGTGATCGATGAAGGGTTCCGTTAGCTTTTCCCCGTTGAGGAAAACCTCGCTTACATACGGATTGGCCGCGTCCAGGCCCTCAGCAACCACGGTAAATGTTTTATCCCCGGACAGTGCGATCTCCACTTGTTCAAATGATGGCCGGCCGATGGAATATTTTGTATCGCCCGGACAGATCGGGTAGAAACCCATGGAGTTCAGAATATACCAGGCCGACATTTGCCCGCAGTCTTCGTTCCCCACCAGTCCGTCGGGCTGATCCGAATAAAACTCCGTCAGGATCTGCGACACAATCTCCTGGGTCCGCCAGGGACGTTCCACTGCGTTGAACAGGTAGGCGATGTGGTGACTGGGTTCATTGCCGTGGGCATACTGACCGATGAGTCCGGTGATATCCACCGATGCCTCTTCACCCAATATCTCCGAAGAGGTTGTAAACAGGGAATCCAGTTTGGTGGCGAAGGCTTCCTTGCCGCCGAAAAGATCAATATATCCCTCCACATCGTGTGGCACATACCAGGTCCATTGCCAGGCATTTCCTTCCACGTAGGGGGTGTTCCAGTGTGCGGAATACTTCGGGTGGAAAGGCTCGTCCCAGGTCCCGTCGAGACGCTTCCCACGCATAAAACCTGTCTCCTCGTCGAAATAGATCGAATAGCGTTCTGATTTTTTAAAGAATTCATCCGCAATCTCAGTTTCGCCCATGTCTGCTGCCATCGTGGCGATCGCCCAGTAATTGTAAGCGAATTCCAGCGCCTTGGAAACAGACGAGCGTTCAAGGTCGCAGGGGATGAAACCATATTTCTCCTCGTACAACTTTGCCCTGGGCATCAGGTTGCCCCAGGCCTGCTCGGAAGGATAGCTTATTTCCTTCACCGTATCATATTTTACGGAGTGAACAATCGCCTCAAGTGCCTTTTCCGTGTCAAAATTACGGTGACCTTTCATATAGGCATCCACAATCACGGAAACAGCATGCGATCCGATCATCGTACCGGTATAATTGGACGCCAGTTCCCACATCGGGAGAATGCCCCCTTCGTCATATTTTCGCAGCAGCGACCGGATCAGCTCCTGGTTGTAATCGGGTTTGATAATGGTGAACAGGGGATGCAACGCGCGGTGGGTATCCCACAGGGAGAACACCGTATAGTTCAGATGCTCGGAGGAAACAACTTCCTGCTTCATGCTCCTGTACCTGCCATCCACATCAGAGTTGATTCCAGGAAATATCATGGAATGGTACAATGCCGTGTAAAAAGTCCTTTTATCTGCGGCATTGTCGGTTGAAATGACAATGGACGACAACGCCTCTTTCCACGTGGACTCCGCTGCTTCCCTGTAACTTTCGAAATCCCAGCTGACGGCCTCGGCTTCAAGGTTTTTCACGGCACCTTCATAACCCACCGGGCTGATGGCCACTTTGGCGATCACCTCCTCCACATGGTCATTCTCAAACAACAACTTTACCCGTATATCCTTTCCTGTCAGATTCTTAACATCCTTGACACGCTGATCGCCCATGTATATCTCGGCAACAAAAGGCTCCGAAAACCGGGCGGCAAAATAAACAATATGGTTTTTGGCCCAGCCACTGGTCACTTTCAGCCCCTGGATCTCCCTGTCGTTGATGATCCGTATTTCGTGCCGTGGATTCTGATCTTCATGTATCGTATGGGTAAGGTCGATCAATACACCCGCCTGTTCAGGATCAGTAAAGGTATACCGGTGAATGCCGGTCCGCGTGGTGGCTGTCAGTTCAGCCTTAATGCCGTCATCGGTAAGGTCAACGGTGTAATACCCGGGCGACGCTGCTTCTGTATTCCTGTCAAACCTGGAACGATAGCCTGAGTCCGGATCTTCAGCAGTACCGGAAACCAGCGCAACTTCCCCGTTGAAAGGCATAAAGAGGACATCACCGTAGTCGCCGATCCCGGTTCCGCTCAGGTGGGTATGACTGAATCCCAGTATGGAGGAATCTGAATAGTGGTATCCTGCACAGGCATCCCAGCCCAGTGTGCGTGTGTCAGGACTCAGCTGTACCAGTCCGAAGGGTGTTGTGGCACCGGGAAAGGTATGACCGTGAAAATCTGTACCAATGAATGGATCCACATGATCCAGCACAGAATCACCGGGTGATGCTGTTTCCTGGCATGAAATCAATCCGAGAAAACTTGCCGGGATCAAATACAGGAAAATCCTTTTATTCATAATATGCCTCATAATTATAATTTCTAGGCACAAATTACTTTGAGGCAGTTAAAAAAGGATTAATAAATAATTAACCTGTGAATTAATTGGAAAACCCTCCCCATCGGGTATGGTTTTTTCAGCGGAGCAATGAAAAAGGAGGTGAACCAAAACCGCCCTGGCGATGCGCTCAGCGAAGCTGACAGGTGGACCGAAGTGAAGTGTATCCGTTTTACCTGGCACCCTCCTTGCCGGATTCAATGATACTGGTAAAGGAACGCTTGTAATCCTCATCATAGAGCGCTTTGTACTCCTTGATAAATTTACCATATGATTTCTTGGCGAGGCTGTGCTTGCCCAGTTTGAACAAAGTGCGGACCTGCAGGATCATGGCCTCCTCGCTTGCGATATCAAATGTAAACATGCAATTGGTCAGGTGCAGTATAAAATCAGGCTCATTTTCGGATACCTCGGTATAATCTGCAAGCGTATCGATGATATCATTGGAAACCTCCGATTTATATACGTCCAGCCAGTCAGCATCCGTATTCACGAGGAACTGCCCCCTGTCAATGATCTTCAGTAGCCTGAGAATATCGTCCCGCTTCAACTCTTCGTCCCGCTTCACAATACCCAGGTAGTCGGCATAATCGATATGCATGGAGTTCGGATCATACTCGAACTTCCAGTACCCGGTCTCCTTGGAAATGGTCGCCTCACCTACCTTCTCCAGCAGGGATTTGATCTTAACAATATTCACCGCCCTGTTGTTCCGCGCACTCTCGGTACTCTTGTCGAACCAGAAGGTTTCCGAGATGATCTGCGATGAAACACCCTTGTCGTGACGGAGCGAATTGAGCATAATGAACAGCAGCAGTTTCTTCAGTAACTGGGTAAAGGAACCGGTTATATCATTCCCGTCCTTATCAATAACCTGGAACCCGCCAAAAAGAATAATGGAGCTCTTCACCGGTTCTTTCCTGTTGTTTTCTGTCCTTGCCGTGACAGGTCCCTTCGACACTTCATCCTTGTATGCCCCTGAGGCCCGTTTCCTCCGGAACCTGAGCAGGTGCCAGGTCAGCACTGCTGCCAGCATGCCAAGTAGAATGATTACATATACCAGGAAATTGCCTTTTTTCCCTGCATCAGGCACGCTGCCGATGATCCCCGTACGGGCTTCTTCCGGGGGAAAAGAGATGGAGTATATGTCGAGCGTGGTTTTCCTGTCTTTCAGGTAACTGGTGGTAGTGATCAGCTTTTTGGATACACTGCTGAAATAGAGGTCGACATTCGACTGGATATCAATGAACTTGAAATCGATGGGTGTGCCAAGCTTTTCAATCGAAGGATCATCAAGATCGATCCTGATCAGCTGAAGTTGGTTGTCGAACTTGTATTTTGAAAAGGCCAGTGCGTACATCTGGTTGTCGACAATGACCGCAGAGTTGGCAAAACAGAAGTCATCGCCCGAATCCTCGCATTCATAGATCCTGGTAAAACTGCTGTCGGCAAATGAATATTCAAGCAACTCGTAATAATAGCCCGGGCTCAGGGTCTGCTGACCTGTCTTGCTGCCGTAGCCTCCCAGGATGTATAACCTGTCTCTCTTTTCAGAATAACCGATTGCAGCGAGGTACCTGGGAAAAAACTCACCTTTGAATGCTACGGTATCAAAGGTCGATGATCCGGGTGGGGAAGAGAGCACCAGGTTTTTATAATTAAATTGTCCATACCCGCCGAAGGTGAATATCGTGCCATCCGGGTGCAGGAACCTGTTGTGGTGCCAGAAATGGGTGAGTGAAGCTGTATCTTTCGGGAACACGCTCCAGGAGCGGGATTCCGGATCATAAACAGATATATAATTCTGATCAATTGAATAGGATACCAGCCGGCTGGCAACAGAGTCATACAGCAGGTTGTTGGTGCTGACCACTTTATAGGGAGAGGCATAGGCCTCGTTGCTGATCGAGTTATCCGTAAGTTCCAGTGGCATAAGCGAATTGGAGGTCACAACATACAGCATGTCCTCCTGTTGATTGAATGCAGTCTGCGCAGCCCCGGAGAGTTCCAGTTCAGCGATCTTCTTCCAGTCGGTATGCAGGGTAAGCAACCAGTTGGGATTTTTCACCAGTCCGTCCTTTCGGTGATTGACCTCCCGCACCACCTCACCTTCGCCCTGTTTCATGGGCCAGGAGTATTCCTTCTGGTCCGTCTTTAGCCTGACATCCCGGATATTCATCTGGGTAACATCGGTGGTGGCAAAATTTTCAAATTCGTGGGCACCGAAGAAAATGTGAACCCCCTCCGGCGATTTGTATCCTTCAAGCTGATCCGAATAGACAGTGTCATTGACAATGCAGGAGATTGTTCCTTCGGCAAAATCCATCCTGAAAAGAAATTCCGTCCAGCCCTCCGTAAGCGAATCCAGCGGTATGGGAAACGTGATCATGCTGGGTGTGTCGTTGAATACAAGCTGAAAATTATTCATGGTTCCGGGAAGCAGACCATGAAGGAAATCAATACTCATGGAGCCGATCACCATCCTGTAGACATAGCCGAAATAGGAAATGGAGTTCGGCTGAAGCCTGAATTCAAAGGAGAGTTCCAGCGAATTTTCAAAATGCAGGGACTTGTCAGGTGTAAGATACAGTTCGGTCCGTTCATTCAGGGGCAATTCATGACCTGAAAACTGCAATCCGTAGGTTTGTCCGCTGAGAACCACCGATGAAATGACGCAACAGCAAGCCAGGGCTACGATACGTGCCCGATGAAATGTGTCCGAACCTATGCGAAGCGATAGCGCCATTCAAGAGATTGATTAAGAAAAACCCACAACCCAATAAAGGGTTTTTTTTCCAATGATAAAAGCAAAAGTACACAATTAATTCATAATTATTCATTGCTGCATCATGATAAAAGAGC
>Ga0180435_10006638_pt1 | contig 11088 bp, 10 predicted proteins | sample SS_ome_3_FD_132467 | JGI IMG/M metagenome (GOLD analysis project Ga0180435, IMG submission 132467) | Hypersaline lake sediment archaeal communities from the Salton Sea, California, USA - SS_3_S_1 metaG | ecosystem: Environmental > Aquatic > Non-marine Saline and Alkaline > Hypersaline >...
CTGGAACCGGCCGCGGACGGGTTCCGCAATTACCTAAAGTCCAGATTCTCCATATCGGCAGAGGAACTGCTGCTCGACCGGGCCCAGCTGCTGACATTGACGGCGCCGGAGATGACCGTTCTCATCGGCGGACTGAGGGTGCTGGGCGCGAACTTCGGCGGATTCCGGCACGGTGTTTTCACCGATCGAGAAGAGGCGCTGACCAACGATTTCTTCGTTAACCTGCTCGACATGGGTACGGAATGGAAGCCGGCTCCGGAAGAGGAGGGAGTTTACGAGGGGCGCGATCGGGCGACGGGCGACCTTAAATGGACCGGCACCCGGGTCGACCTTATCTTCGGTTCGAACTCCCAGCTCCGCGCGATCGCGGAAGTCTATGGATCTGAGGACTCGCAGGAAAAGTTCGTGGATGACTTCGTCGCGGCGTGGGACAAGGTAATGAACCTGGATCGATTCGATCTTGCCTGATAAGAGTTTACTTCGGGGAATTAGGAATGGAGTTGATTGAAAGGAAAGAGTAGGTCGGGGAAGTTCAGTCATAGCACTCTTCACCCTATACTGTGCAATGACTGTCTCTATACAGTGGGAGGATAAATGCCGGATTTAGATAGGTGGAAAGTAACGAAAAATATAAAGAAATCATTGTAATCCACGGAAAAAGATATAAGGTTGGAAACGATGATAGCGCTAAAGAACATTCTGATTGCGATGGTGGTGCTCTCGGTAATACTGCCCTGCGGTCACGTTATCAAGGTCCATAACGTTACCGACAACAATCCGGGACCGGATATCTATGCTTGCGCTCATAATTCTTGCGAGTGCTTTACCGCTAATCGCCTGCCGTGTTCGAATAAGCAGATTCAGTTTATAAGCACAACCGCGGTGAAATTAATTGACGCGACACCCGGTTTTCCGGTTGGCGCGAAGTCCTGCTTGCCGATAAATGAGCATCCAATTAAGAATCCCACCCCAGTGGTCTACGGGGTCCTCAGCTCTATCCTTACTATCCAGCTCCTGATTTAAAGTTCCTCTGTATTCTCAGACGAACAAAGAAACAACCAATCAGGAGTCCCCAATGATAAGAACCATAGTTTTATTCCTTGCCCTTACTTTCGCCGCCGCAGGAGTTGTAACGCCGGTCGCAGAAATTAAAGCACAGACGTCTGACCATGAACTGTGTTCATGCGGCGGAACGAATGACGATTGCCCGGCCTGCCAAGGGTCCCAGGAGCATAGACAATCAATCAAGCAGCCTTCCCTGCTGATCTCCGGTCCATTGACGCTGGACCGGGCGCTTGATCACGCGCTCGAAAACAGCCCGGCACTCCTATCCTCCTGGATGGAAGCTGAAGCGGCGGACCGGGAGATCCGTCAGGCGGGAGTTTGGGCTAATCCCGAACTTGACTTCGAGGTCGAGGGGGTCGGGGGCGATATGAGCGGCACCGCCTCCGCGGAATATACCCTCGCGCTTTCTCAGGAGTTTTCCCTCTCGGGAAAACCGGGGAAAAAACAGGAAATGGCGCGTTATACCGCTCAGGCCGCAGAATTGGCGGCCATTGAAATGGAGCTGGAACTGGAGACTGCAGTACGCAAAGCCTTCATTGAAACGCTCGCGCGACGGGAAATTATTATCGCGCGGGCGGAACAGGAACGTCTGGCCGGAGACTTCGCCGACTCCGCGCGGAGACGTCATAAATCAGGTGGAGCGTCCGAGCTGGAGCTGCTTGAAGCCGACGTAACGTTAGAGGAAATTGCCATGGAAAAAGTGCGGAGCGAGAAAGATTTCGTCTCCGCCGTAAAAAATTTGGCTTTGCTGATTGGTCTTCCCGATCCCGGGGAAATTCAAGGGAATCTTTTTGAAAATATTGAAAAACCGGTGTCGGCGCCCACGGTAGATTCTCACCCCACCTTACAGCGTTTCCAGGTATTGGAAAAACAGGCCAAAGCCGAAGTAGTCTTAGAAAAAGCCGGCCGGATTCCCGATCTGACACTCGTCGGTGGCGTCCGCTATATAAGAGAAGAAGACATCCATACCTATGTGGCCGGGGTGTCTATCCCTCTGCCGTTGTTAAACACCAACCGGGCCTGCTGCGATGCCGCCCTGCTCCGCGCACGGGCAGCGGAAGCGGCAACCGCTGAGGCGAAACGTCAATTAACCCGGGAAATAGCGGAAATTATTACGGAGTTTGAAATCGCCGATGCCGAAGTAAAGCGCTTCCGCGACCGCCTGCTCCCAAAAACACGACGGTCGTATGAAATCTGCCGGGAAGGTTATGCCGCGGGCCGCTATTCATGGATGGAACTGATTCTGGCCCAGCAGACCCTGGCGGAAACCCGTATCCGATATATCGAGGTCCAGCGTGACGCGCAGCTCGCACTGGCCGAACTCAATAAATTTATTCCCGGAGAAGAATAATGAAAAAGATGATATTTATTACCGCCATACTGGCTCCCTTTGTGACAGTATCTTTTGCCCAGCACACTGACTGTGAGCATGCCTTTTCCATTGAAGTACGAGCTGGAGAGTCTGTTCGTGGCGATCTTGAGAGCGGAGCTCATGATGATCACGACATCAAATCTCACAATAAGCACACTGACGAAGCTCATGATGATCACGACATCGAATCTCCCGATAAGCACACTGACGTAGCCCAAGAGAAACCCTCTGACGAAGCTCATGAGGGGCACGACCACGGCGCTCACGAAGAGGATAACACCGACCTGACGCTACCCACACGGTTAGGGGAGATGGTTGACCTGCGGATCAATGAAGCTGGAGAGGGTAAAATTTCGCGTTCGGTGATCTTTCCGGCGGAGATCCTGCTCAACCGCGATCGGGTAGCCGCGATATCTCCGCGATATTCCAGTGTTGTACGCCAGGTCTTCGCCGAGATCGGGGATGAAGTTAAGAAAGGTGATCAGTTGGCCTCGCTGGAAAACAGCGAGACCCTGGCTGTCTACACGGTCTCGTCACCGCTCGATGGCGTGGTGATATCCAAGGATATTTCAACCGGCGAGACTGCTGCCGAAGACCGGGTGCTCTATGAAGTGGCCGATTTATCCACTGTCTGGGCTAACATCAGCATCTTCCCCCAGTACCGTCACCATATTCGGAAAGGGCAGCGGGTGATACTGGAGGCATCCGATGGACATTCCGCGGAAACAACCATTAAATATATCAGTCCGCTGGTCTCAACCGACACCCGGACACTCTCGGTCCGATGCGTACTGGAAGGGGTGGAGGATTGTTTTACGCCCGGCGCGTTTGTCCGCGCCGAAGTAATTGTCCAGACCGGGAACGCCGCGATCCGGGTTGAAAAGGATGCTGTCCAGATAGTGGAAGATCAACCGGTGGTATTCATCGCGGATGAAGATGGGTTTGAACCGCGCGATGTCGAGCTGGGGCTTTCCGACCGCGACTTTATAGAAATCAAATCCGGGCTGAAGCCCGGTGAGAAATATGTCGCCAGGGGCGCGTTCGAGCTGAAGGCCGAGATGGTAACCACCGGACTGGATCCCCACGCCGGGCACGGACATTGAGTGAGAAAAGGAGTTAGCTATGATTGATCATCTGATTAAGTTTTCATTGAGAGTACGCGGACTCGTTGTGGCGGCGGTAATCGCGTTGATTGTCTTTGGAGTCTATCAATATCACCATATGGCGGTCGACGCGTTCCCCGATATTTCGCCGATTATGGTGCCGGTTTTTGCCGAGGCACACGGTATGGCGCCGGAAGAGGTGGAACGCCTGATAACATTTCCGATTGAGAATGCCATGAATGGCCTGCCCGATGTCCGGCAGATCAAATCCACATCGGCATTCGGGCTGGCGGTAATCTATGTCTATTTTGAAGACGATACCGACATCTACTTTGCCCGGCAACTCGTCTCCGAACGACTCGCCTCAGCTATGGCCGACCTGCCGGAAATGCATGAACCTCCAATATTGGGGCCGATCTCCACCGGACTGGGGCAGATATTTATGTATTACTTGACCATTGATGAGACCGCTGACACCGAGGGTAAATCGGCTGATATTTATCTGCGCGAGCTTAATGACTGGGTGGTGAAATACCAACTCCAGGCTGTGCCCGGTGTGACCGATATTCTTTCAATAGGCGGAAATGTCCTTCAGTATCAGGTTAGAATCAATCCGTTCGAAATGCGCAAATACAAAATGCCCCTCGAAGAGCTTGTTGATGCCATCCAATCTAACAACCGCAATGTGGGCGGCCAGTTTATGATACTTGGTTCCGAGGAATATCTCGTGCGTGGCATCGGTTTGCTCGAAAACCTTGAACAAATACGGAACATTCCCGTACGCACGGTTAATGGGGTGCCGCTCACGGTTGGTGATGTGGCGGAAGTCGAATATGGTTCCGAGATCCGCCGCGGCGTGGTCACGCGCAATGGCGAGCAGGAAGTTGTATCAGGCCTTGTTCTTAAGCTTTTCGGCGCAAACACCTCCGAGGTGATTAAAAAGCTCTATGAAAAAGTTGAAGAAGTGCAAGCTTCGCTACCCAAAGGCATTGAACTGGTTCCATACTATGAACAGGCCGAGCTGGTCGAGCAGGCGACCGTAACAGTAAAAAAGGCTCTGTTTATAGGAGCAGCGTTGGTGGTATTGACATTACTGCTATTTATGGGCAATCTGCGCAGCGCTATTATTGTTGTGATCTCATTGCCGGTTTGCGCCCTGATTGCCGTCATCATGATGGGGATCAATAATATCTCTGCCAATCTGATGTCGCTTGGAGGAATTGCCGTGGCCATCGGGATGCTCGGAGATGGATCCATAGTGATGGTGGAAAATATATTCCGGCATCTTGGTCTCCCGCAAAACCGAGACCGTAAAAAAGCTGAGGTTGTTCTGGGCGCTGCCCGGGAAGTCAGCCGACCAATCTTCTTTTCGATAGTTATCATTATTATGGTCTTTCTTCCGATCTTTTCCTTGGAGGGGGTCGAAGGAAAAATGTTCAAACCGATGGCCTTCACCATCACCTTTGCTTTGCTCGGTTCAATGGCGACCGCCCTGATTGTTTCTCCCGTACTGGGTTTCTATCTGATTAAGCAGGGCAAACACCGAGAACACCTGATGATGCGGGCGCTGAAAGCGGTTTATCGTTGGTTCCTCGTTGTAGCCCTGCGCTTGCGTCTTGTAGTTGTGCTTCTCTCCATTGCTGCCTTTGTCGGTAGCCTTTGTCTTTTTCCACTGATTGGAAAAGAATTCATTCCGGTATTGGAAGAAGGATCGATTCTGATCGGTGTATCGATGGCGCCGTCCATCTCGCTGGAAAAAGGAACCGAAACAATCCTGAGATTGGAAAAAGAAATCATGCAGTTTCCGGAAGTTGAAGAGGTTATCTCCCGCATCGGACGTCCCGAAGCGGGATCCCATCCTCATCCGGTAAATTATGCGGAGATCCATATTGCGTTGAAGAAAATGGGGATAGAGTCTTCTGGCCTGCCACTAAGAAGCAAGGATGATCTGGTTGCGGTGCTGAACGAAAAACTCGGGGGTTATCCCGGTGTTCAGCTCAACTTTACTCAGCCGATCCAAAACGCCTTTGACGAACTGCTCTCCGGAATTAAAGCCCAGCTGGCAATCAAGGTGTTTGGAGAAGATCTCGACGTGCTGCGGAATACAGCCGGAAAAATCAAGGAGTCCATTGAGGATGTTCCGGGGTTAGTCGACCTCTCCGTTGAGCAGAGTTTCGGCCAGCCGCAGGTACAGGTTGTGGTGGACCGCAGTGCCTGCGCCCGCTACGGAATTGCAGTGGATGAAGTGCTTGAACTCGTCGAATTGGCTATCGGCGGTGAACCGGTGGATAACATCTATCTCAACACTCGCCGCTTCGGGATTCATTTGCGCTACCAGGAATCATTTCGCGCTGATCCCAGTGCTATCCGCAATCTTCTGGTGCATACCGCCAACGGTTCTCTCATTGCGCTCGAACAGGTTGCCGATGTTAAAACGGTGGTCGGGCCCATTCAGATCAACCGGGAAAAAAACCAGCGTCGCTGGATTGTACAGGGCAATGTCCGGGGGCGCGACTTAGGCAGTGTGTCGGCGGATATCCGATCTCGCATCGCCGAACAGATTGAGCTTCCGACCGGTTATTATGTGGAATATGGAGGGCAGTTTGAAAACCAGCAGCGCGCCATGAAACGGCTTTCGATAATTGTTCCGCTTGTGATTGTAGCGGTCTTTATCCTGCTCTGGATGACATTTGGGGCAATCCGTGACGCGCTTATCATCATTATCAATGTTCCGCTGGCTCTCATAGGCGGGATTATCGGATTATATATAAGCGGCGAATACCTCTCCGTGCCGGCGGCTGTTGGTTTCATCGCTTTATTTGGCATTGCTGTGCAGAATGGGGTGGTACTGGTTAGCTATTTCAACCAGCTGCGAAGTGAGGGAACAACACTGAAGGATGCCATTATTGAAGGCGGTCTGCTCCGTCTCCGTCCGGTGATGATGACGGCTCTTACAACAGTTTTGGGATTACTCCCCCTACTGCTTTCCCGCGGCATCGGATCCGAAGTACAGCGACCATTGGCTGTGGTCGTTATATTCGGACTGACCACTTCGACTTTTCTGACACTCTTTGTTTTACCAGCGGTCTATAGCTTTGTTGAAGTTCGAAAACCGGAACCGTTTGAGACGTTGATGGACTAGAGTTTAATAACGCAAGTGCAGTTGGTGGTTCTCAGTTATATTATTTGGGCGATAAGGATCTATTTGTGTGTCTTCAGATCTTTCAGGACAACTTAAGGCATTTTACTTTAGTTAGTTTGATCAGGTCTCCCAAGTAAAGACAGGTTGACTGAATTATCTTCCCCGTCAATCCAGGTTATCACAATGGAAATAATATAAATTAGGGGGGAGTATTTTTGGTGTTTAGTGAGTTGCGGTAAATTTCCACGGTTGAATTGGGGTCGGACCCCCAAATTGACAGATCACCCCACCAAAGTTTATGCCAAAGTTGGCCCTGGTTACCCCCCCGGATCGCCCAGAGGCCTGAGGAAGTCCGAAAAATACCCGTCTCCCAAACATAATCTCCGCGATAATCGCCGGGGACCTAGTGGTAAAAAGTCACACTCTCATAGGTAAAATCCGCACCCTCGACCTACTTTCATCAAAACTGATTAACGCACCTTCTAAAACTAAATCACGATATTCATTTAGAATCTGGATAAGAGGTTGCTTGATATGATCCGGCGTTACATCCTGCGTACGAACCTGTATAACACTCGGGCAGTCCGCATTACTGGCCGCGAGAATCGCACCAAAATCAAGATCATGAGTAAAGACGACATACTCATTCTTTCGCGCCCAATTCAAAATATCGTAATCTGACGCATTCGGAGCTCCAATATCTCTCCAATGAACAGTTTGCCACCCCTCCCGAATGAAAATCGGAACCCACGCCGGTGATAAATTCATATCAACTAATATTTTCACGCGGGAACCAGTGGCAGTTCAATCTCTTCGACTCTCCAGGCCGCATAGGATAGAGCCGCGGTGATATCTTCTTTCTCAAGATAGGGATAGAGTCTCAATATCTCGTCTTCGGTATGGCCGGTTGCGATAAGGCCTACAATTGTCCCCACGGTTACCCGCAACCCACGAAGACATGGCTTACCTCCCATTATTTTCTGATCATAAGTTATTCTCTGGAATATATTCATCTACTCCCTCCTTCCATCCTTTAACTTCATTTCGAACATGGCCGAAATATAACCGGATAAAGAATGGATATGCACTTTGTCAATATTATACTCAATCGGGCAGTAACCGCAAATTTATTTTGCTTTTATTGTTTACTTTTTCTTATTCTCTACACCCCTGTTTTTTGTTTTTGCTTTGTATTATTCAACAGCCATTAGCACATACCCACGTCGGAAAGTCGGTCGTAAAGCGGGCAGGACTGGCAGGAATATGCGAATAATGGGAAGTGAAATAATCCATAGCAAAAGAACTTGAAATAATCAACTCGCTGCCCTAAGCGATTGCGTGTACGTCATGGTCGCAGTACATGTATAATTGAGTTCAAATTAGAAGTAATCCTACCCAGATCACCCCACCAAAGTTTATGCCGAAGTTAGCCCTGTAGACGCTGTTGACCAGCACGGCCATGTTATCCGCAATCACCAGTTTCTTGAAGAGTCCAACAAACGCCAACTGAGCCCCGTTGTAGAATCCATCCAGGGTCGGATGCCGCGGCTTAAGAATCTGAGGCATTAGATGCGCTCCCCTCTCGATCGGTCCGGCCACCAGCTGGGTGAAGAGGCTGACGTAGAGCATCAGGTCCGGCAAATTCGTGGTAGCGCGCAGACGTCCCCGGTGGACGTCGATCGTATAGCTCATGGTCTGGAAGGTATAAAAAGAGATTCCGATCGGCAGGATAATCTTCCAGGTCGGGAGGTGCAGTTGAAGACCAGTTTCGCCCGCCAGGGTGACCAATGATTCGGTAAAGATAGTCGCTCCTCTCAGTCAAAATATTCTGAAAGTATTTTGAGCAGGAACTTTGTAAAAAAGAAATTATCCTCCCAGAATAAATTTCCAACCGCATTATAAAGTTCGCCCCGGATCGGAAAAGTTTTTCGAGTAAGCTCTGTTTATTATGCCGGCATGTGATAACGCAAGAGGGCGCCAACTCCGCCGAAACTCATCAAGACGTCATTATGATCCACGATCTCAACCCGGCAACCGGACCGCTCGGCCATTCTCACCATCTCTTCCAGGTGTTCTTGATGCTGCCTCAATTCTTCTTCTGCGTGACGGCGCTTGTTGATGGCGCGGATAAGTTTAAATAGTGCGAATAAGCCCACGGCAACAATCACTATAGTTTCCTCGAGCGCTTCCCGCCAATTAGGGGAAGTCTTCGGACCTCCTATTAAAATACCAGGAAGACCTATAAGTTCATCCAGCCAGACGATAATACAGAGGAAAAGAAAGGCGATGACTACGGGCAGCCATATTTTCTTCTCCGTTGTTTTTGTTTTTTCCTGTTCTTCCATTTTCATCTTTTAATCCTATATGCCGAGAATACATTTCGTTATTGATGAATAAATGACCAAATCGGTCGCGTGACCAGGGCGGTGATCAGCGGGCTGCTCACCAACACCGGGTCGAGGTTCAGTATTAATAGAAGTATCGGCAACAAGCTGCAGACCAGGCTAGCCTACCCTAAAAACTTTCTCACATGAGCCGCCCGGAGAATATGCTCCTGGATAGCGCCGGGAGCTTCCTTTTTAAGACAGTTCAACACCTGGTCAGTCGCCTCTTGATGTACTCCGTCCTTTCTATAATCAATAATTGTTAGGGCCTTTTTTATCTCTCTACTCAACTCCCCTGGCAGAAGATCAGAGACCGCCGGATTGAAATATCCCAACGCGTCCCGGAGATCCTCCTCGAAATTAAAATAGATGCTCTTCAGGCACTTGGGAGAGGTGGTCATAGGTAAAATGACCTCAAAGATAGGAACAATATCGTCTTTATAAAACAGCTTGGCACAATCAAAAGACCTGGGAATACTTTCCAATGTCTCCAGGAGCACCTTGGTCTCCGCTTTCTCCACGCTGGGGTTGGGAACGCGCAAGGTGAGGAAGAGATCCTGCCCCAGCCGGTGGGATTGAAAATAATGCTCATAGTTGGTGAGGAGCTTCCGGACGACAAAACCGTCCACTTCTTTCCCCTCACAGTCCCACATCTGCTCATCACAGCCCAGATGGGAGAAGGCGTAATAGGCCTCTCTGATCTCGTCCTCACCGACCAGAATCTTGTTTTCCGCGAAGAAAGGAACGCTGACATTGTCAGGATGTTGGGTACTCATGCATCTCGGAATTTTTCTCATTTTAAATTCTCTCTCCGTTTTGATTGAATCTCGTGTAGTCCGCATCGATTTCCGGATTGTTCAACAAATCCCAGCTGGTCCAGTCTTTTCTTTCGGTTACAAGAACAAGATTTTTCAACTCTCCAATATTTTTTACCAGAGACCATCTCTCTCAACGACATTATCCCGCAATTCAGTCAGCACGTTATCCGAAGTCAGTTCTTTCTCTAAACCATCATTCATCTAAAGATCCTTTCCTTACAACTTCTCCTCTTATATTTTCCTCTAGTGAAAATATTATGATTCTATCCCCGGTTCGGCTATCTATCAAAGAATGGCTGGTGGTTACCGTCGAATACGTCAGTTCCTCGACTATATTTTCAAGCTGCGGTGTAATATCTTCAAGGAGCTTCTCCTTTAACTCCTCCAGCGCTCTCATTCCTCCGGGTTCTTTCATTAACTGCCTCTCAGACGGGGGGAGAGCTTCTTTTAATTTAACCACAATCGTATCTTCCATGATTCTGGTGCTTACATCTTCGGTTGCTTCGCCCATCTGGACCTTTAAAAATGAAACTATTTTATTCCCGATCTCCAGCTCAAGCCGTTTCTCCGATATCTTCATCCTACTTCTCCTCTTCAATATACCATCTCTGATTTCCCTTTATTCCAGAAACTCCAAGGGTGATAATATAAGGACATCGCTTTCCCGATTACGGTTCGATCAAAAAGGGCTGCTGTCAAACTCTCGTAATGGTATATTCGCTCCTCTCCGGACCGAAAATCTAACCGAAGACAGTATCTTTCCTCTTCCAATCGGGGAAGACCGATCTCCCGGTTAAAAACCAGCGCTATATTTAGAGTGGCCTTGCTCTCGTCCCAGAGCTGTAATAGCGGAAGATTGCTTAGACGTACATCAATGTTTCTCTTTCTAAAATCTTCCCGGCAAGCAGCGGCATCTTTTGCGCCAGCATCTTCAAGCAGTCGAAGGCATTCCAGAGCAGCCTGGTAATATTTTTCGATCGGAAATAGAGAAGGATCCAGACGAAAAGCGTCGATTTCAGAAAGATCGAAACGGGAAGCATGGTAAGATGGTGTATGGCCATATCCATCTCTTGCGTTAACATCACCTCCGGCTTCTATCAATACCCGGACCGTTTCCACCATTCGATTAATATAGGCCCGACGGGCATCCGGTTCCAAACCGATGCTAATGAAGTCAACCCGACAGGCCCACATCAAGGCAGTC
>Ga0180435_10006639_pt1 | contig 11088 bp, 9 predicted proteins | sample SS_ome_3_FD_132467 | JGI IMG/M metagenome (GOLD analysis project Ga0180435, IMG submission 132467) | Hypersaline lake sediment archaeal communities from the Salton Sea, California, USA - SS_3_S_1 metaG | ecosystem: Environmental > Aquatic > Non-marine Saline and Alkaline > Hypersaline > Sediment...
GGCATATGAAAGTGAGGTACGAATCGCTTGGATTGCGCAACAAACTCTATGATCTCATCCGAACATAAATTGGGCTCTATAGATGAAATCCGAAATCGCTCTATGCCTTCAACCTCGTCTAAAGCCTGGATAAGGTCAATAAACAAGGCCTCCTTCTTAGGTCGTACGCCTTCTAGTACTTCCGTCCCATTTCCAAAATCTCCAATATTCACTCCGGTCAGCACTATTTCCTTGACCCCTCTATCAGCCAAGGCTTGGGCATCGATAAAAGCTTTTTCAATGGTAGCGGACCGGGACTTCCCTCTGGCTAATGGAATCGTACAAAACGAGCATTTGTAGTCACATCCGTCCTGCACTTTCAGGAATGAACGCGTTCGGTCTCCGAATGAAAAGGCGCTCTCAAAAGAGTCTGCTTCCCTTACTGATCCGGCCTTCACCCAGCCTTTCCCGGCATGACTAATTTCATCAATGTAGTCTAGGATCCTGAATTTTTCAGCAGCGCCCAACACCAAATCGACTCCTTTTATCTCTGAGATTTCTTTGGGCTTTAATTGAGCATAACAGCCAACGACAACGACTTTCGCTTGGGGATTGATGCGCAGGCATTTCCGCACAATATTGCGACACTTCCGATCTGCGAAGTCTGTCACCGAACAAGTATTAATCACATAGACATCCGCCGATTCTTTATAATCAACCACAGCATAGCCTGCTTCCTCAAAACGCTGAGCCAGCATAGAGGATTCAGAATAATTTAATTTACACCCTAGGGTATAAAAAGCCGCCGATTTTGGTGTCGCCATAATTCGTACTTGGCCGACAAAATTACTTAACTTCCATGAGATAAGAAACCTATGGACTTCAAAGCAGCATTGGAACAAGGTCACAGCAAAGAAATAGCCATCCAAATCGCCCATTCTTTAATCGCAGAACCCGAACAACTCGAAGCCTACCTTACATTCTTATCAAAAGAGCCCATCATCGCACAAAGAGCCAGCTGGCCTTTGGCAACCATCACAGATGAAGCCCAGGAACTACTGGAGCCCTTCCAAAAAGAATTGCTGGATGCTGCAGAACGGAATCTTCATCCAGCTGTTTCCAGAAACATCTTACGATACTTCCAGTTTGCTCCCATCCGGGATGAATCCGTACAAGAAAAACTGTTGGATGTAGCCTTTCGGCAAATGGAGTCTCCGACCATACCGGTAGCGATACGGGTTTTTGCTATGCAAGCCATCGAACAAAATACCAAAACGGTACCTGAATTGCGACAAGCTCTGGCAGACAGTATTGCATTGAGGATAGAAGAGGAAAAACCGGGCTTCAAAAGTCGTGGCAAGAAAATTCTAAAAGCTTTGGAAAAAGAACATATTTTCCCCTCCGTGTGATTTTATCAATGAGCTGTGCATCAATTGGGTAACTATTCCGGGGGCTGCCATTCTATGCCGAATCTTTTCGCATATTCTTGCAAAGGACCTAATCCTACCGAGGCTCGATATTCATTTACTTTAGAAGGGTCCTGCAACTCATATAATGTATTCTCTCCTGTATCCGGATCCATTGTAATTTGTGAGCCATACTTTTGAGCTTGCCCTTTGCGCATCAGTATTCTATCTTCCGACATAGCCAAATGGCTTCCTTGTGATTCTCCTTTAGCTACGGATTCCTTTAAGAGCGGAAGATATTGCTCTTGAATCTCTAAAGGGGCGTGCTGGTAAACAAGCCACACAGCCAGATTGGCCTTTCCCCCCACCAAAGATTTTCCTGGCCACCCTCGATCATCAAGCACCTCCAAGATGAGAGACTCACAGATGGAATCTTCTTTTTGAATTAAGCTCCAATAATAGTTCATTTCAGCAGATCCCCTGCCGAACTTATTTTCCGCTTCATTCAACAGCTGCCTCAATGTTTGGTCTCGGATATAAATGTGTTCCAGTTTTTGCTGTAGTTCTTTATCAAAATCCTTTTCATAAGCATCCTTATTAGCTTGTACTTGATTCAATACCTCTGCCCATTCTTCTTTGTCGTGTAAGGACAACAAATCTTTGTCTGTTTTTAGATGGTCGATATTGCGCCAGCCTTTTTCTGCTGCAAGAAAAAGGTAGAATAATGCCTTGTCCGCTTGATCGCTTAGAGCATAAGAACAAGCTGCGTTATAATAATCAGACGTTCTGCCCTCTGAAAGATCAAAAGCTTGCCGGTAAGAATCCGCCGAGGCAGCAAATTGGCCGTTTTGATATTCTTCAAAAGCCCGCTTGCTGAGCTCTGAAAAAGATTGGCCGTAAAGCCCCATGGATAAGAGTAAACCTGATAAGATGATGAAACAATGCATAGAAACTTTTTAAATAGCCCGGACTTTTTAAGGCCCGGGCATGATGTGTAATATGCAGATTTTTAATCGAGTGCGAACTTGACAGGCAGATTAAACTTCACTTTCACCTTTCTGCCTCTTTGTTCCCCGGGAATCCAACGAATATTATCTTCATTCATTTTATTCACCACACGGATTACTTCTTCTCCGGTTCCTGCCCCGATATTGCGCACAATAGTAGGATCATTAATACGACCGGACTCATCAACAATAAAACTTACCACTACCATACCCTCAACATTTAGCTTTTTCGCTGCCTCAGGGTATTGAATGTTATCATAAACATATTGCAGCAGCTTTCCCTGTGCGCACTGAATTCTTCCTTCATCGGCTAAGTCTTCACATCCGGGGAATCTAGGCATTACTTCAACTACATTAAATACGTCACCATCAGAATCTGCTGTCGCATTGGCCACTTCCATTTCACTTAAAGGAGGAGGTGGTGGGGGCGGGGGAATGTTTACGGCTTGATCAATACGCGCAGGTTCTGATATCACTTCTGTTTCTGTGCAAGCAACAAAGAACCCCAGACTTCCTAATATTAGGATTGCAGGTATGATTCGGCTTATTTGCCAATATCTATTTTGTTTGATTTTCATCATTTCGATTCGTTTTTGAATGGGTGATTGATACACTGAATGTCCTAAGATGATTCGGGCCCTTGAAACATGTTCGAACAGCAGTTTTAAATAGTCTTGTTTCTCGTATTGGTGGAGCGTCAATTCGTCCGCTTCAAACTCATGAAGTAATTTGACTTCTCTGTCAAGCCAATAAAATAGTGGGTGAAACCAAAAAACCACTTTGATGAGTCCTGAAATGATAACATCCCAACTGTGTCTTTTCCTGATGTGCACTTCTTCATGACGAACAATCATAGATCTTTCATGGTCTGAAAAATTCCATTGAGGATTCCAAAACAATAAGTTCCCAAATGAAAAGGGCATCTTAATGCTACCATGATATGCCCAGATAATTCTGCCTTTTCTTTCTAAGCTGGATCTTTTGATGAGTCGATAAATACTTCCCAGAGCAACGCCCAGTTGAGTAAGTGTAAAAGCTGCTCCTAAGAAATATACCCCCTGAAGTGTGTTCCATAGAGTCAGGCCTTCCTCTGCATGGGAAGAATCTGAGCTCGCAGCACTCAACTCCAGGACTGGCAATTGGAAGGTGAAGAGTTGATTTTGCGGAAGCAATAACGGGTCTATCAAGGGGATCAGTGCAGCCAAAACAAACCCCAACAATAACCAAATTCTTAATAGGCTATAAGGACTGCTTTTCTTTAATATTTGGTAAGCCGATATCACACCCACTAATAGCAATGTACTTTCTATCAAATATGTGATAAGGGCGTTCATGATTCTTCTTTTTTAATCTCTTCCAATAGGGACTCCATAGATTCCAGGTCAATTTCTTCTTCTTTGACAAGGAAACTAAGCATGCGTTCCATGCTACCTTGAAAATATTTACCGACCATATCCTTCAGACTAAACCTTGAGTATTCGTCTTTTGAAACCAGACTATGATAAACATGAGTGCGACCATAGGCTTTATGTCCTACGAAGCCTTTCTCTTCTAAGATGCGTATGATCGTAGAAATGGTGGAATGGGCAGGTTTTTTATCCTCATATTGTTCAATTAATTGACGAACAGTCGCAGGCTCATGTGCCCATAACAATTGCATCACTTCCTCTTCAGCTCTGGTTAGTTTATGGTTCGTCTTCATTGCTTCATATGTTCATAAGATTTCAAAATGCTTATTCTTTCCTCTGCGTAGGATCGATATTTATCTTGCTGTGTTTTGAGATATTTATTGAAATAGCGAATAGCGACATTTTTATCATCATATAAGCGATCATAAGCATTGGCTATTCGTATCAAATACTTGCCGTCCTCAGATCGCCGATAAGCCTCTTCATATAATTCTATCGCTTTTCGATAATCGCCGTTTTGTTCATAAATATTGGCTCTATAATCGCAGTAGAGAGGGATGCCCTTTGCATAGCTTTCCTCTAAGGCCAGCTCAAATTGTCGTGCAGCGGAAGCAGAATCTTCAAGCCCTAAAAAACACATACCCATATAATAATGGATATAGTCCCTTTCCGTATCCACCAATGCATTGCGCAGGTAGCGCATTGCCAACGCAAAGCTATCCGTGCGATATAATGAAATACCTTTCATTCGAGCATATTTGATCGGTAAATCAATACTTTGTTCTGCACGATCAAAATGGGAGATGGCTTTCGAAAAAGAATCCAGGTAATAGGCAATTTTCCCTCCGCTTAATTGCAATAATACATTCGTGGAATCTTGTTGGATACCTGCCTGTATCAAGGAGTCCGCAAGGTCAGCCTGTCCATTAGGCACTAAAATATCTGCAAGTTTCACCCTCGCCTTATAGTCTTCCGGCTTTAATGAAACTGCTTTCGCAAAGGCTACCCCTGCCTCTAGTGGGAGTTCGGCTTTCAGATAGAGTTGACCAAGTTGATACCAGCCTTGTGCATGGGTACTATCTTGCTGCACATAGAGCTTTTTGTATTTAATCGCTCGCGGGTAGTTTAACTCGTCTTCCATAAGCATTGCAAGCTTTTGCAAAACGAGTGCGGAACTATCTCCGGACTCAAAGGCCCATACCAGATACTTTTTCGCTTGAGCATAAGCTTGTACTTCGTAGGCCGCCAAGCCTACGATTGCTGAAATTCTCAAGGTGTCTTCCCAGGCGCAATCTTCATGAATTTGCAAACATTCCTCGTAGGATGCCTTTTCAAATGCAGCTTCCAATGCATCCGCACAATCTTGAGCCCCCAATGAGGACATCGCCATGATGAATAAGATGTGACAATAGATCCAACGCATGGACTAAATCTATAACTAATTTTTTAGTTATAGAACTAAATCTTTAAATAAGCGCAATTAAAACTCCCTTGAAACAAAAAAACCAGCTTGAGAATAAGCTGCTTTTGTCTTTATAATTTCCTTCCGTCCTATTCCACAGGATGATCAATGCTCAATCGCTGTGGACGATTAGCGATCTCCCATGTAGTTAGGAAAATAAGCTTCGCTCGTTCTGCCATACTAGAGAAAGCTATTTTATCGGGTGTATCCGTTGTTCTGTGGTAATCCTCATGTGTACCATTGAAAAAAAAGATGGCCGGAATCCCATTCTTCGCAAAATTATAATGATCGGACCGATAGTAATATCTATTGGGGTCATCTTCCTCATTATAGGTATAATCGAGAATCAGATTAGGCCCTTTTTCATTGGCTCTTACATGCACATCTTGAAGGTCATTACTGATTCTGTCCGCTCCGATAACATATATGTACTCGGAAGAGTCTTGATACTTTTCATCGATCCTTCCGACCATATCTACATTGACATTAGCCACGGCATCGCTTAGTGGAAGTATGGGGTGATCTGCATAATATCGGCTTCCCAATAAACCCTTCTCTTCTCCTGTTACCAACATAAAAAGTATGGAACGCTCAGGACCTTGGCCGGCTTTGGCTGCTTGTGCAAATGTCTCCATCACTTCAAGAACAGTAGTTGTTCCAGACCCATTATCATCTGCCCCGTTATATATTCCATCTCCTCTTTGACCCAGATGGTCATAATGTGCACTCACGATAATATGTTCAGCCTCCTTATCAGGGTTTGAACCCGGGAGCAGGGCCAACACATTTTGACTTTTAGTAAAACTCAGACTAGGCACCCAATCTATAAATACATCTCTTTTTATCTTATAAGGCTTTCCTTTTAATCCGCCGTCATTGATGAGCTCGTCTCTTGCAGCCAAAAACTTTTTCATCTTTTTTCCGATGATATCCTCAGCCGCTGCCGTACTTAAATGTGCATGAGGTAATAGGGGTAAAGAATCCGGATTGACCACACCCAGGTTCAAAAAGGAAGCCATTACATATCGTTTGATTCTTGCCGAATAGGACTTAAATTGCTCATCAACAATTAGCGCGGCTTTTACTCCTTTTGCCGAAAGGCGCTCCAAACGCTCTGTCAACTCAAATTGGCTACTATCCACAAGTCTTCCTTTTACCTCATCCGGTAAAGTCTTATAGATCAAAACGACTTTCTCCTCCCAGTCAAATTTTCCAAAATCATTATATCCCTGATCTTCAACTGCATAACCAAGGAAATATATTTCTTCTGCTTCGAATGAGGGCAAGGGTCGCTGTTGAAAGGGGCTGACCACATAATCCTTATAGGCCTCCAGATTTTTTTGGTCATATTTTAAACTTAAGCTATCTGGCTGAAAGCGCGTGAAAGGCACATCCATAAAGTAATCACCATCCTGATCGATAGCTTTTAAGCCATTTTTCTGAAAGAAGGAGGCGATATAATCAGCTGCCATATCATTCCCTTCTGTGGCAGTTTCCCTACCTGCCAAATAATCTGAAGCTAAGAAAAAGAGATGCCTTTTTAAGTCGTTACTGTCTATGGTCGACGCCCACTCAAGTGCCCTTGCTTCTTGCGTAAGACTCTGGCCTTTCAGCATAACAGCTGAGCAACCTATTGCGAATAGGATTACAAAAAATTTCTTCATGGATTGATTTTACTTTAGGAACAAGCAATCTTATTTACGCGACGTTCATGTCGCCCTCCCTCAAATGGTGTATGTAGAAAAGCATCTACCATATTCAAAGCCTCCTCAGTGGTTACAAAGCGTGCCGGAAGGGCAATCATATTTGCATTATTATGTTCTCGAGCAAGTTGTGCGATTTCTTGATTCCAGCACAAAGCCGCTCTGATCGACTGATGCTTATTGGCGGTCATGGCCACCCCATTTCCGCTTCCGCAAATGAGGATACCGAGCTCAGCTTGGCCATTGGCCACGGCCTCAGCTGTAGGATGAGCAAAGTCCGGATAATCAACAGAATCGTGTCCGTCCGTACCCATATCCATCCATTCTACATCCTGAAATCTTGGATCACTTTTAATTGCTTCTTTGAGATCCGGACCCGCATGATCCCCACCGATTGCGATTTTCTTCTTAGCCATTAATCCTGTTATTTTGTGCACCATCCACAGGTGCCAAGATGTTGTTAATTTTTTGACTGTACTCAGGACTGATCCGTTGAGACATTGTTTTCAAGTCTCTCAAAACACGCTGTGTCGTTCGGTAATCTTGATTAAAACCTGCCTGAAGGTCTTCAGGGGCAAGTGACTGATAGAATTCCATATATTCTACCACCTGTGCAGCTAAAACATCCATTTCTTTAATAGCTTTTTCTGTAGCCCCTGATTCGATATACGCATTAATGAAAGGAACAACAGAGTGGGTGATGTACGGGAAATTCATATTGGGGAATCCTTTGAAGTAGAGATCGGCAATCTTTTCCGCCTTATCATTCTCTCCTCGATTCAAAAACTCACCTGCCGTACGCATCATGACCATACGATGCGCCTGCACTGCTGCGGCATAGCTCTCATCCACAAATAAATCGTATTGATCAAAAGATCCCCACTTGTAATGTTCTGAAATGTTTTCCAGCACCTTATCTGCTGCAACACGCCCTGAACCATAGATGGACAGACTTCTGTCAGAAGGGGTTAAGATCGGCACAATACGCATAGCCAAACCTTCAAACTGCATATAATCGTTGAGCCCCTGTAATTTAGAAGGCTGTACAGTGGAGGCAAAATAAATAGGTCGCTCGTACACATTATTGGCAATAATATCCAAAATGGCTAAATCATCCTTGGTCATCACGCCATTAGAAATATTAATGGGTATCTGATCGACAACTTGACCCGCTAGTTCAGGGCTAACCCAGCCACTTTGAACAGCTCTTTGTTTATCTATGGGTAATACCACCCTAGTGGTAGGTAAATAAGTACCTACTTGATTCGTACCCGGAATATTTCTGTCTTGTGCGATAAAATCAAGGAACTGGTTAATAGGGACAACCGGTGGCTCCCCGGAAACCAATTGCTCATAGAATTGAATATAATTTCTATTGTTTCCTCTTATGGCATCTTGAGGAACACTCAATTTGATAGCATCTGATTCATTCACCTTCCTTCGCAATTGGTTGATATACCAATCTACTGCAATCAGACTTAGGTTCACGATACGCACATCGGGACGTATGCCTTCTACTTCTTGGGCATACCAAAGAGGATAAGTATCATTATCTCCATAGGTAAAGATGATAGCATTTTCGTCTAACGAATAGAGGTAGTTATTTGCATAATCTCTGGCTCCGGAATTCCATCTCCGGCTGTGATCATCGAAGTTTTGCGTACCCATTAAGAGAGGCGCCATGGCCACAATCAATCCTCCAATCGCAACTGGTGCAATACCGGAGAGTTTGAGGCGCTCTTTTGCCATTTCGAAAATGGCTGTAGCTGCCATCCCCACCCACATGGAAAACACCATAAAAGAACCGACCAACACATAATCTCGCTCCCGCGGTTCATTGGGAGGCTGGTTGGAATACACAATAATGCCTATCCCGGTAATAATGAATAAGGTCAGCAGCACTACAAAGTCCCTTCGCCTTTTTCTGAATTGCCATAGTAAACCAATCAATCCGAAAATCAATGGAAGGAAGTAATAATGGTTCCTGGACTTCTCATTTTCCATAGAAGGAGGAAGCTCATCCATATTGTGCAGTCTGGCTTCGTCAATAAAATCGACACCGGATGCCCACTGCCCACTTTTTACGATCCATGGAAAAAATCCTTGCTCCGCATTTTGACGGCCCACAAAGTTCCACATAAAGTACCTGAGGTACATCCAATTAATCTGATAAGAAACAAAGAATCCTATATTATCTGCAAACGATGGTCGACCTCCATTTTTGTCCAACCAAAGGTTATAGAGTTGCTTTCTTCGATCATCCATATGCCCTAAACGAGGGAAAAACATTTCATCTCGTTTGGCATACACTGGGGTAATCTTTTCTGATACTTTTTCGTACTTACCATTTACGAGGCCTAGACGATCTTCACGATCGTAACTGGTAGGTGTAGCATTATAATGAGGTCCAAATAATAACGGTCGTTCTCCGTATTGTTCTCTGTTGATGTAAGGTAACAATCTGGAAGGATCGCTTGGATCGTTCATATTGATGGGTGGATTGGCATTAGACCGAATCACCACCACACCAATGGTCGAGTAACCAATGATAGCAAACATAAAGGCCAATATCCCCTGATGAAGCAAGGGTTTATTATTCTGCTTCGCCCATCGCAATCCCAATACGATGATGGCGGCCAAGATGATAACCGTTGGTATGATCCCCGTATTAGGGTCCATACTCATTGAGTTCACCATCCAGCGATCAAAGAAATACCACATTTGGGGAATTCCTACGATGACAACCCTTTGGATGATCGCAATCAATGCCACACCGGCGCCCATCGCCAATAATCCTCCTGTAAGCGTTCTTTTTTCGAATTTCTTGAAATAATAAAAAAGCGCTAAGGCCGGGAAGGTCAACAAACTTAAAAGGTGTACACCTATAGATAAAGCTGCCGCAAAAATAGCGAAGATTAACCAGCGGTCGTGTTGTGGATCTTTAGGTAAGGAATACCACTTAACCGTAGACCAAATTGTTAACGCTGTGAAGAAAAAAGAAAGTGCATAAACCTCACCTTCTACAGCTGAGAACCAAACAGAAGTGCAGAATGCTGTCGTTAATCCTGCAAGCACCCCACTAATATTGGCTGAAATCGCCTGAGATGAATCCGGCTCTCCTTTTCGCCCCACCAAAGCCAATTTGGTCAACAAGCTTGTGCTCCAGGCAGCAAAGGCTGCCGCAAAAGCGGTACAAACCCCGGAAAAAAGATTGACCGCATGACCAATAGCTGCCGGGTCGTCTGTAAACAGTTCAGCAATCCAGACAAACATTCTTGCCATAAGAAGAAACAAAGGAGCACCCGGTGGATGCACGACTTGGAGCTTATAGGCAGCGGAAATGAACTCCCCACAATCCCAAAGGCTGCCGGTTCTTTCAACTGAGAAAAAATAAACAATGAACGCTACAGCAAATGTTACCCATCCTGCGTAACGATATAATTTTTGAAAATGATTCATCAGATTTGGATTGTTGACGCAAACAAAAGTACAATAATTCAATGTTTTGTAAGAACGGCATTCACATATCTAATATTGAGTAGCATTCTAGCAGAGTATGGTAGAAAGTTTTAGTGGAACCTATCCATGATGATAAGGAAGCGTAGAACAATTCCTACCTTTATTGCCATAATAAGAAACTCATGAAATATCTGATTGCCATTGCGATTGCCTATTTGGCGTACAAGTATTTTCAACATAGAAATCGGATCACTCAAAATTCAGAGGCTCAAGAACGAGATCAGGATGGCTTTACAGATTATGAAGAAATTGACTGAAGATGGCAGAAGTCGATATCCATGAATTAATCTTAATGGAGGACCCCTATTTTATCATATTAAATAAGCCCGGGGGCTGGTTAGCTCAATCAGACTTGGAAAAACAATCCTCACTTCATAGTCTTGCCGAAAAATGGTGTGGCCACCCTTTAAAAGTGATCCATCGAATCGATCGCCCCTCCTCAGGCATTTTGGTGTATGCAAAAGGTAAAAAAGCTGCGATGAACCTGAGTTTACAATGGAAAAATCGAACCATCCAAAAGACTTACCTCGCTGTCACGCCAAAATCCAAACGTTTCGTAAAAGGAGAGATGGACGATTTTCTTTGGCATAATAAAAAAAAGAA
>Ga0180435_10006640_pt1 | contig 11086 bp, 8 predicted proteins | sample SS_ome_3_FD_132467 | JGI IMG/M metagenome (GOLD analysis project Ga0180435, IMG submission 132467) | Hypersaline lake sediment archaeal communities from the Salton Sea, California, USA - SS_3_S_1 metaG | ecosystem: Environmental > Aquatic > Non-marine Saline and Alkaline > Hypersaline > Sediment...
ACCAATTGATCGAGCCGGATAGCGTTCAGTGACATTAAAACAGACGCATTGCGATAGAAGAAGGAGCAACCATGAGCGAAGCGGTACAACTACCAGAATTTAACACGGCACTGTCGTTCAGTGACGACAACATCCCCGAGATGGGCGCACGAACCGAACTGTATCGGGAGCTGAAGCAGTTGGACCTGCTCGAAAACCTGGCGGAGCTGGATTTCTTCGGTTTTACAGTGATTCCGCCGGAAAAAGTCGGGTCGGGGGCGTTTCATGCAAAAGTGCGGGACGCGTTGATCGAGGTGATCGAGAACCGGTTCGGCAAGTTCAAGGCGGATGGCACAAGCTGGGCGGGTGCAAATCAGATCCTGCGCCTGATTCTGTGGGAGAATCAAATCTTTGAAGAGCTGCTCATGAATCCAGCTGGCCTGGGTCTAATCCAGTCGGTGCTGGGGCACAACTGCATTCTTTCGCTGTTTGACGGCTGGGTGAAGGGGCCTGGTGAGGAGCGCACACCCATTCATCCTGACCATTGGGATTTCGGCCGCCAGACCTATGCGCCAGAGCCCATGAGCTGCAATTTCAACTACCTAGTGACCGACTACACGATCGAAGACGGCCCACTGTCTTTTGTGCCGGGCAGTCACAAATGGCGCCGAAGGCCTTCTCCGCAGGAGGTCGAGTATTGGGCGGATCGGGCCCATGCGGTCATTGCGCCGGCCGGCTCGATGGTGATCTGGGGAGATCTGACGTGGCACGGGTCGCTGCCGCGCAAGAACGCCGGCGAGCGGATGATGATTCTAGGCACCTATAGCCGCAGCTACCTGCAGACCCAGGAGCCTTTCCGGCAGACCGTCACCCAGGAAGCGCTGGCTCGAAATCCAATACGCTTTGCCGGTCTGATGGATGTATACGCGCCATTTCCGTTTGGCAAAAACGACATCGATGCAGAGCGCGCCATGACCAACGTCAACAATGGTGCAGCGGATATGGCGCCCTATCGTAGCCTGTTTGATCGTGAGCCTGCGGGTGACAAGGTAACGCTGCGCCCGGACTATGCGTATGAGTCCTTCGACCGCGAAGGGTGGGAAGCGCAAAGGCAGGCGCGCATGGAGCGATCACCCTTGCGTCAACGCAAACAGGAGCCAGAGGATGAGTGAGGCTGTGGACTTCGATGCCCAGGACAACGTCCTGAAACGTCCGGAGCATCGGGGAACCAAATTCTACGAGCCATTGGTGAAACTGGGCCTGCAGCCGTATGTCGCCGAGCTGGAGGCGGTTGGCTATACGGTGATACCACCGGAAAAAGTTGCCCCGCCGGAGTTTCTGGAGCGGATTCGCAGCGCAGTGCTACGTATCGCTTCACAGCGCCATGGTGTTGAGTTTCGTCCAGACGAGAATCCAGACCTCGAGGTTAACGCCGGCGTGCCGAACTCGGTGTATGACTTTTACCTGATGTTTGAAGACGAGGTGTTCGAGGAATGGCTGGAGAACGAAACCCTTGGCGCCCTCGTCGACTACGCCATGGTGGGCCAGGGGCAGCTTTCCAGTATGAGTTCAATCCTGAAATGGAAAGGCGGTACCTACGGGCCCGGGTTGGGCCTGCACAGTGATGCTTCAGGCTCTCCCGAAGGTCGCTTGTCAGCGGGCTACAACACCATCTGCAATGGTGCCTATTGCCTGTCTGATTACTCCGAAGCGGGCGGGGCGATCGCCATGGTCCCGGGCAGCCATCGTCTTGGTCGGCAACCCATCAAGGGTGAAGGTGTAGAAGGTGCGGTTCCGGTCGAAGCACCAGCGGGTTCGCTGATCTTCTGGCAGGCGAACATGTGGCATGGCGCCTATCCACGTACGATCGATGGGCTGCGCATGACGATCACTAACTTTTTCTGTCATCGCGCTTTCAAGACTCAGGAAAGATATCAGACGGCCGTGCCCGACGAGATGCTGGCGCGCCATAGCGAACGGTTTGCCCGCTTTCTCGGTGCCGATGACTACTATGGTTGGGGTAAAGAAGGTCCCGGTCCTTCAATGGCCAGGGCCACAACCTATAAAGAACGAACGCGCCCGACATCCTGATGATGGCGGAGGGTGAGGGAATGTCGCATGTGAAGACACAGAAGTGCGCATCCATCACCCACACCAAGCGCGAAAACGGCCGGAAACGCATCGCTATCTGCGGTGCTGGAATAGCAGGTCTGACCCTGGCGGGTATTGTTTCCCGGCGACTTCAAGATGAGGTGCGGTTGTCCGTGTTTGAACGGGCACCTGTCGATCGAGATCAAGGGTACGGCCTGGATCTCGATAAGAACGGCCAGGAGGCATTGGCCCGTGCGGGGGTATATCACCGCTATTGGGAGATATCACGTCCGCACTCGGACAGCATGGCACTTTTCCCGCTCAAAGGCTCTGAGACACTCGGCGTGCTTTTTCGGCGCGCTCGCATGCGGCGTTGGTTGCCCTCCTTGTTTGCAGCACGCCCCGAGACCAATCGAGGTGCGCTAAGAGATGTTCTGCTTGAGGGGGTCTCAAAAAACAAGAATACCGACGTACATTTTGATACGCTGGTGCATGACCTGATTAAAACCTCCGGTGGGATCAAACTGGTCAGCCGAGAGGACAAACCACTCGGCGAATATGATTTGGTTGTCGACGCCATGGGTTTGCATTCCCCGCTCAGACACTATCGCGTGGTAGATGTCGAAGGGGGTAAGCAACGCACCGGTGCCATCCTGATTCACGGCGTCATCAATGATCCGGATGCGAGTGATGGCCCCGAACTTAAATCCCGGTTGCAGAAATTTGGCAGTATCACAGCAGTGGGTCGTGGCTACATTGTTGCCATGCAGCGATTTGGCGCGGGCAGCGAAGACAACCGCACAAGCTTCTTCTACTTACTACATCATCTTTCGAGTGAATCTGAACTCTTTGCCGACATTGGCATAGAACCGCCAGATTCCCGCGACACGGGCATCATGCGCGACGAGCGTCTGGACCAGGTTAAAAGATGGGTCAAAGCGGACATGGGTGATCACTTCGACCCAGTGTGGCATAGCGCAGTGGATAGCCTTGACCGAGTCACTATCCGCGACGAGATCACCCATGGCAAAACCTCACTGCGCAAAAATACCACAATGCCCATCGTCTGCATCGGTGACTCTCTACAACACTGCGGGTTAGGGGGCGGTGGTAATTTGGCGATGCGGGATGCACTCGAGCTCTCGAAACTGCTGGAAAAATCGGCTGCGTTCGATGACAACAGGAAGCCTTCTCTCAAAATGCTGCACCAAGCCGAAGTCAAGATGTTGCGCCGCAAACTTGAGTTTGCACGGGATAAACATCGCCTTTTCGGGGTCTACCAGCAGAGAGTTTCAGCGCTCAGCCGTGGTGTAGGTTCGCTTGAAGACTGGATGCAACCAGGTTGGGCGCTGACGTTGGCAAAGCCTGCGTTGGCTGCATTTGGATCGTACACCCGTCGAGCGTATCGGCAGGAAGTGGGTACGCATGGTTTTTTGACCTGTGATGAAAACACCCCAATCTTTCCTAACGTGAAGTCATTGCTTAAAAAGGAGGAAGGTAAAAGTGAATCATGATGAGAATTTATCAACCTCTGACGATCTTACCCAGTATAAGGATGCACTCGACAGAGAAGGGTTGGTGGTGCTGCCACCTGAAGTGACAGGGGTTTCCATGGCGTCCATCGAGCGGTGCGGCGAGGCGTTACTGAAGCGTTTCCAGGAAGAAACGGGCTGCGAGATCAACATAGAAGAAGGGCCACTTGGCCATCTTGAGTGGCCACAAAACATCCGGTCTGGTTTTCTCAGTAATCCCGATCAGGTCGGATTTGCGAAGCTGCTGGCCTGTGATCGTGGTTTCCGGGATCTGACCGTAAACCCGGTGGTTAATGCGTTGATTGATCATCTGATGGGTCGGATGCCGCTGAGTCGAAAGCACCCCGCCGGGCAGAAAACGCGCCGCTTCAGTAGCGCCCAGGGTCTTCTAAAATGGCAGGGTGAATCAGGCTATGGGGCGTCGCTGGGTTTGCACAGCGACCAGGGCGCATTGGGTATCTTTGCACCGCCCAGACCGTATTGTACGGCAGAGGCCACGACTGCCTTCGCCGCTAATGCCACCTGGTGTCTTACCGACTACACCAAAGAGGGCGGCGCACTCGCTTATGTGCCCGGCTCCCACAGAATCGACCACGAACCAGGACCCGAGGCTGCACGCGACGCGATCGCGGTTGAAGCGCCGCGTGGTTCGGCCGTTGTCTTTCATGGAGCCACCTGGCATGGCGCATTCCCACGTCTGCTGCCTGGCGTTCGCCTGACCTACGTCGCCTACTATCGGCACGCCTCGGTTCACAGCCAGGAGAATTTCAAGATTACTATGCAGGATGGTGCATGGAGCGACTGTGAAGATCCAGACGTCATGCGTGAGTTGCTGGGTTTGGACGACATGTTTCCGTACACGGTAGCCGAACGCGTCTATCCAAAGCTGGTTAAAGGTTAAAGGTCTTAAAAGAGGGAGTCGAGAATGCAACGAATAAAATTAGGTGGAGACAATGGCCTCGAGGTGTCCCAATGCGGCATGGGGGTAATGAGTATCACGGCGTTCTATGGGGATCCAATTCCCGATGAAGATGCCATTGAACTGCTGCAGAAGTCGGTCGAGTTCGGTTGCACGTTTTTCGATACCGCCGAGGCATACGTTGCCGAGCATCCGGTCACGAAGGAGCTTCTGTGGAACGAAGAGATCCTTGGTAAAGCCGTGGCAACCATTGGTCGCGACAAGGTCGAGATCGGCACCAAATTCGGTGGACAGTCAGCGGTGACCGGTCCGGCCAGCGGCGAGCATTTGAAGCGAGCCTGCCATGCTTCGCTCAAGCGTCTGCAAACTGATTACATCGACATGTACTACCTGCACCGGGTTGATCCGAATGTGCCGATCGAGGAGACCGTAGCGACCATGGCCGAGCTCGTGAAGGAAGGCGCGGTGCGGCATATCGGACTGAGTGAAGCTGCCCCGGATATTATTCGGCGTGCCCACGCGATCCACCCAATCGCCTGCGTGCAGCAGGAGTGGTCACTCTATACCCGAGACCTGGAGGAGGACATCGTCCCGGTTTGCCGGGAGCTGGGGATTGGCATCGTCCCTTACTCACCGCTGGGGCGCGGCTTTTTGAGTGATGATATGGTGGCGCCAACAGATGATGCCCGGCAATACTTTCCCAGGCTGACCGGAGATGCTTTTGCAGCCAACAAAGCATTGCGCGCCAAAGTGGAAGCGTTGGCAAAAGCTAAAGGCTGCCACACGGCACAACTTGCTCTGGCCTGGCTCTGGGCGCAGGGGCAGAAGCTTGGCGTGAACGTGGTGCCAATTCCCGGTACGACCAAGATCAGGAATCTTCAGAGCAACTGTCAAGCAGTGGAAGTAAGCATATCGGATGCTGAGCTCGTTGAATTGTCCGGTGTCTTCGACAGCGTCGTCGGCGAGCGGGGTTTCGAGCAGTACATGGACAGCACCTACCGGGTCAGGACCGATGCGCCAGCGGAATCCTGAGCAGCCTGAGCCAGCAGATTTGCGGAGGCATCGTTGAGCCTGTCAGCCCACCTGACGTTTAACACAAAACTGAGCTACTGGTTCGGGCAGCTTGCGGAGGGGTTGTTCAACAGTATCTTCGGTATTCTGCTGCTGTTCTATTTCAATCAGGTTCTGGGGGTGTCTGCCAGCTTGTGTGGCCTCGCGCTCTTGATCGGCACCCTGGTGGATGCTTTCACCGATCCGATGATGGGCACGATCTCAGACAACTGCACATCGAAGCTCGGTAGACGGCATCCGTTCATGTACGCGTCGGCTTTGCCGGCCGCCCTCTGCTTATGGCTGTTGTTCGTCCCTCCTGTGCAGGGCGAGTGGCAGCTGTTTGCCTGGCTGACGGGTTTTGTGGTGCTGGCGAAGCTGGGTATGACCCTTTACCACGTTCCCCATCTGGCGCTGGGCGCGGAACTGACGCAGGACCACGACGAACGCACGCGTATCGTTGCGTTTCGCATGCTGTTTGGCGTCGCCGGGTGGATTCTCGTGACCATCGGATTTGCCACTTTCTTTGCAGCCACACCGGAATACGCTAATGGGCAGCTCAATCCGGCAAACTATCCTACGTTTATTGCGCTCGCGGCAGCAGGTGTTTTCATTTCCATTGTCGTGACGTCGCTGGGTACTCAAGGCATCGTCCCGCACCTTCCCATGGCGCAGTCGAATACAGCGAAGAAACGTACTCAGGTGTTTCTTGATCTACGCACAGCATTTCGTAACGACTCTTTTCGGTGGCTGATCATCTCCTTCGTTTCCGCCTCCATTCCTTTTGGCATCGGCGGTGCCTTCGCGCTCTACGTCAATACCTTTTACTGGGAGCTGACACCCAGCCAGCTGCCGGTGGTGATGATGGCACAGTTTCTGGCCACGCTGGTCGGGTATGCCATTGCACCCGCATTGGGTCGAGGGCGGGAAAAACGCACCTTACTGGTGTGGGGTGTTGGTCTGTGGGCTGCAGCAACCGTGGTGCCTTTCCTGCTGCGCTTCGCTGGCATTTTTCCGGCCCCGGGGTCGGATGCAGCGCTTGTTCTGCTGGTAGCGTTCCAGTTGCTTGCCGGTGCCGGTATCGCGCAGCTTGTCGTCGCTGTCAGCAGTATGATGGCAGATGTGGCTGATGAGCATGCGCTGGTCGATGGGCGGCGTAACGAAGGCGTGTTTTTCGGTGCGTTTGCTGTCTGCACCAAGGCAACCGCGGGTGTCGGGATTGCGATAGGCGGGGTGCTGCTCGATGTCATCGCCTGGCCCACGGGCGATACCATTCGTACAGCAGCAGACGTGCCGCCGGAGACGCTCACCTACCTTGCCATTCTGGCCGGTCCCGTGGTGGCCAGCGCCGCCGTGCCTTTCTTCTACTGTATCCGGCATTACAGGATTGATCGCAAGCGTCATGCCTCCATCCGCCAGGCGTTGGCTCAGTTGCCCCAGCGCAGTGGTGACACTACTACAGGTGCTTTGTGATGGGCGCCGACAGGACGGCACAGATCACGCTCTGGGGGAGAGCGTCTTCCTGTAACGTGCAGAAAGTGCTGTGGACGCTGGAAGAGCTGTCGCTGCCCTACAAACATGTCCCGAGCGGCGGCGATTCTGGTGGGCTCGACGACCCTGCCTATCTTGCGATGAACCCCAATGGCCGGGTCCCCACCTTGCAGGACGGTGACCTGGTGCTGTGGGAAAGTGATGCCATTGTCCGTTATCTGGCGATGCGCTACGGATTCGAAAGCCTGTGGCCAGAAGACGTTGGCGAACGTGCTCACGCGGATCAGTGGATGACGTGGGGTACTGTCGAGTTGATTCCCGACTGGATTGCGCTGTTCTGGCGTCTCGTACGCACGCCGGTGGAAAGCCGTGATGCGGCAGTTATCGCCCGGCACCTCGATGCCACGTGCAGACGCATGCGTCTGCTCGATCGGCATCTAGACGATCGCTCCTACCTCGCTGGCGATAGTTTTACGGTGGCAGACATCCCTGCGGGCATGACGCTCTACCGTTGGTACGCAATGGACATTGAGCGGCCGCAGACGCCTCGGTTGGATGAGTGGTATGCGCAACTCTGTGATCGCCCCGCATACCGTCAGGGGGTGTGTATTGGCTTTGACGATTTGATTGGCAAGGAGAGTTTCTGAAGCTGATGCCCCTACCCCCGCCGCGAGCGCAGTCGCGCCTGACCGAGCCTGCCGAGGTTTTTGTAGTGAATTTCTAATTCGAATAAATTTGATTAAATGTGTTAAAACTTATATAAAATATAGTACTATGTGGATGGGTCGTAGTTGTTTGAAAAACAACGCTGTAGCTGCGGAGAAAAGATAAAGATTAAGGGGGATCACCAATGTTTCAATACACCTTACGGGCCGGACTGCTATGTGCTGCTCTTATAACCATCAGTTGTCCAGTATTCGCCGCGGCTGAGGATGGGGCCGCAGATAAGCGTCTTATCGAAGAAATTGTGGTTACCGCGACTTATCGCGAAACCGCGCTCATGGATACGCCACAATCTATCAGCGCCGTGTCTGATCAAATGATCGAAGAGATCGGCGCCGAAGATATGAGCCAGATTTTCCGCTTCCTGCCGGGGCTCAACATGACCGGTGAAGACACCGGCAACACTCGCTACGCTGTGCGTGGCATCACCTCACAGGTGGGTAACTCAACCCGCGAAACCGTTGCCTCAAGCGTAGCCGTGTATATGGATAATGCGCCGTTGACCTCCGCGCTCGGCGCCGGCCGCCAGATCACCGGCAATCTGTTCGATATTGAACGGGTCGAAGTTCTTAAGGGTCCGCAAGGCACACTCTTTGGCGAAAGCTCCCAGGGTGGCACCATTCGCTATCTGTTCAAGCAGGCCGACCCTGGAGGGTTCGACGCAGCTGTCGACTTGAGCAGTTCAAGAATCTCCGAGGGCGACGACTTTTCGCATCGCATCGATGCCATGGTTAATGTGCCTTTGATAGAAGACCGCCTGGCGTTGCGCCTAGTGGCATTTGATACCGAGACAGCCGGTTTTGTAGACAATATCAACCCGCCGGAAGAGGACTTCAATCCACAGCGGGCCCGCGGCGGTCGAGTGTCTTTGGGTTACACCGGCGACACATTTGATCTCAATCTTTCCCATTACATCGCGCGCCAGGAGACCGACGGCGGCGCAGCGGTACAACAACCCTATGAAGCCAACTACCTGCGCTTTCCGGGTCGACCTGCGGGGTCCGAGGATGATCTGGACATTACCAGCCTGACCGTCAACTGGGATTTTGAGTTCGCCACATTCACATCGATCACCAGCTACACAGCACGCGATACTGACCGGGTCGTCGAGCAAACAGCTGGCCAGACGGCATTGCGCGATACCCGCTTGTCATTCTTTGCCCCCCTGCTAGGCCTCCCCGCCTTGCTAGGCGTGCCTAATCCGCCCCTGGACGGTGGCAACATTCAGGTCATTATCTTTAATAATGTGACTGAGACCGAGCGTTTTGCGCAGGAGTTGCGCCTGGTATCACCCGCCGACCAGCGCTGGCGCTGGACGGCCGGGCTCTACTACAAGGACAGCGAAGATACCGGCTTGGGACTCGCACCCGTTGCCGCTCAGCCAGGCCGGGAACAGTTCCTGCCCATCTATGAGGCGATCATCGCTACGCCAGCTAACAATCACACCAACGACTTTAAAGAGTCTGCAGTTTTCGGCGAAATCAGTGTTGATCTCACCGACCAGTGGGAACTCACCGCCGGCTTGCGCTTTGCCCGTCTTGAACAGACATTCGGCCCAGTTGAGCTCGGCGCTCGCGACCAGGAAGACGATGTCACCAGCCCCAAGGTCGTGTTGTCCTGGCGTCCGCGCGACGATTTGTTGACCTATATCAGCTACAGCAGTGGCTTTAGACCCGGACACGTTAATCGCACTACGGCGATTAACGCAGTGCAGTTGCTTGAGAATGCAGATCGTCTGGAAGCAGCCGGTGATAGCGTCGGTGCCGCCGCCGCACGCGCAGGCGCTGACGAACTTCTTGCCGTCAAATTCTTCGAAGGTGATGAGCTGTTCAACTATGAAGTCGGTGCCAAAGCGACCTTGTGGGACGGCCGTATTCAAGCCGCTGCTGCCATCTACTACATGGATTGGGAGGACATCATCCAGTCTCGTCAGGAGACGCTGGGAGGTACGCTCCGGTTATTCAACATTAACGAGGGCTCAGCCCATAGCAAAGGTTTTGAGATGGAAGTCACCGCCCAGGTCACCGACAACTTGCGCCTGCGCTTTGCTGGTGATCGTAACTCCACCAATCTGGATGAGGGCAGTGTAGACGTTGAAGGCAATGATCTGGTCTACGCTCCTGAGTATAGCGTCTCCCTCGCGGCAAATTACGACTGGCAGATCAACGATCGTATGGTGCTTGGCTTCATGATTGATCAATCGTGGATCGACGGTCTGTACACAGACGTGCAGAACCTCTCTTATGTGCCCAACTACCACATCACCAACGCACAGGTTACCCTCAGTGATGCCAATGCGGGTAAATGGCGGCTGTCACTGTACGCCAACAACCTCACCAATGAAGAGATCCTGCGCGACAGAAACGCCGAAACGCCCGACGCTAACTACTTCCACAATCCGCGTACTATCGGTTTGCGATTCGGCTGGAAACTTTGAGTGCAAGCAGAACCTCGCGGACATCAAGCTGTCGCGCGGCACGTATGGTTGCTGTGGCTCTGGATGCTGCTACCTCTGAACCCTGCAATCGCAGACGCGCCACATCGCAATGTGTATTTTGGTGACTTACATGTGCATACGATGTACTCGGCGGATGCCTATAGTTACGGCGCGCGTACCGGTCCGGATGAAGCCTACGAGTTCGCAAAAGGAGCGGCTCTGCGTCACCCGTCCGGCCAGATTATCCGCATGCGCGGCGCGCCTTTGGACTTCCTGGCGGTCACCGATCACGCCGAGTACATGGGCAACGTCACCGCCCTCGAAAACCCCGACCACCCTCAAGCCAATTCGGAGCTGACTAAGGCGAGTGATGACTCGATCCTGTGGAATGCATTTGCGAGTTTCGGCAGGGCGATCCAGAGCGGTGAAGTCGATCCCAGACTCGAGGATGAAAAAATACGTCGTGACACCTGGCAACGAATCGTCGAAGCCGCTGAACGGCATTACGATCCCGGTCGCTTTACGACATTTGTCGGCTATGAATATAGCCCCTCGCCAACGGGCATGCTGCATCGTAATGTCATCTTCAAGGGTGCTCGTGTGCCGGAGTTGCCATTCGGCGCAACTGATTCGGTAAATCCAGAAGACCTGTGGGCGTGGCTTGACCGGTTGCGGGCAGAAGGCATTGAGGCGCTGGCGATTCCTCACAACACCAACCTGAGCCGTGGAACGTATTTTCAGACCACCAATTTTGCTGGCAAACCCATTGATGAGGAATATGCCCAAGCCCGCATGCGCAACGAGCCGATCGTCGAAATCACTCAGGTGAAGGGAACTTCCGAAACCCATCCGTTGCTCTCGCCG
>Ga0180435_10006642_pt1 | contig 11085 bp, 10 predicted proteins | sample SS_ome_3_FD_132467 | JGI IMG/M metagenome (GOLD analysis project Ga0180435, IMG submission 132467) | Hypersaline lake sediment archaeal communities from the Salton Sea, California, USA - SS_3_S_1 metaG | ecosystem: Environmental > Aquatic > Non-marine Saline and Alkaline > Hypersaline >...
GACCACGTGTGCTTTTCTCCCGCAGGTGATCAAGACCTTCCAGATGAGGGAGACCAGGGATATCTCACTCTGGATGTATCTTATTTTTACTATCGGCGTCTCGCTCTGGCTCGGATACGGGATATTAGTCGGAGATTATCCGGTAGCAATTGCTAATGGGGCTACTCTTATTCTGGCTCTAATCATTCTAATCGCCAAGATCAAATATAAGTAGAAATAATAACGAAACTCTATAAGAAGAATGACTTCCTACTCGCTCCTGGCAAAAATGAAGAAATCTGATTCTAGACAGATGAGGTATTGGTTTATGCGGAATATAAGGTGTCTCTTGTTGATGATGCTCATTTCCGGGTGTTCTTCGACCCGGCAGGTTTCATTTGAATCCGAGCCCCCCGGGGCCACGGTCCGGATAGGGGGGGAGGAATATATTACCCCCTGTGTGATTGATCTCTCGGAGGAAACGACCACGGTTGAGATGGCGCTTGGACCGGAACAGGTGATGCTGGTTGATGTGCCGGAGGGATATGATTTCTGGGACCGGACCGGTGAGGTGGCCGGAACAGCCGGGGCTTATGCCTTATACGGAATCGCCACCCCGCTTCTTGCTGTCGGGATTTTGGGAGAGAGCGCGTTAGCAGGAGGTTATGATGGCGGGGAGCCGTATGCCGGATTGGTAATTGTTGCTGGTGCTGTCTCCGGAAAATTGGTTGGGGACTTTATTGCCCTAACCGGGGAGTCATTGGAAGAGGGCAGTCATCTGGAAGATCATTCCATCCTGGTGGTATTCCCGGTCACCTCTCCTACTCCAGATCCGTCTCTCGAAAACGATGATCCGGAATCCTTTTTAGATCCTACTTTGGGAGGTGTCCGGGGAACTCCCATCCCCTCTTCTTCCACGGTAGAGAGAAGTTTACTCAACTGATCCGTTCCTGTCCGGCATCATGATATTTGCCATGGAGATAGTATATTCTTACTCAAATAATTGCAGAATTATAATAAGGTGATATATTTATAATGATGAAAAAGAAAAGAATATTAATAGCTGATGATGATCCCAACCTTGTTCGTCTGGTCTCTCTCGAACTTCGAGATTGCGGTTATGAAGTATTTACCGCTAATTCGGGAGAGGAGGCTGTAAATAAGGTGTATGATGTACATCCGGATCTGGTAATCCTGGACTACGAGATGCCGAAAGGAGATGGGATTTATGTTATGACAAAACTGCGAACCGTCCTTGAGACCTTTACCATACCGATCATCATGCTTACTGCTTATGATTTAAAAGATATACGCGGTCAGGCCTTCCGGCTATCAGCCAGCTATTTTCTCTCCAAGCCATTCAAGCCTTCAGATCTGATCCAGAAGGTGAAAGAAGTTTTTAAGGCTAGATCCTCCGCTTTCGCATAATCTGATTTATTGTGGATCTGGAATTTGGATTAGTGAGTGTACCAATCCCCGGTCATTGCCCATCTTCATTTATCCCGTTGCTGTGTATTGATATTATTCCCCTTTGACTTTGCCCGGAATGAAAAATATTTGGAATAAATACGCATCTTCTCCGACTGATGTAATACAACATTAACCATCGGCCGGATTTTGGTCGACAGAAAAGGAGGAGAGTTATGAATGTAGTGAGTGTATCGTTTGAAGTAGGGGATAAGCTGATAACCCTGAAGCGTGAGATCGCAGCGGGAGAGGAAATCCGAAAAGCGGTGAGCGCGCTTCTGAAAGAAAGCGAAGAGATCGGAGTCCCGGGCAAGGCCAGTCCCGCCCAGCTCCGCGCCCTTTACGCCCGGGCCTTAGCGGCCGGTTGGGACAAGGAAAAGGTCAAGGGTATGCTCAAGAACAAACTGGGCACAGATTCAGCCAATGAGATTGTTGGAGTGCTGGATAAACAGGTCCTCTCCCGGCTGATTGATGAGATCGGCCAGGCACCAGAAGTGCCGGGAAAGGCTACGTCAGGACAGGTGAAGGCTCTATGGGGGAAGGCATTGAGCAAGGGGTGGGAGAGAGATCGGATCAGGACATTTCTTCAGGAAAAGATAGGAGTGAGCCGGGACGACCAGATTGTCGGTCAGGTTGATAGAAAGTTGATCTCATCCATTATCGACCAGTTTGCTGCCGCGTAAGGGAGGGATAAAAGTAAGCGGTGAACAGTGAGCGGTAAGCAGAAGAAGCACGCCTGGGAGTTGGGCCAACAGCTTATCGCCCACTGTTCAACGTTTACCGCTTACTATTCATCGTGTTATTTGCCTTTTTCTTTGAATCAATCTTCAAAACTAACTCGATGATCACTGCATGGCATGGCTTTACGGACTTCATTCAGGTAATCGAGGTCAAGCGATGCGACGGCTATTCCTTCGCCTTGAGGAATTTCGGCCAGTATGGTGCCCCACGGGTCCACGATCATACTGTGGCCGTAGGTTCTTCGGTTGCCGGGATGAACCCCGTATTGCGCGGGAGCGATCATGAAGACCTGGTTTTCTATAGCCCGGGACCGTATCAGGACCTCCCAGTGTGCTTTGCCGGTCAGCTCGGTAAAGGCGGCCGGGGAGAAGATGATCAGCGCCCCGTGGTCGGCCAGATGTTGGTAAAGCCCCCCGAATCTCAGGTCATAGCAGATAGTCAATCCCATCCGGCCGAGAGAGGTGTCGGCTACCACCGCCTGTTTCCCGGGTGCCACTCGCCTTGATTCATTATGTGATTCTCCTTGCGGGACTCTTACGTCAAAGAGATGAATCTTCCGGTAAGCAGCGATTATCTCTCCTCTCGGACCGATCATCACCGAGGTATTATAAACCTTTTCCGGATTGGGTGATTTCTGGGGGAAAGACCCGGCCAGAATGAACAAGGATTCACGCTTGGCTATTTCCCGGACCCGACTGATTATCGGGCCGTCCAGGCGTTCTCCCTTTATCTTCTTCTCCCCAGGATCGCGCATGAACGCGAAGTTCTCAGGAAGAGCTACGATCTCAGCTCCGCTCCCAACCGCTCTTTTCACCAACTCATCAACCCTCTTAAGGTTTTCATCCCGGTCACTCCCGGAGTTCATCTGTACTATAGCGCAGTTTATCTTCATAAGTTAGAGCCTTAGGCGCTAACTTAGTGGAAAAACACTAAAGCTAACGCCATTTTCGATTTGCTTCTTTTTACATTGATTTTTGCCTATCGGCAGACAGCTATAAATAAAGTATGCCATAGATCGTCTTAAATATCCAGATAAACCAGCGGGATATATTTCCCTGATGCAGAACGCTATAATCAAATGATTTAGACCGGAATATTCAGGGGAATGGACATTTTTTATGAATGCCTCGGGGAAAATTAAGTTTCTTGTATAATTTTCTGGACAAAATCAGTTGTTTCGGTATATTATTTATACATTGGTAATTTAATGTTGATCGAATTAAAAAAGTCTTTCTTGTGAGTGTTCTCACCCTGAATATTGTTAATCAGTAAACTAAAACCGGCAAATGGAGTGAGCCATCAGTGTCTAATAGTGAACAGGATAAATTTATACTTAATCAAGTTTAAACTCTAATACTAATAACTTCTTCACTTTACTTTATATAACGGTGACCGGCTAAGTCTTAAGTTTATAATTCTGAATGAAATCCAGAAGGAGGCTGGATATTCTCGGGGCTTGAATTTATTTATTCTTTCTGAAGTGAATAGCAAGGAGGGAAAAATGAATTTGATCAGATTGGTTTCAGTAACTTTATTGATTATAGGAGTGCCTCTTCAGGTTTGGGCGGTCGATTCCACCGAGGTGACATCTTCTACAGAAAAGGTCAGCCAGCAACAAACGGAAGTTATTGCTTGCCGGAGCAAGAATTTTTCATTCTCTCTCGGGGCTTCCATGGGTCTGGCCAGTGGCGAGGCCCGGGAGTTGGTTTACTATACCGCGGACTGGCCTCCTTTTCAGGATGGAGACACGATGAGCGAGCTCGTCTGGGATCTGGACAATGCCGTTATGGCCGGAGGTTTTATATCTGCCTCAATCAAAGATCGTCTCTTCTTCAGTCTGGAAGCCTTAACCCGGGTCTCTGGAGGGGGCGACCATATGACCGACAAGGATTGGCTGATAGTTCGCGATGAATGGTCCCATTACTCAGAATCGCCCACCGACCTGGAAAAAGGCCTGATCATCGATCTCCAGGCGTCCTATGCTTTTGTGAAGTCGAACTACGTGGCTCTCCGGGCCATCCTGGGCTATCAGTATGACAACTGGCACTGGAAAAACCATGGCGGCTACTATATTTATTCAACGGGCGGGGGATGGAGGAATGATACCGGCACCTGGCCCGACGATGAGGTGGGGATAGAATACGAGCAAAAAATTCACCTCCCTTATGCTGGCCTGGGAATTGATGTCTTTATCTGCGACTCATTCAGCCTGAGCGCCTACGGTCATTATAGCTATGTTTTTGCCAAGACCGAAGATCATCACAGGCAAAGAGTTCCGGAGTTGGTGGTCGAGGATGATTTTTCCGGTCTCAACTGCTATATGGTGGGCGGCGCCATACGCTGGCAGTTTTATAGGGGTTTATTCCTGCTGGCTTCCTTTGATTACCTGGAGATCCTGGAAGGCGAGGGCGACGGCACTTATACACAGGGTGGTGTAAGTACGAAATACGATGATAACGCCGGAATGGCCCTTAAAACTTACACCGGCTCCCTTTCGCTGGGGTATGAATTTTAAGAGCCGGATAAAATCAGCATAATTTATTTTCCTCCCGCGGGAAGCTGTAATAAATGATTCAGCCCGATTTATTCAGGGAAATAGAAAGTTTTCCTGAATAAATCGGGTTAAATGTTATTTCTTTTATATTTTACTGTTTCGTAATTTCCCCGATATCTATGGTGATCCCAATTTGTTTAATACAAATATCGGGACCATAAATTCGCATAATTCGGAGTTTTATTTATTTTAGATTAGCGAAGATTCGTGAGATTCGTGGTTTAATCAGTTGCGAAGCTAAGTTCCTGTATCGGAATTTCAATAAACGTAGTTAAAAAGGTAGCCGCAGGCTTTAGCCTGCGTTTATTGCGCACCCTAAAGGGTGCGGCTACCAAAAATTGGCGCGAAGCGTTAAGTTCTTATATGAAAACCGTCAGTCCGAAATATTAAGGGAGGAATGATTCCTATGGCGGATAAAATACTTATAATAGATGATGATCTTGACCTGGTAAGTTCAATTGGAACCCAGTTGAAGGCCCGCGGCTATGAAGTATTCGCCGCCTTTGACGGGATCAGGGCGATATCGCAGGCCCGGGAAGAGAAGCCGGATCTGATTATCCTTGATATCAAACTTCCGGCCGGTAGCGGATTCAAGGTTTTTCGAATTCTGAAAGAATCATTCCATACCTCTTTGATCCCTATCCTCCTGGTCAGTGGGGAGGATGATATAAAAAGCAAGCTGGAAGAGCTGAATACTCCCTATCTGCTCAAGCCATTCAGCATAGAAGAACTACTGAATAAGATCAGAGAAATCCCGGGTTTTGTTGCGAACAGTCAGGCACCGCGGTAATTAAAAACTGCTAATAAGCTACTTGGTGGTTAAGCGCCGAAGGCGCTAAGTTCCTGTTTCGGAATTTTCCCCCGAAATACTTCGGGGTCCCGGTTGGTTCAATATAAATATCGGGACCGAAATACTTAGGGATCCCGAGTGTTTATATATTAAGTCTCGGGACAATAAAACATGAAAATGGTAGCCGCAGGCTTTAGCCTGCGCCACATTACGCACCCTAAAGGGTGCGGCTACTAAAAGTTTTCGCGAAGGGCTAAGTTCTTTTTGCATCCCGATTAGTTGGGGTTGCTTGCAAATTTCAATAAATTTGTGTAATGCGTAGCACATTTTCTTTTTTAGCGAAGATTCGCGAGATTCGCGGTTAAAATAAGTTACGGAGCTAATTTATGATAGGAAAAACCTTAGGCGAATACCGGATCATCGAGGAGATCGGCCGGGGCGGCATGGGCGTGGTCTATCTTGCTGAGCACGTCAGCCTCAAGGAGAAGTACGCTCTCAAAATTCTCCCAAAAGCGGTCTGCGATGATCCTGACTTCGTGGAGAGATTTTTTATTGAAGCCCGGGTGATGGCCAAGCTTGACCATCCCCACCTGGTCCGGGTCTTCAACATGGGAAAGGCGGAAGGGGTGTATTTCCTGGTTATGGATTATATCACCGGCCCGGAAGGCGGGTCTTACAATCTTCATAACCTGTTAGAGTCACACGGCGGAAAGCTCCCTCCGGAAGAACTGAAAGAGATCATCCTCCAGGTCTGTGAAGCCCTCCAGTACGCCCATGACTACCGTGATGATGACGTAAAAGAGGGGGTGATCCATCGAGACCTCAAGCCGTTAAATATTCTGATTCAGGGAAGCTCGGGGATAAAGATCAAGGTATCTGATTTCGGCCTGGCCAAGATTGTAGGGGATGAATATGTCTCCAGCCTGATCGGAGAGAGTATATCCAGATCCCTGAGCGGCCGGAAGCCGGTAGATGAAGATGATCTCCCCACCATGCAGAGATACCAGCATACCACCACCGGGTCATTAGTGGGGACTTATGACTATATGAGCCCGGAAACCAGGGAGGGCCTCCCGGTTGATAAAAGGACGGATATCTATTCGTTGGGGGTGATGATCTATTACCTTCTCACCGGCCGAAAGCCGGCCGGGTTTCCAAAACCTCCCTCGGCTTTAATCCCCGGTCTCCCTTCCGGCTGGGATAATATCGTCAGCCGGTGCCTCCAGGAAAACCCCGATGAGCGCTATCAGAGTGCGGAGGAAGTAGCCGCCGATATCCGGACCGTCGGGCGGAAATCCGGGAAGAGGACGTGGTGGAAAGCGGCGGTGATCCTGGGCGCGGCCGCGCTGGCGGGAGGCTATTTCCTGTTAAATAGAACCGGGCTATTACCCGGGGCGATTTATTCAGGGGAACCCATGGTAATCATTGACAGCAATCCCGGCGCGGCCCGGGTATTCCTTGATTCCGAATTCAAAGGAGAGACCCCTCTCCGGGTCACCGGCCTGGAGCCGGGCAGTTATAAACTGGTCCTGGAAAAAGACGGATATAACCAGATGGTGCAGATGATCGGGATTAAAGACGGGAAAAATGAGTATTTCTACGATCTGGCCTGGGTAACCGGGAAGCTGCGGGTGGAGAGTGACCCCGAGGGCGCGGAGATATATCTGGACGGCAAGGCGATGGGAAAAACCAACCAGGTTCTGCCGGGGATCATCGTAGGGAGCCATCAGCTCGTATTGAAATTAGACGGATATCTTCCGGTGGAAAAATCAGTCAGGGTAAAAGAGGAATCCGAAGTCGAGGTGATTGAAAAACTCCGTCTTCCTCCCGGTAAGATCATGGTCCGGAGCCGTCCTCCCGGCGCCAGTGTCTTCATCAATGGAAAAGATACCGGACTGAAGACGACCCTCTCCGCTTTTGAAGTGGATCCCGGGGAGGTGACCGTGGCGGTCACGCTGGGCGGTTAGGCGACCGGCGAGATGAGCCGCACCGTCCGCTCCGGTGCCAGGGAGCATTTCGACTTCGAGCTGAAAAAAACCGGGGTAAACGTCCCGCCGGAACTGATTGATATGGGAAAAGGCTACTACCGGTTCGGAGAGAAAAATTATCCCCTGGAGGTTAAGACACTCCCCGAAAAAGCCGGTATCGAGATGGTTCTGATCCCACCGGGAGAATTCACCATGGGAACCCCTCTCTCCGCGGAAGGCGTGGATCCAGATGAATCACCCCAGCATGAGGAAGTGATCAGCCGGCCCTTCTATCTGGGGAAATACGAGGTTACCGTCGGCCAGTTCAAGGAGTTCATCCGCCGGACCGGTTACCAGACGATAGCGGAAGAGAAGGGATTCGCGCTGATCTGGACCGATCGCCAGATCAAGAAGCCCGGGATCTGCTGGAAGAACCCGGGGTTTACCCAGCAGAACGATCACCCGGTGGTGCTTCTGGAGTGGGAGGAAGCAGAGAAATTCTGCCGGTGGATGGGAAAAGGTTTCCGGCTGCCGACGGAAGTCGAGTGGGAGTACGCTTGCCGGTCCGGCACCGAAACCAGGTTTTACTGGGGGGATGATCTGGAATATACTCAAATATGCGAGTATGCCAATGGCGCAGACCAGACGATTAAAAACAAGTATCCCAACTGGCACTGGGCGGTCAGCAACTGTAATGACGGGTTTTTAGAGACAGCTCCAGTGGGGAGTTTTCTCCCCAACGCGTTCAGGCTCTACGACATGACGGGTAATGTCTGGGAATGGTGCCAGGACTGGTATGACCCGGAAGGACCGGCTGAGAACGTAGGAGTGAGGGGAGGCTCATGGCATTATGGGCCCATGAACCTTCGGTCAGCCAACCGGAGCTGGCGGAAACGATCCTACGGCAACGACGACATCGGTTTCCGCCTTGCCCGGACGATAGAAGAATAATACTGGAGAGCTGGAGAAATGATTGTTTTAAAAGTCATACAGGGAAGCGCTAAAGGGCGGAAACTGGAGATCCCCGATAAATCCTTCACTCTCGGACGGAGCCCGGACTGCGAGGTGCCCATCAAGGATGGCTATGCTTCCCGCCGGCACGGTGAGATCATATTTTCCAAGGGTCGGTATATATACCGGGATCTGAACAGTACCTCCGGTTCTATTATTCAAAGGGACGAAAAGGAAATGTGTCTCGACCATGTCTGGTCCGAATGTCAACTGGAAAACGACGATCTTCTCATCATCGGTAAAACAGTCTTCCGTGTGTCGATAGAGCGTACGGAAGCCCCCTCCGGGACGGCTTTACACACCCAGCTATCCCATGCCGCCCGCCCTGCCAAGACGCTTGATGAGATCGAAACCGACTTCCAACGAGACCGGAAAGCCCTTGCCCAGATTATTAAACTGGGGCGCAGATTAAACCTGGAGAAGACCACCAGCCTGGAAGATATTTTTGACTTTGCTGCTGATCTTATCTTTGAGACGTTTCCATCCGCCACCGGGATTACTCTTGTCCTGAAAGATCCGAAAAAAGAAGGTTACCTTCCCGCCTACGTCCGGGCCAGAAAGTCTGCAAAGCACAAGCGGACTGAGTCCGTTCCCAGCCGTCCGATCATCGACGGGGTGGTAGAAGATCGGGTGTCGCTGGTCTTCGATGATATCCAGCAGGAAGTCCGAAATTATCCCACGCTATCCCCGGGAAATATCCGTTCTGGTATCTTCGCCCCGCTCTGGAACGGGGAGGAGATATTAGGAGTGCTGGAGCTAAATGATACCCGGCACCCGGCTACTTTTAGCCGGGAGGACATGACCATCCTGACGACGTTCGGCTTTGAGCTCGCTCTTTTAATCGATAACCACAATCTATATGAAGAGAGTATAAAAAATGCCCGAATGGCCGGTGTCGGCCAGTCGGCCGCCGGTCTCTCCCACGATATCGCCAATCTGATGGCGGGTTGGAAGGCGGGAGGAGAGTTGATCGAACTGGGCCTGGAGAAAAAGAAGCTGGAGTTTGTCTCCCAGGGTTGGAAGATCTCGGAGAGAAAACACCGGGCTATCTTCGACCTGGTGGAAGATCTCCGCTACTGTTCTAAACCGAGGACCCCGGACCTGAGCGCCGGTGATATAAACAAACTAATCGAGGAAGCGGTAGATCTGGAGAAGGAGCACGTGGATAAGAAAGGGATCCGGATCGATCTCCGTCTCGGGGAGAACGTCCCCGAGTTTGAATTCGATCAGAGGCGCCTGAAGAGGGTCCTGGTTAACCTTCTCTCGAACGCGATCTACGCGGTAGGGGAAGGGGAGGGGGTGATCGGTCTTTCCTCGGAAGTAGACCAGAAAAAGCAAACGGTCAGTGTCCGGGTGGAGGATAACGGAAGTGGCATCCCGGAAGCTGCTCTGAACAGGATCTTCGATCTTCTCTTCAGTACGAAAAAATCCCGGGGGACCGGCCTCGGTCTCGCCATTGTGAAGAAAGTAATTGATGAACACGGTGGAAATATATCGGTAGAATCTAAAGTGGGGGAGGGGACCAAATTCACCATCAACCTCCCCTTTAACCCGATTTATAAATAAATCGCAACACTTTATCTCTATGGAAATATCCACCACCGACCCTGCGTCGGTGGAGATGTGATTGATTACTAAAATCATCGGTATTGTTCAAAACTAACCCGATCTATGCCTTCTGCAAGTAGGTATAGATAGGGTTGAAGAAAAGGAGAAAACCATGAAAGCTTTAATCATCGAGGACGACCAGGATCTGGCGTTATATCTGAAAGTGCTTTTAGAAGAAGAGGGATTTGAAGTAAAGACCGCCCATTCCGGAGGGTCCGGGCTGGAGATAGCCCGCGAAGAGGTTCCCGATCTTCTCCTGCTTGACATAAACCTTCCGACCGTGGACGGGTTCGAGATCTGCCGGATTCTGAAGGGGAATGAGAAGACCGAGGATATAACTATTATCGCCGTCTCATCCCGGGAAAAATTCTCCGATTACGCGGATATGGCCGAAGCGGGAGCATCCGCTTTCGTCGGCAAACCGGTCGACAAGGAGGAACTCCTCCTCAAGATCAACAGGCACCTGAAAAAATAGAGCGCTTATTTCTGTAACAGCTCGAGATGGGCTCAGGAATCGGGCTTATGCAGCCCTCCCACAGTGGTGAGAAAAGATAGCCCTCGCTTGGGCGACTTATTTAACCGCGGATTATAGGGATTATGCGGATTAAAGAAAATCGAACCGTTTAATCCGCGGTTTATTGAAATTCCGAAGCAGCCCCGATGAATCGGGCTTTTCGCTTTGTTAAAATAAGTTGGTGGTAACAAGTGATCAGTAACCAGCAATCCGGCGCTCTGCGCTATGCTCTCTGCCAACTACTCCCCACTGCCCATCGTAACGAAGTGGAGATCCCGAATGCTTATTCGGGACTGCCCACTGCCTATCTTGTTACCGGGATGTCGGAGCTGCCCCCGAAATAAGCCCGGGTCAATCCCCGGATGGCCCAGAGGCTTGATCCCGGCCGGAAGATCCCGATATCGTCAATGCCGTTGCCCGCGTAATCGGCGGTGAGCGGGTCGTCGGCGGAGGA
>Ga0180435_10006643_pt1 | contig 11084 bp, 10 predicted proteins | sample SS_ome_3_FD_132467 | JGI IMG/M metagenome (GOLD analysis project Ga0180435, IMG submission 132467) | Hypersaline lake sediment archaeal communities from the Salton Sea, California, USA - SS_3_S_1 metaG | ecosystem: Environmental > Aquatic > Non-marine Saline and Alkaline > Hypersaline >...
CATGTCCGGGGTTTTTAAGGACAACATCGCCCCTTTTAGATGTGTGGGAATCAACAATGGACATCTGAGGGTTGATTTCAACCACCCCCTGTCAGACAAGGATCTGCGCCTATCCACTATCATTGGGAAAGTCGAACCCAAACGGATTGAGCGCGGTGGCACCAGTATTGACTGGATAGAGCGGCTCACCCAGGGGCCGGGTATGCAGGCCCGTTGGCGGGATGTAGCTTCTGATTTTCTATCGGCCTCAGCCTTTGAACGCCAGGATTCCCAGGCAGATGCCGCTTTCTACGCCAAACCCCGCCTGGTACAACATTTGGATGACACGGCCATCTCCATGGTGAAAAACACCTACGATCGGTTTCTCAGTGATGGTATGCAAGTTCTCGATCTTATGAGCAGCTGGCAATCACACATCCCTGAAAGGCATCGTCTGGATCGTGTGATTGGGTTGGGGCTCAATCAGGACGAGTTGCGGCATAACTCCCAGTTAGATCAATATGTGGTTCACGATCTAAACAAGGACAGCGGGCTTCCATTCGATACCGGCACATTCGATGTGGTTTTGTGTACGGTTTCGGTAGAATACCTCACCGATCCCTTTTCAGTATTTAGTGAAGTGGCCCGTGTGTTGAAACCAGGCGGCACTTTTGTGGTTACATTTTCAAATCGCTGGTTTCCAACCAAGTCTATCCGGATCTGGGCTGAATTGCACGAATTTGAGCGCATGGGTCTGGTGCTGGAATATTTTATGCAAAGCGGCAAATTTGAAGATTTGCATACATATTCCATGCGGGGTTTACCGCGGCCGCATGACGATAAATACTTTCCGGAATTTGTTTATTCGGATCCCTTATATGCTGTTTGGGGCAGTAAGGCGGTTTAAAGTAATTTTAATCTTTTATAAAGAGGTATGGCTTATGAAAACTAAACAGACTGACCACTACACACCAACAAAAAGTCCGGATGGTACGGATGTATACTGCCCGCTCGATTCAGAGAATGTCCCCGGAGTCGATAATGCCGGTACGAGTGAAGAATGCGTTGAAAAAGATGTGGTTGAACGCTATTCCGGTAATATAGATATTCAGGATTAAGAAGACTTGTCTTGGAAAAACTTTGCAAAGATGTAATGCTGGGCTTCAGTATCCATCGCCCGGAATTGGTATCTCGTATGGGTGCCCATATGATGGCTCACGACGTCATCATTCTGGAAGAGCCCCCGGATAATAGTTTTAGGCTTATGCTGGAAAAGAAAATTGGGATCAATGATTATTTGCAGGGTCTTGATATCGAATATCCCATTTTCAGTCGCAAGATGTGCCGCTGGATGCAACGACTGGCGGCGCAGCATAAGCAAATTAAACAGGTGGAGCCCTATCTGGAGACATTGCTCGAAATCCATGAATTCTTTGCAGATGGCGGCCGGCCTGATCAGCTGGCTGGGGAATCCATTCACGAAGATGTTTATAGAGTTGAGAAGCATGCCACGGCGGCGCTGCTGAATTTTTATCAGGTGTTTATGTCCAGTCCCTTTGAAATGGTGTTGGAATCTGTAAAACATTTTGCCCGAAAGGATGCCGCCCGTTTTCAATTACGAGATGAACTCAGGGCAAAAGCCCTATTGCCTTTGGTGGAAACAGACGCAAAAGTTTTTATCGAAGCCGGCCTGATGCATCTGGCCCTGAGACGGCAGTTACGCCGCCGCATGGCGAAGCCGCAACGTCTGCAAACCAAGTTTATTGCCGACGATCTGTTACACCAAAACGGCCTCTCCGGCCGGTTGTATGGTCCGGGGGACCGGCTTACGCTGCTATATATTTTTCACCCGGAGATTAGTCAGCCGGAAGTCGAGACCTTGCTGGCGGCTCGCGCTCTCATTTATAACAAACTCATTTACAAATCTGAAATCGATGCCGGTGATGATATACGCAATCTTAAAAATGAAGTCGCTTGTTTGCAGAAGGTTCAGCACTTGTCACTGCATGACTGCCGCCGAATGTATCGGCAATTTAAAAAATTACGTGGGTCTCCGCAAACCTCAAGTCATTTGGACGGTACCACCTGAGCTTTAGAGATAAGCGCAATAAACTAATACAAGAAAAGGAGAAATAGCATGGATAAAAAAATATTACTGGCAGTAGACAATTCGCGCCCGTCTAAATCGGCATTGGCATATGCCATTTCCATGTCAAGCATGATACCGAACCTGAACTATGTGCTGTTGCACATCCAGCCGATGGTGTCTCTATTCCTGAAAGAAGAGGCCCGTACGAAAGCGTCGGCCCGAAAACAACTGGAGAAAATTGCTAAGCGAAATACGGATTTTGCAAACGATTTGTTGGACGAATACCGTCAGGAAATGATTGCCAATGGGATCGGCGTGGATCGGATCGAAACCCATACGCAGCCACGTGATTTGGGTGTCGCCAAGGATATCATTGATACGGCCCAGCAGCGACAGTATGATGCCATCGTGGTTGGCCGCCGCGGGCTTTCCGGTGTCGCCAAGCTGTATGCCGGCAGCGTGACCACCGATATTATGGAACAGGCTCAGGTAATTCCCGTCTGGCTCGTTGATGGCAAGGTAGCTTCTGGAGATGTACTCTTGGCAGTGGATGGGTCAGAGGCATCTTTGCGCATGGTCGATCATGTCAGCTTTATGCTGGCGGGCAATCCCAGCACGTCAATTACACTCTTGCATGTCACCAATAATGCCCAAAACTATTGCGAAATCGATCTGACGGAAATGGATGAACCCGATTTTGAGGAGATTGTGGTCCGCGGCGACAAAGCCTGTATTGACGATTTCTATCCATTGGCCATGCAAAAATTCAAGGATGCCGGGATCGAGGATAATCGCGTCCGCTATGAGAGTATTGCCGGTCGCCGACGTATCGGCAAGGCCATTTTCGATTTTGCACGTAAAGGCAATTTCAGCACCTTGGTCGTGGGGCGACGCGGTATTGACAAATCCTTTTTTATGGGGAGTGTGTCCCGCCACCTGATCAATAAGCTCGACGACGGTGCCTTGTGGGTTGTGCCCTGATTTACTGAGTTTGAGGGATCCTTGGGGCCGCGGATTCGAGTGATCCCCGGTTCCATGTTGCGGGTTGGTCAAGTCCTCATTAAACGTTATCAGTTTTTAATAGGTTATACCCATTACTAATCCCACAATATGTCTGTATTGTATTCCAATAAAACATTATTATATTACAATTAGATTTAAAAATTTGAAAACAAGGAGTTTATCATGAAAGTAGAATTGAAATGTTTCGCCAACCTGGTCGATCCGGGTACCTGTGATTTTCGTGAAAGTACTGCCTATAAGATGGAAGACGGCAACACCGTTAAAGATCTGATTCAAAAAGCCGGCATTAACGAAAATGAGATCAAAGTAGCATTTGTCAACAGCAATGTTGTCGAGTTGGACACGGCCCTCTCAGACGGAGATCGCGTGGGACTGGCGCCTGCTGTTGGCGGGATGTAAATGGACTTAAACGGCAAAGCCTCGCCGGTTTTATTTCCAGGATAACTGAAGCATGTCTTTTGACAGTGGGGTTGCAAAAGTTATCCTTCAGGCGCGGTCCCTGTGACCGCGCCGCTTGCTTTGTACCAGTTGCATTTAAAGTTATATATCCTATCGCACCTCGGCACGAGAACGTTGCGTGAGCGTTCACCGCAAAATGTTTTATCCATGCGGAACCTTTCTCAGGTCATCCAACTGGTACCCCTGATTCTCTATAAAGTCTATAATGCGCTGATATTCCGCTTCCGGAATTTTTGGCGTGCGCGCCATGATCCATACATAATCCCTTTTGGATCTGCCGATGACCGTTTGGCTGTAATCATCCGTTAAATAAATAATACGGTATTCGGCTTTGATGGGCCAGATGAATTGCATACCCCAGACCGCATTGGAGTCGGTATCTTTGACAAATGCGCGCGGTGTGTATTCTTTTAGGGGGCCATCCAGACTGCCTTTGTTGAAGCGGAAAGTCGTTAAAATAGTGCCGTCCGTGTCAAGGCGATAGGACTCGACAGCATTATAAGACTCTTTTTCAATAAATGTGGGAATGGCGGCAATGACATACCAATCCCCCATGAAGCGTTGCAGATCTACTTTTGGAACCGTGTAAATCGGTTTGGCAGCCTGACAGCCAATCAATGTTGTGAGTGCGAGCGACAGTATAATCAAAAGTATTCGTGACATGATTGCATCCTTTCCTAGCTAACTCCTTTACCACAGTTCATGCAGTATTTAGGTCATAACGTGTTCAGATTAGTTTTATATTCGCGTGCTTGTTTTAGAATTGCCTGGCGCCGGCTTGAATCCATGCGATCCCAGGACCGGTACATCATGGCAATGCGCGGATTTTTCTGCAACAACTCACGGTGTCGATTAAAGAAATCCCAGTACAGACTGTTGAACGGGCAGCTCCCTTCTCCATGGCGCTTTTTCCAATCATACGTGCAGGTTGCACAATAATCGCTCATGGCGTGAATGTATCGGGCGCTGGAAACATACGGCTTGGTGGCCACCTGGCCCCCATCGGCAAATTGACTCATGGCACGTGTATTGGGCAGCTCCACCCACTGAATTGCATCAATATAGATGCCCAGATACCAATCGTCCACGGCTTGGGGATCTATGCCGGCCAGTAATGCGAAATTGCCGGTGATCATCAAACGCTGGATGTGGTGTGCATAGGCATAATTCAAAGATTGGGTGATGGTCTTTTGCAGGCAGTTCATCCGGGTGTCACCGGTCCAGTAAAACGCGGGAAGCTTGCCACGGTGCGAGAAATAATTGCTGTTTTCCAATTTCGGCATCAGGGTCCAATAAATACCGCGCATGTACTCGCGCCAGCCGAGGATTTGCCGCACAAATCCCTCAATTTGTTGAATCTCGATGGGTGGCTTCTGGGTTTTCCAGGCCTTAGTAGCGGCCTGGATCACTTCCAGGGGGTCTAGCAGTTTGCTGTTGAGGGCAAAGGACAAACGTGAGTGGAAAAGATGCCAATTGGTGCTGAGCATGGCATCCTGATAGGTACCAAAGGCCGGTAAAACCGTGATCACAAAATAGTCTAGCAGCGCCAAAGCTTGGTCACGGGTTACAGGCCAGATCAATTGATGTGCCCGGATATTGCCCAGGGTTTTGACACCCTTTTTTTGAATGGATTGCACGATATCGGTTACATCGTTTTCAAACAGCATGGGGTCGGGAACGGGTATCTTTTGATCATAGGCTTGGCGGTTTTTCTGATCATAATTCCATTTTCCGCCCGCGGGTTTGTCCTGGTCCATCAGGGTATCGGTGCGTTTGCGCATCCAACGGTAAAAGGATTCCATTAAATAGCGTTTTTTGCCCTGGAAGAATTCGGCCAATTCTTCACGCTGTGTCAGAAAATGCTGGGTATCTTCAGTCCGGCATTGAATGGGCAGGCTTCGGGCTAAAGCCTGCAATTGGGTATCGAGCCGGTACTCGTCGGGCAATAAGTATTCGAATTGGGAGAATCCTTCTCGCTCGATAAGATATTGTATATTGTCTGTGAGGGTTTGGCGGTTGTCGGGATCTTCCAAGCGCATGTAGATGACCCGGTGGCCTAGTTCTCTCAGCCGTTCGGCAAAGGATCGCATGGCTGCAAAGAATGCAGCGACTTTTTGAATGTGGTGCACGGCGTAATCGGTTTCCTGACGGACCTCCATCAAGACATAATCGACGTTATCACTTGGCTGGTGGAACCAGCTGTGTTTTTCGTTGAGTTGATCGCCAAGGACGAGACGCAGTATGGATGGCTTTGCTTTCATGCTTCAACTCTGGACTCCAGTGTATCGACTTTTTGGACATAGGCCTTGATGTCGCACTTGCGTTCCAGGCCCGAGGCTGCCATGTAGCGGACTTTACCAAAGATGGGCCTTTCGAACCAGGCGCGGTCGTGCAAGCCATATACCCAACCCACGCCGGTAAAAGAATTGGCATCACGACCATCCAGAAAATACTTGTTGTTCATAGACAAGGTGGTTCGAAACGCATATTCGGGTGTCTTACACCATTCCAGAATTTTTTTACCCCAATACATGCGCATATAGTTGTGCATAAAGCCGGTGGTTTTCATTTCGCGCATGGCCGCATTCCAATAATCATCATGGGTTTGTGCATTTTCCAATTGCTTGCGGGTATAAACAGCCTCCCGAAAATCGGTTTTATGCGCGGACAGGGTTGTGCGCGCCCATTGGGGCAGGCAGGCAAAGGCATCATAGCGCGGTGTGTATTGAACGAAATTCATTGCCAGCTCGCGGCGGACGATTAGTTCTTCCAAGTAGGATTCCTGAACCTCGCGAAGTTTTTCGGGTCCGGTACTGACCTGCAGCGCCAGATACAGCGGTGATATTTGACCAAAATGCAGGTATGGGCTCATGTGAGAAATGTCATCTGTCTGGGGTTGGTTCCGGTTGTTTACATAGTTTTGGAAACACTGGCGTAGAAACGCATCGAATCGAATTTTGGCCTGGGATAGTCCGCCTTTGAAGAAAGTGGAAACTGGTTTTATACTGCGATCAAGGGACATCTCTTTGACTAAATCGTCAAGATTTTCCAAATTCAGACTACTTGGCTTGATATCCAGGGTATCTTGTTTCACCTGGCTTGCTTGAAACGGAATGAGATAATCATCCAGATTCCGATGGATTTTAGGGCGGATGGTGCGGGCGGCGTACTCGGCTTTTTCAGATACCACGGCTAACGGTACCACCACATCGCTTTCGACCTGAACCACCAGGCAGGCTGCCGAGCGGGCCACTCGCGACCGCCACTGTTTCTGGTGGTGCAAATAGCCCCGGTCACATACGATAAGGGCGGCATCACGGCCCAACGACTCGGCCACTTCAGGCGGCGCTCCATATTGAACGACCATGCGGATGCCCTGTTTTGATAAAGCCTCCTGGGTTTCCCGGAGGCCTTCCAACATAAAGGTGTAATGACGCAGATTGGCCTCGGGATAGTCATCTGTCAAACCAAAACCCACCAGGACACCCAGTCCCAGCTTATTGGCCGCTTGAACTGCATATTCCAAGGCGTGGTTATATTCCGCCCGTTGGGATTGTTGCATCCAATAGAGAACATAGCGTCCCTTTTGAACATCCTTATTGTTCAGGAGGTGGATGCGTGTGGGTTGAATGGGGAAGGACGCCTTCATATGTCACCTAGTCTGTTTTGATTTTACGATTTCCAAGCAGATATGGCTGATACCTTAATGCTTTCAGCTGAATTTCCACCTCATAGTCTAACAGGCTTCAGTCAATTAGCCTGCTTCTACTTACTCCCTACTGCTTACTATTCTGTCGCCTGACTTCTGCCTCCTGCAAAGCTCATATTGCTTTCAGCCGGGGGCTCAGCGCTGCGGTCGCGGTAGATCGCATGCCGCAGTAATTTTGGGCGTAAACCGCTCGGGGCCAGTGACAATCGGCCGGGTGATTTGTTGGGCGATGCCTTTGAGCATCCCCGCAAAAATCCATTGATGAAACGGATAAAGTGCATACCAGTAGAGAATGCCCAGCAAGCCTTTGGGTAAAAATCGGGACAACATGATCAATTCGGTGCGGTCGTCGGTATCAGCATTTATCTGTAGTTCCAGGAGAGCTTCACCGGGAAGTTTCATTTCCGCCACCAGCAGCAATTTGCGGGCCGGTTCAACTTCCAGAACCCGCCAGAAATCCAGGGCGTCGCCGACACCGATTTCGGTTGGATGGCGTCGGCCCCGGCGTGTGCCAACACCACCCACCAGGCGGTCGATCATACCGCGCAGGTGCCACATCCAGTTTCCGAAGTACCAACCGGTCTTGCCGCCAATGCATTTAATGGGCTGCCACACGTCCTGAGCGCTAGCCTTAAAGCGAGCGCGATAACCACATTGCAGAATCGTACCCCCGGCCCAGGCGGCATCGCCGCAATGGGCCCATTCCGGGGCCAACAACTGGCCTGCATCCATCCAGCAGGAATCCACCTGTTCTTGACGAATGCGATCCAGCGCCAGCCGAATAGCCTGGCGACAGCTTAACATTTCCAGAGGGATAATTTGCTTGATTCGGTTTTCGGAGCAGACCGCATCAGTGGTCAGTCCCTCGGTTAGGGGCAGGGCAATTGATTTGGGCACCGGACTGATTAAATGAATCCATAAGGCACTCAGGGTCGGGGTCAGCACCGGAACGGGGATAATGAAGCGTTTGGGCAACCCGGCTTCTTCAGCGTAGAGATCGAGCAAGTCACGATAGGTGAGGATATCGGGTCCCCCGATGTCGTAGGTTTTTCCAATTGTCTGCGGATGCTTCAAACATCCGAGCAGGTAGGCAATAACATCGCGGATGGCAATGGGTTGGTTGAGCGAGTGGACCCAGCGCGGCGTGGTCATCACCGGTAGGCGTTCAACCAGGTAGCGCATAATTTCAAAGGAGGCGCTACCGGATCCCAAAATCATGGGCGTACGCAAATCGGTTGTGGGAACGGGTCCGGTTTGCAAGATTTCGGCTACTTCGTTACGGGACTGGAGATGTTTACTGATGGTCGCATCCCCGGAGTTAGCCAGGCCGCCCAGATAGATGATCCGCTGCAGATTCGCAAATTCCGCCACAGCGACCATGTTCCGGGCAGCCTTGCGATCGGCTTCGGCAAACTTTTCTTTTTGGGCGATCATAGAATGGACCAGGTAGTAGGCTGCTTGACATCCCACGGCCGCTTTTTTAAGCGAGGCCGGATCCAAAACATCCCCTTGAACCAACTCGACATGGGGATGGCCCGCCCAGGGCCGGCAGCCCACTTTTTCCAGATTACGTGCCATGGCACGCACGTGGTACCCGGCTTCGAGTAAGGCCGGTACCAAACGTCCACCCACATAGCCGGTTGCACCAGTCACTAAAATCGGTTCAGTGTTCATCGCTAAGTTTCCTATTTGAAACTGCGGATCAAGGGAAATACAGCGCGAGATATATTTTGTCGGAACCACTATCGCAATCGGGATCGGGACCGAATTCAAATTATCCGTCTACCAACACATCTTGAATAGCGGCGCACGCCAGAGCCGCCCCTCGCGCTATTTCGGCATATCGCCGCCGTTCAGTCTTCTCTGTCTTACCATTTCCTTGTGCATGTTTAAACGATATACAGAAGGTGAGCAAGTTTTCTTACTGTAGAAAGGACCACACAAGCGCCTTCAGGTCAACCTATAAAAGATCCCATAAGCGAACACGGCAGCGTGAAAAGGCTCTGCCTTGTTTCACAGTCGATCTGTGTCTTCATAGGAGCTTCACTGGCGGGATCAGCCTGCTACATCGATTCCCATGTCGCAGCCTAGCTTGGGATCTTTGTCCTCACATTCAAAATTTCTTTCACGGGTATCAACGTGTCCTTCTTCTCTCTCTTTTTCATTTTCTATATAATCTTCAGTTGTTGCCATGATAGCGCCTCCTTAACCGTTTTTTTGCAATACCGATTAACTAATATGATATGACCGAATGGTCAAACGTCAACGAGGTAGAAATAGAGGCTTTATGATAGGGTTATACCATTGTTTTGAGGATTCAAAGAGCCAAGGATCCAAGGGGTCAAGTGAGATTCGGGTTACGCGTGTGAGCTTTAAGGTATCAGCCACAGTTGCTAAAAGCTTGCTGCTTCTTACTGAAAGCTGCCTTGAAACGTTCCACGGTCGTCATCCCCGAGAAAGAGGCTGTGTCGCAATTCGCCCATACCCGTCATTCCGGACGGATGCAGCTCTGCTGCAGGAGATCCGGAATCCAGGAAAATGATTATAACGGTAATTTCTGGATTCCCTTTTCCAAGGGAATGACGGGAAGTGCAAAAGGTGAGTCCTGTGAGCGTAAATTCTTTAAAGGTGACAACTTTTAATCAGGACTTGACCGGTTTTTGGGGGGAGGAATCCATCAGGTATGAGCGATCAGCAATTCGCTCCCGGAAAGCCTCATTGATCCGTAGATTGGCTTGATGAGGAATAACCAGATCCACATCCTCCATTTCCATGTTGGCTTTGGTCAAAAGTTCAGCGGTAACCTGGGGCAACAATGTTACCGCCAATTTAAAAACAGCCTTTCCATCCATAAAGGGAAAATGCTCTTTTTTCTCTATCACCGTGGGACTTATGGCCTTGCCCGATTTTCTGGCGGGTAATCCGGCCCGCAATAGCTTAGCGTACTTGCCGTTGGCATGCAGCATCGAGGCGATGATGCCGATTTCTTGGTTGGTTTCGACTGCGTTGATGCACACAGCTCCGGCACCGTCTGCAAAGATGACAGCTGTATCGCGGTTTTCGGTGCTCAGCTCCAGGTAACGGCTTTGATACTCGGCACCCACAAGCAATATTTTTTGGGCTTTTTCGCTGCGGATATAGGCATCGCACAATTCTAGCCCGTGCAAAAATCCGGTGCACTGCTGCCGGATATCAAGCGCAGGAACATTTTTAGCCCCCAATCGATTTTGCAAGAAAGGGCCCGAACCGGGAATTTTTACATCGGGGGTCATGGTTGCAAATACGATTAAATCCAAGTCCGTGGCATGCCAACCGGCTTTTTGCAAGGCGATCTGCGCGGCTTCATAGGCCAGATCGGAGGTGCCCACATCGTCACCGTCCTTGACCCAGTGTCGGGATTCGATGCCGGTGCGTTGCACAATCCATTCGTTTGATGTTTCCATCATTTCACTGAGTTCTTGGTTTTTTACATGCCTGGCCGGGACATACCGGCCAGTGCTGACGATAATGGATCGTATCATTACTCACATCCCTTTGTAGTTGTCACTATGTTGGATGTTCGATGTCCGTTTTTGACTAAACCCAGTTCTCCAAGGATGGCCAATGGCCTGACCGGGTTCTCCTTCCCCTCTTCCGAAGATATAAGCTTTCACGGAGATGACAACCCTAGACGGACATGCCATGCTTCAGCCTTAACCTTTTAGAGCGTTTGTCAGAATAACGTTCCGAAATCGGTAGTTCTTTGAGTCTTCTTTGGATTATCGATAACGTCCAAAATAGCTTGATCCAAACGCTCTATAAGGTGTTCTTCGTCATAGCATTTGA
>Ga0180435_10006644_pt1 | contig 11080 bp, 13 predicted proteins | sample SS_ome_3_FD_132467 | JGI IMG/M metagenome (GOLD analysis project Ga0180435, IMG submission 132467) | Hypersaline lake sediment archaeal communities from the Salton Sea, California, USA - SS_3_S_1 metaG | ecosystem: Environmental > Aquatic > Non-marine Saline and Alkaline > Hypersaline >...
AAGCTAAGCACCACCCGGAGATATCGAGTCACTTGCGGTTCGTTGAGGTTGACGACGATTGGCTCCAAGTCATGGTGGAACTGCACCTTGTCATCATCGCCACCGGTGGAATTGTCGGAATCGGGAACTGCTTCGGTCTGTTCGGCCCCAGCCGGAGCGGGAACGTTGAGTCCGCTGGCGAAGTACCCCGCGGTTGCGAATACGACGAAGATCCCTACTGGCAGGAGAATTCCCAGGATTTTGGCCAGTTTCCCGTTTTTCTCGTTCCCATCGCTTGCGGCGAGGTGATCGGAAACCAACTGCTCGCTGTTTTCTTCGGGCATGGTTCTACTCAGCTCCAATGATTATGATTCGAATGAATTCTTTCCTCGCCGATTCACCTCCGCCCGGGTCTTGGGGCTGATCGGTCCCGTCGCCCATCGAAACAAGTTTCCATCGCACTCTTGATATACCGGACAGCACGCGGTGCATGAATTTTGAAACCGCGCGTGCTCTCTCGACCGAGAGAATCCATCGGGACTTGCCTGGCGGATGATCCGTAGCTGAAGCGACAATACAGATCGTGACTCGCTCTGGGTTCAGGTGCCTTCCCAGTTCACCGGTGAATTCCTTTAAGTAATTGCGCACTGTGGTATCCAGCAACGCACTGCCCGGAGCAAAGCGAATCGGGGTCGACACGACATTGGTCACGTCTACCTTGGTTTCGGACGTTCTGGTCTCTATCACTTGCTTGATCCGTTTAAAGGCTTTGCGAATCTGCGTGTCTTTCAAATCAATAACGCGCTCTCGGTTTATCTCGTCGTCATTTTCTTCGGTTAAATATCTTTTTTTTTGCATGGGACCGTAAATAATCTGAGGCCTCCCAAAGAGGATATTTGGAATGCCAAGTCCGGCTATGCTCCTGCGAAACGCCCCCTGGCCTCTGCGGAAAAGCTCGGGATCTCGCTCCAGGGCAAAGGCCTGGAGCAGGACAAAGAACGCCAGCAGCAGTGTGATCATGTCAGTGAAAGACACTATCCACGCCGGCGCGTCGGGACCGTCATTTTCTTGTTGTCTTCTGTGTGATGACATTACCGTTTTGTAAGACTAATCATTATTCATCATCGGGTGAAATCTCTGGCCAGCAAGACGATCTGCATTGTCGGTTTGTTTTTCTTGGCCTGCCGCGGACGGGGAGGCTCACCTGAGATCCAGAACCTCGCCGGCGGGAGACCTCGCCGCTGTATGAAAAACTGCAAGATCGCCCAGGATCTCAGCAGTCCCACATCGGTCTTACCGACCAATCGCGAGGATGCCCGGCGCGGTGAAGATTCGCCGACGATCACGTAGCAGGGCATCAGTTTCAGGTGCGACGCTATTCTGTCGAGACCATCCCTGCCCCAGAATGTCAGGATGCTGCTGTCACCCAAAAACAGCTTATCGAGGGGGATATTCAATACCGCCTCCTCGTGATAGGCATCCGTTTCTAGTGGGGTTTCAGCCTTTCGAGGATTCTTAACCACTTCCTGGTTTTGGAAGGTACGTTTCTTCTCGGCGCCTTTGTCCGTACGGTCTATGATCGGTTGGACTTCTTTAACCAATGACGCATCGCCCGGATTCTCGTCTCTCGATATCGCTGGAGCTGCTTTATGACTCATCGCTCCGGCCAGTCGCTTCAGCGACGCCGGGTCAAACGACGAGAAACTCAGCAGCAGGACAAAGAACGTCAACAGCAGTGTCATGCAATCGCAGAAAGTGAGCATCCATGCCGGCGCACCGACGGGAGAGTCTTCCGTGACTGGTTGTTTTTCCTGTTCGGACATTTACGCCGCCTGTGATTTCTTACCGCCTGAACCGGGTTTGAACTCCTCGCGTTGCTTGACGGAAATGAACGCCTGCATTCGCTCCCGCACCGCGGTGGGACTCTCGCCATTGGCGATACCTACCACTCCCTGGACTATCATCTCCCGCAGGAGTGTCTCCTGCTTTGAACGAATACCGAGTTTACCGGCCAGTGGAATAAAGAGCAGATTCGCCAACAACGCGCCGTAAAACGTCGTGATCAGCGCTACGGCCATACCCGAACCAAGACCCGCGGGATCACTCAGGTTCTGCAGCATCGCCACCAGTCCAATCAACGTTCCGATCATACCGAACGCCGGACCGGCCGCCCCGAGGAACTCCATAATCTTCTTTCCGTCCTGGTGACGTTCCTGGAGATAGCGGACCTCCTTGTCGAGTGCGGATTCAATTGCATCTCCCTTCTGCCCGTCGACGACCATTCGCATGGCCTGGAGGAGGAAAGGATCGTCAACGGTGGTCAGTTCCTGCTCCAGAGCCAGCGGTCCGTCTCGCCTGCACACCGCCGAATAGTCCACCATGTTTTGGACTATTTCAGTTTGGCTGGGCAATTTGTAGAACAGAGTCTTCTTTATGACCGGTATTATGCTCAGCACCTGTTTCAGTGAAAAGTGGATTAAGGTGGCCGCCAGCATCCCCCCAACCACGATCAGCATCGAAGGTATGTGGATGAAGACCGCTATGCTTCCGCCGGCGACAATGGCGCCAATAACGCACAAGAACCCCAAGAGCACGCCTATTATTGTAGCAATGTCCACGAGTCAGCCTTTCTTCGATGAGGGTTTGCGCACCATCGGGAACTTCTTTGAAAGTTCGGCGGCCAGTTCCGCTGCGCCCTTCTTACCCGACGTCGAGATTGCCGCCAGGACCTTGGCCGCCGACCTGGCCTGCATGTAATAGAGGATTTTCACGGCCAGGTCCTGCTGGTTGCCGACCCACAATTCGGTCAGTATGTTGGAGGCTCCTTCAGCATCCATCGCATCGTACCTGCCTGCAAGAAGCTTGATGTTTTTGTCCTCTTCGGCCAAGATGCGGATCTGACTGGTTTCCAACTCCTTCTTGATCTCCTGATATCGCTGCAGGACGGGTATCAATCGCAATCGCAATTGCTCCAATTCCTGTGCCTGTTTCTTAAGGACATCGGCGGCTATCGCGGTGCGTTTTTCGCGTATATCCAGGTCTTTCTCTTTCGCCCTGCAGTTATCTATTTTCAGTCGCAATTCAGTTATCAGTGCGGCCAGTTCCCGCCCCTTCATGGCGATGGTCACGGGCTGGACCTCTTCGTTCGCAATAGACGTCCGGTCAACTGCTTTGACGGAAGCGGACGGCGGCGTCTGCAGGTCGGCGCCCACGGGTAGTTCTTGGGGTCCGCCAAACCAGGGAGACACGAAGTAAGAAACGCCGAAACTGGTGATTGCAATCGCCGCCAGGATGATGATTCTCAATTTGCCTTTCATCTCAAACTCCTTAATCCGCAGTACCGATCCAACGCTCCATCAATTCGCGAGCGACGATAAGGTGGGAACTCTCGTCCAGTTTTTTCTGGTCCTGTTTGATCGCGGCCCGGGTGTGTTCCATGGCGGCTTCTTCCCGAAGTTTTTCCAGAGTCTCGCGAGCGGACCTGATTTCGCTCAAGGCGATTGTCATCTCCGAGCGCCGATCCTTAAGGGCCTTGAGTTCTTCCCTCAAACGGTCCAATTGCGCCTCTTCAACCGCCGACCGCCGCATGAACTCCTGCTGTTCGGGAAGGCGTTTGTCGACATCCCGCCCGGCAAGGTCCGCCAGAACCTCTCGCAGAGACGCCTGGCGATAAAATATATTCCGGTGGACCGCGGCGATGTCCCGCGAGAGGCGCACCAGTTCCATCCTCATCGCGCTTTCCTGTTGGACCTTCACATCCAACACCGGCTGTAATGACCATTTAAATCGTCTCATTTATCGCTCTGGTTCGTATCGCGATCGGGGACCGTATCGCCTGCATCCGGCAGGAGCGAGTCCCACGATTCGGTTATTTCGCAAAGTTGATCGACGGTCTGGGTGAATCGCGATCCCCGGCCTATCGGTTGGATCAAGAAGTCGTTCACCCTGTCGATCAGGGAAATCGCCTTGTCGACCCTGTGGTTGTTTCCCGGAGCAAGCGCTCCAATGTTGATCAGGTCTTCGGCGTTCTTGTAGGTGGCGTAGATGGCCTTGAATCTCTGTGCGGCGACTTGGTGTTTTTGACTGGCTACCGAGTCCATCAATCGACTTATGCTGCTAAGGATATCAACCGCCGGATAGTGACCGCGTTCGGCGAGTTTTCGGGACAGCACGATGTGTCCGTCCAGCAGGGAACGAGCGCTGTCGGCGACCGGATCGCTCATGTCGTCACCTTCGACAAGTACGGTGATCATACCGGTGATGCTACCGGTTTCGGTGCGGCCGAGGCGTTCGGTGAGTTTCGGCAGCAGCGAGAAAACGCTGGGGCAGTATCCCCCGGTGGTCGGTGGTTCGCCGGCGGCCAATCCTATCTCACGTTGGGCCTGCGCCAAGCGCGTCAGCGAGTCCATCATAAACAGCACGTGCATGCCCTTGTCGCGAAAGTACTCGGCGATGGTGATGGCGGTAAATGCACCTTTCACGCGATGAATGGGGGATGCGTCTGACGGGGCGACAACCACCACGCTGCGCTGGATTCCTTCCGGTCCGAGGGATTCTTCGAGGAACTGGCGAACCTCCCTGCCCCGTTCTCCGATGAGCGCAACGACATTGACATCCGCATCGCTGGTCCGCGCGATCTCGCCGAGCAGAACGCTCTTGCCCACGCCGCTGCCTGCAAAAATGCCCATCCTTTGTCCCTTACCGCACGTTAACAGCCCGTCAATACTGCGGATACCAAACATCATCGGATCGCTTATTTTCTGCCGGCTCAATGGAGGCACGGGTGCGTTGTCCAACCCGCGCAGGTCAGTTCCCTCCAATGGTCCCTTACCGTCAATCGGCCTGCCCAGACCGTCGATCACCCGCCTCAACAAACCGTTTCCAAGTCGCATGTGACATGGCGAGGATTTGGCGATAACGGGATCGCCCGGCGTTATTCCTTCGATATCCTCCAACGGCATCAGCATTCGATTGTCACCATGAAAACCAACCACCTCCGCCAGCACCCTCCTACCGTCGTTCAGGCGTATTTCACACATCTGCCCGATGCCCACCGGCGGACCTTTTGACTCGACCATCATCCCCGCCACACGAACCACCGCCCCGCGATACGGCATTAGATTCACCGTTCGCAATTTCATCTCGTATTTCATCAGGTCGACGGGCATATTGCGTTACTCCGGTTCCGTCAGGGCTTTGCTTATCTCTTCGATGTGCCCTTCTATCGACGATTCGACGGTCCCGTGCGAAGTTTGCACCAGGCACTCTCCCCGGCAAACTCCTGAATCGGCGACAAAGCTGACATCCTCTGCGTCGGGGGACTCTTCGTCCTTGCTCGCCAATTCGCAGCGGGCCAGGTCGTCGGGGTGCAGATGCACCACGGCGTCCATTCGCGTGGGAAGCCGGCTGAGCGCCTCCCGAACAATTGGGTCAACTTCATGTCTCCCCGCCTGTATTTCCTGCATGAGCACTTTCCTGGCGATTTCCATGGACAGACCAAGCAACTGCTGTTCCGCCTCCCGACAGAACTGCGCCTGGAGGTCATGAAACTTCGCCTGCGCCTTGACCAGGGCCTCACGCGCGAGTCGGAACTCGACCAATTCGTCATCGATCCGCTTATCAACCTGGTGTTGGACCGATTCGCGGCGCAGGTCCAATTGTTCCGGATCTACGGCCTCGACCGTCATCAAAGGGCGAGAGAACTGCATTTCAAGATCATCCGTCATCGCTGTCAGTTCTCCTCGAATTGAATTTCGCCGCGGGTGTTCATTTCGCGAAACACGTTCAGTATCTCTTCTCTGGCCTGTTCAACTTCGCTACTCCTTGGACTCGACAGTAGAGACGCCTCCTCGTCGAGCATGGCCTTGGCCCGTTCGGATATGTTTTCGCGGATTCTTTCCACTATCCGCTCGTCCGCCTCCACCAGCGCCAGGGCCAGTTTTCCGGACTCAACCGACATCAAGCCCGCCTGGACAGAACGCTCGGATATGAGATTGATGTCATCCCACGTCACCATGAGTTCCTGCACCAGCCTGGCGTTTTCGCTGTCCTGCTCTGTCAGGGATTCGACCATTTGGTTGCGCAGATCGACCTCGAGTCCGCGGAGCAGGACCGCTACTTTTCTGAGTCTCTGGCGGGATCGCCCCGCACCGCGCCCCATCGCCCTGTCTTTGGCGACCTGTTCGAGACGCCCCTCTACGATTTCGGCTATGCAGAGTCTGGCCGCAGGAGAGATTTCCTGGGCGCCGGCCATACACGCCACCGCCCTGTCGCGAGTGCCTTCATCGAGTAAACCGAGCAGTTCGGCGCTTTTCCTGGCCGGCAGTTCGGACAAGACCGCCGATGCGGCCTGTGCCGATTCGCCGGCGAGGGCCTCGGCAATGGCGTCGGCGTCAGACGAGCGAATGCGCCTGAACGGGTCCATTTCTTTGAGGCGATTATCGACTTGCGAGAGCACTTCCTCAGACCCCTGCTCACCGAGGACGTTCTGGAGGATTTCCCTGGCCAAATCCTCTCCCGCCAGCAGTGGTCTTCGCCCATTAAGCAGTCCGAAGAACTCTCGGATAGGCTCCCCGGAGACGGCGCCTGTCTCACCGCCGTTTCGGTCGAGGCAAGCAACTTCAACCGCAATTTCGGTGAGCATTTCCGGTTCGGCCGATCGAAGCAGTTCTGCCGCCGTGGAGGGATCGAGATTCCTCAGGAGCATCGCGGCTTTTCTGGCGCCTGTCATGGACACTTACGCACCCTCCTGCTTGGATTCTATCCAGTGTAGGAAGAGTTTCTTGACTTCCTCGGGGTTGTTCTGAAGAGCGTCGGTGATCTGCGCCCTTAGGACTTCCGGAGTGGCCTCGACCGCGCCCAAGAGATGATCGGTTCCGACACCCTGCCCCGCGAGTTGCGCCTGCGGGCCAGTCGCCGCCAGTTCCGTCGCTTTCTTTTTCGGGCCCCGGAACATTCTCAGCACCAGAAGCGCGCCGATCACCAGGATACCCAGCGAGAATCGCCTGCCCATCTCGAGCAGGAAAACCGGATCGGTAAACCCTCCGCCCTCTTCGATCGGTTCGATCTGCGAAGCAAGGGATCCGGCGAATTTCGTCTCAGTAACCTTTACGACGGCGTTGGATTCCGCGAGATCCCCCGGTACGATTGCGGCGCGGACCATATCCTCAATATCCTTGACGGTCAGGGGCTTGGCCTCGGCGGAGGCTTCCTGCCCTTCGCCAGTGGGAGGAGGAGACAGATCCACGAGGACGGACGCCGAAAGCGATGTGATCTTTCCGGCGAACTTTTCGGTCTTCACAGTGGTTTTACCGACCTCATACTCGGTTTCTATCTTTTCTTCAGTACCGCCTTTGACCCCTTCTCCGGAACCCGGGGTGGCGGAACTCTCTATCTTTTCACTTTTGGCGACCTTGCCATCGGGGCTGAACGTCGTGGTCATATCGCTCGTGCTGGTGGGGTCTATTACGACAGTGACGATGACGCTGGCGTGATCCTGCCCCAATGCGGTGGTCAAGTGATTCTGTGCCAGCTTGGCGAGGCGATCCGCTTCTCCGGCCTGGATAGCAAGAATACCGCCTCCACCGGCGCCCATCGGACCCTTTTCTTCGTTGGATACTATCTCGCCATCGGCGACAACAACCACATTCTCGGGCGCCAGGTCCTCGATCGCCCCGGCCACCATATGCACGATGGCCGCAGACTTAGCCGGGCTTATTCGCCAGCCGGGTTTTATTCGCAGCGCTACAGTGGCCGAAGCGCCTTTTTTCTGCCGAGAAAAGAGCCTGCCTTCGGGGACCACGACATGCACCCGCGCGACCAGCACGCTATCGAGCATTTGAATGGTTTTCGCCAGTTCCCCTTCGACGGCGCGTATGTAGTTTATCCTCAGCTTGTCCGGGCTGGATCCGAATTCCGCCTCGTCGAGAATCCGATATCCCTTCTGCCCGCCGGCGGGCAAACCCGTCGACGCCATCGTCAATCGCAGCGAATAGATTTCCTCTACCGGAACGTTTATGCTCGTCCCGCCCCCGGTAAGTTCATACTGTACTCCGGCATCGCGAATTTTTTCCACTATCGCCGAAGCTTCTTCCGGATCAAGTCCCTGGTATAGCATTCCCATGTGTGGTTTGCGCGCCCACCCCACCAGCAATACAGCGGCCCCGGTGCATGCCAGCAGCACCGCCAGTAGAATCGCTCGCTGGAACAGATTGGTCTGTTGCAGCGCCTGTCTGAAGGTTCCGGATAATTCAGCCACTTTGCTTCTCCGCCCGCAACTCCGCGCCGGGAGTTTATATCTGCATGTTCATGGTTTGCTTGTACGCTTCGATAACCTTGTTGCGAACGCCGATCAGGAGCTTGAAACTCATATCCGCTTTTGCAACGGCGGCGACCGTCGGGAGGATGTCCTGGGTCTTTCCGCTCAATAGATCTTCGATAGAACCCGCCGAAATCTGCTGCTGTTGATCGACCTGCCCGATATAGTGCTTGAGCTTCCCGGCAAAGTCGCCCTTTAGTACAGAACTTTTTTGTCCGACGCCGGTGGTATGCGGCGAGGGCGCCAACGGTAGCGGACCTTGAATGGGATTAACTGGAGGCATCGGTATTCCTTTCGTTTATTTCAGCAGCGCAATGGCGGCATCCATGATCTCCTGGTGTCGCTTCATAACGGCTGCATTGGCCTGGTAAGCCCGACTCGCGGAGACCAGATTTATCATTTCGACAGGCAGGTCCACGTTGGGCATCATCACGTATCCGCTCTGGTCGGCGTCGGGATGACCCGGTTGGTGAAGACGTTTGAAATCAGTTGCGGTGTCGGGGGATACGCTCTCGATTTTCGGACCGCCAAACCCGTCGGCGTCCGTCGACAGGACAAGTTCCCGCCGTCGATAGGGCTTGCCCGAACCGGTGCGAGTGGTCTTGGAATTCGCAATGTTTCCCGCGATGACGTTCATTCGCGCCGCCTCGGCCCGAAGTCCCGAAATGGCTATGTCAACCGAGCTTGGAACACTGTTTATACTCATGGTTGTCTCCCGACGCTATTTCACCGACATGGCCGATTCCATTTTTCGGTAAGTTCTGGCCAGCAGGCGAAGGTAGGTTTTCTGCATTCCGACGTTCTTGACCATTTCGCCGATTTCCATTTCCAGAGTCACGTCGTTTCCGTTGGCGTCAACGGGTGTGGTTCCCGGACGAGTGACGTCTTTCGCCAATTCGTCAATATCCACGCCCTGCCCGTCGGCGATTGCGCGAGCAAGTCGTTTTTCGAACGCGACGGCCATTCTCCGGTATCCGGGCGAACCAATATTGGCGATATTACTTGCAATCGCCGCCTGCCTCAGACCGGCGCCCTTGATGCCCGCTTCCAGGTACTCGATGATCCCCGTTCTTCCAGCCATCAGACTTCTCCTGCAGTTTGAAGTTGACCGGATTCCCTGTAACGTCGCAGTTTTTCGCGCAGGGTGCGGTCGCTGATACCGAGCATTTCCGCGGCTTTGGTCTGGTTCCGTTTTGTCCTGCGCAAGGCTTCGAGAATCGTCCGCCGTTCGATCTCTCGAAGCTGCAGCGTCGAGCCCGCCGGTTCCAAAGCCTGCTGAAGTTCGGCGATAACCGACGGCGCATCGTCGAGCGAGAGCACGTTTCCCTCGCCCATAATCATCGCCAATCTCACCACATTGCGAAGCTGCCTTACATTCCCGGGCCAGTCGTAGCGATTGAACAGGTCCACCAGGTTCTTGTCGAATGCGGTGATCCGCCTGTTTGTCTCCGGCGCGTAGAGATTGACAAAGTGCCAAATGAGATTCTGGATGTCATCCGCGCGTTCTCGCAGGGGCGGCAGGAAGAGGTGTACACCACCGATGCGATAGTACAGGTCCTTTCGGAATCTCCCCCGGGAGACCTCTCTGGTCAGGTCGCGATTGGACGTGCTGACGACCCGAACGTTTACTTCAATGGTTTCGGCGCCGCCAACTCGTTCGAAACGCTGCTGCTCGATAACCCTCAGCAACTCGGCTTGAAGTTTCGGAGTCGTTTCGGATATCTCGTCAAGGAGCAGCGTCCCGCCGTTGGCGCGCTCGAAGCGGCCCATGCGGCGTTCATGCGCACCGGTAAAAGCGCCTCTCTCGTGCCCGAAGAGTTCACTCTCCAGCAGCGATTCGCTGATCGCCGAGCAGTTGACGTATATGTACGGACCACTCGAACGATCGGATTCACCGTGAATAAGGCACGACATCAACTCCTTGCCCGTTCCGCTCTCACCGGTGATCAGCACCGGTGCGGACGTCGGTGCAACCTTCCTCGCCAGGGAGATAACCTGCATAAGATTATCGCTGCTGCCGGCGATCTTGTATCGACGGCATATTTCATCGTCAGGCGCAGCGATCTGCGACACTTCAGCAGTCGCATCCGACTGACCGGCGATAAACTCGACATTTGAACTCTTTTGATCGACCATTCTTTACTTCCGCCGGGAAAGATCGGGGGACTGTTGTTCCTGCTGTTCGATTTCTTTTATTAGGGTTGTCAACTCGTTGGTATTGCGCCACTTGACAATATCCTTCTCCACAATCGCGATACTGCCCCAAAGCGAATCAGGATGCGCCGCGACCAGCATATCGTATTTCTTCAATGCCGCCTGCGGATCGGTCTTGCGACAACAGTTTGCCGCCTGAAACAACACCCATGCTTTTTTCTCATCTGCAACCCCGCTTGCGATGGCGCGATCGTAGAAAACAACCGCCAAATCCGGATGGTCCGCCTGGAACAGGGCATCGGCCAAGGCCACCGGATCGTCAATGCTGTTGAGCTTGCGAATTCTCTCCTTAATTCTGGAAGTCATCAACGAGGGCTGTGTTGTCGCGGGCCTGGTGGTGGAATTCCGTGGTTGGGTCGTCGCCGGTCGAGTGGTCGCCGATGGACGCTTCAACAAAGGGCGGCGAGGAGTTGCGGGAGGAGTAAGAAAAGCCGGTTTTGGCAGATTCATTGCTTTCTGCAGGCGGTCAATCGCTTTCTTCAGTTCGCTGGAATTACCGTTATCCTGCAGCGTCTGTATGTTCGATCGCCTCAGTCGGCGTCTGTTTTCCCCAACGGCGGACCTGGTTGA
>Ga0180435_10006646_pt1 | contig 11076 bp, 4 predicted proteins | sample SS_ome_3_FD_132467 | JGI IMG/M metagenome (GOLD analysis project Ga0180435, IMG submission 132467) | Hypersaline lake sediment archaeal communities from the Salton Sea, California, USA - SS_3_S_1 metaG | ecosystem: Environmental > Aquatic > Non-marine Saline and Alkaline > Hypersaline > Sediment...
AGTTATTTCAGAACGTTGCCCTGAATAAAGAGTTACAAACAATCACAACATTTAGTTTCTTTTTGTCTTGGCGCATACTAGATGTAGTATTATGCTTTAAATTTGTTGGTCGCATCGGATCACCACAGCATCTGGCGAAGAGTTGACGGATTGACAAGTCGCCGGTTTGGCAGGAAGGTGGATGCAAGAAGGGTAATAGTGCTTTTCCCGGCTCATTACCAACGTGATCTCGCAGGCCAGTCTGTTGATTTATACATAATACATAAAATATTGTCATAATTTGAAAACTGGTCAAATGTTTTGACGGGAGAGTGGCGATGACGCACCAGGATTCAACAGGTTCCTCGGGTAGCTCGGAAGGTTCCCAGGCACCTTTGCAAGGCTCGATCAAAGGCAAGGGGTTGAAGGTATCGCAGATATTCTCTACTCCCGGCACACATCCGTTCGACGAAATCACTTGGGAGAAGCGCTCGGCGCATATCACGGATGACCAGGGTAAGACTATATTTGAACAAACGGACATCGAGGCGCCGGTCGACTGGAGCCAACTGGCCATCACTGTTGTCGTCAGCAAGTATTTCTATGGTGAAGACGGTTCGTCCCAGCGCGAGAAGTCGATCCGCAACATGGTCAATCGCGTCACGCGAACCATCACGGATCTCGGCAAGGCCGGCGGTGTCTTCGCCAGCGACGAAGACGCTGAGCGATTCTACAACGAACTGACGTACCTGTGCGTCAACCAGTACGGCGCCTTCAACTCACCGGTATGGTTCAACGTCGGGCTGTTTCATCAATACGGTATCGAGGGCTCCGAAGGCAACTGCCACTGGAACTGCGAAACGGACCGGCCCGAACGTACGATGAGATGCTACGAACATCCCCAGGCCTCGGCATGTTTCATCCAGTCCGTCGACGACACGATGGAAGACATCATGCGACTGGCCCAGGACGAAGCGATGCTCTTCAAGTACGGTTCGGGCACGGGTACAGACCTTTCGACGCTGCGTTCAAGCCGCGAGAGCCTCTCGGGCGGAGGTACGCCTTCGGGCCCGCTGAGCTTCATGCGTATATTCGACCAGATCGCAGCCGTCGTCCGATCCGGAGGCAAGACGCGCCGTGCCGCAAAAATGCAGTCTCTGCGCTGCAACCACCCGGATATCAAGGAATTCATCACGTGCAAGGCGATCGAGGAGCGCAAGGCCTGGGCGCTGATCGAGCAGGGATACGACGGTTCGTTCAACGGGGAAGCATATGCCTCTGTGATGTACCAGAACGCCAACCTGTCGGTAAGGGTTACCGACGAATTCATGAAAGCGGTGGAAGACGGCGCCATGTGGGAGACGCGGGAGGTCACCACGGGCAACAAATCGGCGGAGTATCCCGCGTCGGACCTGCTGGATCTGATCGCCGAAGGCACGCACGTCTGCGGCGATCCGGGCATCCAGTATCATACGACCATTAACAGGTGGCATACCTGCGCCGGCGATGGGGAAATATGCGCTTCAAATCCGTGCAGCGAGTACATGTTCCTTAACGATTCGGCATGCAACCTTGCAAGCCTGAACCTGATGAAGTTCCGGCGCGAAGACGGGACGATAGACGCCGACGGTCTTGCCGCTGCAACCAGGGTGTTCATCATAGCACAGGAAATACTCGTTGACAGCGCGAGTTATCCGAGCGAGAAAATCTGCGCCAACAGCCACAACTACCGCCCCCTGGGACTGGGTTACGCCAATCTCGGCGCCTTGCTGATGTCGCTGGGGCTGCCATACGACAGCGACAAGGGGCGCGGGACGACGGCTGCGGTTACCGCGATTCTCACCGGCGCCGCATATACCGCAAGCGCTGAACTGGCAGAATGTCTCGGACCCTTCGCCAGGTTCGAGCAAAACCGCGAATCAATGCTTAAAGTCATAGGGATGCACAAGTCGGCCGTCGAAGACATTGACGAGAACCATTGCCCCTTCGCCCTGTTAGAGTCGGCACGGACATCCTGGGCGCAAGCGCTGGCCGCCGGTGAAAAATTCGGCTATCGCAACGCCCAGGTTTCCGTGTTGGCGCCCACGGGAACTATCGGTTTCATGATGGATTGCGACACAACCGGTATCGAACCGGATATCGCGCTGGTCAAGTACAAGCAACTGGCCGGTGGCGGAATGTTCAAGATCATAAACCAGACCGTTTCGCTGGCCCTGCAGCAGCTCGAATACGAAGACGAAACGATCGACGAGATACTGACGCATATCAACCAGCACGACACGATTGAAGGTGCACCCGGACTCAAGGAAGAGCACCTGTCCATATTCGACTGCGCCTTCAAACCCGCAAACGGAAAGCGGTGCATACACTACATGGGCCATATCCGCATGATGGGAGCGGCCCAGCGATTCATATCCGGGGCGATCTCGAAGACCGTAAACATACCCAACGAATCCACTATCGGCGATATCAGGGAAGTCTACACCGACGCATGGAAACTCGGGCTCAAGGCAGTGGCGATATATCGTGACGGGTCCAAACGCATCCAACCACTGAACGTTTCGAAGGAAAACTCGAAAAGCAATAACAACAGCCTCCCGGACAAGGCGACCGGTATCAGCCCCGAGCAGCTTGAAGCCGCAAGGCGCAAGCCCCATCGGCGCCGCCTGCCGGCGACCCGCCCGTCGATCACGCACAAGTTCTCGGTCGCGAGGCACGAGGGTTATCTCAGTGTCGGTCTGTATGAAGACGGAACGCCCGGCGAACTGTTCATCAGCATGTCGAAGGAAGGCTCTACCGTCGGTGGAATGATGGATACGTTCGCCACAGCCCTTAGCCTCTGTCTGCAATACGGCGTACCGCTCGAGAGCCTCGTAAAGAAATTCTCGCACCAGCGGTTCGATCCCCATGGTATGACTGACAACCGCGATATTCCGATGGCCAAGAGTATCGTCGACTACATCTTCCGCTGGCTTGGTCTGCAGTTCCTGGGCGAAGAATACCGCAATAAGCATCTCCCAAAACGCGGTGACGGTCAGTCAAAAAACGCTGATTCTGAAACAACTGACTCAGCAGCCCCCAAGGCGATAGCGCCCGAGGCTGTCAAGGATGACGCACCCTCGGAACCTGGCCGCGTCGGCACGGCCTGGGACAAGGACGTCCACAGGCCAGCCGACGCACTTATAGATATGGATAACCGATACGCCCCGATCGGAAGGGCCGCAGGCGCCCCGACCGATGCGCCGGCGAGCACGATGGTCAAGAAATCGCTTCGTTTGGCGATGGTTTCGTCACCCCAGCGTCCGGCCACCCGCAATGATCGAGTAGATCGCCAGTTCGAGCACTTCCAGGAAGATGCTCCGGCATGTGATGTCTGCGGTTCGCTGACGGTGCGAAACGGTAATTGTTATAAATGCTTCAACTGCGGGACGTCGCTGGGTTGTAGTTGAGCATCCCGCACGGAGACGGGTTTGAATTTTTGATTCTTGATTCAGGCTTCCCGCTCCGATGGTAATGGTGCGACGCCCAGGGAAGGGCGCCGGCTGAATGGCACGGATTGAGGCGCCTGCCGGTAAAATCGCCGGTGGGCGCCTCAAGCAGCCAATTGCGATGATCGAATCGCCGACGCCGTTAACGACGTTCGGTTAGTGCATTAACATTGAAAGAGAACAATCAAAAAAATATCAGAAAAATCGGTTAACGCTTGCAGACCGCAAATACCGAACTATAATATTGCTAGGGTTGTTTTGAGTCATAGTCTGTCAGGGTTCGCGGGTAACAGCCCAAGCAGACCGACATGATATTGGTTGTCCGCTGCACCCCATTACATGTAGGTCTCCCTCCACCTGCATATTAGGGATGCGGCTTTGGGCGACGTTTAGGTCTCCCTCCGCCTAGGCGTCGCCATTTTTTGCGCTAACTTCAGCGTCTTCACCGATAAATCGTCCCGTGAACGCACAGCGCAAAGAGACGCGACGGAGCCGCTATAATCCAGCCCCGCCGCGTGGTTTACTGTTCGCTGCTACTGCTTGCGAGGTTTGCGTAGTATAGCTAGCCCGCCGAGGGCCAGCAGGCTCTGCGTGGCGGGTTCGGGTACAGGATACTCAACCAGATACCCGCCGTTCCAAAGTGTAAAGCCCCGATTCACATCATTCCATTGTCCGTTGATGATGTTCGAATAGGCTGCATCTTCGTCGCCTTGGTTGTTTGGCTCTACGCTCCCCCCCAGTTTGTGAAACCCCACGGCTCGCCAGTAATCCATCTCCAGTTCCCCGCAGGTTCAGGACTACCCGATGGTTGGTACGCTCCTATCCAGAAGCGATCCTTGCCTGCGTCTGGAAGTGCTGTTTTCGTATACAGAGTCTCCCGGAGATCCGCCTCTTCCTGCGATGTTATTGTCATGAGGTGGCCCTGAACGCCTTCATAAAACCTGGTCTCAGCATCAGTCTTTGCCTGATCCCATGTCAGCTCTGTCTGTGTGTCTACTCTGTCATACCAGTGTTCGTTTCCAGCCGCTGGGTGGGAAAACGCGTCTGCCATGATTCACCTTCAGAGGAGAACAGGAGATCAGGAGACCGCAGGTGAGCGCTGTGTGTTTGGTGATCGTGGTTGAGTGCAGAAGTCTCAGCACCCGCGACGTGCTCGGTGAAGAGCGCATGGTTGGTGCGATTCGTACCGTAGAGCGTAAGCGCACCGCGATCGCCCGGGGTGGTGGCGAGCTGCGCTTGGACGAACGACTTCCAGTAAGTGGTGTCTATCAGGACATGCGGGAACTCGCCGCTTCGGTCGGCGAGAAGTTGTACGCCTCTGGCGACCGCAGGAGAAACGGCCGCTCCGCAACATTTTCGGGTCTTCGGAAGCTCCGAAGTCAGAGCGATTTGCGTTCAAGGCCGACGGTGAGAATCGAACTCACAACCTCAGCTTTACGAAAGCTGTGCTCTACCGTTGAGCTACGTCGGCGGTTCACCAGTGCCTTTAGGTTACTATCGGGCATCCGAACGGGTGAGTTTATCGGCCTTTGCCCTGCAAGTCAATACCTGTTGGCGGGCGGTTGTTGACACCCCTATCCGCGGGGCGCTATACTCAAGAAGCGCTATTGGCGGTCCACCGCAACCTGCCGGTCAGGAGCAACACTTTGAAGAACGCAATTCTTACCGTGCTGATTGTTTCAGTATGCGCGGTGGTTTCGTCGGCCGGGAAGGCGGGAAACCTCGATGTACGTGTGCGAAAGCGCGACAAGACCGGGCCCAAAGTGTCGCTCGCCAAGTGGGACGCAGCCAGGACCGCGATTATCGTATGCGACATGTGGGACAAGCACTGGTGCAAAGGCGCCGCCCTCCGCGTCGTCGAAATGGCTGGGCACATGAACCGCACCATAGCGGTCGCCAGAAAACGCGGCGTGTTGATTATCCATGCCCCGAGCAGTTGCATGGACGCCTACAAAAACCATCCGGCGCGCAAGCGCGCACAATCGGCCCCCCAAGCCGCGAAGATTCCGCCCTGGATCGCCGGATGGGCTCGTAAACTCGCCTCGGAAAAGGATGCGGTCTGGCCGATCGACCAGTCCGACGGCGGATGCGACTGTGAGCCCAAGTGCAGGTCCCGGCGCGCCTGGAAGCGCCAGATCGATACGATCGAGATCGCCCACAGCGACGCGATAACCGATTCCGGTGTCGAGACGTGGAACCTTCTGAGCGCCGGCGGTATCGATAACGTGATCGTCATGGGCGTCCACACGAACATGTGCGTCATCGGTCGCCCGTTCGGCCTGAGGAACCTCAAGCGGGCCGGCAAGAACGTCGTGCTGATGCGCGACCTCACCGACACGATGTACAACTCGCGCCGCAAGCCTTACGTCTCGCACTTCAAAGGCACCGAGTTGATTGTCAATTACATAGAAACCTATGTCTGCGGGACCATCACATCATCGGATATTACGGGCGCCGCGCCGTTCGCGTTCAAGACAACGCCCGGTCCTTCGAGGCGCCCGGCGAAGATACCGCCGGCGGTGAAGCTGACCGCCAATGTAATCGGAGTGGACATCGGAGGCGCCGGAGGCCCGATCGAGCCCGGTTGGGTCGCCTGGACGCAAACCCGCGCGGTGCGCCTTGGTGCGGGATTCGATAAGGATTTTGTCGCCGAGTTGAACGCGGGGCTTGACTGGCGCGACCGCGGGGACAAAAGCGGATCGCCGCGATTCGAGCGCGTGGTTCGCGATGGATACAAGACCAGCGCCGATAACATCCGCCTGACACTGGCGGGCCTGACCGCCGGCAACTACCGCCTGGTGCTCTACAGTTGCGACCTGCTGTTGAACGAGTCGCGAAACAAGGGTGAGTTCGACGTGCTGGTAAATGGCAAGACGGTCCTTCGCAAACAGGGCAGCGTGCCCCGCGGGCGGGCCGATCATGCCGCCATGGCCCCGATCGCGCTGAAATCCGACGGTAAGGATATCGTCATAGAGTTCAGGCGGATCTCGGGCGAGATATGGATCAACGGTTTCGTGCTTGCCGGCGGCGGGGCGGGGGTTATGCCCGTGCCCAAAGGCGGCGCCAGGGCCCGCGCAATTTCCCCGTCCCCCAACGCCACCAAGCCCCGAGCCAATGTCGCGGCGCTTCGTCGCGCGATCGCCGATCTGACCCAGACGTTCGCCGCGCGGTATCCCAAAGGCTCCGAATACCTCAAGCGCCTCGACGCCATCTCCGACCCCGCGGGCGAAGGGCGACAGGCATTCGAAGCGCTGCAGCGCGAGGCGCTGCTGGCCAATCCGCTTCTGGACTTCGACAGGCTGCTGGTCGTCAAGCGGCGACCGCATAAGAATGGCAGGCCTGGAAACCCCGACCTCGCCCGCGGATGGGACATAGGCTTCCCGAGAAGTTCCTACGGTAAGAGCAGCCTCAGGCGCGGCGCGTTCGAGAGCGAAATTGCCGTCCTCTCTCCGCCGGCGCCGGACGGAAAGCTCACTGCGCTGTATCGCCCGGATAAACCGATGTTCGTCGGCGACGTCGACCTGCACTTCAACGCCGATCGCATGCTGTTTTCCCGACGCGACGGGAGGGGAAACTTCCAGGTTTACGAGATCGGCGCCAAAGGCGGCGCCCCGCGACAGGTAAGCCGCGGCGAGCAGGTCGACGTACACAACCACGACGCGGTCTACCTGCCCAACGACGATATCATCTTCGCGTCAACCGCATGCTTCCAGGGCGTACCCTGCAACAAGTCCAAAGTCGCCCTGCTTTACCGCATGAACGCAATGGGGAAAAACGTTCGCCAACTCTGCTTCGACCAGGACCACACCTTCCATCCCGTCGTCCGGGAAGGCGGGCGGGTGATGTACCTGCGATGGGAATACTCCGACCTGCCCCACACCTTCAGCCGCATCATGTTCCAGATGAATCCCGACGGTACCAGGCAGATGGCGCTCTACGGGGGGAGTTCGTACTGGCCTAACGGAATCTACAGCGCCCGAGGGATCCCGGGCAGGCCGACAATGTTTGCGGGAATCGTCGCCGGACACCACGATTGCTATCGTTCCGGGGAACTGGTGCTCTTCGACGTCTCGCTAGGCCGCCAGGAAGCCGACGGCGTCGTCCAGCGAATCGGGGGATACGGACGAAAGGTCCAGCCGCTCATACAGGACAAGTTGACCTCGCGCACCTGGCCGAAATTCGCGCACAGTCACCCGCTCAGCGAGAAATACTTCCTGGCGACCTGCAAACTCAACAGAACTTCACCCTGGGATATCTACCTTGTCGATGTATTCGACAACATGCTCCGCCTGCACCACGCCGACGGTTGGGGCCTGTTTGAACCGATCCCATTTCGCAAGACGCGCCGCCCAACCGTGATTCCCGACAAGGTTGACCTAAAACGCACCGACGCGACAGTAATGCTGGCGGATGTCTACATCGGACCGGGCCTGGCGGGAGTGCCCCGAGGCGCCATAAAACGCCTGCGCCTGGTCACGCTGCACTATTGCTACCAGGGACTCGGCGGGCAGTACGATCGCGTCGGGCTCGACGGACCCTGGGACGTCAAGCAGGTGCTCGGAACAGTATCGGTGGAATCCGACGGATCGGCCGCGTTCCGTATACCGGCCAACACGCCCATTGCGCTCCAACCGCTGGACGCCGAAGGCAAAGCCGTACAACTCATGCGAAGCTGGTTGGTCGGAATGCCCGGCGAGATGGTCAGTTGCGTAGGCTGCCACGAACAGGCCAACACGGTTTCGCCCGCACGAGCGACCCTGGCGTCACGCCGAAAACCGTCCGAAATCACGCCATTCTACGGACCGGCGCGGGGGTTTAGTTTCACTCGCGAAATCCAGCCCGTGCTTGATGAGTACTGCCTGGCTTGTCACAACGGGAAAAAGCGCAAAAATGGAAAGACCATCCCCGACCTTCGTCTCGCCAAAGAAAGCAGATACCGCGCCGGGCATTTCACGCCGTCTTACATGGCGCTGCGCCGCCTGGTCCGAACGCCCACGATGGAACCGGACATGCACATGCTGGCCACCGGCGACTTCCACGCCGACACCACCGAACTGGTCCAGATGCTCCGCCAGGGGCACCACAATGTCAAACTAGACGACGAAGCGTGGGATCGACTGATAACCTGGATAGACATCCAGGCGCCGGCGCACGGAACCTGGCGGGAAATCGCCGGCGACAAACGCGTCCTGCACCAGGCCCACCGACGACGCGCATTGCTGAAACTCTACACGGGACGAGACTACGACCCCGAGGCCGTAACGAAAACACCGGCACACCATATCAAACCAATCGCCCCCAAACCCGAGAACGACTCGCCGCCCAAAAAAGCGATCTGCAGGGGATGGCCTTTCGATACCGCCCGGGCGGTATCGAAACAGAAGACCCTGGGCCAGGCGCCCGGCACGATCGATCTGGGCAAGGGCCTGAAACTTGAGCTGGTCCACATTCCGGACGGACAGTTCGTAATGGGTTCGGAGTGTGTAAAGATCGCCAGACCGTTCCGGATCGGTCGATTCGAGGTAAGCAACAAGCAGTACGCCTGCTTCGATCCGTCACACGACAGCCGCATGGAACCGGGCGACGCGCTGCACTTCGAGTCCCGGGCACGCGGTTTCGCCCTGAACTCACCCGACCAGCCGGTCGCGCGGGTCTCGTGGAAGCGGGCCGTTGCGTTCTGCAAGTGGTTGTCGAAGAAAAGCGGGCAAAAAGTCTCCCTTCCCACCGAAGCCCAGTGGGAATGGGCCTGCCGCGCCGGGACCGACACGCCGATGTGGTTCGGACAGTGCGACAGCGACTTCGCCCCGCACGCCAACCTCGCCGACGCCACGTTCAAACGCATCATCAGTTACGGCGGATACGACAGGGCCTCCAGCGTCGTGCCCCCCTGGCGCCCTGCGGCGGAAAAGGTCGACGACAAGTATCGCGTCTCGGCACCGGTCGGTCGGTTCAAACCAAATCCCTGGGGACTGCACGACATGCATGGTAACGTCGGCGAATGGACCCGCAGCCTCTACAAACCATATCCCTACCGTGACGATGACGGGCGCAATGCGATCGACGCACCCGGACGGCGAGTCGTCCGCGGTGGGTCGTGGTACGATCGCCCCAAACGCGCGGTGTCATCCTTTCGCCTCGCCCACAAACCATGGCTGCGAATCTACAACGTCGGTTTTCGCGTGGTGGTGGAATAACCGGACTGATAACCTCAATAGGCGTGCCGCTACCGCCCTCAAGGCCTACAATCATCATTTTCACATAGTATGTTGCCGCATCTGTCACTTTCTTGAGTTGCGGGCAAATCAAACTGGTTACCGTAGATGTGACTTCGTACATCTTGGTAACTCCTGCCGCGACAATCGCCCGTTTTTCAGAGGCCGGATTCAGTTTGCTCAACGCACCGCGTCGGATATAATCGTTGTGAGAGCCCCACGATATTTGTGGGCGCAGCACCGTCTGGGATACCGCAGGAACCGCGAAACGAAATCCCGGTTAATACGCTCAAGGAGCACAGTCTCATGCGTAGGGCCGCAATAATCACAGCCTGCCTAATAATCTCCCGGACCGCCGGACTTCTTGCCGACGACAAGAGCGATTTCGACTCGCTGTTCGCTGATGAGATAAAGCGGGTCGTCGCTTCGCGAAATCCCGCCCAGGCCGGTGCGCTGGCCGGGCAGATGATGTTGGCGGCGAAGTCGATCAAGGACCGACCCAAACTCCACGTGATGCTATGGAGCTGCGCCGCGGACTTTGGCGCCAAGGATCCATCGGGATTCGATGCAGCCACCCAGGCCCTCAAGAATCTCCTGCAGGCCGCACCCGAAAGCAGCGCCAAGTGGGTCGACAAGCTGGCGATGATATATAGACGCAGATACCTGGCCGCCCGCGGCGCCGAACGCGCCAAAGTGGGTTCAGAACAGGTAGATGAATTTATCGCGATCGGCGATGCACAAACTTCTGCGGGACGCGGTCGGGCCGCGATGATAACTTATCGTCGCGCACTGTCAGCAGCCACTTCGACAAAATCCACAAGAAAGAAAGAAATACTGGAGAAGATCAAAACTGCAAACGCAGTCGCCACCGTCCAGCTCAATATTGATAGGCTCAGGAAAACTCTGACCGCCAGGCCCGACGACATCAAGGCGCGCGAGGCTATTGTGCGCTTGAACCTGGTTGAACTCGACGATCCGGTCAGTGCTGCCGGAATGCTTACCGACGATCTCGACGAGAAGCTTCGCACCTACGTATCGCTGGCTGCAAAAGACATCGAGGAACTCGAAGCGGCGCCCTGCTTCGAGCTTGGGCGGTGGTACTGGAATATGTACCCGTCTGTGAAATCCACGCGGACGAAAGGTAATGTGCTGCGGCGGACGAAAGCCTACCTCGAACGATTCAAGTCGATGAATACCGCCAGGGACGTATCAGCACTCACGGCGAGGGTGATCCTCGAGAAGGTCGACGCCGAATCAACCAAGTTGGCTGGGAAAATCGACAAAGAATCGGGCAAGGTCAGCAAGAGCGTCACGATTCATTGGACAATCGCCGATGACGCCGACGTTTACCTGAACGGAAAGCCCCTGCGCGAATACAAGCCGGATTTTCGCTCCCG
>Ga0180435_10006647_pt1 | contig 11076 bp, 8 predicted proteins | sample SS_ome_3_FD_132467 | JGI IMG/M metagenome (GOLD analysis project Ga0180435, IMG submission 132467) | Hypersaline lake sediment archaeal communities from the Salton Sea, California, USA - SS_3_S_1 metaG | ecosystem: Environmental > Aquatic > Non-marine Saline and Alkaline > Hypersaline > Sediment...
AACGCTCTGGGCGTCAAGCCTGCCCTCTCCGGTGATACACAGGTCCGCACCCGCCAATCGCCGCCTGAGACCCACCGCCGAGGCGACCAGTTCGGCGCCGCTTTCGAGCGTCGCGCCGGTAAACGCCACCAACCCCGCCCCCAGCCCGCCGGCTACACCGCCACCGGGCAGCGTCGAAACGTCAACACCCAGATCGCGCATGATGATATCGGCCAGCCTGCTCAATCCCGCCTCGAGCTGGTCCACCATTTCCCGCGTGGCGCCTTTCTGTGGCCCGTAGACCACCGCGGCGCCTTCAGGACCGATCAGCGGATTCGTGACGTCGCAGGCCACCCGAATACGCGCCTCAGCCGCCGGGGCGTAAAGGTCCGAAATATCAATCGAACCAAGCGTCGACAAAGCCCCCCCGCCCATACCGCAGACGCACGCCTCTCCGTCCACGTCGACAAACGACACGCCGAGGGCCTGCGCGGCGCCGCATCCGCCGTCAACCGTGGCAGAACCGCCTATTCCGACGATAATTTCGACCGCCCCGGCCTCAAGTGCCGCCATTATCAGCAGCCCCGTACCGAACGTCGTGGTCCGCAGAGGGTCGCGGTCTTCGCCCCTGACCAGGCGCAGGCCCGAAGCGGACGCCATTTCCACCACGGCGATCCGCCCTCGCCCCGGCGCGCCCTGCCCGTCGGCCTGAATCCCCGCGGTCACCAGGCCAAGTTCTCCGGGAAGAGAGTCCTGCACGCCGGCGCCCAGCAATCCGAAACGGGCGCGTATCGACGAACCGAGCGGGTCGATCACATCGGCGGTCGCGAACGTCCCTCCGGTGGCGGCGACCATCGCCTCGACCGTACCGTCTCCACCGTCGGCCATCGGGCAGATGTCTATCTGAGCCTTACCGCACACGTCGAGCACGCCGGCGGCAATCGCGGCGGCGGCGTCTCCGGCCGATATGCTCTCCTTGAAAGTGTCGGGAGCAATAACAACTTTCATCTTCGCCTTGTCCTTTCGCGCATGGATCGGGGGCGAGGCGATGCGGCCTTGATTGCAGTCCAGTATCGTACGTAGCCCCGCACGCCGCCGACGTGAATGGTGTCTCCGGGTTTGACGTCCGCCAGGACCACACCCAGCGCGTCGAGATCGGTCACGTAATACCGCCCGACCTGGAATATGATGTCCTTCAGGTCAATACCGAGTTTCTGGGCGGGGCTTCCGGCCTCGATACCCACCACGACCAACCCGCGGGACACCGACAGGGACAGTTCCCCGGCCAGTTTGCGGTCGATCTTTCTCAGCGTCAGGCCAAAAAGCCTGCGGGCGAGTTTATCACCGTCGGGTTTCGGGCGAAGTGCCAGCTTGAGCGATCGGTCGAGACGCCTGCCTCCGCGCAAGACGGTCAGGGATATCTTGTCGCCGGCTTTGGCGCCGGTCATACCGCAAACGAAATCCGGTATCTGGCGGACGGGATTTCCGTTGAGGGAGACTATCACGTCTCCGCTGCGGAGCACGCCGTCGGCGGGAGTCTTCGGACGAACTTCAGTAACAGTGATAACCGCGCCGTCCCTGCCGCGTTTCCGGGCGACCGAGGCGCCGAATACGACGCGGTTGATCCTCTCGAAGTCCATGAGCCTGGTGAACTGCTCGGTAACGGTGTCTGCCGCTATCGCAAAACCGATGTTCTGCGCGTCGGCCCGGATAGCCGTGTTGATACCGATGAGCTCACCGCGGATATTCAGAAGCGGACCTCCGCTGTTGCCCGGGTTGATCGGCGCGTCTGTCTGGATGAGCCCGCCGTACTCGACATTCCGGTCGAACGTGAGCTTGCGGTCTGTGGCGCTTATCACGCCTGTGGTCAGGGTGCTGGCGAAGCCCAGGGGGTTTCCGATGGCTATCACGGTCTCTCCGACCATCAGGTCGTCGCTGCGAGCGATGGGGAGATACGGCAGGGTCTTGCCCTTGGGCAACTCGATCTTGAGTATCGCCAGGTCGTGCGTCGTATCGGAACTGATAACCTTTGCGGCGTAACTGGTCTTGTCGGCGAACTGAATGGTTATCTGCATGGCGCGGCTGACGACGTGCGCGTTGGTCACCACGTACCCGTCGCCATGGATAACCACGCCCGAACCGGCGGACTTCTGCCGCACCGGTCTGCGGAAGATATCCGCAAACGGATCGCCGCCGAACAGGCCGAACCGTTGGGTGACAATTTTTTCAGCGGAAATATTTACTACCGCGGGTCCGGCCTTGCGATAGGCAAGCACCACCGGGGTGATGCGCGATACTTCCGCCGAGACCACCGCGGCGCCTGGCCCGGCGAGAATAACAATGCAAAGTAACAAGCGTTTAACCATCACAATCTCCCAACACAGACGCCGACGCATGGAAACCGCCGGTATCACAAAACTGTTCAAAACACGCACACCAATCGTGACAACGTTCATTTTGACAGGTTTCCACCGCCCTTTCAACTCTTCAGCGTGCAGACTCGGAGATGATAATTCCGGAATTGGCGCTTTGATATCTGCCGGCCACACGTTAAGATAATCGAAGCGCCTGCCGTAACGGCTGAAGACAAATCACACTATGGCAAAAGAACACGCGACATTTGATGCCGAACTCCTGGCGACCTGCCTGAGTTATTACGATCTTGGTATCATAAAGGGAATCAGGAAGTTTCCCGCCGGTTCCCGGCGTGCGCCGAAGGTGATCATCAAGTCCGAGAAAGGTTCTTCCTGTTCAAACGGCGCGCCCACGGGCGCGACCAACAGGCAAAGGTGGCCTTCACGCACCAGCTTCAGTTGCACCTTGCCGCACAGAACTTCCCGCTTCCACACCTGATCGGCACCCGCGACACCAACAATTCCATGCTCGTACTCGACGATCACGTATACGAGATGTTCGAGTACATAAAGGGCAAAGGCTACGATTCGTCCCTGGACGCGACTTTCAATTCCGGTCGGATTCTGGGACTTTATCACAAGCTGCTGGCGGATTTCCGCAGCGATTACACCCCCCCCACCGGAAGCTACCACAACGCGCCGGCCATCCACCAGGCAATACGCAAGACGGTCAGTTCGCTGCCGATCGACTCGCGTCCGTCCGGCGAGGAAGTTCCCGCAACCGTCCAGGGTATCGAAGAGACCTACGCCCACTGTGCCGCACAGACCGAACAGAAAGGCCTGCCAGGCTGGCCGACCCAGATCGTCCACGGTGACTGGCATCCGGGCAACATGTTGTTTCGGGACAGGCACGTGGTGGCGGTAATAGACTACGACGCCGCTCGCGTTCAGCAGCGCGTGATCGATTTCGCCAACGGCGCCCTGCAGTTTTCGATCATCGGCGGCGGCGACGACCCGACGAAGTGGCCCGAATACGTCGACGTCACCCGGTTCAAGCGTTTCGCGCTGGGATACGACAGCGTCAACGTGATAACCAAACAGGAAATGCAGTGCGTGCCATACCTGATGTGCGAAGCGATGATCGCCGAGGGCGTGCTCCCGATAGCGGCGACCGGAAGCTTCGGGCGCATTCAGGGTTACCCGTTCCTGAAAATGGTCCATCGCAAAACCAACTGGATACAGGATAACCTCACGGAACTTTCGTCCGTGCTGGACGACTGACCGCCGACCCGCGCGACGTGGGAGGTATTATCGAACGGGGTGGGCCTTTGGGCGCAGGCTGGATGATCCCGTCCACGATCCGGCGATCCCATTTTTCGGCCTTCACCAGGGGCGCCACGTACCTCGCGACAAAACCGGCCGTACCGCTGGTCAAATGCATTCCAACGTTCCCTGTCCTGGACATCTCCGAACGCCACGGAACCTGGTAGAGCTTGTCATACTCCCTGGGGCGCAGCTTGACCGGCGGGACGGAGAAACCGACGTTACCTGCCGACGTGCTGTGTTTACCGTCCATCGTTCCGTATATTTTCGTTCCTGCCCACAGGAGCAACACGTCGCGGGACGAATAGAAGTTGACGATCCCCCGCCTGGTGCCTCCCAGGGCCGTTGTGAGCCTGTATCCCGGAGACAGCGCCGCGGCAAGCATTACCACGCCGTCGACCTGCCTGCCCCATCTCATGGCCTCACAGGCCCACGTGGCGACCGCGGCGCCTCCGCTCTGACCGACCAGCACGACAGGGCGGTGGGGATGGTTGAACTGGTATCTCGCTATTCTCTCGGCGATGTTGGCGGCCTGTCGGTGGTTCCTCTGGCTGGACCAGAGATTCCAGATGAACCCAAGCGGTACTCCGCTGGTCCAATCGTACAATTCGATCGCACAATCCACGCCCCCGGCGTTGAGTCCGCGGCATATTTCCTCGTTAAACAGGCTTCGTCCTTCGATACCCGGAAGGACAATAACCAATCCCCGGGCCAGTCGCGATTCACTGACGTACGGCTGGGGGGGCGCTGCACATCCGCCAAGGAAGATCACGAACACAGTTACGACACCCAATACTCGCATTGGTCTTATATCGACAGGTTCGTCAAATTACCCCAGCCGTTCTCCAGGAACGCGCCGCTGGCTTTACTCCTTTACCTCGAATTCCGCGTCGATGACGTCGTCACCGCCCGCCTGGTCGGGACCCTGAGGGCCCTGGTCGGGCCCCGGCGCGGAGACTTCCGGACCCTGCCCGGCGGCCTGGTACATCTGCTCTGCCACTTTGTGGCTGGCCTGTTCAAGGGACTGCATGGCGCGCCTGATCGCCTCGCGATCGTCTCCGGCCAGCGCGTCCCGCAGGGTCCTGACCGCCGATTCGACTGCGCTGCGGTCTTCGGACTTGACCTTGTCGCCCTGGTCGGTGAGCATCTTCTCCATCTGGAACGCCAGCGCGTCGCCCTGGTTCTTCAGATCGACCAGTTCTCGGCGTTTTCGATCGTCTTCGGCGTGGTCTTCGGCATCCTTCTTCATCTTCTCGATCTGGGCCTCATCGAGTCCCGAGGTGCCCTTGATCTCGATCGACTGCTGCTTTCCGGTTCCCATATCCATCGCCGAAACGTTCATGATACCGTTGGCGTCGATCGCAAAGGTCACTTCGATCTTCGGCATGTTTCGCGGCGCCGGTGGAATCTCGGTAAGATTGAACTGACCGAGCGATCGGTTGTCGGAGGCAAATTCGCGCTCGCCCTGAAGCACGTGGATCGTCACTTCAGTCTGGTTATCGGCGGCCGTCGAGAATACCTCCTTCTTCTCGGTCGGAATCGTCGTGTTGCGTTCGATCAGGCGGGTCATCACGCCACCGAGAGTCTCCACCCCGAGGCTCAGGGGCGTAACGTCCAGCAGAACCATCTGCTCTTCAACTTCGCCGGCAAGGATCGCACCCTGAATCGCGGCGCCCATCGCCACAACCTCGTCGGGATTGACCGACTGGTTCGGGTCCTTCCCGAAAGCCTGTTTGGCGATTTCACGCACCTTCGGGATGCGGGTCGAACCGCCAACGAGGATGACCTCGTCGATATCGCCACCGGTCAGCTTGGCGTCGGACAGCGCCTGCATGCAGGGACCGCCAAGCCGGTCGAACACCGCGGCGCCCAACTGCTCGAACTTCGCGCGCGTGATGGTCGTCGTCAGGTGCTTGGCGCCATCGGCGGTGGCTGAAATAAACGGCAGGTTTATGTTGGCCTCCATGGCCGTCGAAAGTTCGCACTTGGCCTTTTCGCACGCCTCCTTGAGGCGCTGCAGGGCCATCGGATCGTCCCGCAAATTGATGCCCTCGGTCTTCTGAAACTCACCGGCAACGTACGAAATCATCGCTTCGTCAAGATCGTCACCGCCGAGGTGCCCGTCACCGTTGGTGGCCAGAACTTCAAAAACGTTGTCGCCGATGTCCAGGATCGAAATGTCGAACGTACCACCGCCGAAATCGAAGACGGCGACCTTCTCGTTCTTCTTGCCCGCCAGCCCGTACGCCAGCGCCGCGGCGGTCGGTTCGTTGATGATGCGCTCGACGGTCAGCCCGGCGATTTCACCGGCCTCCTTCGTCGCGGTGCGCTGTGAATCGTTAAAGTATGCCGGAACGGTGATGACCGCCCGGGTAACTTCCTCGCCCAGGTAGTCCTCCGCGGTGCGCTTGAGGTTCTGAAGCACCATGGAACTGATCTCCTGCGGGGTGTACTCCGCATCCCGCACCGAGACCTTGACGAGTTCGTCAGGACCGCCGGTGACACTGTAAGCCACCTGCTTTTCCTCGCTGGTCACTTCGTTATGACATCTGCCCATGAACCGCTTGATCGAGAAAACCGTGTTCTTGGGATTCGTCACCTGCTGGTGCCGCGCCGGTTGACCGACCAACCGCTCACCCTTATCGGTGAAACCGACCACCGAAGGCGTCGTGCGGGCGCCCTGCTGATTGATCAGAACCTTCGGTTCGGCGCCTTCCATAACCGCCACCACAGAGTTCGTCGTACCAAGGTCAATACCTATGATCTTGTTTGAAGCCATGTCGCACTCACTTTCCTTGCTATCTCGAAGCTAACACACGCTTTACAGTTCTATATCTTCACGAGCCCCGCCCGTCAAGACACTCGGCGCAATACTGCGCCCGACAGCATGTTTGCAACCCACGTGCCACGATTGCAACTTCCTATACATCGGACGGTTATCCATGTCAGACAAGCACAAAATCATGCCATATCGACCGGAGAAATCCGCCAGGCGGCGCAGTTTGGCAGACATCGAGGGGGCAATTGCATGGGATGCCCTGACCCTCGCAATACGCCCACGCGCAAACCCGAAACGCAAACCCCACCCCGCCACGCAAATAAGCGACCATTCAAACGCGTCCGGAACCGCGTCATTTGCCCAATTTGTCGATGACCGATCTCTTCAAAAACTCGCGCCTGGTCTCACCTGCCATTGCAGTTCTCCCGCTGACACCAATGCCTGATTGTACACTAATTGAATGACGCATACACCATGTTGGAGTTTTTCGCAAATTCGCACACCACCGCGGAACTCAACGCTTGATCCACTCGAAGAAAGCAGTTATCGTCGGCATCCCATGAAACCCCACAGCGACATCCTCGCAGTTATATTTGACATGGACGGCGTGCTCGTCGACAGCTACCAGGCCCATTTCGAATCGTGGCGCCAGACCGCACGCGCACGCGGACTCGACATGACCGAACAGCAGTTCGCCGCAACCTTCGGGCGAACAACACGCGAAATCATAACCGCTCTCTGGGGAGACTCGGTCTCCGACGATGAGATCGGGCGATGGGACGATCTCAAGGAACTGGCGTATCGCCGGATACTAACCGCCGATTTCCCCGAAATGCACGGGGCGCACCAACTGCTCGGCGCACTGCACGAAGCCAGCTTCAAACTCGCCATCGGCTCGTCAGGACCGCCCGAAAACGTCGAACTCGTACTCCGAAAGCTCGGTGAAGAACTGTTTTCCGCGACGGTTAACGCCACCAACGTAACACACGGCAAGCCGCATCCCGAAGTGTTCCTGAAAGCCGCCGCCAAACTCGAAATCGCACCCGTAAATTGCGCCGTGGTCGAAGACGCCCCCGCCGGTATCCAGGCCGCCCGACACGCGGGAATGACAGCAATCGCTCTCACGGGAACCGCCCCGCGAGAGAAACTCGCACCCGAAGCACACCTCGTGATCGACTCGCTCGACGAACTGTCACCCCAGATAATCCAATCGCTGATCAGCGGTTCCACTCGCCGGTGAACACTTCGACGGCTGGACCGGTCATGTAAACGTGTCCGTCATCGGCGCGCCATTCCAACTCCAGATCGCCACCGCAAAGGTGGGCGGTGATCTTCCTGTCGGTCTTTCCTGCCAGCACACCCGCAACGCAAACCGCCGACGCCCCCGTCCCGCACGCCAGGGTAACCCCCGTGCCCCGCTCCCACGTCCGGACCGTAACCTCCCCACCGGAATGCACCTGCGCAAAGTGAACGTTGATCCGCTCGGGAAACAGCGCATTGGTCTCCAGTTCCGGACCGACTTCTTCCAGAGCAACGCCCTCCGCGTCGTCCACGAATATCACCGCGTGCGGATTGCCCATCGATACGCACGTCATCGAAAACGCCTGCATCGACGTGCGAATCGGCATCTCCACCACCCGCTGCACCGGAACGTTCACCGGAATCTGCTCCGATTCCAACACCGGTTCCCCCATATCCACAGTCGCACCGCTCACCTTACCGTCTTCACCCAAGACCAGTTCTATGGTCTTGATCCCCGACATCGTTTCCACGCGAAGCGGATCGGCCTGCGATCGACCGTGGTCCCGCGTGTATTTCGCAACGCACCTAATCCCGTTTCCGCACATCTCGCCTTCCGACCCGTCAGAATTGAACATGCGCATCCGAACGTCCGCCGATTCGCTGGGCATTATCAGGATAAGCCCGTCACCACCCACTCCGAAATGCCTGTCGGATATCTCACGCGCCAATGCCGACGGATCGTCTACCCGCTCGTCAAAGCAGTCGACGTACACGTAATCGTTTCCCGCACCCTGCATTTTTGTGAATCGCATAACGCAATCCTTTCAGATAGCGATGGGAATTATACAGACCTGACAGTTCCCTGTCCCGCTGTTTTACAAAAAGATCGTCACCAAACCAGTGGCATGTCACAGATGGTTCACACCTTCGGCGCATGCCCTAGCCGCGAACCGGCCGCTCTGGACGCACAGCACGTTCACGCAACCAATCTATCCGGCTACCCCATAAACACTTACAACACACAAGCCGACGCCGACCCAACATACCCAAAGCACCCCCGCCCCACCGCGGCGCCAAAGGTGTGAACCTGCGACCAAACACGCAAATCGTCAATATCCACTCCACTTATTGATATAAATACCTGTAATATATAATTTTACGACAGATCATCCCAATCCGGAACTTCCTCAAATATCCATTTGACGCCGCATTATATGTCACAGCACCTTAAAACCTGCCCTGCACATGTTTTATGTCATCAATACAGCGCGCCGGACAACATCCCTGCACAGTTCGCCCTCAGATCGGCCTGTCAGGAACCCTTCCGCACCACCATCCCGCGGCAACTCCAATCGCGCTTCTTTGCCTCCCGTCCGCTGTCTCGTGATGGATTAAGCTCGTAAAAAGAACGGCCGCAACGATACAATACTCCCGCCGCCTTTTACAACCGCTGCATTCACCGCAACACAACGCATGGAACACAAACGAGGCCCAAGCGTTCGGCATGGAGAGAAAATACAATGAATCGACGCGAATTCCTGGGCGTTCTTGGATGTTCAGTGGCTGTGCCCCGTTTCCTGGACGGAGCGCCCGCCGATCCCGCCGATAATGATTCCGCCACGAGACCAAATATCATCTTCCTGCTCACGGACGATCAGAGGGATAATACGTTTGGGATCATGGGGCACACCTGGGTCAAAACGCCCAATATAGACAAGCTCATAAACAGCGGCGTACGATTCAGCAACGCATATATCGCCGAACCGACCTGCTCGCCAAGCCGCACCGCTCTGTTCACCGGAACCCACGAACGCGTCAACGGCGTGGGTTTCACCTCATCATATAAACTAAATGAAGCCCAATGGGCAAAGTCATATCCCGCACTCCTGAAAAACAGCGGATACCATACCGGATTCATCGGAAAATTCGGCGTCGAATACTACACGTTCAGAGGCCAAGCCGCAAAAAAATTCGACTTCTGGCGAGGGCATGACGGATGGGCAAAGTTCTTCCCGAAAACCGCGCGCAACTGCAAGGCGTATCACGATTCCGCTGAAAACATTATCACCCCTGTCATGGGAGAGAGTATCACGCGCTTTCTCGACAAGGCGCCGTCCGGAAAACCGTTCTGCCTGTCGGTCAGCTTTTCCATACCGCACGGGTCACAGACCGGAAGCATGCATAAGTGGCGGGCGTCGGCCGGTGATAACCCAAAACTGAAAGACCATCCGATATACGGGCGGCTTTACCGCGACCTCGACGTCAGGATCCCACCCGAGACAACCACCGATCCATACAAACACATTACAAAGAAACTGATGGACCAGGACAAGGGGTGAAACAGATGCTATTCATACGATTACGATCGCAAAATCGGCCGGGAGCATCACAGCAGGTATTACCAGCAGATCACGGGGCTGGACAAGGTCATAGGCGACATGGTTGTCACATTGAAGAGAAAGAAACTGGATAAAAACACCGTAATAATATTCGCCAGCGATCACGGTTTGCTCATGGGAGAATACGGTATGGGCGGAAAGGGCCTCCTGTACGACCTGGCGTCAAAGTTTCCCTGTTTCGTATACGATCCCAGACTACCTGATCGAAAACGCGGAAGAACTATCGAAAAACTCGTTTCAAGCCTCGATATAACCAGCACTATTCTCGATTACGCCCGCGTCGATCAACCGCCGGAAATGGAAGGACGCAGCCTCGTTCCACTGCTGGCCGGTAAGAACGTCAAGTGGCGAGATGCCCTCTTTCTCGAAAACCTCTATACAGGCCGCGACACGCCGTTTTCCGAAGGGATCAGAAAAGGAAAATGGAAGTACATACGCATGTATGACGGTGTAAAAAAATACTCCGAAAAACACATCGACTTTGAGGAACGCGCTCCCGATTTCGAGCAGCTCTTTGATCTCGAAAAGGACCCCGCCGAGAAGCACAACCTTGCCGGTCAATATGCGTCAACGGGCGAAGATATACTCTCGAATCTCAGAAAGCTCTGCCGGGAAAAATCCTCCGAACTCAACAACCGCCGCTCGAAGTATATGAAAACGCACCACGCAACACCGCGATAGGCGCATTCCGCACCGTTCAAAGGCCAGGCATCGCCCCGCGCTAACCGATGGCGGGCCCAACCACTCACACACCGCCACCGAAAACACCGAAAACACGCAAACGGTTACGACACACGACCACGGCGGTTTTACCACGGAAAGCACGGAAGACACGGAAATAGTTACGACAGACGACCACGGCCGTTTTACCACGGAAAACACGGAAGGCACGGAAATAGTTACAACAGACGACCACGGCGGTTTGACCACGGAAAGCACGGAAGACACGGAAATAGTTACGACAGACGACCACGGCGGTTTTACCACGGAAAACACGGAA
>Ga0180435_10006648_pt1 | contig 11075 bp, 16 predicted proteins | sample SS_ome_3_FD_132467 | JGI IMG/M metagenome (GOLD analysis project Ga0180435, IMG submission 132467) | Hypersaline lake sediment archaeal communities from the Salton Sea, California, USA - SS_3_S_1 metaG | ecosystem: Environmental > Aquatic > Non-marine Saline and Alkaline > Hypersaline >...
AGTATCGCAAGAGGTATGGCGCCTATGCCCCAGAATCGGGAGTGGTATATGTCAAGCGATATCCCGAATGACAGAAGGGCCGAGATGGAAAGCGCCATCCAAAGGCCCACAGCCCATAGCATCGGTCCGCCACCGATCGGCTTTTTCCCTATGCGAAGGGATGCGTCCACCGTCAGCGCCGCCAAAAGCACTGCAAAAAGACCGAACCCATGCTGCATGTACATGTCACCAGGTGCTTTTGGGAAGAAGAATATCATGGCTGTTGGTGCCTTGATCTGCCGGCCGGTTATGGCTACCACGTCCTCTGCTGCAAGCATGGAATCATCGAGTGAGGCATTGCCGCCAACTGGCAGCCATTTATTGAGCTCGCTTTTTCCGTATTCCGGGGTCTGAAAGACCGGCCCCCAGTATGCCATCGAAAGCGCCAGCGCCAGGGCCCCGATAGCTATGAGCCTTTTCGCCGTCCCCCTATCGAATGCCACCTGGGGGATTAGGTATAGGATGAAGAATATTCCCATGACAGCCGACATCAGCGGTTGTATGAGAAGGGACGATGCCAGAAAGATGACCGAAAGCAGTAGCCAGCCCTCACCCTTCTTTGACCTGTCTATGGCATAAAAGACAGGGAAGAACATGCAGGCCGAGAGCGTATGCGCCCATATGGCGTGGCTGCCAAAGCCTGGGAGCATCAAAAGGACGAATGTCGATCCCAGCGCAGTCTTTTCATCGCCTGTAGCTTGTCTTATGAAAAAGAAGGCGAAGATATATGCGAGGCTGACAAGAAGGGCATTGAAGGTCTTAAGCGTCCAGTTCACGGATGAGTTCAGCTGATGTATGACGCCCATCAGGGTATCGTAGGCGGGGGGGTAGATGGGGGGGAGATAGTGGGCAAAAAGGATCTCTTTTTGGGAATATGATCCGTGAAGGGAGACATACTTCGCCCCGACGGCATGCTCCCATGAGTCGCCGTTCTCAAGCCAGGGATATGCATTGGCTCCGTACATCGCGATGCAAAAGGCTGCGGCCGCGATGAGAAGCGCGTATCCTGTGGCCTCAGTGGATCCGAGCTTCGGGAGCTTGCCTAGGTCCGGCGTTGTGAAAAGGTCATATACGGGTCGCAATGCGAATACGATGAAAAGGAGATCCCACCGAATGGGTATGGAGAAAGCCTCGAATATGACAAAGACGATGGGCAGGGATGAAAGTCCGAAGCCCACGCGCATCACAGTCGACTCTATGCAATCCTCTGTCTCGAATATCCCCTTTGAAAGGGTGTATCCAGCCATATAGGTCATGGCGAAGAAGAAGACGAGGGAATACGCCGCCTCATCAGGGGACGGTACAAGATTCCGGGGTAAAATGAAAAATGCCCCTAAAAAGACGGTGAGTGCCGATAATGCGGCTATCCAGACCCGTTGCCTCAGGAAGGACAGGTCGATATCCGCCATCTTTTCCCTCTGGCTTAGCGCCTGCGCCTTTTCTTCTGTTTTTTCGCCTTAGCCTTCTCCTGTAGCATCAGAAGGTACGGCTGCGGCTCGGCTCGGCTTATGAACTCCTCTAGGGTCGCATCGAACTTATCGACGCCCTTGGCCTTTAAGACCTCCCTTGTCAGTATCCAATAGATTAGTGCTAGAGAGTTCTTCCCCTTATTATTGGAGGGGATTATGAAGTCTATGTTCTTGGTCCGCGTATTGGTGTCGCAGATGGCAAGCACGGTGATCCCCGCTGCCTTTGCCTCCTTAATGGCCTGCTGGTCGACCGTCGGGTCGGTGACTACGAGGAGCTTCGGCTCGACATATGTCTTGATCTGCGGGTTTGTGAATGTACCGGAGACGAATCTCTCCTTCATGTATCTGAGCCCTGTGGCCCTTGCGAACTGCTTCATCGGGGCCCGGCCATATACCCTGTTGGATACGACAAAGACATCCTCGGGGGCATAGCTTGAGATGAACTGGACCGCAAGCCTTAGCCTCTCGTCTATCTTTTGGACATCGAAGACGCAGAGCTTATCCTGCCTGATCTTGTAGATGAAGGGCTTCATGTCTGCGGACTTGTATTTCAGCCCGACATGCACGCCGTTTGAGAGATACTCATCAAGTGATACCAAAAGCGCTTCCTGCACAGTCTGTGTCTCTTCTTGCTCGCTCATTTTAGATCTGGTTGCTCTTTCTTATGGATATTGGGATGGCGTCCTTTTCGAACTCCAGCTTGGCGACCTCAAGGGCAGGTATGTCCGTTTTGACCGTCACAAGCACGGGCGCTCCCATCTTGATCTGCAGTGCCCTGGCGCCTATGATCCTTGCCTTCTCGAATTTGCCGTATTCCATGTTAAAACCTCTTGTGCTTCATTACCTCATCGATGACATCCGTGTGAGTGAGGAACATGCGCCTGCAGCAGTATCGGCTGTGGCCGAGGGAGTTCAGGACGTCCTGTATGGACTCGCCCTTTTCTGTCCTCTCTGTGTACTCATCCCAGTCCTGTGCTATCGGCTTTCCGCAACTGAAACAGCGTATGGGTATTATCATTTGTTCACCTGTATGACTTCTGCCTCTTGTGACGGGCGCCCTTACTCGACTGGCCGGGTTTGTGGACCTCAGTCTGCCTGTGGTCTCCAGCTATAAGGGTCCTGTCGTACTTAATGTATTTGTTGTAGAGCTCCTCATTGTCCGTATGCTCGCACAATCCACGGGCAATGGCACATGCTATTGCGTCGGCCTGGCCCATCTGGCCGCCGCCCGCAATGTTTATCGCTATGTCTATCTTTGATAGGTCGACTATGTCGTCCGCCAGCGTCAGGGGAAGCCTTATCTTCTCCCGCGCATACTTGGGCTCATAGACATCCAGCTGCAGGGTGTTTATCCTGACTATGCCTGTGCCTTCCCTGAGGATCGCCCTTGCTATGGCCTCCTTCCTCTTGCCTGAGGTCTTTGTTATTTTCATCACCATTTTCCTCCAAGGCTCTTGCATATCTGTCCGACGGTCGCCTTCCGCCTGAGCTTCTTTAGGGGTATTTGATCGGCTGGGTCCGGCATAGGTATGCCGGCCTTTTCCATGTATCTGTCGGGTATACCGACATAGACCTTGACCTTCTTGTAGGCTTCCCTGCCCCTAAGCCTCTTCCAGGGCAGCATGCCCCTGACTGCCCTTCTTACGAAGGCGTCCGGCCTTTTTGGGTGGTAGGGGCCCCTGTTGAAGTTGCCCTTGTTCTTTATCTGGGCTTTGGCATTCGCTTCCTCAAGGACTGTTTTCGGGTTCCCTGAGATATAGGCCTTTTCGGCATTCACGATGACGACATCGTTCCCATTGAGGGCCTCCTTTGCGACCTTCGAAGCCATGCGCCCCAATACCTGCCTGTCTGCGTTTATGACCAACACTTTAACCCATTAACCTGATGCTCTTTCCCTCGGGATTTGATTTCACAAGCTCCATTATGCTCATGGTCTTTCCTCCCGCTGCATTAATCTTCTTCTGTGCACCCTCTGTGAACCTGAAGGCTGCAACATTCACCGGATGATTAAGACATCCCTCGCCTAGGACCTTGCCCGGCACGACCACGAAGTCGCCGTCCGCCGTATGCTTGTCGATTTTATAGACATTGACTTGGCGCCTGTTCTTGCGGACCCTTGAGAGCTCGATGGCCACCCTCGACCAGATGCCTCCCTTGCTCTGCCTGGATGCCGCTTCGAGCTGCTTTATCAGCTCGACCCTTCCGGGGTCCTTGTAGTCGGTTGTCTTTACCATTTTTTGGATCTTGATTTTGTTATGAGGGGGAAATGCGGGGGACGAGGTTCGAACTCGCGTAGGCCTACACCACACGGCCCTCAACCGTGCCCATTTGACCAGCTCTGGCACCCCCGCATGGGGTATATATGGACGGTTCTAGGCCCTCATTTAAGTGCTTTTTCGAGAGTTAATATACTCTCATCAACCACCTCAAATGCCTTTTTGACTAGCGAGTCCACTTGGAGTGGACCGTATGATTCTACGAAGACATCGTATGACCCATTGTCCAAAAGCTCGAATGAGCAGAGTCCGGGCTGCCACTTTATGTGGTCGGCGCCGAATCCTAGCTTGGCCTTGGCCTCCAATTTGACATGATGCTTCGGCTGGAGCTTTACAAGGGGCATAGTCGGAAAGACAGGCTTCACGCGGTCATCCGAGCTTATCAGGTCGCCCGAATAGATGGTTGAAGGGCCTTGTATGTCCAGTCCCAGGGTGCAAGTGCAACGGCCGCAGCCCTCGCCCTTGCATGAGCATTCCTCGGAAAGCTCGTAGGTCTCTATGTCTGTGGTCAGCGGGATCATGCCGAACCTGTGGCCGAGATTCTCGTCATTGAGTATGGACGTGTTTGTGAAAAACACTATCTCCTCGATGGCCATCGTCGGGATCTTTGAGATTATGACCCTGCGAAAGGCGTTTATCATGCCAGTGTCAATGCCTGAGACATTGAATGTTACCTTATTGCCTTCCTTTTTGACTTTTGTTACTTTCATCATACCCTCCTTCCCCTCTTACCGCCCTTTGACCTGCAGCCATCGTGGGGGATAGGTGTGACATCGTCTATGCGGCCTATCCTTATGCCGCTCCTTGATATCGCCCTGATTGCCGCTTGTGCCCCTTTGCCGGGGTATCTTGGGCCATTGTGGCCGCCAGGGGCCCTTACTTTGATATGGACGCCGATATAGCCCTTATCCTTAATTGCCTCGGCTATTCTTATTGCGGATTGCATCGCAGCATATGGCGAGCCCTCCTCCCTGTCCGAGCGCACTATCTGTCCGCCGGACTTGAGAGAAACGGTCTCTGCCCCTGTGATATCTGTGACATGGAGTATCGTATTGTTCTTGGATGAATAGAGATGCATGACGCCCCACTGGCCGTCCTTTTTCTTTTTCTTTGGCGCTTCTGGCTTTGCAGGCTCGCCGTTTTCGGGTGCGGAGTCTTTGGATTTTACTTCCTCTGAGGCTGCGCCTTCCTCTGCCTTGGGCTTTTTGGCCTCTTCAACGGGTGCTTCGGACTTGGCTTCCTCCACCTTGGCTTCCTCAACGGGTGCTTCGGACTTGGCTTCCTCAACGGGTGCTTCGGACTTGGCTTCCTCCACCTTGGCCTCTTCCACCGGTGCTTCCACCTTGGCCTCCTCGACCGGTGCCTCTGCCTTTTCCTCTTCCATTATGCCGTCACCTTCATCTTGTCGCATAGGTGGATGATGTCCTCCTCCTTTGCGTGCACCATGTATCCCGGTGCTGTTACCCTGTGATTGCCCACATATACGTGGTTGTGGACTATGAACTGCCTCGCCTGCTTGGGCGTATTGGCCAAGCCCTTGCGGAATACCATGGACTGGAGCCTGCGCTCCAAAAGGTTGGATACCTCGAGGCCCAGTGCGTCATCGACGCCTGATATCTTGATGCCTATCCTGCTCAGGCCTTCTATGAGCTGCTTGGTCTCGAGCTCAGCCTCTTCTCCGGTGGCTGCGAGCAGGCTCTTGGCCTGTGTCCTGATACGGCCGAGCTCGGTCTTCGCCCTCCAAAGCTCTGTCTTGTTCTTGAGTCCGTACTTGACGCAAAGCTCCTTCTCCTCGGTTATCCTCTCCATGTTCCAAGGATGCTTCGGCCTTGCATACTTCCTCCTTTGCTTTCTTGGCGTGCCCATTTTATCTTTACTTCTTCTTTCTGGAGACTCCTACGGTCGAGCCCTTCCTGAAGGTCGAGCGGGTCCTCTGACCCCTGACCGGGAGGTTGATGGCATGCCGTATGCCCCTGTATGATTTGGTCTTTTTCTCCCTGTTGATGTCCTCGCGCAGCTGCATGTCAAGGTCCGGTCCGATCCGGTGGAGGTTCTCTCCGGTCTCGACATCCCTTCTGCGATTGAGCATCCAAGCGGGGACTATCTCTCTGATCTCCTCGAGCTTCTTCTCTATGGCCGCGACCTGAGCCTCGTCAAGAGCGCCGGCCTTCGTCTCTTTGGGTATCTCGAGGGTGTTGATCACTGAGTCTGCAAGCCTGGGCCCTATGCCCTTTATATTGACCAGGGCCTTTGGGATCGTGAGGTTACCGTCGACTACTACGCCCGATACCCTGACAAGATGCACGAAATCCGGGTCCTCATTCTCTACTATCTTTGGGGCCTTGGATCTTGGCTTCTCCTTGGGCTTGTCGGCCTGCTTGCCGCCCTTCTTGGCGTCTTTGCCTGTGTCTTTTTTTGCGCACATTTTGCGTTTATTATCTTTCGCCGAGGTTGAGACGCGACCCCCGCAAAGCGGGGGAGCGCGCCGTCCCCTTTAGGGGGGCCGGCGTTTGAACTCAAGTGTCTTGAGCTTATTTCGCCTCTTTCTTTCGCCGAGGTTGAGATTTGAACTCAAGTGTCCCGAAGGACACGGGCTTGCTTGTCTGTATATGGATTTCAAGGCCCGCGCGATTAACCGGACTCTGCCACCTCGGCATGGATATGCCGACCTTTTCCAACAAATGTCGTCAAGGGTCTAAGCCCGACTATATCCCGGATGACCGGGACGGGTCGTGTCACCATATATAGACTTTGTCTATATATTTACCATGATCGAGAGGCTCGCTGAAGACCCGTCCGAATCGAATGCCTACATTGTCACAGGGACAATCAGCTGCATTATCGACCCGGGGATCAGCCCAGCAAGGCTTTTTGACCACAGGCGTGAGTATAATACAAGTACACAATCCTTAATAAATACTCACTGTCACTTCGACCATGTGGGCGCCAATGAGGGCGTGCTCTCCATTGGGGATATAGAGGCGATATGCCATAAGAACGCCGCCCAAGCCCTAGAATCCGGCGATGACAGCATGCAATTGGCGAGCCTTTTCGGCAGGGAGCCGGTAAGGCATCATGTGGACAGGAAAGTTGCGGGCGGAGACACCATAGACCTGGGTGGCTTGGTCCTCGAGGTCATACATACGCCGGGCCATACTTCAGGATGCATAAGCCTTTATGAGCCCGCCTCGAAGACGCTTTTCTCAGGTGACGCTGTCTTTGTGGGATCTATTGGGAGGACGGACTTCCCAACAGGGGATATGCGGACATTGGGGGAGTCTGTGGAGAGGCTTTTGGAGCTGGTTGAGACGCGTGGGGTGGAAAGACTCTGTCCGGGACATGGTCCAGAGGGCACGGGCCAGGATATCATAGACGTCTACACTGCCTTCTTTTAATGTCAAAAAACGATAAGTTTATAAAGGGATATGTAAAGATTATAACAGTTTTACCGGGATTCCCGGTAAAAATAAAAAACACCAGGATTCCCGGTAAAAATGAAAATCCATATCCCAAATAGCGCATTTCTCGGGAATATTGACTCTTTCCTGAAAGGATTTGATCCTGAAGATGAGACAATCCTTGAAATAACTGCCAATGACAAATGGATATCAGCTCATCCCTTAGTAATTTCGATGATTGCGTCCTTGGGAGCTTTGATCACAGACAAATCGAGGATTGTATCTCCAAGAGTTACAGCCAAGTCAATCCATTATCTTGAAAGGATGGGCCTGTTTAGGATAATCGGTGTAGATCCTGGGATAAGAATCGAAGAGCACGAACCAGCAGGGAGATTTATACCTTTAGTATTCGTCTCAAGCCAGGACGAGCTATCTGGATTCATAAGGGACATGATTCCTCTCCTCCACCTTGAACCTCAACATGCAGAGCCCATAAGATATATTATTGGCGAGCTTGTGAGGAATGTTATTGAACACTCACGTTCCGAGGGGGCCTTCGTGTGCTGCCAGTACTACAAAAAGACTAATAGAATTGCATTGGGGGTAGTGGACAGTGGCGTAGGAATAAGAAGAACAATAGGAGTATCCCATAAGGTCGAAAATGACCTGGAAGCCATCAAGCTTGCACTGACTCCCGGGATTACGGGTATGACAAACAGGATAGGTGGAACGGATTTTAATGCTGGAGCTGGGCTTTTTTTCATCAAGTCTATAGCGACAGTGAACCGAGACTTCTTTATCATCTACAGCGGAACTGGAATGTATAAGCTATTGAAGCGAAGCGAGGGAAAGAGGACTAATTTGCATTCAGACCCGTTCAGGGACAACCACTCAAGGCATGACAACCTGCCCGAGTGGAAGGGTACAGCTGTCGGGATAGACATAACATTGGATAAGACAAAGGAGTTCAATGATATCCTTGACCTCATAGGAGATGTTTTCCACAAAGAAATTAGAGAGCAAAAGAGGAGAAGGTATAGAAAGCCTAGGTTCATATGAAAACGATATACTTGCACGAGAAAGTCGGGGATTTTGCAGAGAACAAGGATATCGCAAGGGATATCCGAGTAGAGGATATATATCCCACACTTGATAGGGGTGAAGAAGTCATCTTGGATTTTATAGACATAAGCGGGGCGACACAATCATTCATACACGCGCTCTTAAGCGATGTCATAAGGAAATATGGAATTGAAGTGCTTGATGGGATTGCATTTAAAAACTGTGATGAGACAGTGAAAAAGATCATCATCATAGTCACGGAGTATATGCAAGAAAGTGTATGAGATGTGTATTTTAACGACATATCATTAATGATTCGAATGATGAAGGCCATTCTCTTCGACCTGGACGGCGTCCTTGTGGACTCCGAATCCATATCGACCAAGGCATCCGACAAGATCCTCGCCGATGTCGGCATAGTGCAGACACCCGAGGAGAAAGAGAGGGTATTCGGCAGGCGGACCGAGGACAATTACAGGGAAGCCATAGAAGCCCGGGGCATGGATATAGACCCGAAATCGCTTGTGAGGAGGAAGAACAAGCTCTTCGCCCGAATGGTGGCCGGGAACCTGCCTCCGATGCCGGGAGTATTGAAGCTCCTCGCAGACCTCAAGGATGCGGGCATAAAAAGGGCGGTCGTCTCCTCAAGCCCCCTTGACAGGGTGAATGTCAGCCTTGAGGAGGCAGGCATCATATGGGAATTCGATTTCATAATCAGCGGGGACTGCTGCACGAAAGGGAAGCCGGATCCCGAGCCATTCCTTCTGGCGGCTGAGCGGCTGGGAATGGACCCCCCCGAATGCATAGTCATAGAGGATGCGCAGGCCGGCATCGAGGCGGCAAAGGCAGCGGGGATGAAGGTCCTTGCCGTTGACAGCCCAAATACGCATGGCCAAGACATTAGCGGGGCCGATAGGATCGTGGAAAGCCTTGAGCTGGCGGACATCGCGCTCTTGGAGGGGCTCTGATGGATTTCTCATATCATATGCCCACTAAGGTCGAATTCGGGCCGGGCGTCATCGAGGGCCTGGCAAGGCATATAGAGGAGATGGGTGCGAGCTCCGCCCTGATAGTCACGGGCAAGTCCTCCATGAAAAAGACAGGCATCCTAAGAAGGGTCGAGGGACTATGCGAGGGCATAGATGTCTCGGTCTTTGACAAGGTCGAGCCAGACCCTAGCCTTGCCACAGTGGACGATGGGGCGAAGGCCGCAGAGGGCTGCGATATCATAATCGCTTTGGGCGGGGGAAGCCCATTGGATGCCGCAAAGGGCATATCGGCTGCGGTGGGCAATGATGCTACAGCTGATCAGGTTCTATACAAAAATAGGATCAAACGGGCGGGACCACCGATAATCGCGATACCGACCACTTCGGGGACGGGCTCTGAGGTGACGCAGGTCTCTGTTCTCACAGACAGGGAGAAGATGGTGAAAAAGAGCTTCAGGGCCGAGCATATCTATCCTGCCGTTGCGCTCGACGACTATGAGCTCACCTCCTCCATGCCGCAAAAGATAACCGCCCAGACAGGGCTTGACGCCTTGAGCCATGCCCTTGAGGCCCTCGTTTCAACGAGGAGCCAGCCGATATCTGATGTGCTTTGCATCGAGGCGGCTAAGCTCGTCCTTGAGAATCTTGAGGGGGCATATGAGTTCGGGGATGACATGTCCTTCAGAAGGGAGATGATGCTCGCATCTCTTATGGCGGGTTTTGGCATAACGGTCGCCGGCGCGGGGCTTTCGCATGGGCTCTCCTACGGCCTTTGGAGGGTGACAGGCGCAGGCCACGGCCTTGCCGTCGGCATGCTCACACCACATGTGATAAGATACAATCTCGGCCATGACGGCGGAAAGTATGAGAGGGTCGCCAAGGCCGCAGGCTTTGAGGGCACAGAGAAGCTCATCGAAGCCATCGAGCGCATGAACGATAGGCTAGGAGTCCCAAAGACTCTGTCTGATATGGGCGTCGGTCAAGATGATCTCGGGACCCTTGTGGATGCGAGCCTTGCTGGATCTGCAAAGACAAATCCCCGAAAGGTCGACAAGAGGTCCGCGAAAAAGTTCACGGAGGGTATACGGGGATGAGGATAGCTGTCCATGACGCAGACAGGTGCAAGCCGAGCCTATGCAATTGGCTGTGCATGAGGGTATGCCCCGTCAATAGGACCGGCGGAGAATGCATAGTCGAAAACGATGAGACTGGCAAGCCTGTCATAAGCGAGCTCCTTTGCACAGGATGCGGCATATGCGTCAAGAAATGTCCCTTCGACGCCATAAAGATAATCAATCTGCCCGAGGCCCTGGAGGAGCCGGTCCACCAGTTCGGCGTGAACGGCTTCAGGCTCTTCAATCTCCCGCTCCCCAGAGGGGGGGTCATAGGCATGGTCGGCTCAAATGGCATAGGCAAGTCAACTGCCCTAAGGATCCTTGCGGGCGAGATAGAGCCCAATCTCACAGGAGATGGAGGATGGGATCAGGTCCTTGAGAAATATCGGGCAACAGAGATGTACGGGTATCTGCAGCGCCTGTCAGAGGGGGAGGTCAGGGTCTCATTCAAGCCGCAGTATGTGGAGTCCATCCCAAAGATAGTCTCAGGCAGGGTTGGGGACATAATCGAGAAGGTCGACGAGAGGGGGATGGGCGCCCACTATGTCAAGGCACTCGACCTTGGCAATACCCTTGAAAAGGACATCAGCTCCATATCCGGGGGTGAGCTTCAGAGGGTCGCGGTGACTGCATGCCTTTGCAGGGACGCAGACGTCTATCTTATCGATGAGCCGTCAAGCTATCTGGATGTCAGGGAGCGGCTCAATGTCAGCCAGGCGATAAGGGA
>Ga0180435_10006649_pt1 | contig 11075 bp, 7 predicted proteins | sample SS_ome_3_FD_132467 | JGI IMG/M metagenome (GOLD analysis project Ga0180435, IMG submission 132467) | Hypersaline lake sediment archaeal communities from the Salton Sea, California, USA - SS_3_S_1 metaG | ecosystem: Environmental > Aquatic > Non-marine Saline and Alkaline > Hypersaline > Sediment...
ATATCGTTTGGGCTGATGTCGACCTTCAAGACCTCGGCCCTGGCAGTCATAGGCCTCAGCTGCAGAACTGCAAAGTCCGCGGGCGTGTTATGCTTCTGACCCAGGTTAACGGAAAATTCGAGTTCCACCGGGCAGCCCATTCCTTCCTGGCCGAGTAAAAGCACCTCTTCCAGAATAGGGGCCAAGGGCAAGAGATTATACTTGAGGATTTGGGCAAAGGTCAGAACCGGATAGCCCGGCAGGTTGGCCGAGTCCCGGATACGGTGCTCCTCAGGAACATACGTGCTGGCCAGAACCTGCATCGGCATTTCTTCGGCCGCTGCACTGGTCTGCAGTTTCGCCAGGGTGACGTCTTCCTGCAATCCGAGTTGCACGTGTTCATTGTCCATCTTGAGTGCGTAGAACCGCTGTTGGGCGTTGGCCAAAATGTCATCCACCGAAGACCGCTGCGGAAGGAGTTGTGGATAGCGGGGCGAGAAACGCAAGGCTTTCTCGCCTTCCATGACCATTTTACCAAGACCCATGACAATGGTGGCAATACCCTCTTCCGGTTTCATACGGTCAAAGGGATAGTAATTATAGGACTGGGCGATTCCCGATATGGCAGGATAAAAATGCGCGTTGTAATGGTCACCCACCAGGCGCTGGATGATAACGGCCATTTTTTCTTCTTCGGTGCGTTGTCCGATGCGTCGGGAGAAGGCCTTGGGGCCCTGGAAGTAGGTCGAGGCATAAACCAGCTTGATGGCGTCGATGAGTTGCTGCAGGCGTATTTCCAGATCAGGGTGGTTGTTGGGAAGTAAATACGTCCGATATAAGCCGGCATAGGCGCTAAATTGTGCATCCTCCAACAAACTGGAAGAACGGACGGCAATGGGGTAGGTGATCTTTTTGAGGTAGACTTCGAGATCGGCGGCAATCCGCCGAGGAAAGTCAGCCTCTAAAAAGGCAGTGGCAATGGCTTCATCCCCCTGGTTGCCCTTGGCCAGTGCTTTTAAGTCGTTGTTTTCGATGAATGCGTCAAACCCGTCCGTTGTAACAACCAGGGTTTGAGGGACCATGAGGGTGACCGGGTCGAATTTTTTGTTGAGCGCGGGGTTGCGCTGGAGCAGGGTCGCAAAAAAGGCCAGGCCGCGCGCTTTACCGCCCAAGGAACCCTTGCCGATGCGAAAAAAATCGACATCCGTATCGAAGTCAACACAGTCAAAAGTGACAACAACACCTTTTTGACGCTCCTTGCGCCGCTGCCGAATGGCGGCTTGCAAAAATTCACGTAAGCGTTCGATATCACCAGAAAAATCATCGTCGGTAATTGGGCGCAGGCGCGATGCCAGCAATATTTCCGAGCGGGCGAAAAGCCAGCGTGAAAAATCGTTGCGATTCCCGTGATATGAAAAGGACTCGTTTGGAATTTCAGGCAAAATCTTTTCCAGGGAGCGCAAATTGGAAGCGCGTGCGATTTCACTTCCGTCGGGCATTCGAAAGATAAAATCGCCGAATCCCAACTTTTCTTTGAGAAAGGTCCGAACGTCGGTGAGCAGGGAAGGTGAATTTTTATCGACGAACAAGGCCGGTATGTGTGCCGCCTCGGCGGCATTGGAAGGCTCCGAACTCGTCAGCAGTAAAGGGATATCAAAGCGGTCAGCCTTGATCATCTTGAGCAAATCAACCCCGGCATTCTTGTCGAGTTGGCCGTTTCGATGAAAACGGACGTCGGAAATGACCCCCATGACATAGGGTTCGAAAATTTCGTACAGGCCGACAGCCTCTTCGTATGTTTCAGCGATCAGGATTTTAGGGCGTGCCCGCATGGTAAGCAGGCGATGTTCTTCATTGAGGCCTTCTTCCATTACCGCTTGGGTTTGCAACACGAGCTCGCGATAAAGGATCGGCAAAAGCGATGAAATATATTCCGGAGAATCTTCAACGAACAGGATGACACGAATACCGGCCGAGGCGGTGTCATGGCCGACATTCATCCAATCTTCGCAACTTTTGATCAGGGCCAGTAATAGGTCCGTATTGCCTGACCAGACGAAAGTGCGGTCCAGACCGGCGGTCTTGGACTTGCGATGAATGTGTTCTAACGCCGCTTGGACCCCGTGAGTCAATAAGATGACCGGTAGTTCGGGAGCTTTGCGTTTGATTTTTTGGCCTAGCAGGGTGGTGTCCATATCGGAGATTCCCAGCATGGTGATGACCAGGTCAAAACCACGCTGGTCCAGCAGGGTTAATGCCTGTTCCGCGGTTGAGGCCCAGGTGAACCGAGGGGGGTTGCTCAAATTGAGGCCGCGGTACTCGTTGATGATTTTTTCGGACAGGCGGGCATCTTCCTCCATGATCCAGGCATCGTAGGGGGTCGAAACCAGAAGGACATCCCGAATTTTGTTGGCCATCAACTCATGAAAGACCTTGAAACGAGGATCGAAGTTGCGATCCGGGAATTCCTTTTCAACACTCACGCCGGGATCCTTTCCTTTTTGCAGGCGCACAAACAAATATTTTACAGCGGTGGGCACAGATCGGTTTCCCAAGCGCCAGAGCATGGGGCGTACCCTATTTTTTAAAAGGCATCCACACCAGCATACCAAAATTGATGGCATCCGTCGACACCGGCTGGACATAAAAATGTCCATCAGGCTGTGCCGTTACCTTAATTTTATGCAAGATTCAAAGGTTAACCAGCAAAAATGCATGGGTGTGACCATACAATTTAGCGATTTTATTTTGACAGCTAGCTCAGGATAGTTTATTTTTACCTATTATTGGGCGTGCGAGTGGTAATTTGTCCAATATAGGTTTTTGGTCTGGAAAACGCAAGCACCGGAAAGGAGAAAGATATGTGGGAAATTATCGCAGAACCCCATGATTATGGCATCGATGCCCTGGTGGAAGGCATGGGGAGCAAGGATATTAAATTTGAGGTGGATGAACGTCACAAATGGGCCCAAGAGATCGGCGGTTTTGTTGACCGAATTGAAGGCTTGGCGGATAAATCTAAGGAACTTCAGAAAATTTTTCAGGGTGATGAGCCGATAGCGGCCACACCGGTTTCGCTTAAAACCATGAAAGTCCAGCTGTTCAAAATCAACGAGGCCATAAATTCGGCCCTAAACCTGGCCGGTCAGATCGAGGAAGACATCGTCCGCAAGTAGGTCCGTCACGTTTTGAGCACCCGGTGAAGCCTCCCGGAATGTTAAACCGTGGCTTGGTGAACGATGCGAGCAAAGGCAGCGCCCAATCGGCGTTGCCTTTTTTGCATAGCGGTGTGGCGGAACGATCGTGATTGTTAAAATACAGTTTCCGTGGGCGTCTCCCATGCGCCGGTTCTCGGAAGCACCATTCGAACAGCCGCCCTGAAACGGACAAAAATAATCATTGCATGTTTTTTTAATTAATATTATATCAGGCCAAATTTTTGAGCTTTTGCAGAAGGGGGATGAGCATGCCTAGAAGTAGCTTTTTGATTTGGTGTTTGCTGGTCATCATGGTGGGGAGTGGCGCCTGGGTCGTGGCCGAAGAGGCCGAGGAAATGTGTGTTCCGATGGGGACAATCGTTCTGGAACCGCCTGCTGCGGTTGAAGCCAAAAGAGCGGCGGTAGAATTTCCACATGCCGTTCATTTCGCATATGCCTGTAATGCGTGCCACCACACCTGGGAGGGCACGGAACAGATTAAGGGCTGTATGACATCCGGCTGCCATGATATGGCGGTGTCACCGCTGAAGAAAGAGATCCCGGACGATGACAAAGCACCGGTCGATCGATACTACAAACAGGCCTACCACAAGCTTTGCATTGGTTGTCACAAAGATTTGAATATCAAACGTGAGAAGCAGGAGGCGAACTTTTTATCTCAGGAAAAGATCGCCAAGGCCGGCCCCACGGGTTGCATTGTGTGCCATGCTGATGAGTAGGCGGCCCCGCGCCTAGCGAACGACCTGGTTTGCCACACAAGACGAGGGAACCCAAGGAATCCAACCGCGGTCGCTGTTTTCAATTTTAACCCGGTGCCACCAAGCACCGGGTTTTTTTTGCCGTGAGCCCTGTCGTCATAAATATGTTCCGATAGAGCCGATCGGAAAAGCGGTCTTTAGGCAGGCGAACACGACCCTAGAAAAGCTGACGCAACATGTCGTAAAGCAGGGGCATAAAGACGGCCGGAAGCATATTGCCTACCCTGATCCGTTGAATTTCCAGCAGGTTGATCCCTATCGCCATTATCAGCAGCCCACCGACCGCCGACATCTGGCTGACGGTTGCCGGAATTAAAAATTGTTTCATAAAGGCGGCGCCCAACGTCAGGCCCCCCTGGTAAAGCAAGACCGACACCGCGGAAAACAGAACCCCCGCACCCAAAGAAGACGCAAAGATAATGGCGGAAACACCGTCCAGCACGGATTTGGCAAACAGGGTTTGATGGTTCCCGGTCAAGCCACTTTCGAGCGACCCGACAATCGCCATTGACCCCACACAGTAAACCAGGCTGGCGGTTACGAAACCTTTGGCAATGCCATTACCGCCAGTGACGAGCCGTGACTCAATCCAGCGGCCGAAGCCTGCCAGTCGATCTTCAATGCGCAGCAATTCCCCCACCACGGTGCCGACGACCATGCTAAAAATGACCAGCAGGATGGCATCGGTCTGCAGTGCGCTTTTGAGCCCAATCAGGATAACGGCCAGGCTGAGCGCCTGGATGATCGTTTGTTTGTATTGGGCTGGAATGCCGCCGCGTAACAGCAGACCGGCCAGGCTGCCGGCGATGATTGCCAATGTGTTGACGATGGTTCCAAGCATGGATCGATTCTCCGAAGCCTTTGAAAAACGCGCGACAGGTCGTCAAAACAAAGCCGGCCCAGAAATGGGAATTTTTGAGCGGGGAATCCGCACAAAAAGATCATTTGTGGGCCGACGCCAAAGCGTTTCGCCAGCCGCATACTGCCGGCTGGCGAAAAATTTGCCTCTCCAGGCGGTTGTCTCTGCAGCCCGCTTGACAGCGGACTGCGAGACAGCCTGAAAGCATTGTTTTAAAAGAATACCTGCCGCGTGCTATCCTTTGAGCGAATATTGTTCTTTAATAACGTTGTAGTAGGGTTGCTCGGAAATCGTGCCCCAGGTTCCGACCACTTTCTGGAAGTCCTTGAAAGCGGCATTGACTTTTGTGGCCATGGGGCTCTTGGCAGCTTCCTCTTCCAGAACTTCCACGGACAGCTTGCGCAGGTCCGCGAGGACCTGGTCCGGGAATCTGACGAGCTGAACTTTTTTCTCGTTGATCAGGGTCTGCAGGGCCGCACCGTTCTGGGCCTCGAACTGGGCCAGAACCCAATGCTCGGTTTCGGTACAGGCCGCATCGATAATGTGCTGCAGGTCTTTGGGCAAAGATTCGTAGGCTTTTTTATTGAAAAAGTATTCCAGGTACGTTCCCGGTTCGTGCCACCCGGGGTAGTAGTAGTACTTGGCCGCCTGGTAAAAGCCCATGCGCAGGTCATGCAGGGGGCCGACCCATTCGGTGGCGTCGATGACGCCGCGCTCCAAGGAGGTGAAAATTTCACCGCCGGGCAGCAGCACCACGGTGCCGCCGGCTTTGGCGATCACTTTGCCGCCCAGCCCGGGAATGCGCATTTTCAAGCCCTTGTAGTCGTCGATCGTGTTGATCTTTTTGTTAAACCACCCGCCCATTTGAACCCCGGTGGACCCACCCGGCCTGGGGATCAGGTTGAAGGGGGCATAAACCTCTTCCCACAGTTTCAGGCCGTCGCCGCCGTGAAACCAGGCTGACAGGCCCTGGCCGTTCAGGCCGAAGGGCACCGCTGCAAACCATTGGGTGGCAGGCTCTTTACCGGCCCAGTAATAAGAGGCCCCGCTGCCGACTTCAACCGTGCCGTCGGACACGGCCTGGAAGCTTTCCAGGGGGGGCACCAGCTCTCCGCCGGCGAACACTTGAATCTGGATCCGGCCGTCGGAAAGTTCGCCGATCCGTCGGGCTAGCCGTTCGCAACCGTCTTGGAGGACCGGCAGTTTGGGTGGCCAGGTGGTGACCATTTTCCACCGGTACTTTTTTTGGGCTAAAACCGCGGGCGCATGAATTGCCGTTGTCGCAACCGCTGCTGCTGTACCAATACCAGCTTTCTTCAGAAACTCGCGTCGTTTCATCAATAACCTCCTTATGTGGTTGAAATAATATAATAAATACGGCTCTTGCCGAACGCTAAGCTGCCGCCATGCAAGACGCCTTCGCATTGGGCGGCGATTTTAATATAAATTTGCAGCCGGCGTCAAGGTCCGAATACAACTTTGGGCAGCCAGGTGGCCAGTTGCGGGAAAAAGACCACAATGGCCAGACCGATGAGCTGAAAAATAACAAAGGGAATGATACCCCGGTAAATGTGGCCGGTCGATATTTCCGGTGGGGTGACAGCCTTGAGGTAAAACAGGGAAAATCCGAACGGGGGGGTCATGAACGAGGTCTGCAGGTTCACGGCCAGTAAAACGCAAAACCAGACCGGATCGTAACCGAACTCGATCATGATGGGCGCCAGGACCGGCACGTGGATAAAGGTGATCTCGATAAAGTCGAGAAAAAAGCCGATGAAAAAGATCAAGGCCATGACAATGGCCAGAACCATGCCATGGGAATATTGGTCGGCCAAACCGCCGAGAAATTCACGGACCAGGCCATCGCCCCCCAGTCCCCGGAAGACCAGGCCAAAGGCGGCGGCACCACACAGGATAATGAAAACCATACACGTGAGCCGCACGGTGGTGCGCATGACCTCCTGCAGAATGGTCATACTGAATTTGCGGTTGGCGAGGGTCAGGACGGTCGCGCCGACCGCTCCGACGGCGGCGGCTTCGGTGGGTGAGGCGATGCCGGCAAAGATGGAGCCCAACACCGCCACCATTAAAAACAGGGGCGGGAACAGGGCTTTCAAAATTTGCATCGCCAATTGGCGCCGTGAGATGGCATCCAGCTCGGCCCGGGGAATGGCGGGTGCGTATTCGGGGCGCACCAGGGAGATGATGATGATATAGACAACGAAAAGGCCCACCAGCAGCAGGCCGGGAAAGACAGCCCCCATAAAAAGATCTCCGACCGAAACGCCGACGATATCGCCGATCAGGACCAAAACGATGCTGGGCGGGATGATTTGCCCCAGGGTGCCTGAAGCGGAGACCGTGCCTGTGGCCAGCTCTTTCTGATAACCGCGCCGCAGCATGGTCGGCACGGCAAGGAGCCCCATGGTGACCACAGTGGCCCCGACGATGCCGGTCGAAGCCCCCAGAAGGGCGCCCACAACCACGACCGAGATGGCCAGTCCGCCGCGCAGGCGACCGAACAAAAGCCCCATGGTGTCGAGCAGTTCTTCGGCCAGGCCGGAACGCTCCAGCATGACCCCCATAAAGACAAACAGGGGTACGGCGATCAGGGTCACATTGGTCATCACGCCCCAGATCCGCAGGGGCAGGAGGTTGAAAAAGGACCACCCAAAGCCGATCAGGCCAAAACAAAGGGCCGTGCCCATGAGGGTAAAGGTCACCGGAAAACCGGCCATGAGGAGGATCGTGAGGGCCAGAAACATCCATGCCGGCAAATATTCCATCAGGCCTTGTCCTTTTCGGTTGTTTCCAGTCCCAGTATCTGTAAAAGACTGTGGATGCCCAGTGAAATGCCTTGTAAAAGCAGAAAGATAAATCCTACAGTGATCGTTCCTTTAACGATGTAGCGGAAGGGAATGCCGCCCGGATCCGGGGAGCCTTCCATCATGGACCAGGAATTTTGCACGAAATGCCAGGAGGTCAGGATGATAAGGGTACACCCGGGGATGAGGAACAGGAAGACCCCGACTAGATTTACCCAGGCACGCGCTTTGGGGCTCAGCCGTTGATAGATGATGTCGACCCGCACGTGTCCGTCGTGCAGCAGGGTATAGCCGGCGCCGATCAAAAAAATAAAGGCGAACAGGTGCCATTCCATTTCCTGGGTGAACACAAACGTGGTTTTAAACAGATAGCGCATGACCACGTCCACAAAAACAACCACGACCAGCAGGAGCGTTACCCAGGAGACCACCCGACCGATCCATTCGTTGACAGTATCGATCCCCAAGGCGAGTGTTTTTAACAATTTCATCAAAAAAATCCGACTATGCCAATATTTTCATTAAGATAAAACTTTGAATCTGTAAATCGCAACTATAAGTAAAAGCGACAGGTGAGTCAAGCAAAATACAGCCTTGACGCGCTGTTAGGGGCGGTCTCCGGCTTTCGGGCGATCCGCAGGGCCACGTGGTCGGCCCATACGGGCATGCGGTGGCGGGGCAATGACCGGCTCTAGAATTTCTGATCCATTTCCTGGAAGGGGTCGGATTTTTTTTGTTTGTTTTTGAAATCGCGCATTTTTGTGCGCATTTCATCCATCAGGTCTTCCATGTCTTCCATGGAAATCCTCATCCCTTCTTCGATCATGGCATCGAATTCGGCCTGGATCGATTCGACGTCATCGAGCTGTTGCAGAATGAAGTCCTTGCCCTTGAACTGTTGCGACAATACGGGATCTTGGGCCAGGTTGCCGTAGTGTGAGAAGAGCCCGAAGTGGCACTCCAGCCGCCGGCCGTAATAGGCTATTTGCTTGTTGAGCACTTTGATCTCTTCATTCAGGCGGTTGGCCTGGGCGAGGTTTTCCTCATAGGCCAGGTCGTCACCTTGTTCTTGCGCCTTTTGGGCTGCAAGGAGATAGTCGGCTTTGGCCTGCGCCAGGCGGGCGGCCCCGTCAACCAACGTCCTTAAGTGATCCCGGCGCTCCCGGATCTGACGGTGAACGTGGCCGCCATACTTTTCACCATCGGCGAACAGGTTTTGACGGCCGCTGGTTTCCTCCCGTTGCCATTGGGGCTGGAAGTCGGATTCGGATGCTATTTGCTGGGTGGTAAAAGAGACCCGGGTTCCCTGGTTGGCGGCAAGAATGGTGTCGCTGGCTTCGTTGTCCACCTGTACCCGACCGGACCCGACCTGCACCAGCATGGTACCGTCCTCGTAAGCGGCCGTGGTAAAATCGGTTCCGCGTACACCGCAGACGGCCGTTGGCGTCTGGATCTCGAACGTCTTGCGTTTAGAGGCCTGGCGGCTGACCTTGCTCCAGATGCGTCCAAAAAAGAGCAGCACGGAATTTTTCTTTTCCACCGGGGAGATGATCGTGTTGATCGCCAGTTTTGAATTGGGATTGATTTTAAGAAGGCTCTCGTCGCTGAAAACGATTTCACCTTTGCCGTCCGGGCCGGAACTAACCGTGTCGCCAAAAAACACCGGCATGTCAACCTGGGCCGGGAGCCACTTTACGGTCTTGCTGTGGCGGACGGCAACCGCACCGGTCACAGCCGAGAAATGCCCCAAAGGTTCCGATGCGGCCAGGCTCAAGGTGGTCAGCGTGAGGACTAAAATGATCACCAGCAGGCTGGTGCCAAGTCGTTTGATTCTCATGTTTTTGTCTCCACAAGTAAAATCAGAGATTTTGCTTTTGATTTAGCACCCGCGGCGGCTTGCCGTGCCGGATGAGTTCAAAATGCGGCGATAATTTCCCCAAAAACCCTGTCGGTCGGCATGTCAACACATGAAAACCGAAAGGAGGTCTCTGCGGGCATCAACGTGCTGAACGGTAACCTGTACCAGATCCTCGGGTTTGAGTTTCATGCCCGCCGAAAGCGGCAGGCGGCACTCAGTCATAAATTCCTTGAGAAGGATAACGTGATTGTTCCGTCGTTTGGCCAGAACGATGGCTTCGGTTTTCATGCCGATCTGGCCTTCAAGATACTTCAACAGCCAGTAGCGCTGGCGGGCGTATTGGGTTTTGGCAATGTTGCCCATGGGCTGTTCAAGCGATTGAATGATTTGATCGATTTCCTCGGTCGTATAAAGGGGTTCAAGGCCAACAGCTGCTCGAATCTGTCGCTGGGTTACCAGGTCGAAATATTTCCTTATGGGTGACGTCGCCGTGACGTAGGCATTTAAACCGAGGCCGGTATGGTGCTCCGCTGCGGTGTTCAGAACAAAACGACTCAGCAGTTTGCGTTGCATCCAGTTTTGGTACAACGAGCCCTCATCTTGCCTGAACAACCGTTCTTTGGGATTGGCCTGGGAACGGTAAACCGCCGGGATCTTGCGATCGGCCAGGAAGCGTGCCATCAGCCAGTTGGCCATGATCATGATTTCCGATACCAGCATGCGCCCCGGGCTTTCGCGATTGATGCGATTGACGACTGGATTGCCTGCCGGGTTCAGCCAGACGTTTATCTCAGGCAACGAAATATGGATTGCGCCTTGATCAAGGCGTTTTTGTCTAAATTTGGCGCCAATTTCTTTGAGGATCAGCATCTCTTCATCGTCGCTGTCAGCCAGGACATTGGCTTCGTAGTAGGACAGTTGCCTTTTGACGGCGATCATGCTGGCAAAGATTTCAAAATCGATGATTTCAAAAGCCGGGCTGATGGCAATCATGGTACTGATCGTCGGTCGCGGTTGATCGACTTTGAGGCTGCACAGATCTTCGGCCAGGTTAGGCGGTAACATGGGCACTTTCTGGTCCGGCATATAGACCGAACTGCCACGCTGCCGGGCTTCCCGATCAAGGGGCGCGTCCCGTTTGATGAAGTGGCCGACATCGGCGATGTGCACGCCTAACCGATAGCCACCGTCGTATTTTTCAAGACTCAAAGCATCATCAAAATCGAGGGTTGACTGGCCGTCGATGGTGATGGTCGGCAAAGCCGTGAGGTCACGGCGCTGTCCATCGGCCAGGGGGTCCGGAGCCCCGGCAACCAGGCGCACGGCACTGGCCTGGATTTCTTCAGCAAAGGTGGTCGGAATCGCGTAGCGCAGCAGGTCGATGTTTTCATGTTGGTTCCAAAACCCCAGCTTGGTGAGAACATGGAACAGCCTTTCGGGGTCTTCCAGGCCGGCACGCTTTAAGATTGCCTGACAAAGACCGTTGGATGTCGAGTCCTTGCGATCTAGGTAGTGGTCTTTGAGCATGGATATCAGATCCGGCGGGGGCGGTGACAAGGTGGCTTTTTCATCCTGGAG
>Ga0180435_10006653_pt1 | contig 11071 bp, 15 predicted proteins | sample SS_ome_3_FD_132467 | JGI IMG/M metagenome (GOLD analysis project Ga0180435, IMG submission 132467) | Hypersaline lake sediment archaeal communities from the Salton Sea, California, USA - SS_3_S_1 metaG | ecosystem: Environmental > Aquatic > Non-marine Saline and Alkaline > Hypersaline >...
AACTACACCGGCTGGGCGCGTCAGGCCCGGGTCGTGCGCGCGCGCATCGCGGAGCTCGAGCGGTCGGGCGACGGGCCGCGCTGAGGGGCGTGCGCGCTGAAGCCGGTGCACCGAGACCCGTGTGCTGAGATCCGCGCGCTGAGACCCGTGCGCGCTGAGGGGCGTTCGCGCTCGGCGCTGCCGCACGCCCCCCCAGCCGATCGGAGCGAGGCCGCTACAGTGCGACGATGGATCGAGGAACCCCCGCGCTGCTCACGCTCGTCGCCCTCGCGCTGCTCGCCACCTCGGTGCCGATGGAGTGGTTCACGCTGCACGACGCGCAGCTCTCCTGGTCGAGCCCGGCCTTCGACCTGGGCGGTGCTTCGCTCGCCCCGTCGCACGCCACGCTCGTCGCGACCGGTCTGAACGGCTCGTTGACACTGCTCGTGGGCCTGCCGATCTGGGTCGTCGTTGTGGTCGGTGCCCTCGGCGTCCTCGTCGTCGCGGCCGATCGACTCGGTGTCGCGCGCGTCCCGCGACTCGTCCCAGCGCTCGTGATCGCGGTCGCGGCCGTCCACGTGGTCGCCGCCATGTTGGTCGGCGCCCTCGGCGAAGGCGCGACGCTCGGCGCGGGCAGCTTCGTCGCGGCCGCCGGCCTGATCGCGTCGATGTGGCTGTTCGGTCGCGGTCCGAAGGAGCGCGCCGACCGCCGAGCGGCGTGAGCGCCGCTGATCGCTGACGGCACACCGCTGTCGGGACTTCGGCTAGGCTCGCGACCATGAACGACACCAGCGGCGAGGAGCGAGCGGTGGGCGACGGCGCGACGCGTCGCGGACCGAGCGCGGAGGAGCGCGCCGCGACTCAGCGAGGGCTCTACCTGCTCGAACGCATCGCGGAGGACCAGCGGGACCTCATTCGTTCGGTGAACGCGATCCTCGTGCTGATGGTCGTCCTGCCCTTCGCGTCGCTCGTCGTCGGCCTCGTGTGGTGGGCGACCACCTCGTAGCGAGCGCTCGCGTCGAACGCGCGCGACGGGTGGACGCGGCGCGGCTCACCCGCGCAGCGCGCGCGAGAACGCGGTCGCGCGCGCGATGCTGAGCGCGTCCGCGCGCGGCGCTCGGGCCGAGCCCGTCGTGATCGAGCCGCGCGACCTCGTCCGGATCGGGGCGACCGACCCCGTCGCTGCCGGTGCCGCGCGTTCACGCGGCGAGGTGAGCGATGCGGGAGGTCGGGCTCCGACGCTGGCCGAAGCGCTCGACGACACGCGCCGCGCGCGCATCGCGTCGGCGGTCGCGGACGCCGACGGCAACTGGGCCGCCGCGGCGCGCGCGCTCGGCGTGGACCGCGCGAACCTGCATCGCCTCGCGCGGCGGTTGGGGCTGAAGTGACGGCGTGCGCGTGTCCGCGTCGCGACGAAGCGTCGGACGCGTCGCGCGCGGCCCGGGTCCAGCACTAGGCTGTTGCCCATGTCCATCGCCTTCACCCCGCCCCACGCCCAGCCCGAGCACGCCGGCGCGCACTTGCGCGAGCGCGGCTACGTGGTGCTCGCGCCGAGCGGCCTCGCGACGCTGATGGGGCCGTCGATCGACCGCGCCGATCCGCTCGCGTCGTTGCGTCCGTACTGGAGCGACCTGCCGCGCGACGAGCACCTCAAGGACGGCGGGCGCTACCGCTATCGTCGTCACGGTTCCTTCGTCGTCGAGAACGGCGAGGTGCGCCCCGTTCCGCACCGCGCGCACTGGCAGCCGGTCGACTACAACGCGCTGCACGGCGGGATCGAGCGCATGTTCGAGCCCTTGCCCGACGCGCTGCTCGCGGAGCCGGTGTGGCAGCGCCTGCTCTACACCTGCAGCAAGGGCGCCGACGCCGTCTCGCCCGCGAAGCCGGGCGAGCGCGACGCGTGGTTCGTCGAGGCGCACCTGTTCCGCATCACGACCGAGGGCGGCATCGGTCGTCCGACGCCCGAGGGCGCGCACCGCGACGGCGTCGACCAGGTGGCGGTCATCCTCGTGGATCGCGTCGGCGTGAAGGGCGGCGAGACGCGCGTGTTCGACGCCGACGGCCCGAACGGTCAACGCTTCACGATGACCGAACCGGGCACGACGCTCATCATCGACGACGCCGAGACGATCCACGAGACGACGCCGATCCAACCGCTCGACCCCGAGGTCGTCGGCCATCGCGACACGCTCGTGGTCACCTGGCGCCGCGGCGGGTTCCAGGCGCCGTGAGCGATCGCAGGCCGGACGCCGTCGAGCGGCTCGCTCCGAGCCCGCTGAGCGGAGCGGCGTCCGTCGTCGACGCCGCCACGCCAGCTGCGCCGTCGGTGGTCAAACGATTCGAGAATTCCTGATACCCTCGCCGTCCTGGGTCGGTCATCTCTTCATGCGACTCCAGGACTCGATGGCCAACGCGCACCCCGACATCACGATCGACCCCGACGTCGCGTTGGGGAAGCCGGTCGTTCGCGGCACACGGATCACCGTTGAGCACGTCCTCGACCGACTCGGAGGCGGCGACAGCGTCGAGGCGCTGCTCGACGCACATCCGCGGTTGACGGCCGACGGGGTTCGCGCGGCGCTGCGCTATGCGGCGGACGTCTTGCGCGCGGACGTGGTCCTGCCCTTCGGCGATTCGTCGGAGTGAAGTTCGTCGTCGACGAGAACGTCGACCGATCCATCGTCCATTCACTCCGTAGCGAAGGTCACGAGGTCTGGTACGTGGCCGAGGCTCGGGCTGGAGTCGATGACGGGGTCGTGCTCGACGAGGCCCGTCGTCGACAGGCGCTCCTGGTCACCGCGGACAAGGACTTCGGTCACTTCGTCGTGCGCATGGGGCGCGGGTCGAGCGGTGTTTTCCTGCTGCGACTCGAGGGAATGCCGCTGCGCCTGCGCGAGGAATTGGTTCTCACGGTGGTCCGAAGTCGCGGCGCGAGCCTCCATTCGTCCTTCACCGTGATCGACCGATCAGGTGTGCGCCAACGACCGATCCAGCACTGAAGCGCGTCTCAATCCGCACCGCCGAGCGCCTGCACGAGCAGCCACCCGCCCAGCCCGACCAACACCAGCCCGAACACGCGATCCATCGCGCGGCCGTGGCGGCGGACGAGGTCGACGGCGCCGGTGCCGGCCAGCACGACCGCGACGATCACGTACCACACCGCGTCGATCGCCATCGCGAGCGTCGCCACGCCGCTGCGCTCGAGCAGCGTCGCCCCCTTCGGCACGAGGTTCGACAGGAGCGCGAGGAAGAACACCGCGATCTTCGGGTTGAGGAACGCGATCGCGAAGCCCTCCGCGAAGCCGTTGCCGCGCGCTGGAGCAGCGGGTGCTTCGCCCGAGTCCTCGCCCGACGCTGCATCGGTCGCGGCGCGGACCTCTTCGGCCGGCGCCGGGGCGAAGCTCGCGCGCAGGACCTGCACGCCCATCCACACCAGGTACAGCGCGCCGGCGATCATCACCGGCAGCTCGATCGCGGCGACGAGCGCCTTCAGGCCCGCGACCGCGACGAAGGCGTAGAGCCCGACGCCGAGGCCGTGTCCGAGCGCGCAGGCCACGCCGCGGGCGCTCCCACCCTCGACCGTGTTCTTGAGCACGACGGCGAGGCTCGGCCCCGTCGAGATCGCGCCGCTGCCGCACACGAGCGCGATGGTGATCCAGGCGTCGAGGTCCACGCCGGCAGTCTGACCGGGGTGACGGGCCCCGTCCACGCTCCCCGGCCGGTGCTATCGTGGATCGCGGCCGGAATCGGCGCCCGATCGAGGGCGCCACCCGTCGACCGCCAAGGAGAACGAAACCATGTCCGAAGTCCTCGATCGCGTGCGTCGCGAACTCGACGCGATGCGCGCCCGCGTCGACCACCTGCGCGTCCAGGCCAAGCTCGGAACGATGGAGTTGCGCTACGCGCTCGACGATCTGCGCGACACCTTCGAGCCCACCTACGAACGCGCGCGACGCGCGGCGCAGGAGGTCGTCGAGACCGGGGCGCGCGAGAGCCGCGCCATCGCCGAGGGCGTCGTCGCCGGCTGGGACGAGCTGCGCCGCACCTACCGCGAACACGCGGATCGCGCGCGCGACGCCGACGAGCGGTGACGCGCGCCCGGCGCGTGGCCGATCACGCTGCGGCTCCGCGTCGCGGTTGCGCGCCGGACGAACCGCACTTCTGCGAGGCGCACGGACGCGATGGCGTCGCGCTCAACGCGAGCCGTCGAGCCCGAACAGGCCGTCGTGCGGCGCGTCGGCGTGGCAGCGCAGGCACAGCATGATCGTGGTCCCGCTCGCGCGCACCGTTCCGTCGGGGTCGACGGTGCCGTAGGTCCACGCGCCGTCCGCACCGCGCGCGGCCACGAGGCTCTCGCGCTGTGATCCGGTGAGGAAGGAGCCGTCTCCGACGCGCACCACGCGGTCGGGCAGGCGTCCGGGACCGCTCGCGCGGTAGGGCGTGGCGTCGTAGGTCGCGAGCACGATCGCTTGTCCGTCCTGCGACGCGCCGCTCTCGACGCCGCGGTAGGCGGCGGGGTCGCGCGCCATCACGAACGCGAGGCGGAATTCGGCTTCCTCCGCGGCGGACATGCACGGCACGGGGCGGGCGCGTCCGTCGCTCGTGACCGGGAGCCAGGTCGGCGCGTCGGCGACGAGCGCCGCCAGGTCGGGCGCTTCGAAGGGGGCCGTGCGCGGAGCGTGCGAGCGCGGCGCGGCGAGGAAGGTGGCGAGGAGCGCGGCGCCGACGGCGGCGCACGACGCGAAGTGGTTGGGCCGCGGGAGCCGGTTGGGCCGCGAGTGGATTCGGTGCTGCATGCAGCCCGAACGCCGCCGACGACGCGCGCCTTGGTGGGCGCCTTGGTGGGCGCCCCGCGTCGACGCGCGACGGCCCCGCGGCGCTGCACGGGCGCAGCGCCGCGGGGCCGTTCAACGGTCAGTCACGATGCGGACCGCGCCGCGCTCCCTCAGCGCCGCAAGGGCGTGGCGAAGGCCTCGAGCTCGGTCGCCAGCACGACGGCGTCCTCGGTCGAGAGGCGCTGCGCCGTGCGGTCGATCATCGCGAGGAACCATTCGCACTCCTCGGGGCGCACCGGGCAGCCGACGTTGCCGTTCGGGCCGTCGCTCGTGACGAGCTCGGCGCCGTCGGCGTCGGTGACGATCATCCAAGGGATGCCGCCGGTGCGGTCACCGCGCAGACGCTGCGCCACCTCGGCGCCGTTCGTGTGGCGCTCGGTGTCGATCTTCAGCACGACGAAGTCCTCGTCCATGATGCGGGCGACGCGGGGGCGCTCCAGGAACTCCTGGAGTCGGAAGCACCAGCCTCACCACGGCGCACCGAGGTGCACGAGGACGCGCTTGTTCTCGCGCGTCGCCCGTTCGAGTGCACCCTTCCACAGCGCCTCGGCGTCCTTCGCGGGGATCCGATGCTCCGACGCGAACGCGCGCAGCTTCGCAGTGTCCAGCCCCGCGATCGGCGTCGCGCCGAGCCGCTCGCCCGCCGCGGTCAACGCCACGAGGTGGGGCGCGTCGGCCTCCAGCTCCCACGACGCCAGCAGGTCGGGGTGCTCGGCGGCGACGACCTGCGCGATCGCGAACTCGTTGGTGAGCAGCGTGCGCACCTCGCGGTCGGCGCGCGCGATCTCTTCGTAGCGCAGGTGTGCGGCCACCTCTCCGGTGACCGCGAGGATGCGCTGGTCCTTCCGCGTCGCCGTCGCGTGCGCCTCGGCGAGGGCGGGGTGGATCGCGACCGGCGCGGGCTCGGCGAGCAGGTGCTCGATCGCGCGCTCGAGCTCCGCGTTCGCGAGGTCCGCGAAGCGCAGGTTCCCCGCGCGATCGATCAGGTAGTAGTCGGGGTAGGAGTCGACGGCGTAGGCGCGCGTCGTCGCGGCGCCGCGGTCGATCGCGACGGGGTACGCGATGCCCTGCTCGCGCACGAAGTCCGCCATCTTCTCGCCGCCGTTCGTGGTGTGGACTCCGATCAGGACCAGACCCTGGTCCGCGTAGCGTTCACGCAGCTCATTCAGCTTCGGGATCGCTCGCCGACACGGGCCTCACCAGGTGCCCCAGAAGTCAAGGACCACGACCTGGCCGACCAGGTCGTCGAGGTCGAGCGCGCCCGTGCCGTCCTCCCCGCCGGCGTTCATCCAGCCGTCCGCGACGAGCGCGGGGGCGGGCCGTCCTTCGAGCGGATCCTTGTTCGTGCGATCGCCCTCGCGGGCGAAGTCGTCGTCGCTGCCGGCGAGCGCCGTGGTCGCACCCAGTGCGACGAGGGCGAGGCCGGCGGCGAGCGTGCGTGTGCGTTCCATGGATGTCCTCCGGGACGCTTCGGTGCCGGCACCACGCGCGGCGTCGAGCGTCGGAGCGAGCGTAGCCGCGCGCGCCGTCGCCGTGTGGCTCGATCCCCTTCGGCGGGTCGCGCCGGAACGCGAGCGGGGCGGCGCTCCTTCGAGCGCCGCCCCGCCTCCACCGACTCTTGGTCGTCCGGGCCGTGCGTCGTGCGTCAGGACACGAGCTCCCACATGACGAGCTCGCCCGCGTCCACGCCTTCGAACTCGAGGCGAGCGCCGGCGGCGACGCCGGCGCCGTCACCGCCGTCGAAGCGCTCACCGTTGATGCGCACGGTGCCGCGCGCCACGTGGATCCAGGCCGAGCGACCCTCGGGCAGCTGGAAGGTCTGCGACTCGCCCTCGGTGAACTCGCCCGCGAACAGCTTCGCGTCCGAGCCGATCGTCAGCGAACCGTCGGCGCCGTCCGGCGACACGACGAGGCGCAGCTTCCCGCGGCGCTCCTCGGGCGCGAAACGCTTCTGCTCGTAGCGCGGCGTGTAGCCCTTCTCGCTCGGGAAGACCCACATCTGCAGCAGGTGCAGCTCGTCGTCGCTCGCGCTGAACTCGCTGTGCGTGACGCCGGTGCCGGCGGACATCAGCTGCACCTCGCCGTGCGACATCTGCGAGCCGTTGCCCATCGAGTCCTTGTGCTCGAGCACGCCGTCGAGCACGTAGGTCACGATCTCCATGTCCTCGTGCCCGTGCGTCGGGAAGCCTTGGCGCGGCTGCACGCGATCCTGGTTGATGACGCGCAGCGGGCCGAAGTGGACCCACTGTGGATCCTGGTAGCCGGCGAACGAGAAGGTGTGGTTCGCGTCGAGCCAGCCGTGGTTCGCGTGACCGCGTTCGTGCGCGCGGCGGATGGTGAGGGCGTCGGCGGAGGTGGAGGGCGTCATGGCGTCGTGCGTGGTGGTGGGAGCGTCGGGCGCTCCGGCGAGCGGGGTGGAAGGTCGGCGGGCGGTGCTGGCGCCCCCGCAGCCGGCGAGCGCGGCGGCGGGCAGGGCGGCGAGCGCGGCCGCCCGACGGCAGAGGTCGCGTCGGGTGAGGCGGTCGGGCAAGGTCAGGGTTCGCAGGGTCGGCCCCGGGGGATGCTCCCGTGGCCCGACCATCATGGGTCGGTCAGTAGTCGTTGCAACAGGTATTGACTCGCGCGTGCAGCAAGCGGTTTCTCAGGATGGGTTCAGCGCGGCGCCCCGCTGCGAAAGCGCTCGACCCACTCGGGCACGACGCCGGTGACGGTGTCGTCGCCGTAGTGCCGCACGAGCCGCGCGAGCTCGCGCTCGAGGCGCGCGCGCACCTCGGCGAAGGCCGGGTCGTCGTGGACGCTCGTGCGCTCGTCGGGGTCGCGCTCGAGGTCGAACAGCTCCCACTCGTCGAACGGGTAGTAGTGCACGAGCTTGTAGCGCGCGGTTCGCACGCCGACGTGCCGCGGGACCATGTGCACGCTCGGGTACGCGTAGTAGTGGTAGTAGATCGACGCGCGCCAGTCGTCCGGCGCGTCGCCCTCGAGCAGCGGCACGAGCGAGCGACCCTGGACCTCGGCCGGCACCTCGACGCCGGCCATCTCGAGGAAGGTCGCGGCGTAGTCGAGGTTCTGCACGAGCGCGTCGCTCACGCTTCCCGCCTCCGTGCGCCCGGGCCACCGAACGACGAGCGGCATCGCGAACGACTCCTCGTACATCCAGCGCTTGTCGTACCAGCCGTGGTCGCCGAGGTAGAAGCCTTGGTCCGACGCGTACACGACGATCGTGTCCTCGGCGAGGCCGTTCTCCTCGAGCCAAGCCGTGATGCGGCCGACGCTCTCGTCGACGCCGCGCACGCAGCGCAGGTAGTTCGCGAGGTAGCGCTGGAACTTCGCGCGCACGAGGTCGTCGCCCTCCAGCTCCGCCGCGTGGAACGCGGCGTTGCGCGGCTCCCAGAAGGCGTCCCAGGCCGCGCGCTGCGCCGGCGTCATGCGCTCGAGGTTGCGGTAGCCGCTGGCGTCGAGCGCGTTGCCCTGTTCGGCCTCGTCGCCCGCCTGCGGCGTGATGAACAGGTCGTAGAGCGGGTACATGTGCTCGGCGATCGTCATCTCCTGGTGCAGCGCGCCCGGTGCGCGCCCCGTGTAATCGTCGAACAGCGTCGGAGGCTCGGGCAGCACCTCGTCGGCCCACAGCTCGAGGTGGCGCAGCGCCGGCATCCAGGTGCGGTGCGGCGCCTTGTGCTGACACATGAGCAGGAACGGCGCACCGTCGTCCGCGCGCGCGTCCAGCCACTCGAGCGCGAGGTCGGTCACCACGTCGGTGCAGTGTCCTTCGATCCGACGCTCGCCGCCCGCGCTGCGCAGCACCGGGTTGTAGTAGTCGCCCTGGCCCGGCAGCACTTCCCAGTGGTCGAAGCCCTGCGGATCGCTGCCGAGGTGCCACTTGCCGATCATCGCCGTGCGATAGCCCGCGCCCTGCAGCGCCTTCGGGAAGGTCCACTGGTCGCCGTCGAAGCGGTCGCCGTTGTCCATGAACCCGTTCAGGTGGCTGTGCTTGCCGGTGAGGATCACCGCCCGGCTCGGCCCGCAGATCGCGTTCGTGCAGTAGCTGCGCCTGAAGCGCATGCCGCGCTCGGCGAGCGCGTCGATGTTGGGCGTCGTGTCGACGCCGGCGAGCCAGCTGCCGAACGGCATCGCCGCGTCGCGCGCGTAGGCCCCGATCGCGTGGCACGCGTGGTCGTCGCTGAAGACGAAGACGATGTTGGGGCGGCGGGCCTGGTCGCGCGGAACGGTCGCCTCCGAGGTCGCCGGGCCCGAGCAGGCGGTCACGAGAGCGGCGAGGAGGAGGATCGACAGGAAGGCGCGCATGGTGCCTGACAGGGTAGCCAGGGCGCCGTCGTCGCTGCGCGAGGGCTCGGCGTCGCGCTCGCCGCACGATTTCCGCGAGACTGGCGTGCCGTGCGTCGGGGCTCGTCGCCCTCACGATCGGAGCCCCCCATGGAACCCACGAACGGCCCCCTGCGGGCGGCGCGCGGCGAGGCCGACGCGTCGCGAGTCGAGCCCGTCGTCCCCACGACCGATCCGTCGTCGCTCGGCGAGCGCCGCCACGCGGTGATCGCGATGGCCTCGACGACGACCTGGCGCACGCGCGTCGCGCTGCCGACGGGACTGGCGCACGGCGCGCCGCCCGAGCCCGTCGAGAAATCGACGGCCGCCGGTCGCTACACGGCGCGGTACGAGGTGGGGGAGGACGGCGTGCTCGCGATCGAACGCGAGCTCGTCATCGCCAAGGACCGCTACGCCGCGGACGAGTACCCCGCGCTGCGCGAGCTGTTGCTCGCGGTGCTCGTGGACGAGGAGCGCGTGCTCATGGCGGAGCGGGTGAGCGAGTGACGCTTCGGCGCGCGTGCGGTCGCCGATCCAAGGCGTCGTGCGCTCGGTCCACTCACTCCCGCACGATCCGGTTCGACGCGCGATCCGTGCGCGCCGTGCCGAGCACCGCGCCGTCCAGCTCGACCCGGTAGCGCCCCGCGGGCACGCCGGTGAGCCGGACGCGGCCGTCGGCGTCGGTCACCGGGTCGGCGCCCTCGAGGCGTTCGGCCGCGATCCACGCGGCGACCGACTCGTCGAGCCCGGTGTGGACGAGCCCGAGCGCGCGCCCGGCGACCGGCTCGCCCTCGGCGTCCACGATCTGGACCGCGAGGTCGGCGAGCGGCGGCAGCACGGCGTCGAGCGTCACCGCCGTCGCGCCCGTGACGGTGAACGGCAGGTCGCGCCGCCAGTGGCCGTCGGCGGTGACGCGCAGGACGTAGTCGGCGGCGGCGAGGCCGTCGTAGGTATGGAGGCCGTCGCCGTCCGCCTGGCACTCGACGAGCCACAGCGCCGTGTCGTCGCGGAAGACCGTGGCCGTGGCGTTCGGGAGCGGTGTCGTGGAGCTCGCGTCCGGCGCCGGGTCGCGGTCGCCCGGGTCCGCGCCGCCGTCGTCGTCGCCATCCCCAGCGCCGCTATCGCCGTTCGCGCCGCCGTCCTCGCTGGTCGCGGCGAGCCCGTCAATGCTCCCCGCGCTCACCCGCGCCCGCACCGACCCGATCCCGTCGAGCACCACGCGCTCCACCGTGCCGGGCGTCCAGTCGCGCGTCGCGAGCTCCGGCAGGACCGCGCCGTCGGGCCCGATGACCACGACGCCGAGTCGGCCCGGCTCGAGCAGCGGCAACCGCTGCCGACCGTCACCGTCGGTGGAGAGCTGGCGGATGTAGCCGCCCTCGCGCACTGCCGCTTCGTCGAACGCGAGCACGAGCGCGTCCTCCACCGGCGCGCCGTCCGCGTCCGTGACCTCGAGCGTCGCGGCGCCGTGGGAGAGGTCGACGACGAGCCGCTGCGGCCCGTCGAGCGGGAAGGTCGCGCGCCCCCAGGCCAGCTCGAGCCCCTCGGGGTCCTTCAGCGTCCAGTCGATCGCGCCGTCCACGACCCCGTCCATCGGGATCGCGCGCAGGTCGGGCAGGTCGAGGTGCAGCCCGACCTTCAGCTCGCGCGAGAAGTAGCCGAGCTCGCCCTCCCAGTCGAGCTCGAGCGTGTGCATCCGGCGCGCCTCGAGCTGTTCGTCGGTCGCGCCCACGAAGTCGAGGTCGATCGTGCCGGCGGCGACGGGCCATTCGACGGTGACGAGGTCGCCCTCGATCGCGTCGAAGAACTCGAGCCGCTCCTCGCGCCCGGTGGGGTCGAGCAGCCCGATCGACCAGCTCCCGCGGTCGGCCTCGATCCGCGCCGCCGCCGTGGCGTCGAAGCGCACGGGGTCGGGCTCGCGCTCGAACGCGTCGTCGAGC
>Ga0180435_10006656_pt1 | contig 11066 bp, 19 predicted proteins | sample SS_ome_3_FD_132467 | JGI IMG/M metagenome (GOLD analysis project Ga0180435, IMG submission 132467) | Hypersaline lake sediment archaeal communities from the Salton Sea, California, USA - SS_3_S_1 metaG | ecosystem: Environmental > Aquatic > Non-marine Saline and Alkaline > Hypersaline >...
CGGAAGGCGCGAATCTTCGCCGCCACCTGCCCCACCTGCTGCTTATCGACTCCGCGGATGATGATCTCGTTCGGATTCGGGAGCTCAACCTCGATCTCTTTTGGTAGCTCGAACTCCATTGGGTTCGAGTAGCCCAGGTCGAGAATCAGGGTGGTTCCCTGCAACCGCGCGCGGTATCCGAGACCGCGTACCAAGAGGGCCTTCTCCCATCGTTCCGATACGCCGTGGATCATGTTCGCAACCAGACTACGATACAGCCCGTGGAAGGCGCGATATTGCTTGCCTTCCCTCCGCCGCGACACGGTGACCACACCGTCCTCCACCACGACCTCCACCATCTCCGGGCGGAACTCCTGCTCCAGGCGTCCGTGCTTCCCTTCAACAGTGATCGTGGCCGTTCCGACGTTGACCTTCACGCCGTCCGGAATGGCCACGGGGACTTTCCCTACCTTCGACATGTCCAGACCACCTTACCAGACTTCGCAGAGAACCTCGCCGCCGATGCCACGGGACTGTGCTTCCTTGCCCGCCAGGACCCCCTGAGAGGTCGAGACAATTGAGATCCCCATGCCGCCAAGCGGCTTGGGAAGATCCGACTTGCCTGCATACACACGTCGACTCGGCTTGCTCACCAAACGGATCTCATTGATCGCGCGCTGCGCACGGCTCCGCTCGCCCACGTACTTCAGCTTGACCAGAAGTTCGGACTGCGGATGCTTTTCGATCACTTCGTATCCAGCGATAAACCCTTCCTGTTCAAGAATCTTCGCCACGGCTTCCTTCAGCTTGGAGTGAGGCATCTTCACGTCCGGATGGAATCGCGCGTTGGCGTTTCGAATTCGCGTTAGCATGTCACCAATTGGATATGGAATCATTTCGCCTCCTACCAGCTCGCCTTCTTGACGCCCGGAATCTCGCCCTTATGGGCGAGTTTGCGGAAGCAGAGGCGGCAGATGCCATAGTCCCCAATGAACGCGTGAGGTCGCCCGCAGAGTCCACAGCGGTTGTACTTCCGCGTGCTGAACTTCGGCTCCTGTTTGCTCTTGTAGATCAACGACTTCTTTGCCATTCGTTAGCGCCCCCTAGTCATTGAACGGGAAGCCCAGGCTCTTGAGGAGCGCATACCCCTCGCGGTCTGTCCGGGCGGTCGTCACGATCGTGATGTCCATTCCCTGGGTCTTGACAACCTCGTTGTACTCCACCTCGGGGAACGTCAGCTGTTCGCTGAGCCCGAGCGTGTAGTTGCCTCGCCCGTCAAACGCCGACGACGACAGTCCGCGGAAGTCACGAATTCCGGGCAACACGGCGTTGAACAGCCGGTTGAGAAACTCGTACGCGTAGTCACGTCGCAGCGTTACCTTACACCCGATCGGGTCACCCTCAACCAGCTTGAAGTCCGAAATCGACTTCTTCGCTTTGGTGACCACCGGCTTCTGGCCGGTGATCTTGGTGAGGTTCTTGACCGCGCCTTCAAGAACGCGCGGGTTGTCTTTCTCTACAACGCCCATGTTGACGACGACCTTGGTGATGCGAGGAATCTCCATCACATTGGCGACGCCCAACTCCTTCTGAAGCGCAGGGGCGATCTCTGTCTCATATCTTTCGCGTAGCATCACTCGAAATTCTCCCCACACTGCTTGCAAAGGCGCATCTTGACGCCCTCGACCTCGCTGAAGCCGACGCGTGTCGCCTCCCCGCACTCCGGGCAGATCGGAAGCACATTGGTGATATGAATCGTTCCCTCGCGCTTGATGATCCCCGGCTCACGCAGATTCTGCGTGGCGCGCTGGTGCTTGGTCATCATGTTGACATTCTCGACGATGATGCGATTCTTCTCGGGGTACACGACCAGAACCCGGCCGATCTTGCCGCGATCGTTCCCAGCGATCACCCGGACTCGGTCCCCCTTGCGAACTTTCCTCATGGCATCTCCTCCTAAAGGACCTCGGGGGCGAGGGAGATGATCCGCATCATCTTCTTGTCCCGCAGCTCGCGTGCCACCGGCCCGAAGACACGGGTTCCGATCGGCTCGTTCTGCGCGTTGATCAACACAATGGCATTGTCGTCGAATCGAACGAAGGTTCCGTCCTTTCGACGATACGCACTGCGCGTTCGGACAATCACACCTCGGACAATCTGCCCCTTTTCGATGTCACTCGTCGGCAGACGTTTCCGAACGGAGCCGACGACGATGTCGCCGATCTCCCCAACACGACGATTGGAGGGCCCCAGTACGTTGATGCAACGAACCATCTTCGCACCGGAGTTGTCCGCAACCTTGAGCATCGATTGCATCTGGATCATGTCTAGCCCTCCGCCTTCTCTACAACCTCAATCAGCCGCCATCGCTTCATCCGGCTTATCGGGCGGCACTCTTCGATTCGCACCAGATCGCCAATGCCGGCCTGGCTCTGGGGATCGTGGGCGTGGAACTTGAAGTGCCTTCGGATGTGCTTGCGATACAGCGGATGAGGCCGACGTTCCTCAACCTTCACGACAATCGTCTGGGTCATACGATCGCTGACGACGCGTCCGGTCTTTACCTTCTTCATGCTCGTCCCTCCCGCGCCTTCTCCGCCGCGATCGTCATCGTTCGCGCGACGTCTTTCCGCGTCTTGGCCAGCTCGGCAAGGTTGTCGAGCTCTCCGGTCGCACGCTGGAAGCGGAGGTTGAAGAGCTTTCGTTTCAGTTCTTGCTCTTTCTGCGCAAGCTCTTCCAATGTCAGCTCACGCAATTCCGCAGCCTTCATACTTCTCCTCCCAGTACGATTCGTCTCTTCAGTTTCGTCTTGATCGGAAGCTTGTTCGCCACCAAGTAGTGGACGCGCTTCGCTTGCGCCTCCGGGATTCCGGAGAACTCGAACAGGATGGTTCCAGGCCGGACCACGGCGACCCAGTGGTCCACCGGTCCCTTACCCTTTCCCATACGTGCTTCCGCAGGGTGCTTGGTGATCGGCTTGTCCGGAAAGATTCGGATCCACAGCCGAGCGCCACGCTGCGTGGTTCGTGCGATCGTCGTTCGGCAGGCTTCGATCTGCTGCTGGGTGATCCACGCCGGTTCGAGCGATTGGATGCCGTACTCACCAAACTCGACCTTCTGGCCTCGCGAGGCGATGCCCTTCATCCGGCCACGATGCATCTTTCGGTGCTTGGTTCTCTTCGGGAACAGAAGGGCCATTTACTTCACCTCTTCCTTGCCGTCGCCCGGCAGAAGCTCACCGCGGAAGACCCACGCCTTGACACCGATGTTGCCGTACTTCGTTCGCGCTTCGACCAGACCGTAGTCGATCTGCGCGCGAAGCGTCTGCAACGGCACGCGGCCCTGCTTCATGGTGATCGACCGAGCGATGTCGCCACCGCCGAGTCGGCCACTGACCTTGATCTTCACGCCCTCGGCTCCGGCTCCCATGACGCGACGCATGACTTCCTTCATGGCGCGCGCCGGGGCCATTCGCCCCTCGATCTGGTTGGCCACGTCCTGGGCAACCAGCATCGCTTCGAGATCCGGGCGATCGACTTCTTTGATCGAGACCTTGACGATTCTTCCGGTCAGATTCTCGAGCGCCGCCTGCAGCTTCGCGATCTCCGTGCCGCCACGCCCGATGATGATCCCGGGGCGAGCCGACCGGATGACGATCGACACACGATCCTCTTTGGATCGCTCGATGTTGATCTCGGCCACCGCAGCACGTCGATACCGTTCGCGAATCAGATCGCGGATGTGCTTGTCTTCGGCAATGTACTCAGGAGCGAGCTTGGGGTTGTACCAGTTAGACACCCACTTGCGGGTCACTCCCACTCGAAAACCAATCGGATGTACTTTCTGACCCATTACGCACTCCCCTTGTCGCCGACCACGATGGTGATGTGGCTCGTCGGACGACGGATGATGTCCGCCCGACCGTACGCACGGGGTCGCAAGCGGCGCAGCGCACGTCCCATGTCAACGGCCGCACTCACAACGAACAGATTGTCGACGTCGACATCGTAGTTGGTCTCTGCGTTGGCGATCGCCGATTCCAGTGTCTTGCGAATCGGCCGCGCGGCCTTCTTCGCTGACAGCTGAACGATCCTCAGCGCGTCGTTGACGTTCTTTCCTCGGATCTCATCGATCACCAAGCGCGCTTTGCGGGTCGAGATCCTAACGTATTTGGCAACAGCCCGTGCTTCCATGCTTTACTCCCTACGTCAGGCCCGGAGCCCGCTTCTTCCTCATACCGCCATGGCCGCGGAAGGTTCGCGTGGGTGCGAACTCGCCCAGCTTGTGACCGACCATGTTCTCGACAACGGAAACCGGCAGGAACGTCTTGCCATTGTGCACGTGGATCGTCAACCCGACCATTTCCGGGGTGATCATCGAAGCACGCGCCCACGTCTTGATCTCCGTCGCATCTCCTCGCCTAACCCGCTGGACCTTCTTGAGAAGGCTTTCCTTCACGAACGGGCCCTTCTTCGTAGATCTAGGCATACTCGCTCCTATCGCCTTCCCTTACCAGCGCGGCGCACAATCAGTTCGGTCGACTTCTTGCGCTTCTTCCTAGTGCGTCCGCCCTTCGCCAGCTTTCCGGTCGGAGAGACCTGCGGTCGTCCGACGCGGGCCCGTCCCTCACCACCGCCGTGCGGATGGTCCACCGGGTTCATCGCCACACCGCGCACCTTGGGCTTGCGACCCAAATGGCGCACGCGTCCGGCTTTGCCATGCTTGACATTCTTGTGGTCGGGATTCGACACCTCGCCAAGCGTGGCGCGGCAGTCGGTACGGAAGATCCGGACTTCTCCCGAAGGGAGCCGGACGTGGGCCGTCTTCTCTTCCTTACCGATCAGCTTGGCCGACGTTCCTGCCGACCGCGCGATCTTGCCGCCGCTTCCCGGCGTGAATTCGAGGTTGTGAATGATCGAGCCGAGTGGGATGCGTGCCAGCGGCATCGCGTTCCCAACACGGATCTCTGCATTCTCTCCTGCTTCGACGGTCGAGTCGATCTCCAGCGCCACCGGCGCCAGGATGTACCGCTTCTCGCCGTCGGCGTAGAAGAGCAGCGTGATCCACGCCGACCGGTTTGGGTCGTACTCGCGGGTCACGACGCGCGCGGGAATGCCTTCCTTGTCGCGCGCAAAGTCAATGATTCGGTAGCGCCGCTTGTGTCCGCCGCCGCGGGCTCGCACGGTGATTCGCCCCTGGCTGTTTCGCCCGCCCTTCTTGCGAATCGGCTCGAGAAGGCTCTTCTCGGGCGCGACCTGCGATAGCTCACTGAAATCAGGCAGCTCAGCGTGGCGTCGGCCGGGTGAAGTCGGCTTAAATCTCTTGAGCGTCATCTTCCCTTATCCTCCCACGATGTCGATGCGGTCGCCGGGGGCCAGCTGTACGGTCGCCTTTCGCCATCGCGAGGTTCGACCATGCAACTGATTCATCCGATTTCGTCTCGGCTTGCCCTTCATGTTCGCCGTCCACACTTTCTCCACCTTGACGTCGAACAGCTCTTCGACCGCTTTCTTGATTTGAATCTTGTTCGTCCCCAAGGCAACACGGAAGACGTACTTCCGGTCTTCCATCTTGCTCCACGTCTCCTCGGTCAGGAGGGGGGCGAGCACCACATCTTCCGCGTGCTTCAGCTTTGCCATGGTCAGAACCTCTCCTTCAATTCCTCGACCGCGCCAAGCGTCAGCACGACGTTGTCATGCTTGAGAATGTCGTATGCATTGATTCCCGCGCAGGATAGACACTTCGTTCGCGGAAGGTTGGTGAATGACTTCTTGACCTCGCGGGCGTACTCCGAGGACGCGACGACAACCAGCGTGCTGGCATCCGCGACCTCCATACGTCCGAGCAAGGACACGGCGCGCTTGGTCTTGGGCTCCTCAAAAGAGATCCGATCGAGGAGAAGGACATTGCCGTCCTTGGCTCGATCGGAGAGCGCTGAGGCCAGGGCTCCGAGTCGCATCTTCTTGGTCAGTTTCATCGCATACGATCGCGGCTTGGGACCGAACGTCGTTCCACCACCGACCCAGAGAGGCGAACGGCGTGAGCCCGCACGGGCGCGACCGGTTCCCTTCTGACGCCACGGCTTGCGGCCGCCTCCGGCGACCTCTCCGCGGGTCTTGGTCGAGTGGGTTCCCTGACGACGGTTCGCCAACTGCATCCGGACCATGCGGTACAGGAGGTCGGTGTTGACCTCTACGCCAAAGATCCGGTCATCGAGCGTCGCCGTGCTCGGCGCCGACTCGGTATCAAAAGAAAATAGCTTCGCTTCAGCCATGACGCTTCCCCAGTTCAAGAATCGCACCCCGCGGTCCCGGCGTCGATCCTTTGATGACGAGAAGATTCTTCTCTGCATCGACCCGCAGCACCTGCAGTCCCCGTACCGAAACACGGCGCATTCCCGTGTGCCCCGGCAGCTTCTTACCTTTCATGACGCGTCCTGGTTTGACACAGTTACCAACGGATCCCGGACGGCGGTGGAAGTGAGAGCCGTGGGTCTTCGGACCTCCGGCAAAGTCCCACCGCTTGACGACACCCTGGAACCCAAGTCCCCGGGACATGCCGGCAATATCGACCTTCTCGCCTTCTTCGAACATGCCCACGCCGAGCTGATCTCCCACGTTGTACTCCTCGGGATTGTCGACGCGAACTTCGAACAAGTGGCGATGGGGTGCCACGCCCGCCTTCTTGTAGTGACCGGCCATCGGCTTGGTCACCTTCCGCTCTGCCACCTCGTCATATGCCAGCTGGAGAGCGTTATATCCGTCCGCATCCGCCGTCTTGACCGCGACCACCGTGCTCGGTGATGCTTGGATCACCGTGGCAGCCACTGCTCGGTCTTCGACGAACAGCTGCGTCATTCCAATCTTCCGCGCAAGGATTCCTCGGGCCATTCCTCGCCAACCTCCAGCTTACAGTTTGATTTCGATATCGATTCCGGTAGGCAGCTCGATGTCCATCAAGGAGTTGATCGTTTCCGACGTCGGCTCTTTGATGTCCAGCAGACGGGTGTGAATCCGTCGCTCGAAGTGTTCCATCGACCGCTTGTCAATGTGAGGCGAACGCAAGACCGTGTACACCCGGCGCTCCGTGGGAAGCGGAATCGGGCCGGAGATCTTGGCTCGCGTCTCCTTGGCCGATTCAACAATCTTCCGGATCGAGCTATCGACGAGCTCGTGATCATACCCTCGCAGTTTGATTCGGATCTTCTCTCTCGCCATATCAATAACCTCTGCTCTTGATGATCTTTTCCCTCGACGCCTCGGGCACCATGTCGTAGCGCACGACACGGAGGGAATACGTAGCCCGCCCCTGGGTTAAAGAACGCAGTCGCGTGGCGTATCCGAACGTCTCAGCCAGCGGCACCGACGCTTTCAGAATCTGCACGGTCTCGCGTGACTGGAGCTCGCGAATCTCCCCGCGTCTGCGCGCCAGGTCCTCCATCACCTCACCCAGATAGTCGCCCGGAGTGATTACTTCGCCCTCCATGATTGGCTCAAGCAATCCAAAGGTTCCTTCGCTATACGCTTTGTGCAACGCACTCGAGGTGGCCGCCTGGAACGCTAGCTCGGACGAGTCAACCGGATGATAGGACCCCCCGACAACGGTGGCTCCAATATCGGCCAGAGGATACCCGGCTAGGGGACCGTTTGTCAACGTCGCTCGTAGTGCGGTTTCCACCGCATCGCGGAACCCTTTGGGAATCTGCTCCTTATCCACGGAAAACGCGACTTGAATACCACTTCCGCGCTCTCCAGGCTCCAATCTGATCTCAACACGCGCGAACTGCCCACGACCGCCGGTCTGCTTGTCGAACGTCTCCTCGACCTGAAGCGGCGCACAGAGCGTCTCCCGGTAGGCAACCTGCGGGTTGCCGACGTGAGCGATCACGCCGAAATCCTCCCGCAGGCGACGAACCAGGACCTCCAAGTGCAACTCGCCCATCCCGGCGATGATCGTCTGATTCGTGGTTTCGTCCGTACGAACAAGGAAGGTCGGATCCTCGGCGGCCAGCTTCCCGAGCCCGTCCATCAGATCGCCAAACTCGGCCTCGGTTCTAGGCTCCACCGCGATGAACACCACCGGCTCGGGAAACTCGATCTTCTCAAGAAGAATCGGGGCTGCCTTGTCGCACAGCGTATCGCCGGTGCTGATGTTCTGAGAACCGACGATGGCCACGATATCACCGACGCACGTCTCCTCCAGAGCATTCCGTCGGTTGGCGTGCATGCGGAAGATCTTGGTGATCCGCGTTCCCTTGCCAACCGTCGAGTTGAGCGCATGCCCGCCGGCCGCCACGCGACCGGAATAGACGCGAATGAAGACGAGTCGTCCGGCGTATTGATCACTGACCACCTTGAACGCCAGCGCGGCGAACGGCTCATCCGGATCGGGACGCCGCTCCTGGTCGTCCTCGACGGCGCGGACCGCATCCACATCCGCCGGAGACGGAAGGTACCGGTCGACCGCGTCCAGCAACGGCTGCACGCCGATGTTGGCGAACGCCGAGCCGCCGACCACTGGGATCAACCCATGATGGAGGCACCCACGCCGCAGCGCGTCGTGGAACGCATCGGTGTCGATCGGCTCGCCTTCGAGGAAGGCCTCCATGATGCCGTCATCGAACTCAGCCACCGCTTCGATTGCCCGATCTCGGTACTCGTTGACGCGATCTACGAGGGCCTCCGGAATCGCCGATTCCTCGAACTGCGCGCCCTTGGATGCTTGATCCCAGACCATCAGGGTACGGCGGAGCAAATCCACCATCCCAACGAGCTTGCGATCGTCATCACGGTACGGGTAGTAGAGCGGCACCGCGCGAACGCCGAGCCGCTCTTCGATCATGTCGACGGTTCCGGCGAAGTTCGCCTCGGGACGATCCAGCTTGTTGACGAAAACGATCCGCGGGATGCCGTACCGGTCGGCTTGCCGCCATACGGTCTCGGATTGGGATTCCACCATCTCGACACCGGAGAAGATCACGACGCCGCCATCCAGAACGCGCAGGGCGCGCTCGACCTCGGCGGTGAAGTCCACGTGCCCGGGGGTATCGATGATATTGATCGTCTTCCCGTTCCAGGCACATGTCGTCGCAGCCGACGTGATGGTGATTCCCCGTTCTCGCTCCTGAGCCATCCAGTCCATCTCGGTGTCACCCTCATGGACTTCGCCCATCTTGTGGATCTGGCCGGAGTAGAAGAGAATCCGCTCCGTCGTGGTCGTCTTCCCGGCGTCAATGTGTGCCATGATGCCGATGTTGCGCACCATGTCCAAGTTCACAATACTAGCCGTCGACATGGGTTTCCTCTCTTCGGGGGACCCACTTCGGAGCGGATGAAATCTCTTCTTGGGGTTCTCGATCTACCAGCGGTAGTGGGCGAATGCCTTGTTGGACTCCGCCATTCGGTGGGAATCGAGCCGCTTGTTGAAGGCTTTGCCCTCTCGCTTGGCCGCATCGAGGATCTCGCCGGCCAACCGACCGGCCATCGTCTTCTCGCCGCGCTCACGCGCGAACCCGACGATCCAGCGAAGGGCCAATGCAAGCTGTCGATCCTGGGGCACCTCATAAGGCACCTGGTAGTTGGCACCACCGACGCGGCGGGTGCGGACTTCAAGGCGCGGAGAACAGTTCGTCAGCGCCTCATTGAATACCTCGAGGGGCGCGTCGTCACTGCGCTGTGAGATGAGCTCCAGCGCATCGTAGACGATGTTCTGAGCCGCGGTCTTCTTACCGTCGAGCATGACGTAGTTCATCAGCTTCGACAGCAGCTTGCTGTTGTAGCGAATATCGGGGGCAATATCTCTTCCAGGAACTTTCATCACGCTCTCACCTAGCTCCCCTTCTTGGCACCGTACTTGGAGCGACCCTGCGCACGACCGTCGACTCCCTCGGCATCCAGCGTTCCACGAACGATGTGATAGCGCACGCCGGGAAGGTCCTTGACACGTCCACCTCGCACAAGCACCATCGAGTGTTCCTGAAGGTTGTGTCCCTCGCCTCCGATGTAGGCGGTGACTTCCTTTCCATTGCTCAGGCGCACACGGGCAACCTTTCGGAGAGCCGAGTTCGGCTTCTTCGGGGTTCGCGTGTAGACGCGCGTGCATACGCCACGGCGCTGTGGACACTCGTCCAGCTGCGGCGCCTTGCGCTTCTTGGACTTCGCCTTTCGAGGCTTTCGAATCAGTTGGTTAATAGTCGGCATCTTCGCTCCTAGATTGCGGCAGATTATAGATTGCCGTCCGCGGTCTTTCAACCCGCTTCCGCAGGCGCCTCCACCGTGACCGCGTCTTCGCTCGCTTTGGCCACGCCATCGATCTCGGGTTCATCCGCCTCAACCGTTTCATCGTCCACTCGGAGCGCGAAACCAGTCCCGGACGGTATCCTCTTTCCAACGATGATACTCGGCTTCAGGCCCTCCAGCTCGTCGGTCTCTCCACGGAGCGCCGCATCCGAGAGAACCTTCGTCGTTCTCTGGAAGGACGCTGCAGAGAGCCATCCCTTGGTCTGAAGCGCCGCCTTGGAGATCCGCAGCAGCTCACGTTCTCCATCGGGCATTTCCTTCTCTTCCAGCGCGATCTCGATCCGTTCCTCGTCTCGCAGGACATGCACGGCACCGATCTGACTCCGCCTCGATGCGGCGATGACGTCCTCGGTAAGCGGATCCCCTGCGGAGGCGACCAGATAGCCTTCAGAGACCACGTCTTCGGCCAGCGGGAGTCCGAGGGACTCGCGGCGGGTTCGATCCGACTCGATGTTCCATGCACCGAGCTCCTCGACCTCTTTGCGGAACTCCTCAAGCGACACCAGATCGCCGAGCAGGAAGCGTGAGTCTCCGCGGTCGACGATCCGCACATTGTTCAGGATCTGTCGGATGATGACCTCGAGGTGCTTGTCGTTGATGTCCACACCCTGCTGCTTGTAGACCTTGTGAATCTCGACAAGCAGATACTGGCGAGCCTTCTGGACGCCGGCGGTATCGAGCAAGGTATGGGGAGCAACAACCCCCTTGGTGAGAAGATCGCCTTCCTCAACCTTGTCGCCGATGCGAACGGTGATCGCCTTGTCGATCTTGACCACGCTCTTGGGCTGC
>Ga0180435_10006657_pt1 | contig 11065 bp, 9 predicted proteins | sample SS_ome_3_FD_132467 | JGI IMG/M metagenome (GOLD analysis project Ga0180435, IMG submission 132467) | Hypersaline lake sediment archaeal communities from the Salton Sea, California, USA - SS_3_S_1 metaG | ecosystem: Environmental > Aquatic > Non-marine Saline and Alkaline > Hypersaline > Sediment...
AGCACCCTGACCGCGGGAGCGGGGTTGACTCTCAGCAATGGAACCCTGGTCATCACCCCCACCTATCGGCTGCCGCAAAGCTGCGCCGCTAATGAGATTCCGAAATGGGACGGCACCGCCTGGCTGTGCGCCACCGATGTTAATACCGATACCACGTACGCGGCCGGGGCGGGCATTACCATTGCCGATAACATCATCAGCAATACGTTGACCGCGGGGACAGATATCATCATTGCCAACGACACGATCAGCAGCACGGTACCGCACCCGGCCAACGTGGTGTGGGTAGCCAAGAGCGGCGGCGATTTCAGCAGCATCCAGGCCGCGCTAAACAGCATTACCGACGCCGCGCCCGATAATCCCTATCTGGTGCTGGTGGCACCCGGCCACTACACCGAACGGGTGATCATGAAGCCTTACGTGGACATCCAGGGCGCGGGCGAGGGCAAAACCATCATCAGCTGGGTAGGCGGGGGAAATCCAACAACTGGCTTTACAGTTAAGGGAGCCGATGATGCCGAATTACGCTTTGTGACAGTCGAGAATGACGGTAGTAGCTGGAATTTGGGCATCGGCATTTACAATAGTGGGGCTGCGCCCAGTTTATTACACGTTACCGTTACAGTATCCGACGCCAGCGACTTCAATTACGGTGTTGTGAACGACGCCAGTTCACCGGAGATGGATAACGTTACCGTCACCGTTTCCGGCGCCAGCGGCGGAAATTTGGGTGTTTACAACTTTGACAGTTCATCACCCACCGTTCGCAATTCGGTTCTGAGCGGCAGCTCCGGTTTTTGCTACAATGATTATAGTAGCTCCATGATGGTGGCGACCTCTATGTTGAGTGGTCCGGTTGCCGGCGGCGGCTACACCTGCGTGGGGGCTTATGATGGCAGTTTTACGGCGTTAGATGCGTCCTGCCAATAGTGACATCTGAGACGCTTATGAACCACATTAAATATTCTGGACTGCTGCTCTTGTTGCTCCTGGTGCTGGCGGCCGTGCCCGTGGCGGCGCAAGGGCCGGATTATCACCTCGACAGATACACCGTCGCCGGGGGGAGCGGGCCGCTGAGCGGCGGCGATTATTCGCTGGGCGGTACTGCCGGGCAGGCCGAGGCCAACCCGATCGCGCTCGGCAATGCCGACTACAGCCTGCAAGCCGGCTTCTGGGCGGCGTTCAGGCGGGCCGGCCCGGTGACGCTCTACCTGCCGGTCATCAGCAAAGCGTACAGCACCGCCCCGGATTTAATCATTACCAACCTGGTCGCCACCACCAACAGCATCAACCTCACCCTGCGCAACCAGGGTAATGGCCCGCTGACCGACGCCTTTTGGGTGGATGTCTACTTTGATCCCGCTGAAACGCCCACCCTAAATCAGCCGTGGCATACCATTGCCCCGGCCGGGGCGACCTGGGGCGTGACCGCCATTATTCCGGCGGGCGGCACGCTGGATTTGACCACCGGCGGTGATTATTACTATCCGCAGTACAGCAGTGGCAGCTTTCCGGCGGACGTCAACGTGTACGGCTATGTTGATTCAATTAACTTTGCCACCCGGTACGGCAACGTGTGGGAAAGTCACGAGGGGAATAACGTGTTTGGCCCGGCGCTGTCTGCGGGCGGGGGCGAGGCCACAACGATTGAGCCGGGAGGCCCACCTCCGGTCCGGGGGGATTTGCCGGTTCGGGCGGAGTGATTCCCCCGGCCGCGAGCGTGAACCACCACCAGGAAACAAAAAAACACCGGTACCAAGTCGGTGTTTTTTTGTGGGAAATTTGGCCGGTTGCCGGAATCCGCCAGGCATAGTACCGTCTCAGCCGGCGACCAACCGGCTCAGAAGGTGATTTTGTTGTCGTGGCTATTATCATAGCTGTGAAGAACTGAATTGTTGTCAAAATTTGGCAATTGGTAGCCCCGGTGATAATTGCGGAGAATTACCAAAGGGAGAGCAGTGTGGATAACTCGGTAAAACTAACCAGGAGTGAAAAAAGATATGGTAAAGAGATGGAATATCTGGGGCATCAAAATCAGATGATAATCAGGGTGAGACTTTGATGCCCCCAATTGATTAGAGTCGTCTAGGATTAATGGTTGACACAAAAACGTTTTTGTGATAATATCGGCGTATACCAAAAACGTTTTTGTGAAATGTTTCTGTTTGAATATATAAAAACTATCCCCCTTAAAAGGATGTTCGAACCATGGCGGTTACCATTTGGGATATTGCCAAATACCTTGACCTTTCGGTTTCTACCGTCTCCCGCGCCTTAAATGGTTACAATGATGTTGCTCCGAAGACCAGGGAGCGGGTGTTTGAGGCGGCTCGTGAACTGAACTACTATCCCAGTGCTGCCGCGCGCGACTTGCGTCGGCGCCATACGAGCAGGGTTGGCTTCTCGTACGGCTTTACCACCACTGATATTGGTGAATTCGCAGCCCGGCTCATTAACGGAGCCGTAGCAGTAGCCGAAAAAGCGGACTACAATGTTATGCTTTATCCGTTAACGGGTAATCAAATCGAAAAACTGACCCGTATTTGCCAAGAGCGCGAGGTTGAGGGCCTGCTCCTGATGGGCGGAGAGTATCTGACAGAATCAGTTGAACTGTTACAGAAAAAGCAACTACCCTTTGTTGTTTTGAACCGCTGGTTTGATCAGTCCGGGGTTTCTTTTGTCACTGCCGATCATCATCAGGCGACCATGGAGGCCACACGCCATCTCATCGAACTTGGCCACACACGTATTGCGTATGTCGGCCAGTCTGCGTTGGGAAAACTACATAGCGAACGCATCGCCAGTTTTTGGCAGGCGCTCAGAGAAGCCAATCTGGAAGTTGACGAAATGCTTGTGATGTCTGCAGGTACAGATTTGGGGGCCGGATATCAGGTGATGCGCACTTTACTGGAGTTATCCAACCCCCCCACTGCCGTTTTGGCAATCCACGACCCGCTGGCCATCGAATGTTTACAATCCGCTATTGATGCCGGACTAAAGGTGCCGGATGATGTCGCCATCATTGGCTCTGATAATCTACGAGAATCACATACTACAGATCCCCCCTTAACCACAATCCATCCACCTTTAGCTGAAATCGGCCGAGCTGCCATGGAACATTTATTGGTCCAGATTAAAGATGACACCTTGCCCCCCATTCGTCTCAAGCTTCCAGCCCGATTAATTGTGCGCCAATCTACAATTGGAAAACGCTAACTTGTAGTTCCCCTATTTTCTTTGCTGAATATCCTGTTAGCGGAGAAAAGAAACTGAACACAACCAACGTAAGTCAGTTTTTCTTTTTTTAATTAACAAAAACGTTTTTGAAAAGGAGTAAGAATAACGTGACAACAAAAAGTGACAAATCAATAAAAGAACCAACCTCAAGTGAAAATAACAAAACCGCTGTCCCATCCGTCAATGAGTCGGAATTTGTCATGCGACCCCTGGGTGAACCACGCCCCATGCCGGCTGATTTTACGATTTCGTTGGGGGCTAAGGGGGACACAGACCAGCAACTGCTGAACCCCGGCACCAAGCGTCGCCAACAGATGCGTGGCTTTGAAGATACCTATGTTGATATTATCGACTACATCGTCCGTATTACCCACCGCATCTGGGAACAAAAAGATATTGGCTATATTTATGATACCTATAGCCATACCTCAAAGGTCTATGACGATTACGGTTTGCAGTACGGCCGCGACAAAATTGTGGCCGACACAATCCACACCGTTAATGCCTTTCCTGACATTCGGCTGTTTGCGGATGAAGTTGTGTGGGCCGGGAATGATGAGGTTGGTTTTCACACTTCTCACCGCACGGTGATTTCAGGCCATAACACCGGCTACAGCAAATATGGACCGCCTACCGGCCGCAAAGTAACCGTTTGGTGCATTGCCAACTGTGTGGCCCTGGATAATGAGATATTTGCGGAGTGGGTAATTTATGACACAGCCAGTCTTATCCAGCAGCTTGGCTTTGATCTGCGGGAAAAAGCCCGCGAATTCGGTAATCAGGTGGATTGGGATAGTCTGTCTGACCAGCGTTTTGGCGAACCGGAACGGCTTCCGGGCCAGGGAAAACCGGTGTATCACTCATACCAAAGCGGCAGCTTTGATGTAGAAGATTTTATTCAGGTCACGTATCACAACATCTGGAATCGGCGCATGTTAGGAGCCGTACACGATGCCTACGTGCCGCAGATGCGTTTTCATGGGTCAACGAACCGGGTTTATTATGGCCGGGGCGAATACCAATCTTTCATCCTCTCGATGATGGCTATGTTCCCGGATCTGGCGCTACAGGTAGATGACGTTTACTGGATGGGTAATGACAAGGATGGCTACCTGACCTCTGTCCGCTGGAGTATTACCGGCACTCACCGGGGGTTTGGTATTTACGGCCCGCCCACCGGCCGCCCGATTAATATGTGGGGCATCAGCCAGCACCGGATAAAAGATGGGAAAATTGCAGAAGAGTGGATGTTGTTTAACGAATTTGCAATGATGCAACAAATTTATCGAGACGAACAGCCCGCAAATTTCTAGTGATATAGAAAAGGAAACTTAAATGTCTGATTTTCAAGAAAGTAAATCATTGGTCCTGAATTTTTACAATGACCTCGACACTGCATCGGGGGAAGACATCGTCAACGTATTGCAGCGTTACACCACAGATGATTATTACTGGCGCGGGATGCACCCTTTTTACGAGCAACATGGTGCAAAGGCAGTAGCCGATGTTTTCTGGAAACCGTTTCGTCAATCATTTGCCCCCATCCAACGGCGTCAGGACGTCTTTATGGCCGGTCTGAACCAGATCGACAATTTTGAGAGCGAATGGGTTTGTTCGATGGGGCATTTGATGGGGCTGTTTGATCAGGATTGGCTTGGTATCCCCTCCACCGGCAAAATGGGATTCCTGCGCTATGTGGAATTTAATCGCATCACCGCCGGAAAAATCAGCGAAACCGCCCTCTTCTGCGACATCATCAGCGTCATGCTGCAAGCTGGACAAAATCCGCTGCCGTTGCAAACAGGCGCTTTCTTCATCACCCCCGGCCCGCGCACTCACGATGGCTTGTTGTTCGACAAACAGGATCCGGCTGAAACTGAAAAGACCCGGGATTTGATCAATCGGATGGTTGATGATCTGTTAACCGCCGACCTGCACTCGGATCAGGCAGAACTGGCCGAGACCTGGCACGATGATATGATCTGGTTCGGCCCTGCCGGCATCGGTGCTACCTTTACCATAGAGCGTTACGAGGAACAACACCAGGGGCCTTTCAGTGAGGGCCTGGATGATTTTAAATCCGGCGGCCATCTCTGTTACCTCACCGAAGGTCACTATGGCGGCTTTTTTGGCTGGTCAAACCTGACAATGAGGCCAACCGGCGGGTTTATGGGACTGCCCGGCTCCGATACGAGAGCCGAAATGCGGGTGGTAGATATTTACCGTCGTGACGGCGATAAATTGGCTGAAAACTGGATTTTTATTGATCTGTTGCATTTTCTGTCGATGCAGGGGCTGGATGTACTTGGTCGGATGAAGCGTATTTACCGCCGCTAGCCGGGCGGAAACCAGGACGGATGAAGTACCCACCCGGTAGCGATTTTAGCTCCACCATTCAGCATCAGTTAATAATGTAAGGAGGATGCGTATAGATCATTAATGGAACTGGTTCGAAAGTTACCTTACTCTGTCCCAGGCTCTGAATATTCCAAAGGAGGAACCCATGTTAAAAGTTTCAAAATTAATGCAGTTGACTCTGGTTGTAGTTGTTCTAAGCTTACTGGTGGTGGCTTGTGGAACGGCCCAGCCGGAGACCGCCACAGAAGCTGAACCTGCCCCTGTTGAAGAAGAGGTGGTGGTGGAAACGGAAGAGGCTCCCGAAGAAGAAGCCGCAGACCCTGCGGCCTGTAATATTGCCCCACCCGATTCTCCGGTTACAATCAATCTGATCGGTTGGCCGTTCGACATCATGGATTACTACACTACCGAAATAGAAAAGTGCGGCGAAGTTGAGAACATAGACATCAACGCGCAAATGCAAGACTTTGCCGCTACCAAAGATACGTTTCGGCTGGCGATGTCTGGTGGCGATGAATCTCCCTTTGATATAATGCACATGGCTGATACCGGCATCAATGAGTTTGGTAATGCCGGTTGGTTGCTACCACTCAATGACCTCATTGATAAGTATCGCGATGAGTATAATCTGGATGATATCTCTGATGCCGGCTGGCAGGGCGCTTCTATTGATGGCGTTATTTATGGCATTCCGGCCACGGCTAACACAATGCATCTTGCCTACCGTTCTGACCTGTTTGAGAAGTATGAACTGGAAGTTCCGAAGACCTATGATGAAGTAATTGAGATTTGTCAGGTTCTAAAGGATGAACCGAGCATTGATCTACCGTTTACGCAGGATATGTCTGCCGGTTGGGCCTGGGAGAACGAGTTCCTGTCCTTCATCAGAGCGCACGGCGGCGATTATCTCAACGAGGACAACACGCCTGCGTTCAACGGTCCGGAAGGTGTGGCGGCCGCGAGCCAGATGAAAGCGGTGGTGGATGCCTGTATGGGACCGGCAGGCCTGGCTGTCGGGTATGAATCCGCAGAAATTAACATCAATACCGGCGCCCAGGCGATGGTTCATATTTGGGCTTCAAATACGGCCAGTATGTTCGATCCCGAACAATCCGACTTTGTCGACGTTATCAAATTCGCGCCGGCCCCGGCAGCTGTTCCCGGCGGTCCGCTGGTGGGCAGCGCCTGGCACGATTATTACACTATTCCGGCCACCACCCCCAATGACGCAGACCTCATTTTCCGCATCATTATGGAATCGCTTGACCACGAAAGTATGTTGGGGGCTGCGGAAAAGGGTATTGTGACCCGTACCTCTATCAAGAAGGGATTGCCTAATTTGCCGGCTGCCAGTGAAACCATTGCTAACGGCATTGGTATCTACCCGCCAAACCCGGCCATTACCCTGGCCCAGGCAGCCCTGTGGAACCATTTGCCATTTGTTGGGACCGGCGAATTGACACCGCAAGAAGCCTTGGATGCAGCTGCCGAAGAGTACACCGCCGAAGCAAAAGCCCAGGGCTACCTACCCTGACCAAGATATAATTAAAGACCGCGTCCACACCCGGTGGACGCGGTCTTTTTCAACCTCTGAGGGGTGAACTGACCACTATGAAACGAAAAACATTCTTTGCGTTTACGGCCCCCAGTAATATTGTGATGGTCACGCTTATGATTTTGCCGCTGGGGTTAGCCATCTGGTTTGGCCTGAATTATATCACGTATACCAATGTTGCTGCCCCTAATTTTGTGGGATTATCCAATTATCAGGAGGTCCTGGAAGACGTAGCGTTTTGGGATGCTTTACGTTGGACACTGGTGATCATTATGGTTGTGGTGCCGGCGCATATCATTATTGCCTTTGTACTGTCCGTTGTCCTTGACCAGATTACCGGGCGGATTCGGGCCTTTTACCTGGCCGGGCTGTTGGCCCCGATGATTGTGGTCCCTGTCATTGGTACTATAGTATTTAGACAGCTATTCGATCCATCCGGTTTGATAGCCTGGTTCTTGCGAGTTACTCTGGACGAGACTTTTGTTTTTACAGAAACTTCAATGAAATCCTTGCTCCTGCTTCACACCATCTGGATTTCCACGCCGTTTGCCCTGGTCATCTTCTTTGCCGGCCTGCAAACACTCCCGTCAGATTTGGCCGATGCGGCTGCCATTGATGGGGCTAACCGGCTGCAACAGATCCGTCATATCGTTATCCCGCATTTGAGATCGCTCTTTTTGCTAAACGCTATCCTGGGCGTCATGGACATGTTTCGTTTGTTCGATAATGTCTTCGTCCTGACCAGAATGAATCCAATTTTCCATGCCGATACAATTCTAACCTACAATTACAGAATCGCTATGGTTGTAAGACGATTAGGGAAAGGGAACGCCGTGGCGGTTCTGACGGTTGTCTTTATCATGGCAGCCCTCATCCCCTTTCTGATGTACATGTATCGCGAACAAATCGAGGAGCGTTAATATGCAGCCGATTAAGCATCCGATTGGTCGGATTTTCATTCATCTGATCTTGTGGGTGGCTGTTCTTATCAGCACGGTCCCCTTTATATGGACGACTCTCCAATCGCTAAAAACCAAAAAACAAGCTCACTCGCGCACTCCTCTGATTTGGTTTGAACCTACGTTGGACAACTATCGTGAGTTATGGCTGGATTCGGTTCCGGATAATTTTGCTGTACTCGCTTACGGGCTTATCGCCATTCTCTTGTTCTTTATATTACTTTCGGTTTTCGCGAACCAATTACCCATTTCGCGCAGAACAATCAATTGGACTATTGCCGGAGGTCTGGTCTTGATCCTGTGGCTTATTCCACAGTTTATAGATACGGCAGAGTTTTATGATTATTTTGTCAATACAGCGATCGTGGGAGTCGGGACTGTTATCATCTCGATCAGCATCGCCAGCCTTTCTGCTTATGGACTGGCGCGCTACGTCGGATTGGCCGGGGTGATACTCATACTCATGGCCCTGGCTTTTCGCTCGTTGCCCAGATTAGCATTTGCCTTGCCTTACTACTGGATGGGCCAGATGAGCGGCTTGCACGATACCCACTTTCTGGTAATCATCACCCTGACGGCGGTCAATCAACCCTTCTCGCTGTATATGTTGCGGAGCTTCTTCATGGATATTCCGCGGGAAATCGAAGAGGCGGCTATGATTGACGGCGCCTCCCGCTTTGTGGCCTTCATCCGGGTGATCGTGCCGATTATGTGGCCGGGCATTTTTGCGACGTCGCTATTCACGCTGGTACTGGTCTATCACGAATTCTTACTGGTGAGCATCCTTACCCAGTCGAACTGGACGCTTGCCGTCGCAATGCGGCAATACCTGCCGGGGATCAGCGTGGCCGGCTCGCTTCCGTTACAGTCTGCGGCCGCAGTATCCGGCGCGCTTCCCCTGGCGATTGTGGTACTTATTTTCCAGAAACAACTGGTCAAAGGTCTTTCAGCTGGAGCCGTTAAAGGTTAAAAAATCCGAATTAGCGATTCCTGTGACAAGATGAAAAAAATCATCAGTATTAAATTAACCCCGTAGGGCGGGGGGCTGGCCCAGCATAGCTGGATGCTTCGCGAGGAGGGTGTTCCCTCCAACTTTCTCCTCCCTCCAAATGAAATGAAATACACCCAAATCAAAAGGATGATTTTGTGAGGCTAACTGATCATGAGAAAAGAATGCTCGCCGGAGACTTTGGAGCCGCCAAGCAGAAAGCGATTGAATTTATTTTTGAATACGGAACTGCCCTCAATGCTCCATATTTAGTTCCCGTCAGTTCAGTTGCCGGCGGCCTGGACACCTCCAAATATAGTCACAATTATTACAAAAAATATGGCATGGACGCCCTTTTTAGCGAATTTAATCTCAACTCATCCGAAAAAGTTGAGATTCCAATGGTTGAAGTCCAAACTGTAACAACGATCAGTCTGACTGATATTGAGCAATCAGATGAAATCGGCGTTGATAAAGAAATCCATGACTATTGCGTAGTCAGTGAAGAATATTCAAAGGCAAAGGGCATGCATTGCCTATTCACCTGCGCGCCATACCATTCTGGGTTAATCCCGACTTTTGGGGAACATCTGGCATGGATGGAATCATCTGCTGTGATAATTGCAAATTCACTTTTTGGGGCAAGAACAAATACGGAAAGCCTGGAGAGCGCCGGAGCATCCTCATTATCGGGGCGAACTCCTTACTGGGGTCTTCATTGTCCGGAAAACCGTTATGCCACTCACAGGTTTCAGATTGACTGCACAGTTGAACATGATAGAGATTGGGGGTTATTGGGATACCTTATTGGTGAAATTGCCCAAGAAAATATCCCAGTTATTACCGGTTTAGAATACAGACCAACATTTGATGAGTTAAAACACTTTGGAGCCTCCGCTGCTTCTTCCGGAGGGGTAGAACTGTATCATATCGTTGGAATTACACCCGAAGCACATACAATGGAAATGGCATTGGGAGGACAGAAGCCCAAAGAGATTATTCATATCTCGGAAAAAGATATTAAATCTGTCTATAAAAAGCTCAACACGCAAGTTGAATCTGATGATGTTGATTATATTGTTTTGGGTTGTCCCCACTACTCTCTCAATCAGGTACAAGAGCTGATTTGGCTGTTGAATGGCAGAGTTGTAAATCCATCTGTAGAAATGTGGGTTTATGTTCCCTACACAATTAAATTAATGTGTGAGAGACAGGGATATGCACAAACGCTCAAAAAATCCGGTGTCAGGTTATTGGCCGATACCTGCGCGGTGGTCGGGAATCTTGCCCCTGAAGGAACACGGTACGTGGCCACAAATGCTGCAAAACAGGCTCATTATCTGCCGAGCGTAATGAATGTTCAATGTTTCTATGGATCCACAGAAGATTGTGTCGAAGCAGCACTTTCCGGAAAATGGAAAGGGGGATTCTAATGAGCGAAATCAGAATAAAAGGCAGAGGAGTTTACTGTGGTATCGCTGAAGGAGAAGCTTTAGTCACAAAAACGACATTTCCAGGCTATGGGGGGATCGATCCGGAAACAGGGAATATTATCGATAAATTTCATGAGTTATACGGAATGAATATTGTTAATAAAATATTGGTAATCCGGGGTGCAAAAGGATCATCCGGATGGGCAAGCACATTTCATATGGCAAGAATCCTGGGAACAGCTCCCGCCGGAATAATATTTACAAAAATGACATCAAAGATTTGTTTGGGAATTGTTGCAATGAAAAAGCCAGCAATTACCGATCTGGACACTGATCCCTTTGAAATAATCGAAACTGGAGATTATGTGATACTGGATGGGAACAAAGGTGAAATTACAGTAATAAATTGACCGAAACCAACCCGGGCGCAAGCCCCCGGCTTCAGCCGTGGGGATAGGCCGGAACCGGGATGCGAAGCGTCCCGGTTGCCAAAACGGAACATACGTGCTAAAATAAACCTGTCCAGGTAACAGAA
>Ga0180435_10006658_pt1 | contig 11064 bp, 5 predicted proteins | sample SS_ome_3_FD_132467 | JGI IMG/M metagenome (GOLD analysis project Ga0180435, IMG submission 132467) | Hypersaline lake sediment archaeal communities from the Salton Sea, California, USA - SS_3_S_1 metaG | ecosystem: Environmental > Aquatic > Non-marine Saline and Alkaline > Hypersaline > Sediment...
GAGAGAGCCTTTCTCACGGGATCCCGCGGCGCTGCGCAACACCCCGTAGCCGGCGATCATGCAGAGCAGCAATTGCCAGGCGCCCCATACATAGTGCTGCCATGAGTCCGTATACATCATTCCAGGATTTGCAGCAAGCTCCGTTACCCATCGCTGTGTGAGCGCGAAATACGCCAGAGTAGCAAGGCCTACATTGGTCCAGAGCAGGGGAGTAGCAATATTCCGCAGGACTCCGCCGGCAGGCATGAACGCCCAGGCGATAATTGCCAGAGAGATCACATCTATCGCCCGCTCCAGGGGCGAAATGGCGACATCAGGATCGATTATATTTCCATTGGAGAGTAATAGCAGTACCAGGGGAATCAGTCGCACCAAGAAAAGGGCAAGCGCGCCACGCACCAGGCGCCGGCCCTGATCGCTCCTGGAACGCTTCCAGTACACGTAAGCGATGCCCAACGCCGCCTCGGTGGCTATCAAGATAATAAAGCCATAGACGAAATTCCATCGCATCGAGTTAACCAGGGCTAGAAAATCTGCCAGTAATGTCATGCTACGTCCCTTTGTGGTAGTATGATTCCATACAGCTTTACATAGTAGTTGAACTGCATAAATTATACCATACCGCTATGTGCATATCAATAGGAGGTGTACCTTATACACCCTATGTTTAACCTTAAGTTGGCTAAAGGGGGTATCTGAAGACAGTCATTCGCAATGAGAGAGGGCAATGCCACTGGCCGGCCTCCCGTGTGCAAGAGGCCGGATGGCACAGATATTCATAGTCTCTCAGTAGGTGAGATGGTATATCGCGTAGTTCCGCAGCACTTTCTCAAGATACAGGCGTGTCTCCGCAAGGTCCACAAGCGCGTAGATCAGGTCGGGATCATCCTGCGTCGCTGCGGAGCGAATGCGAAGTGCATTTCCCGGGCCGGCATTATATGCGGTCAGGGCGCTTACCACATCCCCATCAAAGGCTGTCAGTTGTTGTTGCAGGTAGAATGTGCCAAACTTCACGCTGATATAGGGCAAATAGAGGTCCTCTGCGGCGAAGTCTTGCCAGCCGATCCGCATAGCAATCCACTCCCCTGTATCGGGAATGACCTGCATCAACCCACGCGCCGAGGCCCATGAGCTGGCTTGCGTCTGAAAGAGACTCTCCTGTCGAATGACGGAGTAGACCAGCAACGGGTCAACCGCTCGCTCCTCGGCTTCCAGCTCCACCAGATTGTCAAAATAGATGGGATAGAGATAATCAGGCTCCCAGTAAGTATAGTTCCAGGTTCTGTGGAGACCGGTGGGAGATTCATACTCTTCCAGTCGGCTAAAGTCCACGTTGGTCTGGAACCACTGTCCGAAGGACTGCATTACGTTTCCACCGTCATATCCAGTACCCATACGACCCAGAGCTTTCTGGCCGGTATACGTTACATTGGCATTCACAGTCAGCTTTTTACCGAAGTTATAGCTTCCGGAGAAGTTTACGGTGTTCTTGCTCAGCTCACTGTTAGGGAGAATACCCTTCTCGTCGTAGTTGGTGTAAGACAACCTGAAACGGCCATCCTTGTTTCCGCCGTCGAAGGCCACAGTATTAACCCATTGTGTACTGGTCTCAAAGAATGAAGGCATTCTGTTCTCTTCTGCAGGAGGTGCCCAAGGCCTTTCCTCACCATAGTTAGAAGCTGCAGGATCCAGTGCATCCCAGTGAACCACCATCAGGCTGGGATCAAATTTCTCACCCCAGGAAGCATCCTCAGAGGTGGGAACAATAAGCTGGTTCTGACCGTCACCATTCACATCACCAAAGAAGAAGTTTCCAGTGGCATCCTCATAAAAAGGACCATAACCACCGCCATACTCAAACTGCTGCTGAGGAAGGGTTGACTTGTCGATTTTACCAACCATAAAATTGGAGCTTACAGAAACGCCAATTCCCTGACGGGTTTTTCCTTTCTTAGTGGTAACCAGGATAACACCGTTGGCAGCACGTGAACCGTACAGTGCAGAAGCAGCTGCACCCTTCAACACAGAGATAGACTCAATGTCGTTGGGGTTCAGGTCCTGGGCAACGTTACCATAGTCATAACCACCCCAACCATCTCCACCGGTGGCGTAGTTGCTGTTATCCACTGGCACACCATCGATTACATAAAGGGGCTGGTTGTTACCGGTAATGGAGGTAGAACCGCGGATCAGAACGTTTGAAGATCCACCCATGGTATTGGGGGCCTTGATCTGAACACCGCTTACCTTACCGGAAAGCGAAGATGCGAAGTTCGACTGAGCGCTTCCGCTCACTGCATCTCCGTCTACTTCCTGAACTGAGTAACCCAGTGATTTCTTTTCCCTGGAAACACCAAGGGCAGTAACCACTACCTCGTCCAGCTCCGTAGAGGTAGATTCGAGAACCACATCCACACTTGTACGTCCGTCCAAAGGTACTTCCTGGGTAAGCATACCCACGAAGCTAAACATCAGCGTGGCTGATGCATCAGGAACGGTAATGGAATAGTTCCCCTCAAAATCTGTTACCGCACCGATGGTTGTACCTCGTACAACTACCGACACGCCGGGAAGTGCAGCGCCGTCATCGACACCCGTCACATTACCCGTAACTTGTACACCCTGTCCCTGCAAAACGCTAGCGCCTACAAACAACAAGAGTGACAATACGAAAACAAATCTTTTCATAGATTAAAGTTTTAGGTTTAATAAGTAATTAGCAATAGACTCTATACGGTGCCAAATCTATAAAAAAATAATTAAACACAAAAAATCCGTCAACTCAACAGAAACGGGCACTCCAGAGGGATTCAGCCGTATTTTTCGACCGGACAGGGAAAATTAAATAAAAGTGTTTAGCAACACATTAGCATATTTGACTGACATTCTGCACGTTAGATGAAGATTGCAAGGGCAGGTTTTTTTTTCGAATCTAAACATGAGTTAGACTATTTAGACTGAGTTTTGTTAGTCGTTCACCCCCTCGATGTGCGTCGTTGGCCCTGTTTATCGGCATTTCTGTGTTTAGATTATACAAAATTCCTTACATTTGATGTCCTTTACAGAATATTTTATCTGTCAAGAACCATTTACTAAGAGTAAAGGATTATTATTTAAGAGTAAAGAACAATTACTTATTTGTTAAACCTAAAACATTCTTACATGAAAAGGTTACTTTTTTTCATTGGCATCTGCATGGTTAGTTTGGGTGTGTATGCTCAGAACCTGACCATAAGCGGTGTAGTTACATCGGCTGAGGACAACTCTCCTCTTCCGGGTGTAAGTATAGTGGCTGTAGGAACTACTATCGGTGCAATCACCGATTTCGAGGGTAGTTACTCCATTACAGTCCCGGAATCTGTTTCCACACTTAGATATACTTTCGTGGGGATGCAGACCGAAGAAATTGCCATCGGTTCCCAGACCACCATAAACTTAGCCATGGTGGCTAGTACGGAAGCACTTGATGAAGTGATCGTTGTGGGTTACGGAACCAAAAGAAGAGGCTCTATTACGGGATCTATCGGAACGGTAAAATCCGAAAAAATCGAGCAGATACCTGTGGGTAGCTTCGATGCCATGCTTCAGGGCCAGGTGGCCGGTATGCAGGTTATTACCAATTCTGGTGCTCCCGGTGCTAATGCCACTGTAAGGATCCGTGGTGTCAGCTCGCTGACTGCTGGAACACAACCTTTATATATTATGGATGGGGTGCAGATTACCTCTGGAGATTTCTCCGCATTGAACCCCAACGACATTGAAAACATCAGTGTACTGAAGGATGCATCTGCCACTTCCATTTATGGATCGAAAGGTGCCAACGGTGTTATCGTGATTACCACCAAGCGTGGAAGGAACAACCAGCAAACCGAAGTTATGTATCGTACCCAGTTCGGACAATCGGTAATTAGCACCGATCAGTTTGAAATGATGGACAGCAACCAGAAACTGGATTACGAGATTGATCTGGGCATCAGGGATCCCAACGACCCAGACCTGCCGGCTCTTCGTGCGGTAAATACCAACTGGAGGGATGAATTGTTCCAGGATGCACCTCTGCAATCCCATGAACTCTCTGTGAGAGGTGGGAATGACAAAACCGCATTCTATATCTCCGGAAGTTATTATTACCAGGATGGTATCCAGTACCGTTCCGACCTGACGCGTTATTCGGCCAGGATCAACATTGATCATACAGCTTCCGACAGACTGAAGATCGGAACCCATCTGACAGCGGGTTATGAAGAGCTGCAGAATCCGGTTCTTGCCAGCAACAACATCTATAACCTGACTTTCAGGGCCTATCTGGAAAATCCTTACGTTACTCCCTTCCGCGAAGATGGATCTTATTCCACTCCTGCGGACGGACTGAAATGGGCGAACCCCATTCAGCAGCTTGATCTGAACGATGAACTGGACGGCCGCCTGAAGATGGTTGGAAATGTATATGCTGAGTATAAGATTATGCCCTGGTTGACCTTCAGGTCCACCCTGGGTGCTGACTTCTCCGACTTCGTGAATTATGGATATCTCCATCCAGAATCGGCATGGGGTGCCTCAAACGGAGGTGAAGTATACAGGCAGTTCAGCCGTAATTTCAGGCTGACCAATACCAACCTTCTGACCTTCGATAAGAATTTCGGAAGCCACAATGTAAATGCTTACCTCGGACAGGAGTCCATCAGTTTTAACAACGAATTTTTCGAGACTGAAGGTTTCTCCCTACCTAATAATACCATAAAGGTTCTGAACGGAACCGCACAGGTGGGTGATGACTGGCAGGGTAACATTACTGAGTATTCGGTGCTCTCCTTCTTTGGAAACGCCAGTTACAATTACGACAGGAAGTATTTCATCGATGCCAGTTACCGCCGTGACGGATCCTCCCGTTTTGGTCCGGACAACCGTTGGGCCAATTTCTGGTCGGTCGGTGGTCAGTGGGACATGAAACGTGAAGGCTTCCTGGCCAACGTCGATTTCCTCAGTCAAATGAAAATACGTGGTAGCATCGGTACTACCGGTAACTATAACATCGGTAACTACAATCACCTTCAGCTGTATTCATTTACCGGCTCGTATTACGATCTGAATGCCAGTTTCCCCAGCGAACCCGGAAATACCGGTCTTACCTGGGAAAAAGTAAGGCTTTCAAGTGCTGCCGTAGATTTCCAGCTGATGAATCGCCTGGGTCTGATAGTGGAGCTTTACCACAAACTTACCACAGACATGCTCTGGACAGTACCTTTCTCGCTTACCACCGGATTTAATTCTGGTTTGGATAACGTAGGTAAAATGCTGAACAAGGGTATTGAGGTGACAGCCAACTTTGATATCATCCGCACTTCTGATTTCACTCTGAACCTGGATGCCAACGTGGCCTATAACCACAACGAGATCATTGAGCTCTTTGATGGCAGGGAAGAAGTTCCCCCATCCGCAGGATCAGACTGGATCCATGCTGTAGGCAGACCCTATGGTTCGTGGAAGATGGTTGAATATGTTGGAGTTAACTCCGCAAACGGTGAAAGGATCTACCTGGACGTTGACGGCAATCCCACCAACGAGTTCCTGGTGAGTAACACCCGCTTTGTGAACAAAAGCTGGGTAGCTCCCTGGCAGGGTGGTTTTACAGCCACTGCTTCCTGGAAAGGATTGACAGCTTCTGCATTCTTTACCTGGGTACAGGGTAAATATATGGTGAACAACACCCGTTACTTCATGGAATCCAACGGACAGTTTGCCGCTTACGGTCAGTCCGTGAAAATGCTGAATGCCTGGAAACAACCCGGAGATATTACCGATGTTCCCAAGGCTGACTTTTCCAACTACTTTGACACCAGACTTCTGGAAGATGCCTCCTTTATGCGTCTCAAGAACCTGACCATATCCTACAGCATCCCTGGCAAGTGGGCTGAAGCCACCAGGGTATTCAAATCCCTCAGGGTATATGCCCAGGGTCAGAATCTTATTACCTGGACCAAGTATCTTGGATTTGACCCGGAATACGATGCTGCCTATGAATTGGGTCAGTATCCTCATGTCAAGACCATCAGTTTTGGTATTGATGCCGGATTTTAATTTTAAATACGTACAGAAAGATGAAAAAGCTTAGTATATTATTGGTAATGATGCTGTTCATGGTATCTGCCTGCGAGGACTTTCTTGTAAAAAATCCGAACGACCAGGTAGCTACAGAACAAGCAATTCAGTCCCTTTCGGATGCCAAAGTAGCATTAAACGGGGTTTACTCCGGATTTAAGTCCACTTCTTACTACGGAAGGAATTTCGTAGCCTATGCCGATGTTCAGGCCGATGTAGTTCAGTCTGTGATCGGATACTCTAACCAGCTTGGTGAGATCTATAAATGGTCTTATCTGTCCGATAACGGCGGAATCACCAATGCCTGGGACGTCATGTATACAGTGATTGTACGCGCCAGCAACGTGATCGATGCACTTCCCGAACTGGAGGGTGAGGCGGCTGAGCTGAACCAGATTGAAGGTGAAGCCAGACTGGCCAGGGCCATTGCCCATTTTGACCTGGTGAAGGCCTTTGCCAAGGCTTATACCCAGTCTAACCCAACTGGTGATCTGGGTGTGCCGATTATAACCACCTTCGAGATTGGTGAGCCAGAGCGGAACAGCATAGAAGAAGTATATTCCTTCCTCCTTGCAGAAGCTGCAACGGCCAAAGCGTTGATGACTGACAATGGAGCTGACGATGTGGCCAGTGTTGTCCTGACACCGGTAGCCGCCGATGCCTTCATGGCCCGCGTTAACCTCTATATGGGTGAGTGGGGCGATGCCATCACCCATGCCACCAATGTAATCGACAATCCCAATTATGCCCTAGCTACCGATTCAGCGGAATATGCCGACATGTTCTTAAACGATGTGGGATCGGAAGTAATTTTCCGCGTGGGTCTGACCAAGGCGGATTACAATGGCAGGTACATTGGATACAATTACTACAATAGTTCACAGGGACCTCCCAACTCGGACTATATTCCAGCACAGTGGATCATTGATGCATTTAGTGCCAACGATATTCGTTCGGACATCGCATTCAGGAACAACACCACCAAGTTTGGCTGGGACTGGGACCTGGTATGGAAATACCCCGGAAATCCCTTGTTCTATGATGATCCTGAGGTCACTACCAATGCGAACATGTACAAGATGTTCCGACTGTCAGAAATGTATCTGATCAGGGCTGAGGCTAACGCAGAGCTTGACCAGGATGCACTTGCACAGCAGGACTATAATGACCTGAGAAGAAATCGTATCACAGGTTACCTGGATGAAAGTGTAACAGGTGCTGCCTTAAAACTTGCCATCTGGGAAGAGCGTCAGAGGGAACTCTGCTTCGAGGGACACCGTCTGTGGGATCTGAAACGCAAAGGTATGGGATTCACTCGTGTACCAATTGTCCATCCTGTGGAGGGAACCATAACCAATCCCGGTCCAAGTCAGGCCGAGCTCTCAGTTACCTCTGATGATCACAGGTGGCTGTGGCCCATTCCGGATGAGGAGCTGAAGGCAAATGACAACATCACTCCGAACCCAGGTTATTAATGATAAAATGTTGAGAATCATGAAAAAAATAACTATCAAACTATTGTCCTTATTTGCTGTGGTCCTTATGCTGAGTGGCTGTGGCGAAGCAGACCCGATCTTGTATGACGGTCCGACGTTTGTAAGCTTTAGCGACGGGGTTTTGGGTGATTATTTTGTACAGTCAGACAATACCCCCTACCCTGTTACTGTAGGTATCCCTGCTCCAGCAAGCAGTGCAGTTACTGTGAACCTGAATGTGGTTTATGCCTCCGGTACTGCAGGCACTCACTACGACATTCCGGCTTCTGTATCCATTCCTGCCGGAGCGGTTACAGCAACTTTCGATGTCACCGGCTTCTTTGATAATATGTCCGGAAGAAAGGACACCCTGATCATTGAGTTGACCGGTTCAAATCTGGCAAATTTCGATACGGAATACACCCTGTATCTGCAACAGTTCTGTCCCTTCGACGTAAATGAGTTCGTTGGTGAGTGGACTGCGAATGAACAGTCAGATTACGAAGCAGATCCCTATCCTCCTTACACAATCAATTTCGCATTGGTAGATGGAAAGCCAAATACACTTGTCACAAGTGACATCTGGCCCTATCAGCCTGTAGAGGTTGTATTTAACGACGATGATCCGGCTAATTTCTATTGGAATATTCCGGACCAGTTCCTGTTGGATGACCTGAGTGGCTATGGCGAAGCCCGAATCACCGATCTCGGTAACGGTGCTTTCTCTGCCTGTGATCAGTCAGCAAGCATTCGTTACAAGGTTTATGTAAGTGCCGGTAACTTCGAACAGGCAACTCTTAATTTAACCAAAAACTAAAAGGAAAATTGATAATCCTTTTAATAAGGCCGCTGCAGTTTTGCAGCGGCTTTTTTTTGGCCCATTCTTTGTATCTTTAGTGCATGCTGTCCCATTAAAAATTACAGACTATGATCTTCAGGAAAATTGCATATCTCATCGCCCTTATTTGCCTTACCCATACGGTGAGTGCACAAACCAATATGATCTCCTCCGGATCGGATATGATCAATTTCTTAAATACCGACCTGGATTATATTAAAAATAAGGATGCGCGTTATTCCAAAATTGAGGGAAGTCCTTACCTGGACGAAAGCTTCCAGACCGGATCCATATCCTACAAGAAGGTGAAATACGTGGGGCTGGACCTGCGCTTTAATCCTTTCGAGGGCTATTTTGAGTTTCAGACTGAACAGGGAATCAGATTCTTGAATCCCAGGGTCACCCGGGTGGATACCGTGTGGGTGGGAGATGACACCTATCTCTATGTGCATTATATCACCGGAAAAGCCACCAAACAGACCTTTATGAAAGCCGTACATACCGGCCCGACCAGGGTGCTGCTTCATAACGAAATCGTTCTGGTCCAGGCCGAAGAAGCCACCGGCTATGAAGCCTTCAAACCTGCACGCTTTGAGAAACTGGCTGAAAGTATTTACATGGGTGAGGAAGGAAATCCCGCCAAAGAGTTTAAGGGGAAAAAATCCCTGGAGGAGATTTTTCCGGAGCAGCATGCAGTACTTGCCAAATATGTAAAATCAGAAAAACTCAAGCTGAAGAAGGTGGAAGATGTAATCCGTCTTTGTAAGTACCGGGACAGCCTGCACTAAGAAGCTGTCAGAACAGCACCTTGCTGTTACCCACCTTACCTTCCCAGTTTACGCGGAGCAGGTATACGCCTACATAGGGGTAGAATACCTCATTGTAACCGGGTTCAAGGATGCCTGCCAGCCTCACCTTGCCGGATAGATCTATGATCTGGAAATCCCTGTTCCTGGTGGATGTATTTACAATGGCCACATTGTTTTTGTCGAGCCTGTATGCCAGGAACTCCAATTGATCCAGATTAATATCTATGCCGCGGTTGGCATCAATCAGTACTCTGCAACCCTTGTCACTCACCGATTCCACGGTATAAAAACCGTTCAAATTCACCACCAGGGGATTGGATCTTCCATTGCTTCCCGGGACCATGATATCGTCACGATACCACTGAATGGATTCGAATTCAGCTGAGTTGGTCACCCGAAGCTCCGGATAGCCGTTGGTCTCGCCCACGCGGGCCATTTGAGGCTCAGCAGGCAGAGGGGCTGTAAGGAAGAGGCGGTTGGTCCGGTTGGATCCACATTTGTTGCTGCTATTCACAAAGAGGAAGCTTTGGGCATCTCCCACTGCAATAAGCACCGTATCCCCTTCAGAATCTCCCTGAATTACCCAATCGTTCTGAGTTTCCCAAACATAGCCGGTCCCTGGCATGCCCTGAACATAGAATTCCTGCAGTGTATTGGCACAGGGTGGTACAGGGTCACTTAAAATACTGGGGGTCACGGGAACATCCCATGCATCTATGTACAGGGATATCTCATTTCCTTCGCCACAGGCATTATATCCTGTAACTCGCACGGTTCCCTTGGAAGCAGGTTTATAATACAGGGTATCGGATTCACTGGAACCGACCCAGCTAAGCGGCAGGTCCCACTGATAGGTGGTTCCGGGTAGAGAATTGGTGAAAATCGATGTTGCCTGTCCGGCACAGGGCACTGTATCGCCCATGATGAAATCAAGTTCCGGAGTGGCATCCTTGGGCTTGATCGCCAGACTTGCCATATTACCTGTACCACATCTGTTTACAGGGGTAACAGATAAGATTCCCTGGGTATTTCCTACGTCCAGATCAATGCCATTGGCAGTTTTTTCCACAAAATTCCAGCCCTGATCGCTAGTCCAGGTAAAGTTGGCTCCTTCCTGTCCCATGGCAAAATAGGAATCGGTACTGGACTCGCAGGGATATTCCTGACCCACTATGCCGTATTCACCCTCGGGTGCAACAGTACAATACCTGGCCAGGAAACCTTTGTCTGTCACCTGTCCGTCGGAAGTAAAAGTCACAAACATCTCGTCCGAACTGGCTGTCAGGGTCACACCACTCAAATCCAGCAGTCCGGAATACTGTGCCAACAAGGGTGCGCTGGTATTGGGGCCGTCGTAGATGCTTATTATATCGTTATCAGTCTCGGTTTCGAGATAATCGAAGTAAATGGAAACGGGCTGATTGTTACCAGGATTGATGAACCACTGTACGTCCATGTTATTGATGTACTGATCGGCCGAAGTAAGCAGAATGGCCCCGTTGGATTCGTTCAACTCGTTGTAACCGCTGGCTACGAAATCGGGCTCCAGTCCTGTCACCAGCAGGGCAAAAGGCTGACTCCCGCCGGAAAGTGAGGCTTTGTGCGTGATCTTCAGTGTGTAGAAGCCAACCATGGGCTGATCCAGGTAGATCTGTTCCACATTGTCCAGGTTGTTATCGCCCCGCTGGGCTGCTGCAGAAGGATTTGCAGGGTCCAACACCCAGGGCCTGAATTCCTGTCCGTCCACCTGCCTGGTTAACCTGATATCCAAATCGTTCACAAGAATCCGGTTGGTGGGGTTCAGCTGAGCCACAGGAACCTGTCCTGCCGGATCCGTCCAAAC
>Ga0180435_10006661_pt1 | contig 11060 bp, 6 predicted proteins | sample SS_ome_3_FD_132467 | JGI IMG/M metagenome (GOLD analysis project Ga0180435, IMG submission 132467) | Hypersaline lake sediment archaeal communities from the Salton Sea, California, USA - SS_3_S_1 metaG | ecosystem: Environmental > Aquatic > Non-marine Saline and Alkaline > Hypersaline > Sediment...
TGCTTGATGTCGCCACCGGCCAATGGAGCGCGGAGTTGTGTGGCCTGGCCGGCATCACCCCGGCCCACCTGTCCCGGCTGGTCCCTTCCGGCTCGGTCATTGGCCCGCTTACCGCCGAGGCCAGCCGCCTGACCGGCCTGCCGCCCGACACGCGGCTGGTCAGCGGCGGCCACGACCAATGCGCCACCGCTATGGCGATGGGCATGACCGACCCCGGCAAGCTGATGTTGGCCACCGGCACGGCCTGGGTCATCACCGGCATAACCGCCTCGCCCGACATTAACGCGATCCCGGCCAATATGGATTTGAATTTTCATGTGGCGCCTCGCCGCTGGACGGTGTCGCAACTGCTGGGCGGTTTTGGAGCCTCGGTGGAGTGGTGGCTCACGCATAATTTGCAGCCGCCGGACAGCGTCATTCCCCGCCCGGCGTTGTTTGCTCAGGTGGATACCCTGCTGTCCGAGAGCAGTCCCGGCAGCCGCGGCCTGCTTTTTCTGCCACCGAGCGGCGGGGCGCAACTACCGCATAAAGCAATGTGGGGCGGCTTCATCGGCTTGCGGCTGGACCACACCCGCCCCGATATGATTCGGGCTATTTTGGAAGGAGCCGCATTCGAGGTGCGCTGGGCGCTGGCCCAGATGAAACAGGCCGGCCTGCCGGTGGAGCAGTTGTGGGTGGCTGGCGGGGCCACCCAAAGCCCGGTCTGGCCCCAAATTTTGGCTGATGTCACTGGTGTACCGTTGTTGTTGACCCGGTACGGTAACTGGCCGGCCCTCGGTGCGGCTATTCTGGCCGGTTGGGGCGCGGGTGTTTTCGACTCTCCGGCCGCCGGTATTGCCCAATTCCAGCGACAGCCTCAAACCGTAGAGCCGGACCCGGCTCGAGCCAGGTTTTACGATGAGCAGTTTGCCGTCTATCGCCAGACCGCCCGTCACATTGCTGCCGTATTTGATTGAACAGAAAGGGATTGTGGAAGTGCCATTTACAAGTTTTAACGCTGCCCCTTATCAAATTGTGTCACAGGCTGCCCTTCGCAAAATTCATAATAGCACGTTACAGGTACTGGCGGATATCGGCATTAAATTTGCTGATGAGGAAGCTCTTCGTTTTCTGGCGGAGCATGGATGCGACGTTGATTTTGCAGAGCAGCTCGTAAAATTTCCGCCCGATTTGGTGGAAAGTTGTCTGGAAAAGTGTCCATCTGAATTCACCCTCCACGCCCGGAACCCCCAATTCGATATCAGGTTTGATGCCAGCACTGTTCATTTTTCTGCCGGTAGCGGGATGACCGTCCTGGATACCGCTTTGGGGCAGCGGCGACCGGGTACGCTAAAGGATGCCGAAGCCGCGGTCAGGCTCTGTGATGCTTTGGAGAATATTGCCGGGGCAAATCCGGGGTTGGGAGACGTGGCAGATAAACCGAGCGAAATCAGCCTGGAATGGTTGTATGCCACGGCCATCAGAAATAGTGAAAAAGTAGCATCATTGGCGGTGATGAACGATAGCGAAAAATGGGGCATCAAAATGGCCCAGGCTGCCGGCGCAGATATTATCATGACGGTCAATTCTGCCTCTCCCCTGGGCTGGACCAAAGACCAGATTGAAGGGGCGCGGCTGGCAGTCGCAGCCGGTTTGCCGGTGGGTCTGCAATCTATGGCCAGTCCGGGCGTCACGGCGCCGGCTACGCTGGCCGGAACCGCAACCGTGATGAACGCGGAAATTTTGGCGATGGCCGTTTACATCGAACTACTCAAGCCTGGAACAGGCCTGATGTATAGTTGTTTTGCCATTCCGCTGGATATGAAATCGGCTGTATTGGCCTCCGGCAGCATAGAACTTGGCCTGTTGACCGCTCTGTCGGCTCAACTCAGTAAATTTTATGGGATGGGTAGCATTGTTTATTTGCCGATGACAGACGCCAAACTGCCAAATCAACAGGCCGGTTACGAAAAAGCGATGCAGTGGCTGTTGGCCGGGATGTCGGGTATCAATTTGATCTGGGGGGCTGGCATGGTGGATGGACATACCTTGTGGTCAAATGCCCAATTGGTGATTGATGCTGAGATGTGCGGGATGGTGGCGCGTTGTCTGGATGGAGTCCGGGTCAGTGATGATACCCTGGGGCTTGATGTAATGAAAGAGGTGGGCCATTTCCCCGGCAATTACCTGGCCACCGACCATACCATCAACTGGTGGCGTGGCGAGCGTTACCTCCCGCTGGTTTCATTACGAGAATCTTTTGAACAGTGGGTAGAACTGGGCAGCAAAGATATTCTCACCCGGGCCGAAGAAAAAGCGCGGTCGCTGCTGGCGGGTCATCAGATTGTGCCACTTCCGGCGGAGGTGGACAAAGAAATTGATAAATTGCTGAGGGCCGCGGCTAAAGAAAAGGGGATCGCCTGATTTACGATAGTTTGCTTCTGTTGGGTGGCGGGTGTAGAATTTCGGCGTATCTTACCAGCGGAGGTCGAAATGAGCACCCTGAGTCCCGAACAAAAGCAACCCAAAAATATTGATGTTGATATGAAACAAAGCCAGGTACGCATTACCTGGGGTGATGGTTATAAAAGCGTGTATACTTTTGAATACTTGCGCGAAATTTGTCCTTGTGCCACCTGTAAAGAATTGCACGGCCCGGCCCCGGAAACGCCGCAGATGTTTCTGGCCGTAGACAAGGCTGAACTGTTGCCGGACCGTCCGGTTGAGATGGTGGGGAATTACGCCTTGCAGTTTTTTTGGACCGATGGTCACAATAGCGGAATTTATGGGTTCGACTATTTGCGCCAACAAAGTCCGTAGACTTTCTTTGCCTGGGGCAGGTCATTGATCTGCCCCGGTTTTTACGTTGTTTTGCGGTAGTTGTTGTTCCGTACATCACGTATTAATAGTACCACCACCGTAAGCAGCGTGATGGGCAGCACAAAAGAAATCATCACCCAGTTAAAGGTGTCCAGCGCATTGTGCTGGGTGGCATTAAGGTACAGAAAAACAGAGTAGGCAATGTAATAGCCTAAAAACATAAATCCTTCCCAGCGGACAATTTTATAACCGATAAACGCAATTGGTAAACTGGCCCCTGCCACTGCAATCATCACCGGAATATCAAAATTGACAGCCGACGCGGCCACCGGCACGCCATTAGGAGCCACAATACTGCATAAACCCAGTACCAGCAAAATATTGAAAATATTACTCCCGACCGCGTTGCCCACGGCGATGCTGCGCTGGCCCCGAAATCCGGCCACAATCGAGGTGGCAATTTCCGGCAGCGAGGTGCCTACCGCCACCACGGTCAGGCCTACAATCAGCTCATTGACACCCAACAGGCGAGCCATCGCCACCGCCCCGTTTACCAGCCAGCGGGCGCCCAATACCAGCAAGGCCAACCCAACGATAATGTAGACAAATTGAAGCCATAGCTTTTGCGGTCGTTCAAATTCAGGGCCTTCCGGCTCGACATTTGCCATTTTTTTGCGGCTTTGCCAAATGACGACAATCGTGTAAATGATTGCCCCGCTAAAGAGAAAAATTCCATCGAACCGGCTGATGATCCCATCCAGCGACATCAATAGCAATAACACCGATAAGCCAATCATAATCGGGATGTCGGCTCGCACCAACTGTTGGGAGATACCCAGCGGTGCCACCGCGGCCGAAATGCCCAACACCAGCAAAATGTTGGAAATATTGCTGCCGACCACATTGCCAATCGCAATATCGGCCTGGCCGGCAAAGCTGGCCTGGATAGTAACCGCCAGTTCCGGAGCACTGGTGCCGTAAGCCACCACGGTCAACCCGACGACCAGGGGGGCAATCCCCGCGGCCACGGCCAGCCGCGACGCGCCCCGCACCAAAACCTCGGCCCCGGCGATGAGTAATACAAATCCAAAAGCAAATAAAATAAAAGTAAGTAGGTCCATATCGTGATAATAAACACTTTCAGTGGGGTAACGTTACGTTGATAGAGAATAAACGCTTGTCTGTTCCCAAATTTCCCAGCGCCGCACAGCTTGCTGGGCAGGTGTGGAACAAACCCGTTGCTTGCTGCCAAAATTAGGCTATTCCCTTGCCAGTCCGATATTTTTACTTTACAATAACTAATATGAAATCTGTATGGTTATTTCGCGGCCTCCACAACTGTATCAGCCGGTCCGTCTCATTTCTTTTTATTTTTGTGTTATTGATATTGGCGATGGCGGGCTGCGCCGTTTTTTCTGAGCCTGAACCGGTTCCAATTGTATCGTCGGGCGGTATCATTTTTGTGACAGCCACACCGGCGCCTCAACTCCGGCTGAGCGAGGGGCAGCGAATTTTGCCGCAAGACATCCCGGCAACGCCGGAAACCCCGCCCACGCTTCCCCCCGACTCCTATTTTGCCGAGGCCAACGAAATGGGGAAGGTGCTGGTGTTGGAGTACCATCGTTTGGGCTACCCGGAAACTCGTTATCAACGCACGCGGCAAAACTTTCAGGCTGATTTACAGCGATTGTTGGCTCAAAATTATTACCCCGTAAACTTTGTCGATTTAATCAATGGCCTGGCTGATGTGCCGCCCGGCAAAAAACCGGTAGTGCTGACGTTTGACGATTCTGACATCAGCCAGTTTCGAGTGATGCCGGACCGCACAATTGACGCCAACAGTGCAGTGGGCGTGCTATTAAATTTTCATACTCAACACCCCCAGGCCTGGCCGATGCGGGGTACCTTTTTTGTGCTGGGTGATGACAACGCCGACCACATCAAAATTTTCGGGCAGCCAAAATGGGCCAAAGCTAAAGTCAAAACCCTGGTTGATTTGGGAATGGAAGTTGCCAGCCACACTGTCAATCATGTTGATTTGTCAACTGTTTCGGCTGAACGTATTGAGTGGGAACTGGCCGTCAGCAAACACGTCATCGAGAAGCTGGTACCCGGTTACACGGTGCAAACAATGTCGGTACCGTTTGGCGGCTTTCCCTACACGGTCGAATTTTTAAGGGGCGGCAGTTGGGGGGATTTTGACTATGCCTATGTTGGTAATGCGGCAGCCTGGGGCGGCCCCTCCCTGTCACCCTTTGACAGCGAGTTTGACGCCTATCGGGTCCCCCGGCTGGAAGTAACTGCCACCTCGTTTGATTACTGGTTTGATTATTTTGAACAGAATCCCCACGAATATTATATCTCCGATGGAGATCCCTCTCGGCTGACCTATCCCCAATCAGAAATTGTGGCCGAAAATTAGCTCATCGCAAGACGCGTTGATCCCCAACTCTTTTGGTAATACGTTGTTCGTCCGTATATTCCAGCAGGGCCAGGGCATATTTGCGACTGGTTTTGAAAATGTCACGCACCCCGGCCACATTGACAGCATCATTTTTGCTTAAATAATTTTTGAGCCAGGTTACAAAATCCTGGAATGTTTCTGCTAAAATTACCACATCGGCGCTCAGGCGGGTCAGAATGCCCTGCTCCAGTAAGGCCAAAAACAGTTCCTCCCCCAATTTCCCCGACACTTCTTTGGGTAAGGGAGTGTTGTAGGGTTCCTGCTTGAACTGTCGCACTATTTCATCAATGGCGGCCTGTTGTTGGTCGCTAAACTGCACCCGATGTTTAGCCAACCGCACCACACCTTCTCCAGTCGTCAGGCTCTCTTCCTGCTCTCCGCGGCTGATAACCTGATTAAACAGACGGGTTTCCAGCTTGAGGCGGCTTTTTAGCTCGCTGCGCGACATGCCGACCCGCAACGGGAATTCCGCATGAAAGTCGGCCAAAATTGTTTCGATTTGGCCCAGAATGGCGGCCCAGCCCCCGACAGAGGCCACCAATATTTTGCTCTGAGCCGGATTTTGTAGCCGGGTCAGGTCGGTATTATCCAGGGCAAAGGCTTGTTTATCGTTGACCAGATTTAGCAGCGCCTCCACCGCTCCCTCCGGCGGCAATCCCCCTTCTGTCACCAGGGTTTTGACCGGCAGCGGCCCCCGGCGGTCCAGTTCGGCCAGCAGCAGCTCCTCCGGCGTGCCGGCCAGCAGCGTTTCCAGCCGCTTAATCAGCGCCGGGCGAAAACGGCGATGTCGCCGCCGGGGCAGGGGGTCAACCACCACGCCGCCGCCAATGGTCAGCGAGGGGGAGGGCTGGCGAATAATAAAATGATCGCCTTTGATGATGGGAATGCGCCGGACCAACCGGAGTTGCACCCAGCCGGTTTCGCCCGGGTTTAGCTGCCGGGTGCCCAGCAGGCGGGTGTACCCCATTACCTCGCTGGTGCCGCTGAAAACTTCTACCGCCTGATTGTGTTTGAGCGGGGCAGGAGCCTCGGGCAGTAATCGCAGATGGACATCAACCAGTTGTGATGGCTCCAGCCAGCCGGGGGTGGTCAGGACACTGCCGCGGTTCAGATCGCTGGTGTTGAGGCCGGTCAGGTTGACCGCGGTGCGCGAGCCGGGGAGGGCCACATCAACCGTTTTTTTATGGGACTGCAAGCCCCGGATACGGCTGGTTAAGCCTTCCGGCAAAATTTCAATTTCTTCACCCACTTTTAAAGAACCGTCGAGTAAGGTACCGGTGACCACGGTGCCAAAGCCGCTGATAGAAAAAACGCGGTCGATGGGTAGCCTGGCCCGGCCCCGATTTTGGCGCGTCGGGGCGTTGGCCAGGAGTTGGTCCAGGGTGTGCCGCAACTCGTCCAGGCCGGCGCCGGTCATGGCCGACACCCGGATAATGGGAGCCTCGGCCAAAACGGTGTCAGCCATCGTTTCGGCAATATCGGCCTCCACCAGTTCCAGCCAATCATCTTCGTCAATCATATCTGTTTTGGTCAGGGCGATGACTCCCCGCGGAATTTCCAGTAAGTCCAAAATAGCCAGATGTTCGCGGGTTTGGGGCATAACGCCCTCATCCGCGGCGATAACCAGCAGAGCGGCATCAATGCCGCCGACGCCGGCCAGCATATTTTTGATGAAATCCTGGTGCCCCGGCACATCAATCACCCCTACCGATTCACCGGAAGGCAGGGTGAGCCAGGCAAAGCCCAGGTCAATGGTCAGGGCGCGTTTTTTTTCTTCTTTTAGACGGTCGGGGTCAATGCCGGTGATGGCTTTCACCAGCGTGGATTTGCCGTGGTCAACATGGCCGGCGGTGCCTATTACTTGCATCGGTTAATCCTGTTGGTTGGCCAACTGCTCAAAACGATGCTGCCAGTCGTGGGCAGCCTGGGTGCGGGCGTGGATGTCCTCTTCGATGATTTGCATCAGTGTTTCCAGTTGTCGCTCGAGGGTGTGGTTGGCCCGGATAATTTGTTGAATTTGTTTGTTTTGCTGGTCAATGCTTTTTTGCAGTTCGGCTACTTTGGGTTGCCATTCGGTGCTTTGTTTTTTCCAGCGTTGTTCGTAATCGGCTTGCCAGTTTTTTAACGCTGACCAGAGGCGGTCTTCGCTGAGCCGTTGCATCTCTTGAGACTGATGCTGTTCGCGCTGCAAATTTTCCTGGAAGCCCTGTAACGAGGCCAGCGCCCGTTTATTGAGCTGGTAATGCTCGGCATATTTTTCCATCAGTTCTTTGTATTCTTCGATCCGTTTTTCCTGCGTTTCCGCCACTTCCCCCCATTTTTTCATTTGCCGTTCCCGTTCGGCCAGTTGAAAATCGGTGCGTTCCCGGCTTTGTCGTATTTCATTACGAAGTTCTTCCAGGGCCACCTCATATTTGCCAAACTGGGGCAGTTGTTTTTCGACCAGTTGAATTTTGGTCAGGTTGGCGGTAATTTTTTGGTGCAGGTTGGGCAGTTCAGCCTCAAGTTCGGCCGTGTGGCGAGCGTCATTCTGGCGCTGCTGTTCAAGGTAGGTGATGGAGCGCAGTTTTTCGTTAAGTTGCTGGGCCAGCTTGTCCAGCTCGGCCTGAAAGGTGTTTACGGTGCGGTTGATGCGTTCCACTTCGGTGCGGGCCAGGGTAATCTGTTCGTCGAAGCGGGGCAGGCGGTCAAGCTCGCGATGGAGCTTGTGCAGGGTCTGGGTGTGAGACTCGAGTTGAGAGGTGATCGAGGCGGTCGTTTCTGCTTGCGGCGCAGCCTGGCGGCCATATTGTTGGTGAATGATTTGCAGTAGTTCGTTTTTTAGCCGCAGAAATTGGTCCTGGCTGTCGGGGGTGTGGCTCAGTCGCTCGGTGGCCGCGGCCAGTTGGCTTTCCAGCATTTCGATGCGGCGGCCTTGTTCCTGAATGTGGTATTCCTGGGACTCCAGCCGTTGCTGTAAACGGGCGGTCAGTTCCGGTGAGGGTGGTTCGGTTGATTGGGATTGTTCAAAATCAGAATTAATGGGTGCATCCATAGACTGTTCTCCAGACAGGGTTGGCCGGTTGGCTATGCATCAAGCGGGTATTGTATCACGACTTGGGTGGGACAGCAAGGTTTTTGGAAAATTGGTAGGGGGCTGAAATAGCAGGAGGACAGCCAAAGCCGTCCTCCTGGTTTACTTACGTTTTTTGTGGGAGCGATGTCAGGCTAATTTGCCTGTTGCTGTTTGACAATCAGCGGGAGATACACAGCGTTTGGCGGTGCCGGTTGGGTGTTCCGGTCCAGGTAGTCGGGGAGGCCATCGGAGTTGGAATCTACGGCATCATCGGGATTGCCGTCGCCGTTGGGGTCTGGTTGTTCATCTTTGGTCTCAACGTCGTCGCCATCATCATCGGGGTCAAGATAGTCAGGGATGGAATCCACATCGGCATCGGTATTTTGTGGATTATCCGGATCATAGCCTTCATATTTGGTATAAACGCCGTCGCCGTCATCATCGGGGTCAAGGTAGTTAGGTACACCATCACCATCGCTGTCATCGTTGGTAGGGTCGCCATCGCCGTCAATGTCTTCATCCGTGGTTGGGATACCGTCACCGTCATCATCGGTGTCTCTAAAGTCGGGCTGACCATCGTTATCGGTATCAACCGGTGGCGTGGCTGGATCATTATCACCGGCTTCGACACTATCCGGGACGCCGTCATCATCGGAATCGGTGTCGCGAGCGTCAATGATACCATCACCGTCGGTGTCGGTGGGGGAGGCCTGATCGCCGACTTCGACATTATCGGGAATACCGTCGCCATCGGAGTCGGAGTCGTTCGGGTTGGTACCCAGGCCAACTTCTTCGCCGTCGGTGAGGCCATCGCCATCGCTATCGGGGTCGTTGGGGTCGGTACCGTGGTCGTTCCATTCTTCCCAATTGCTCAGTCCATCCCCATCATTATCGAGAGGGAGGGTGATGGTTTGGTTTGTAGAAACGGGTGTGCCCCAGCCATTGGTTGTGGTTAGCCAAACGGTAAAGGTGCCGCTGGTGGCAAATTGGTGTGATATGGTGGCGGTGGCGGTAATCAAGGGCGTTGTGCCGTCATCAAAATTCCAGGTGTACGTGATGGGTTGGGTCGCGTTGGTTGGTTCGTAGGCGGCATCAAAGGTGATTTCTCGTGCTTGACTGGCCTGAGTTTGGGTGTAAGTGAAGGTTGTGTTTGTAACAGGGCGTCCGTTTATGGTGACAGCCTGGCTGTAGACGGCCGGAGAACCATAATTGTTGTTGGCTGTGACCCAAACTGTATACGAAGCCGGGGCGTCGAAGGTATGGGCTATGGCGCTATCTGTGGTGACGTCTGCCGGACTCCCGTCGCCAAAGTTCCAGGTGTAGGTGATCGGCAGGGTGGCGGTGGTTGGGGTGATTTGGGTTTGGAACGTAATCGGGTCGTCTTCGATATGAGTACCGGTGCTGTCAAAGCTAACGTCGGAGACACCTTCCTTGATGCTAATAATCTGATTGAAGTCGGCCCCGCCGAAGTCGTTGGTCGTGGTCAGGGTCACGGTGTAATTGCCGGCAATGGCATGATTGTGAGTTATTACCTGGTTCGTCGTGGTGATTGGCGTAGTTCCGTCGCCAAAATTCCATTCGTAAATGATGGGATGGGTGATATTGTTGGTGGCGGTTATTGGTTCATAGGCTGCGGTGTAACTAATCACCGTGGTCGTATCGGGGTCGGGCGGTTCGTAGGTAAACGAGGTCGCGGTTACCGGGTAGCCGGAACTGATGAGTTGAGCGTAAGTTTCGGTATCGTAGGGGTTTTCAACTGTTAAGGTGACCAGGAAATCACCTTCCGGGAATTGGTGGGTTACGTTGGCGCCACTATCCGGGGCGCTCCCATCGCCAAAGTCCCAGGTATAGGTAATGGGGAGAGAGGTGTCGATGGAGGTATAATCGGCGGTAAATTGGATGTTGTTGCCCACTATTACAGGTGTGGGCGAGTAGTCGAATGAGACGTTTGTTAACCCTGGCCAGGCGCTTAAATACACATCATCTACATTCCATTGTAGGCCGGTTTGGGCATTGGTATTGAAGCGGAAGCTCATATTTTGGGTTGTATTAATATTGCTCAGGTCTACCAACTCGGTGGACCAGCTATTAGTGGATGTTGTATAGGTAGCAACTGTGGTCCAATTTGTGCCGTCAAAAAGTTCAACATTACCTGTATCACCGGCGGTTTGCGCAGCATAACATGTTTTAAACCTGAGCGTTGCGCTGGCGTAATTTGATAGATCCAAGGTGGTACTGGTGAGTGAACCGTTTGCAGTAGATGAGGCATCTGCTTGCCACGAATGGGAAAAACTGTGCCAGACATTTTGGGTGAGGTTCCAGGGAGGGGCTGCCCAAGACCAGGCAGATTCGCCATTTTCCATATCGTCCCGGAAAAGCCCTTGAGCTTTCGACTGGTCAGGGTTTTCAAAGGTGGTGTGGTCATAGGGGCCGGTTGTGTGGGCAATGTCGATTTCGTCAAGCACGGTGTAGGAATTATCCGGCAACGCTTTAAGCGCGGTCAGGGTGTATGGGCCGTCAACCCCGTGTTCATTGATGATACGGCCATCGAATGGAAGTGAGAGTAATTGGAGGCCTTCATTCAGAACTTGAGAATTACTACTTGTCCAGGCTATGAGGTTGTTATTTTGATCAGTCAACCACCCTTCCAGGCGATATGCTTGTCCGCCTTCTCCCGGTTCAACAACTACGTTGACGTCTATGACCAACTGATCAAATGCACCGTCACCATCGGTATCCACA
>Ga0180435_10006665_pt1 | contig 11056 bp, 11 predicted proteins | sample SS_ome_3_FD_132467 | JGI IMG/M metagenome (GOLD analysis project Ga0180435, IMG submission 132467) | Hypersaline lake sediment archaeal communities from the Salton Sea, California, USA - SS_3_S_1 metaG | ecosystem: Environmental > Aquatic > Non-marine Saline and Alkaline > Hypersaline >...
AGGCGGGTGGGGGAGTGAGCAGAAGGAGTCGCGCTGGGATGCTGCGTGCGACGCGATCGATGCTACGCCTGACGGTGCTGTTGCTGTCGGTGCTCCTGACCGGCGGACTGCTGGGGAGTGTTTTTCCGGCCCGCGCCGCCACGGGACTCGCCTTTCTCAAGACCGGTGTCGATGCCCGCGCGGCGATCCTCGGCCAGGCGATGAGCGCGCACGTGGCCGGTCCCTCGGCCTGTCACTGGAACCCGGCCGGCCTCGCCGAGACGCAGCGCCCGCAGCTGCTCGTCTCGCACATCGAGAGCTTCGCCGATCTGCGCCATGAGTATGCCGCGGTGACTCAGCCGCTCGGCGGCATGACGGCCGGCTTTGCCTTCAACGGCAGTTGGAGCGACAACCTGGAGGGCTACAACGAGATTGGCGAGCCGACCGGGGAGTTCGGGTACTCCGCCTACGAAGCGCTCCTCAGCCTGGGAACGACCGGACCGTTCGGTACGCGCCTCGGCGTCGGCGCGAAGTACATCTCCGAGAGCATCGGCTCCTACGAGGCGACCGGCTATGCCGCTGATCTCGGTGTGCAGTGGGCACCGGCGGTCGCGACACCGCTGCGCCTGGGGCTCAGCGTGCGCAATCTCGGGCCCGCGATGAGTTTCATCGAAGAGGAGTTCGACCTGCCACTGACCGTCCAGGGGGGCGTCGCCTGGCAACGGCCGCTCGCCGGACTGCAGGGCGAGCTCACCCTGGCTGCCGATGTGCGCCACGTGCGCGACCAGGGCACCGGGCTCTTGGCGGGCGTCGAGTACGGCTACCGCGAGCTGCTCAGCTTCGGCGTCGGCTATCAGGGGGGCGAGGATACGCGCGACCTGAGCCTTGGGCTGGGAGCGCAGCGCGGCCGCTTCGCGATCCACTGGGCCTACGTGCCGATTTCCGAAGACCTGGGCGACGAGCACCGTTTCTCACTCGCCGTCGACCTTTAGCCGCCCCCGTGCAGCGGTTCCAGGCCGGCCGGCCAGGGGCGCGCCGCGAGCGCCTCGGCGGCTCTCTCTCTCTCCTGCCACCGCTGCAAGCGGAATGTGCCCGCGCGCAGCTCGACGTAGGTGAAGGCTTCGATCCAGTCCCCGGCGATCAGGAAGTCGCGCCCCGCGCTGTCCTGGAGGTGCAGCGGATCGTGAATGTGGCCGATCACGATCGCGTCGCTCCCGCGCCCGTACTCTGGCGTGGCGACGTGGCGCGCGAGTCGTTGCAGGTAGTGGCGGCGATCGCGGCTATGGTCGCGGCTGGCACCCGACACGCGGTGCGCCAGCGGGATGCCGAGGTCGGGGTGAATGCTGCGGTAGAGGCCGATCGCCAGCGGATGGCGCAGGATCGCCTTGAGCAAGCGGTAGCCGCGGTCGCCCGGCCCGAGGCCGTCGCCATGGGCGAGGAAGATGCGACGTCCCTCGTGCTCGACGCGGATCGCTTCGTAGTGGACGCGCACGCCGATTTCCTGTTCGAGGTAGCTGCCGCACCAGAAGTCGTGGTTGCCGCCGAGGTAGGCGATCGCGATCCCGGCGTCCGCCAGATCGGCGAGGGCGCGCAGGACGCGGAAGTGCCCGCGCGGGATCGCGTGCCGGTATTCAAACCAGAAGTCAAACAGGTCGCCCAGGATGTAGAGGTGCGAGGCGCGCGCCCGCAGCTGGGTGAGCCATGTGGCGAGTGCCCGCTCGCGCCGCTCCGGTTCCGGGCCGCTGCCGAGATGGGCGTCGCTCACGAAATAGACGGACTTGCGTTCCGCTTGCACGTGGCGGATTGTAGCAGACGCAATCGAGGTGCCCAACGGCTGGATCGGGGAGGATGAACGCATGGAGGAGAGTCTCGGCACACGCCTGCTGCGCCAGATCAAGGAGATCGGCGAGCTGGCTGGGATCAAGACCGAGGAATACGCCAAGATCAGCAAGAAGCGGCTCGACGTTCTGAGTCTCGACCGCGAAGTCGCCAAGGAGAAGACGACGCTCGGTGCGCGCATCTTCGATCTCGTCGAGCGGGGGGAGGTCGAGCCGCTCGAAGACGTCAACGTCAAGGCGATTCTGGAGCGCATTCGCAAGCTCAATGGTGATCTTGTCGCCTGCGAGGCCGAGATCGCAGAGATCCGCGAGGCGGCCCAGGCGCGCAGCCGCGATGTGCGCCGGCGCTACCAACCGCCCGAGGAGGCGGCCGGAGCAGCCGCGCCGTCCAGTGAGGCGACTGACGCCTACGCGCCACGGCCGGGGTCGGCTTCTGACGAGGCGCCGGAGCCGGCGACCAGCGAGCCAACGGACCCCGCGGGCGGCGAGACGCTGGGGAGTGACCCCTGGCGCGTCGGGACCGCCGCGGGTGCTGAGGAGGCCGCTGAGGAGCGCGACGACGAGGAGCGGGGCGATCGGACCCCGCCCGCATGAGCGGACCGCGGCCGTCGGCGGCTGTGGTTTCGTTGACAGGTTCGCGGGCCTCTGGTACCGTGCGCGCGATCGGTGCCGGGCAAACGCTGCCCACCGCCATGCTTGAGCCTCCCCGCTGCTGATCCGATGAGGACGAAGGATGCCGACGCGGCGCGTCAACATCATCTGGATGCCCGAAGAGGGCGGCTGCGTCCGCCAGTTCCGCATCCCGCTCTGGCCCTTCTACCTCGCTGTCGTCGTCGCACTCCTCGTCCTGACCGCACTGACCGGTGCGGCGGTAGCCTTCTTCCATGCACGTGACGCGCAGCGCGAGAACCGCCTGCTCTTCGCCGAGAACGAGGCATTGCGCGGCGAGCTGGTGGCACTCGGCGCCGAGACCGATCGGCTCGACTGCACCGTGCGTGCCCACATCCAATTGGCGAACGAGGCGCGTCTCCTGGCGGGTCTGCCGCCCTACGGTGAAGAGGCGGCCCTGCTCGGCGTTGGCGGCACCCCGGTGCCCGAGGAACAGGCTGCGGGTCGTATGACTCCGCCGCTCCAGCGCACGGTGCGCCGCTACCACGATCGGCTCGATCAACTGGGGCGCCAGCTCGCCTTTCAGGAGGAGAGCTTCGTCGAAGTGCGCGAAGTCATCGCCGCCAGCCGCGAGCGCCTCGACCATGTGCCGACGATCAATCCGGTGGCCGCGCCGCACTACTTCAGCAGTGGCTTCGGTGCGCGTCGCGATCCCTTCACCGGGCGTCCGGCGCGGCATAACGGCATCGACTTGAGCGCGCCGCGCGGAACTCCGTTCCGCTGCACGGCGGATGGCCAGGTGGTCTTCGTGGGGCGCAACGGGGATTTCGGCAAGTCGATCAAGATCGACCACGGCAACGGATTCGTGACCGTCTACGCCCATGCCGATCGCCTGCTCGTCGAACGCGGGCAAGCCGTGCGTCGCGGCGACGTGATTGGCGAGATCGGCAACACGGGGCGTTCGACGGGCGACCACCTGCACTACGAAGTCCGCCAGGACGGCCGGCCGGTCAATCCCCGCACGTTCATCATCGAGCACGACAACTTTCTGGACTGATCCGGGAGCGCGTCGTCTTGCGTGCCATTAGCGCCTGCCTACTGGGCCTCGCCTGTCGCTACGACGGCGAGCGTCTTGCCCCCCCGGCGCGGTATCGCGCCGCCGATGGAGAAGCGCTCGTGCCTCTTTGCCCCGAGCAGCTCGGCGGTTTGTCGACGCCGCGCGCCCCCTGCGAGATCGTCGGCGGCGACGGCAGCGACGTCTGGAACGGCCGGGCGCGCGTCGTGAACAGCAAGGGGTGCGACGTGACCGCTGCCTATCAACGCGGGGCGCGTGAGACGTACCGGGTCTGTCGGGCGCTGGGGATCCGGGAGATGTTGCTCAAGGCGCGCAGCCCCTCGTGCGGCCTGGGCTGCATCTACCGTCACGGAGAACGAGTCGTTGGGGATGGCGTGACCGCCGCTTGGCTGCGGCGCCACGGCATCGCGGTCGAGGTGCATCCCGATGCGTAGGCGACTCGCTCGTCGGCGTCGATGGGGGCTTGCCCTGCTGGGCGTTCTGTTCCTCGGTTCGCCGGCCTGCGGGACGGGGGCCGGCGCCGGAGAGCTCCTGCGGGTGCGGTGTTGGCCCTGGGATGACCGTTTCCGGGTGGTTCTCGATCTCAGCGCGGCCACGCCCCATGTCGATCGCGTCGTGACCGATCCCGACCGAATCGCGATAAACCTGCGCGACACGCGGGCGGCCGGCGTCACGCTTCCGGCGACCGAAGATTGGATGGTCGAGCGGATTCGTCTGAATCGTCTGCGCAGCGGAACGGCGCAGATCGTGCTGGATCTGGTGCAGTCACCCTCGTTCAAGATCTTCGAGCTTCCGCCGGGAGATGGCCGGCCGTACCGCATCGTCTGCGACGTGTTTCGCCCGCGCGAGCCACAGGCCCGCGACGGCGCCACCCCGTGGGTCGTCGTGATCGATCCTGGCCACGGCGGCCACGACCCGGGCACCGTCTTTCGCCGCCTCAAGGAGAAGGAGATCGTCCTCGACGTCGCGCGGCGCTTGGCAGAGGCGCTGTCGCGCGAGTCGGGCGTGATCGCCCACCTGACGCGCCGCAACGACACGTTCATCAATTTGGCGGAGCGCCTCGAGCGCGCGGAGGCGGTCGACGCCGACGTCTTCGTCAGCATCCATGCCAATGGCTTCCGCAGCGCTGCCGTCCGCGGGGCCGAGGTCTACTTCCTCTCGCTGCGCGGCGGGACCGACGCCGCGGCGCGTGAGCTGGCGGTGCTCGAGAATGCCGCGGTCGCCGATGCGCCCGATCCGGTGATCGACGAACTGCCGGAGCTGCCCTTTGCCGTCGATTTGCTCACGACCGACACCATCCGCCGCAGCAGCCTGCTCGCCGAGGCGATCCTCGATCAACTCGTCGCTCAGCGCCTGGCCGCCTCCCGCGGCGTGCGCCAGGCGAACTTCGTCGTCCTGCGCTCGTGCCGTGTTCCGTCGGCCCTCGTCGAACTGGGCTACATCTCCAATCCGGACGATGCCCGCCGCCTCTCCTCGCCCGACCACCGCCAGGCGCTCGCCGAGGCGATCGCCGACGGCCTCCTCACCTTCCGTAACCGCTTCGGACGCCAGTCGTTGACCGCTGAGCCCGCTCCCGCCGCCGGCGCTCCCGCGACCTCTGCGCCCTGATTCCCCCGCCATTGACGGTCAAGGTAAGCAACTCACGGGTCGATGATTACAGGGCGAGGCCGGTCCCCATCCCGGCGAACGGCAGGGATTCCACCGTGGAGGCAGATCGATGTCCGCCGAGAGCGATTTCAGCGCGGAGGAAATGCGGGTTCTGCGACCGCTCTTCCTCTCCTCGAGCGACGGCTATCTGAAGGAGATTCGCCGCATTCTCGCCCTGGCCGCAAAGCGGGGCGCGCTCGCGGCCGATACGCTCCAGACGCTGCACCGCGCGATCCACAGCTTGAAGGGCTCCGCCTTCCAGATCGGACTGGCGCCGATCGGTGACGTGGCGAAGGTGATGGAGCAGGTCGTTCTTGGCCTCCAGGTGGCGGGCGATGGCGATCCGCGAGTCTGGACGGCGGCGCTCGAACGCGGCGTCGCGCAGCTCGAAGCGAACTACGAGGCGTTGCGGACGGAGGCGGAGCTCCCGCCCCCCGATCCCGCGCTACTCGCGCAGCTCACGCAACTGGCCGCGGACCTCGATGCGCAAGGCGGCGGGCAAGAGGCGGTCGGGAGCTAGGGCGCGGGGCGATCTGAGGGCGCGCGGGGGCAGCGATGGATCTGGCGACGATCATCGGTATCCTGGCCGGCAGCTACCTCGTCATTTCGGCGATCATCATGGGTGGCTCGCCGCAGTCGTTCATCAGTCCGCAGTCATTGCTGATCGTCGTCGGCGGAACGATCGCCGCCACCTTCATTCGCTTCCCGATGGCGATCGTCTTCACGACGCTCAAGGTCGTCAAGAACGCGTTCATCCACAAGCTCAAGGCGCCGGCCGATCTGATCGAGGAGATCGTCAAGCTGGCCGAGAAGTCGCGCCGCGACAGCCTGCTCTCGCTGGAGAACGTGGAGATCAGTGATCCCTTCCTTAACAAGGGCATCCAGCTCTGCGTCGATGGCACCGAGCCCGACTTGGTGCGGGCGACGTTGCGCACCGAATTGACGGCGATCGTCGAGCGGCACCAGCGCGGCCAGCGCATCTTCAAGGGCATGGGCAGTGCCGCGCCCGCCTTCGGCATGATCGGCACGTTGATCGGCTTGGTGCAGATGCTCTCGGGCATGGATGATCCGGGCTCCATCGGTCCGTCGATGGCGGTCGCGCTGCTGACGACGCTCTATGGATCGCTGATTGCCAACCTGATCTGCTTGCCGATCGCCGACAAGCTCGCCGAACGATCGAAGTCGGAAGTGCAGAGCAAGGAGATCGTCATTCAGGGCATCATGGGCATCCTGGCGGCGAACCATCCCGGGATCGTGCGGGCGCGGTTGCTGTCCTTCATCGAACCGCGCTTCCGCCAGGTCGTGATCGACAAGACCAGCCGCCCGCGCGCCGCACAGGGCGGCGCGGCGAAAGCGGCTTAGTGCGCAACGGGAGCGACGATGTCGGACGCCGAATTCGCGACCGATTCCGCCGGCGAGCCGGAGGATGAGTTTGCAGCCGCAGGTGGGGCGGAAGAAGAGGCTGAAGAGGGGGCTCCGGCCTGGATGGTCACCTTCGGCGACATGATGTCGCTCTTGGTCTGCTTCTTCGTGTTGATCGTTTCCTTCTCGACGATGGATGTCGTCAAGTACCGCCAGCTCGTCGGGTCGATGCGCCAGGCCTTTGGGGCGACCCCGGCGGTGCAGTCGACGGTCGTCATCGGCAGCCCCGCCTCGATTCACGCCGCGAGCGGCATGCAGGGCGAGGAAGCGCTGACCGACGAGATGCTCGAGCACGAGTTGACCGACGCGATCGAGGCGGAGGGGCCCAAGGGTCAGGCGGCGCTCAAACGCACCGAACGCGGCTTGGCGCTCACCCTGAACGGCGAGTCCCTCTTCGCCACCGGTTCGGCCGAGCTCGAGTCGAGCGCCTATCCGCTGCTCAGTCGCGTGGCCAAGGCGGCGCGTTTCTTCCCGCGCCAGATCTACGTCGAAGGCCACACCGACAATGTGCCGCTGCGGGGCGGCTTCTACCTCTCGAACTGGGAGCTCTCGGCCGCGCGAGCGTGCGCGATCGTGCGCTACCTGACCGATGTCGAGCATATCGCGCCCGAGAAGTTCGTGGCCTGCGGCTACGCCGCCACGATGCCGGTGGCGAGCAACCGCACTGCCGCCGGCCGTGCCCAGAATCGGCGCGTCGAATTCATCTTCTCCGCCGGCGACGATTGACCCCCGACCCCGACCCTTTCCCTCATTGGCCCTTTCCGCGCTAGACGTCCCACCGGGTGTCGCACGCGCGCCATCGAGCTTGCGCCGACGGCGGCACACCGATTCGTCGTCGGGCGGGCGACGGCGCCGGTGGGGCTCCGCCCCGGCCGGATCAGACGCGAGGAGGGCGGTCGATGGGAATCTGCAACGACTTCGCAAAGCGAGATCGGACGAGCCGGACGGCCGGCCGCGCGCCGCGGGGCGGCGGCGGGTGTGGCCGCCTGTCGCGCGGCTGGGCGGCGGCCTGCGGCGCGGCGCTGGCCTGTGCCGCCGGGTTCCCCGCGGCGCTCGCCGTCTGCATCAACGAGGTGCTCTACGACCCGGCGGGCCGTGACCGGGACGGGGAATTCGTCGAGCTCTACAACCCTGCTGCCGTCGCCGTGTCGCTCGCCGGCTGGCGTGTGGAGGCGGGCAACGGCGCGCGCGCGGGTGACTGGCGGCGCCAGTGGGAAGGGACGGCCGGCGATCGCATCGCGCCGGGGGGGTACTTCGTCATCGCCGGTCGAGCGGTCGCCGGCGCGGTCGATGCGCGCGCCGCGTTGACGATGCAGAACGGGCCGGACGCCGTGCGCGTGTGCGGACCCGAGGGTGAAATCGATCTCGTCGGTTGGGGCGCGCACCAGTTTCCCGAGTACGCCGAAGGGCGTCCGGCCGAAGATGTTCCCTCCGGCATGCTGCTCGCGCGCGTGCCTGACGGGGTCGATAGCGGTGACAATGCGCGCGACTTCCAGCGCCGGGCGCGGGCGACCGTGGGCGCCCCCAATGCGCTTCGCCATGCGCTTGCCCTGCGACGCTGGCTGCCCGGCCCGCCCGTCTGGGATGGGTGTCAGCCGCCGCGGATCGAAGTTGCGCTCGTCAACGACGGCACCGAGGCGCTCGCGCTCGCCACGGCGGAGGTCACGATTCGCGTCGCCGAGCGCCCCGCGGTCACCGTCGGCCTGCCGCCGCACTTGCTTGCCCCGGGCGGCGAATGCGAGGCCGCTTGGGAGCTCGTGCATCCGGGGGCCCTCGGGCTGGTCCCCGTGCGGCTCGAGGTTCGGCATCCGGCGATCCATACGCTGGCCGTGACGGAGACGGTGCGTACCGGAGCGGGGCTCGTGCGCCTCTCCGAGCTGCTCTACGCCCCCGGCTCCGGAGAGGGCGAATGGATCGAGCTCTTCAATCGCGGCGACCGGCCGGTTGATCTGGCCGGCTGGTGCCTGCGCGATGCTTCGGGACGCGAGGCGGTGCTGTCGGCGCCAGCGACGATTCCCGCGGGGGATGCCTGCTCGTCGCCGCCGAACCGATCGCCTTCCAGCGCGTGCATGCTATTGCTAGCACCGCCCTCGCCGCCTGGGAAGGAAGCTGGCCGACGCTGAACAACACGACCGACGCGCAGCTCGGCTTCGCCGACGAGATTTGCCTGATCGGCGGCGACGGCATCGCGGTTGACTACGCGCGCTACGCGACCGGCAGTCTGGACGGCGACGGGGTCTCGCTCGAGCGCTGGTTCGGCGCCGGGGCGGCGATCGATCCGTGCGCCTGGCTGCCTTGCCCGGCCGCGTCGGGCTCCACCCCGGCCCGCGCCCGCGCGGGGGACGAGGGGGTTTCCTGGGTGCCGGGCGCCGATGAGCGGCCGCTCGTGCTCTACCCCGATCGAACGGATGCCCCGGGGGGCTGCCGGGTTCTCGTCCCCGCCCCGGTAGGGGCGGTCCACGATGTGACCGCCGAGGTCTATGCGCTCTGTGGCCGGCGCGTCGCGACGCTGGTCGCCGCAGCGCGCTGTCGGGGACCGCTCGTCCTCGAGTGGGCGGCGCGCGGGGACGACGGCCGGCGCGTGCCGAGCGGTTGTTACCTGCTGCGCATTCTGCGCCGCGACCGCGCAGCGCGGTGCGAGCGGCGCACGGTACGGCCGCTGGCGGTCGTACGAGGCTAGTGGCGTGGGGGGGGCGCCACGAAACCGACGCCGGTGGCCGGGTCGAGTCTTTGCCGCGCGGGGGGCGCGGGCGCGCGCGGGCCGCGTTGCCCTGGCGCTCGCCGGGGCGGCGTGCGGCGTCTGCCTTGGATGGGGACCGGCGCGGGCCGCGTACGAGTGGCGGCCCGGCTGGGGGGCACCCTACCTGCTCGCTCCGCTCGAAGAGCAGATCTCGCGCGCGGCGCAGCCGGCGCGCGGCTGGCTGCACGTCGCCCAGCCCTTCGGCGTGCCCGGCCTGCGCTTCGAGCAGCTCGCGCTCTTCGGCGTCCCGGCGGGCACGCAGCTGCGTCTCGGACGTCTCGCCGCGCCCGGCTACGAGGAGTTCTCGGGCGGGATCGCGGTCCGCGTCGGTGCCACGCGTGCGCTGGCGCTGCGCGCCGGTCTGCGCGGTTTCGCGACCCAGGCCGGGGGTGAGTGGACCGACGCGACGGCGGGCGTGACGCTCGCCGTCGAGTGGAGCCGCCCGGCGGGACTGCCGTGCAATCTCTCCGGCGGCCTGGTCGACCGCGAGTTTAGCGGGAGGGGTTCGCTGGCGCAGATCGCCTACCTCCGCATCGGTGCAGCGGTCGGCGCGCACCGCCTGCTGGTCGAGCGGGCGGCCGTCGCGGACTTGGGGGGCGAAACGAGCCTGGCGGCGCTCTTCGGTCTCGGAGCGCTGCACCTGCGAACGTCGCTGCGCACCCTGACCGGCGAGACCGGGCTGGCCATCGGCGTTCCGGTGCGCCAGTGGATCCCCACCGTCGGCGGCCGCTGGCATCCTGCGCTCGGCTGGACGCCGCTCCTCTCGCTGCAGCGCTGCGCACACGACCCCGGGCGGGCGTCCCGGTGAACTTGGTGCCGCCTGAGCATCCGCCGTCCTCGGCGCCGCGGCCGCGATTCGCGCTGGTCCCCGTCGCGACGCTGGTGTTGTTGCTCGTCGGCGCCCCCGCTGCGTTTGCGCTCACCGCCCGCGCGGCGACGCCCGCGACGGCGCGCTCGCCCGGCGGGGAGGGCTCCCTGGGCTGGAGCTATGCGCGCCGCGGGGAACAGGGGCGCCAGGAGTTGACGCTGCGCTGGGAGGCGCGGCGCTGGCAGGGGGGGCTGCGCTACCGCGCGGGGCAAGGACGCGGGTTCTTCGAGTTCGTTCCCCGCCCCGGGCTTTGGCTCGGCTGCGGTGAGCTCGGCTTGCAGTGGGGGGTCGGAGCATTGCTCGGCGAACCCCAACCGTTTGCGCCTCTCGACCGGCGCGTGCCGCGCCGCGGCGACGCCTGGATGCGCGCCGGGGGCACGACTGCCTGGCGCGACAGCCGGGCACCCGCACTGGCCGTACGAAGCACCGCGGCCCCGTTGCAGTGGAGTGCCTGGGCTCGGGCGGGGGAGGTCGGCTTCGCCTGCGCGGGGCGCTCGGCGGGGCTCGCCCTTGCGCGCCGGCTCGGTTCTCCCCGCGGGCGCGCCTGGCTCGCCTCACTCGTCTGGGGACGGCGCACCCCGACGCTCGATCTGCGGCTCGAAGTGGCGGGACCCTTGGCCGGACGCTCAGCGGCTGGCCTGCCACGCGCGCCCTGGGAGCTGGCCGGCGCCTGGCACTGGGATGCGGCGCCGGCGCTCGGCCGCCTCAGCGGCGGCTTCTGCCTGCCGCTGGCGGCGGACGTCATGCCCCTGGCCCGGCCGACAGCAGGCTGGTTCGTCCGCTGGGACCGGCTGCACTGGGGACGGGCGACGCTGGCGCTAAGCGCGGCGTGGCGTCTCGATCCCGCGGTCGCGCGCGCGATGGCGGCCACCGCGGCG